>Ga0194112_10003083_pt1 | contig 23387 bp, 5 predicted proteins | sample TA2MahC400mmetaG_FD_146191 | JGI IMG/M metagenome (GOLD analysis project Ga0194112, IMG submission 146191) | Freshwater microbial communities from Lake Tanganyika, Tanzania - TA2015016 Mahale Deep Cast 400m | ecosystem: Environmental > Aquatic > Freshwater > Lake | place: Tanzania: Lake... | reverse complement strand
AGAACTCACATGGCTGATCCCAACACGCAGACGGCGCCCGAGGCGCCCGCAACGATCACCAGTCGCGGCCTCGCCGCGCAGTTCGCGGCCCAGTCCATGGCCGCGCTGACCCAACTCCCAGTGGCCGCGGAGCCCCCAGCACCGCAGGAGGCCTCGCCCGTAGCTCCGGTTGTCGCGCAAGCCGCGCCTCCTGGAATGGATCCCAGGATCGCCGCGGCCCAAGCGATTGCCGCGGCCCAGGCCGCCCAGGCGGCTCCGGTAGCGCAGCCCCCACCCGCGCCGCCGGCGGCGAAGGTCGACCCGGCCAAGATCGCCAATCGGTTCACGAACCCGCAGGCCGCGCCGGCCGCGCCCGCACCGGAGCCTGCGAAGCCGGTCGAGCCCGAACCCGATCCGTCGCAGTTTGTGACTGCCGATGGGAAGCCCGACAAGCAGGCGCACGCGTTTGCGAAGCTCCGTTACGAGAACAAGCAACACGAGAGACTGGCTGCCGAGGCCAGACGCCAGGCTGAAGAAGCGGTCGCGGAGAAGGCGCGATTGGTGACGGAGAATTCCGCGATGGCAGAAGCGAAGGGCGCGGCCGAGCGGGAGCGCGACGAACTGCGTGAACGGATCGGCAAGATCGCACTGGCCGAGAGCCCGCAGTTCCAGGAGAAGTACGGCTTGCGCCAGGCCGAGATCGAGGCCAAGCTGGCTAAAGCGTTGGGCAAGTTTGCCGGCGTCACGGATCCGCAGAACGCGGTGGCGAAGGCCCGCGACATGCTGCAAGCGAGCCCGGAGCGGCTGCAGGGTCTGGTGGACGGGTTGCACCCGTCGGTACAAGGGATGGCGTTGCTGGCGGCTTCGGAGTTCGCCGCCCTCGACGAGGAACGCGAGCAGGAGTTGGCAAACTGGCGGCAAACGTCCGCGGCTCTGGGTGTGCAGGAGGCTCGCGCCGGCGCCGTGCGCTCGATCGAGGAACGGCAACGCATGGCGAACACCGCGCTCGCGGCGGCAGTGGCTGTCGGCAATCCGGTGTTCACGGCCGTCGATCCGGAGGCCAAGGCTGTCGGCGACCAGGTGGCCGAGGCCTTCCGTGGGTTTGCGCAGACGGCCACGGAGGAGCAGCTCCTCCATGCGGCGGCCGAAGGGTTTGCCGCGCCCGTCCTGTACCAGACGATCGCGGACCAGACGGCGCGTATCGCCGAGCTTGAAGCCCGGGTGGCGGCGTTCGATCGTGCGCGCAGTGTCCCGATGAGCCCCTTCCTCGCTCCTCCGTCGGTTCCGCCCGCGGCTCCGACGCCGTCGAACGTGGTGCCGGTGGATCCGAATGACCCCGTGGCATTCGCTCGGCGCGCGGCCAGCGCGGCGCTCGCGGACTATACGCGGACTGTCGCTGGACGGTAGGCTGAAAAAAGTAGTTGCGCCTCCCAGATCACTGTGCTATCATGCCGGTGTTTCTGGGAGGCGTATCTTTTCGCGGCCCCTCCACGCGGCGACTCATCCGGGTCTATCCCGACAGCCCGGTCGGCGGCAGGACGCACGCAGCGTTCGGTTTCTGATCCAACTGTCAACCCCATTTCCGGGGAAGGAGATAGGCCATGCTCAATTCACTTGTCATCACGGAAGGCCAACAGGCCGCCCCGAACACCCTGAACGTCCAGGCGTTCCCGAACGCCACGGTTCCTGGCGTTTACACCGCTCCCGTCAATCATGCTATCGCCGGTTTCAACCAGGTGATGATGAAGCACGCGGAGGTTTTCGACCCTTTCATCCAGGCGTCGCTGATCACGCAGCCCCGGCACTGGCTTAACGTCATTCCGCGCGGTTCGTTCCCGAACTTCAACGGTATCACGCACGAGACGCGCGTGTTCCGTGGCGGTCTGCAGCTCTACGCCGGTCTGTCCGAGTGGTCGCAGATCAACCCCATCCCGAGCAACGCGAACAACCCCAGCGTCGGTGGCGGGTTCGCCACGGTGCCGTATGCCTGGGAGCGCTTCGAGTGGACGGGCTACCAGACGTACTGGGGATCCGATCCGATCAGCGTCGACTCGCTGCAGTACACCCAGCAGGCGCAGGAGCAGCTGGCGTGGATTCTGCAGGTTGGTGCCGACTACGGCATCAGCATCCAGGAAGTGTGGAACCGCGACTGGCTGATCAAGTCGGCCGTCGACGCGGGCCGCTCGTACCTGATGACGAGTTCCTACGTGGGGAACACGGCTGCGCCGCGGTTCTACTACGAGCCGCGCTGCAAGTTCATCGCCGCCGCGGACTTCGCGGCCAGCACCCACCCCTACAAGGTGAACTCGACCACGACTGGCCTCACGAAGCCGTTCATCGTGTTCCCCGCGGGCGTGGAAATCGAGCCGTTGAACTTCGACGTTCTCGACATGCTCCACATGGACTTCGACGCGTCCTGCCCGACGGCTGCCCTCGGCAACAGTTCCGGGTCGCCGCTGTACGGTCTGCCGATTTCGAAGTTCGACTTCGAGCGGTACATCAAGGGCAACCCCTACGAGCTGACCAACTGGCGCGAAGCCCGTGCGGAGAAGCTTATCACCGGCATGACCGATGTCAAGACGCATCGCGACTACGCCCTGAGCTTCGACGCGAACCAGCTCCGTTTCGCCATCAAGACCGTGGTGAGCGACTACGACAGCTCCAACTACGCTGGCGTGGCTTCGGATCTCGACGGGACGACCGTCGTGATCGCGGAGTACGTTGCACCGCGCATCGCCGGTCGGGTTGGCGAGAACAACCAGCAGATCCCCGAGTGGAACCCCGAGTACGGCACGGCCGAACTGGCGGTCACTCCGATCATGCTGAACCGCGTGTTCACGAACCTGATGGGCTCGGACATCACGACCCTCGGCAGCGGCACGTACTTCGGCCCGCAGCCCGGCCTGAACGGCAAGTGGGCGTGGCTGAACATCCTGGACAAGACCACGAACCCGTACGGCAAGATCGGGAACTTCGTGGGCGAGTTCAAGCTGTTCCCGAAGATCGAGCCCAACGTGGTGTTCTCTACCGCGTTCCTCTATCGGCGCTGCGCCGAGGCGATCCGCTCGCGCTGCCCGCTTGACAACGCCGAGGTCAACCCGGACACGATGGTCGGGTCGAGCGCGGACGCCGTGTCGTGCGTCGGGTCTGCCGCGAATGCGACGGCGGACACGTTCACCGCGGTTGTGACGCTGGCCAAGAAGCTGGTCGACGCGCCCGTCGGCAAGCTGGTCACGCTGACCTTCAGCGGTCTGGCCGAGGATGTGGCTGTCTCGGGGTACCTGGTGAAGACCAGCGCGGCCCCGGTGTACACGATCCACGTCACTGCCAGCGGGGTGATGGACATCCTGGCCGCGGCGCCCTCCAACGGCACCGCAGGCTACTACCTCGTCAGCGGCGTGCTGACCCACAAGGCGGTCGATACCACGGTCACGTTGTTGACCCTCGACAGCGTGAGCCTGTAAACGGGCTCTTGGGCAAACCGGCCCGCCGCCGCTACGGCGGCGGGCCTTCTTTTTAGAAAGTGAGTTGGTTCATGCGGTACACGTTCGGCCAGGCAAAACTCGCACTCGCCAAGTACGCCAGCGCGTACGGCCTCATGGATGTTGGCGCTGCTGTCAACGTCGCCCTGGACGAGCTGGCCCGTGGGCGGAATTGGGCACGGCTGCGCAAGACGGTTCGCTTGGATGTCGGGTCCGAGTATTTCGCGCTGCCGCAGGACTGCGGGGCGCTGGTACGGGCTGCGGTAGATCAGACGCCGGTGTCGGTCCGCGGTACCGAGTATGAGTTCCTCCACGCCGGCCCGGGGGATCTCGACTTCGCGGAGGCCGGGTGGGCGCCGCTCAACGGCATCCAGCGGATTGGGGTTTTCCCGACGATGTTCGCGCTGACCGACATCATGCCGCTGGCTGCGTTCACTACGACCGCCGCCCCGAGCGGCCCTCTTCGCGTGCGCGGGCGCAACGCCGACGGCGACAGGATCGCAGAAGACGTGCCAGTGAATGTTTGGACGGGGCCCGACGATACGGTGGATCCGGACACGATTTCGAAGACGACGAACGAGTTTGCGGACATCGACAGTGTGACCTTGCCGTCGGACGCGTCGAACTACATTACCCTGTCGGCGATCAGTTCTGATGATGACGTCTACGTGCTTTCGCGCATGCACCCGAAGATCGTGATCCCGGAATTCACACGGTACCGGTTGCCGGGGTTCGACACGGCGACAACCGATAAGGTGTACCGCGTCCTGGCGGAGGTGGCCCTGCGGTTCATCCCGCTGGTTGACGACGACGAGGTTGTGCCGTTCGATTCGCTGTTGCCGGTGCAGTACATGATGCAGTCCGTGGCCGCTATGGAGGCCGGCGAGATCAAGACCGCCGATGATTACCGGCAGCGCGCGGAAGTGCTGTTGGCGCGGCGTGAAGAGAGCGAGCTTGAAAAGCAGACCCTACATGTGGTAAACATGTTGTACGACGGTTCCGTGGGAGAGATGACGAACCGGTTCGAAAACATCTGAGGTGCGCGATGATCAAGAAGATGCAGAAATACCAAATGGAGTGGGAGGCTCAAAAGGCTCTCCGAGGGGACCCCGGCCCGGCAGTCGCTGCGCCGCCCGCGGCGACTATACCCAAGTCGGCCCCGGGGAGCGGGCAGCTTGGCTATCTGGCGGACAAATTGCGGGCGATGCGAGAGCGAGAGCAGGCCGAGGCCGCGCAGAAGCAGGAAGCGCGACAGACTGCTGGCGCTCAAAGAGACCTGCAGGCGTTCTTGAATCTCGACGCGCCCCGAACTGTTGGCGTTCAAAGAGACCTGCCGGTGTCTCAGTGGGTGGATGACGGGATGATGCGCCCCGCGCAGACCCGGCCTACATTTGCGCCGACGACGTTAGAGCGCGGTAGGATCTTGGTGGAGGTGTCGGACCAAGCGACTTTCGACCGGTTGCGGGGGGAGGGCTACACCAGCGTGCCCGCCGCGCCCGCCGCGCCCGCCGCGCCCGCCGCGCCCGCCGCGCCCGCCGCGCCCGCCGCGGCGCCAAAGTTCGAAGGAGCGGCATACATGACGCGCTCGGGGGGCCGTGATGCTAACGGGAAAGCCCTCACGCCTTTTTGGAAGTACGTAACCAGTCAGACGGACTATGACAAAGCCCTACAGTCTGGATGGAGGTTTCATTCTCGAGATGACGAGCGAGCGCGCGCGAGGGGGCTGGAGCGCATGGTCCAAAGGGATTTGGTACGTCGGCAGTTCCGGTATTACAAGGCTTTGCAGGACGGTATACGGCCGGATCCGAGGGACGCTGCGGCTGTCAAAAACTTACAGCAGGAGTGGCGCGAGAAGCAGCGGTCGCAACAGCAAGCCCCGGTCGAACCTTCGGAGATTTTCGTTGAGTTGAGCCCGTCTGACCGTAGGAGAACCCAGGAGGCGAGTTTTCGCGTCCAAGCGCGAGACGCCCGCTGGACGGAGCTCCAGGCCCCACTGCAGGCCCAGAGCGCGCGACGTGATCTTCTTGGGAACTACGTCAGGGACTAGAAGGCCGATATGACTGCAATCTCGAACAAACTGAAAACCACTGATCCGGCTGCCCTGGCGGCCCGGTTCGGCGCGCCGCCGACCCGTTCGCGCCGCGAGGCCCCACCCCCGGGGCCGCAGGAGCGCGCGGATATGGCGCTGATTGGTCATATGCGCGCGCAGGCTGAGGCCAGTCTGGCGCTGCGCGATGACATGTGGGCCGCGGCGACCCCCGTCACGTACGCCCCCACTGCCTCTGCTCCTCGTCGCCCGTTCCTCGATTCACTTCTCAACTGAAAGGCCCGCCATGTACGACCCCTGGACCGCAGAATCGCCAATCCTGAACAGCCGCAAGCCGGCACCAGTCGCTTTGGACAAAGAGACCGTGGCCGGCTGGAAGCCTGCGACCGTGAAGGGCGTGCGCTACGAGACCCGCAATGTCAGGGGCGGCAGCGTAGAGTCGCGTGCCTTTGTAGCAGATGTTCCCAGTCTCGCACCGCCGAAGTACGAGGATACCTTGTACGGCCGGTACACATCGGCCCTGCCGAAGAAGCTGGCCGAAGCCGAGTCGCTGGCGACTGGTGGGAATCTCAAGGCGGCGCGAGCGATCATGAACGAGGTCAATGCGTGGATCGACGCTGACGAGCCCCGACTGATGAAGCACATGGCATACAGGGGGCAGGATCGGGCGGCCGCCGAATTCGCGCAGGTAGCGAAGGGCGCAATCACGCGTGACTGGAGCGCGGACGTGAAGTGGCAGAACCTCATGAACCCGGCGACCAACCCCCGGATCGCGCAGTACGAGGCAGATGTCATTGGGCTCCCCGAGGGGCCCCTTCGCGATACTTACGAGACCGCGCGTGGCGGGGACCCCGAGGCCAAGGCCACGATCGCGGCGTTCCACCGGAGCGCCCCCGGCGGCGCGCTTGTTCAGCGCTCGGCGGCCGGCGCAAGGCCCACGGCCGCGGCCGCGGACGCCCCGTTGGCGGATCGAAAAGATGATCCCGAATTTGCCACGAGGGTGTTCCAAAATGCTGGCACCGTGATCCCGAGCTTTTTCAGTGCCGACGCCAACAAGACCCGGACGCAGGATCAACGGATGAGGGACTCGTGGACATTCACTGGGCTGACGGAGGCCCACCCCCAAGTCGGCGGCATTGTCTCTAAGGTCATGGGCGGCGCACAGTCGGCAGATCAGACGACACAGAGCGCGCTGTTCGAACACACGACGAGGGCCTTAAGCGAGACGGCCCAGGCCGCGGGCGACCTCGCCCCTCTTGCGATGACTGCGGCGGAAGAAATGGTCACGGCGAACACTGGAGCCCAAGGCGTGGGTTTCCGGGCGATAGCGCCGAAACTGCAGCATGACGCGGTGGAAGTAGCCCAGCAAGTAGCCGCGGCACAGCGGAGCGGGTTTGATGTCCCCGACGCGGCGGTGCGTAGGTTGGCCCGGATGCGGTCTGGAACCACCAATCTTTCCCCAGCCGATCAAACAGCTCGCGACGCTCTGGGCTCGTTCCGTAGTGCGTATCAGGCCCTGACCGCCGACATTACGCTGGCGCAGCCCCCTGGAGTGGCTGAGGCCTTAGGGTCTACTCCGGCGAGCGGTAAAACCCCGGAACGCGTGGGCGGGCTTGACATGCTGGTCGGCGCGATCCAGGACATAGCGGGTGGAGTGGCTGTGGCCTCTGCCGGGGATGCGACGTTGACCCCAGCGGCCTTGCACGACAAGATGCTGTCGCAAGCCCCAGCCGTGGCGGACGTGCTGTTGAACTTTGGGGGCACGGTAGAGGTAGACGGCAAGCCCCAGCAGATGACGAAGGAGCAGGCTCTCGGGGCTTCTCGCTTGCTGCTGGCGTACATCGCGGAGAACCCCGCCGTCAACATCACAGAAGCGTTCACGAAGATGAGCCAGGAGATGAGTGTTGTGCCGACGGACCCCTCAGTTCCTGGGGGGGCTTCCAGCAATGCCGATACGAGGGCCGCAAGTGCTCCGCTGACTGCCGACGCGACAGCCATTACTTCGGCACTGGCCTCAGCTAAGCAGGGCGAATCGGGGCCGTTGCAAGGGGAGCCGGAGTATGATCGGCCGTATCGGAAACTGCAGCCAGTGCTGAAGCGGATATGGGATCAGGTGACCGTCGAGCCTACCTCTGGGTTTCGACAAGCTATCGAACGTGCGGACGTGCGGCGATTAGTCGAGGCTCGGCGCGCTGGTCGCGGGAACCCGGAAGCGCAGAAGTACCTTCTTGACATCCGGCAGAAGGCGTTTGAGGCAATGAGGGGTGAGATAAAAGCGAAAGGGTTACAGCGTTATCTTCCTGAAGAAGTATGGGCGCCCGTCGCCGATCGCGAGTTCGCGAAAGTTGTGGGGCGAGTGGGCGAGTTACGTCCGACCGGTGCAAAGGCGGATCCTCAGGAGTATCGAACTTTCGGATCAGGGACGGTGCGGGATGTGTACGGGGTAGATGGGTACACTCGATGGCTCGCTTCGGGGACTGATGTTGCTGATCGTGACCTGGCATGGTACCCAGACCGGACTATCGCCGCGATAGCTAAGACGGGGGTGTACTCTATGTTTGGGTTCCTCGACCCGGTTGCCCGCGGGCGAGCTATCCGTGCTGGCAATGAGAGCCAAGGTCTGACATTATCCGCTTCGGACTTGTTGACAGAGGGGCTCTTGTCCTCGATCACTAAGCGGTTGCCCGGCGACGAAGGTCAAGCCGCCGCAATCCACAAGTTCCTCAGAGGGCCGGACACCCCGTCGGCTCCCGCCCTCACCGGACCGGTGACCCGCACTCGATACCTAGATCTCGCCACTGCCGGGGGCAATACAGTCGACCCGAAGCAAGCTGTCGCGGCTGGCCAGGCGGTGATCAAGCGTATTACGGAAAGCGTGTTGACTGAGGCGACCCGCGCCAGGTTGTACAACGAACATGTGGATCAGTATTACCTCCGCCAAGGTGTTCCTCCGTCGGTCCTGGACAAAGCCCGCCAGGATGCGGTCGGAGCGTTTTACCGCCGGGAGATCCCCGAGAACCAGACAGTCCAGGCGTTCCAGTTTTCCCTGGACACGGCTGTCGAAAAGATGAGGAAGGCCGAGGCGGCCGCTAAAGCCGCAGACGAAGGCGGCGGAGGGATCGCCGCAGCGTCCGATACCGAGGAATAGGTATTGCATGCAGCGCTCGGAGATGGTACTATGGTGGCGCGAATGAGGTATAGTCTGGTGACCCCTTTCACGCATACCTTGGAGAGACACTATGGCATCCATGCTTGACGACTTCTTCGGGACTTCCCCCGCCAACCCCATGGCCCCCTTCATAGACACGGACCCGGCTGACCAGGAACGGCAACGTTTCGCAGATCCGTTGAACGTCGGCGGCCTGATCCCGGCGGCGCCGGCGACGGCGTACAAGCCGATCTTCCGGTACGATAACCCAGCGCAGACGGACTGGGATTTCGACGGCTCGAAGACGGTGGAGGTTGGGAGAACCCTTGGCACAGGGTGGGACGCGGACTACGTCGCGGAGCTTCAACTTCCTGGTGGAAAGGTCGTCTCCCGCGACGAGATCCTGGCGCAGGAGGGCGGCCGGGCGCTGCTGGACCTGATGTCCCGCAAGCGCAAGGGCCGGCGTGGCTTTGTTGAATCGCTCACCCAAGGCTCCTGGTTGGACTTCGTACCGTACGCCGGTGACATTGCAAGCCTTGGTATCTCCATTCGCAACATGTCCAAGGTGCGCGACACCATGCGCAAGATCGAGGAGCAGGGCGGCGTTGACAAGCTGAGCACGCAGGAGTTGGTGTTCGCCAAGCTCTACACGGAGGACATGGAGCGGCAGGCCAACTCGACGTGGGGTGGCAAGGTCGGTGGTATCGTCCGCATGGCCCCTGCGTTTGCGGTTGAATTCATGACTTCCGGTCTTCTTTTCAAGGCCGCCACGAAGGGGGCCAAGGCCCTCGGACTCGTGGCTCGAGAGGGCACCGAGCGCTTCGTCAAACGCGCCGCGACGACCGCCGCTGTGAGTCGGTTGCGTGCGGCCCGTGTGGCCACCGGCGCGATGGCCCCTCTGACCGAGGATGCCATGGGTGAGATTGCCGAGCAGGTCACCAAGGACACGATGCAGACTGGGGTGATGCGGGCTTTCGCTAAGGCTGGGCAGGAAGCCGCCAAGGACGCCTTGGAGAAAACCGCAGCGGGTTTGTCCAGGCAGCAGGTCTACGAGGCCGCCTTTTCGGCGGTGAAGGCCGCGGACACGGCGATGAATACCCCCGGTGGGTTGCGCTCGTTCGGGCGGTTCATGTCCGAGTATACGTCCCGTGGGCTGTTGGAACACGGGCATTCGGTCCTCCGCGAAACTTCGCCCGGGATCATGTACAAGCTGCGCAACGCCGCGGGTGTCGCGTTTGTCGAAGCCCCCGTGCGTGGTGGCCTGTACGCCGCGTTTGACTTCTACGGCATCAACCCTCTGATCGGCAAGCTCGCAGGCGCGGACGAGACGATCACCAAGCAGGAGCTGCAGTTCTCCCTGTCCAACGACCCGCAAACCCGCAGCATGGCCAAGTGGCTGGCGTTCGGTGCCGCGTGGGCGGAGTACGCTTCGGAGAACGCCGGCGGTGCGATAGACGACGTGTTCGACATCGCCAAAGATTTGGCCAAGGTCACCGGCCGCAGCGTGGCGAAGGGCGCTCTCGCAGCGAAGGGCCCCGTGTCTGGCGTTACGGAAGTGCAGAAGGGCTCGTTCATGCGGCGGCTGCTGGACCAGATGATGGGCTCCGAGGACGATCTGATCAAGGGCGTTAGCGACGTGCGCGCCGCGGCGCAGAAACTGGCGCACGAGGCGGGAGAAGAGCTTGGCAAGAAGCACCTGCGACAGGCCGCGCACGATCTCAAGTATAAGTCGTTCGCGTCGTTCGTGATTGCCGACAAAGCCTCGCGCCTCGGCATCACTCCGCAAGCCGTGGCCCGCACGTTCGAGAATATGGGCTACGACGGCATCCTCGGCGAGTTCATGGAAGAGCGGTACAGCGGTTTCCTACAGGGCCTGTTCGGTCTCGACGAGAAGCCTTCGCGTCCGTTCCTGGAGCGCCTGGCCGCCGCGTGGGACCAGGCGATCCCGGACTCCACGTCCGACGCTTTCGCCGAGATCGTGGCGTTTGCCCTGCCCGCAGGCGTGCGCACCGCGTCGGCGATGGCGTACCGTGGGCTCGGTGGTACGGTCATGGATCGCGCCCACAACTTCGGTCGTGCGTACACGGAACTCGCGGACGCGGTGAATAACGGCCTCGTCGCGGAAGAGGCCGGCGAGGTGAAGGGCGTGACACAGATCAAGACGTCCGAGGAAGGCACCGGGTCCATCACCGAAGACACGCGCAAGAATACGACGCGCGCCGGGGGCTACGAGGGCCGTCTTGCGTCGCAGGGCCAGCTCGCCGATGACCTGGCCGAGATCGCGATCGGAGCGCGACCGATGGCCGAGCCCGGCAGTCGTCGGGGGTTGGTCAATCGAGCGGCGGGCTTCCTGATCAATGCGGTGAACGCTGCGGTGTCTGGCAACCCGTTGATGATGTTCAACGATCCGGTGAACGCGTTGATGCAAGAGGAACTCGGTAATCTGGGCCGAGTTATGCGGCACGAGGCGGACATCTCGTTCAAGTCGATCTACAAGAAGGTGGCGCAGAGTCTCGCGGCGAAGCGGGATCCGGCCAAACCGTTCGACGCTGCGAAGGAGCACGAGGCCATTATGGCAGAGGTCAGGCCGATACTGCGCAAGGTGACCGGCGGTATCGTTAAGACGGCGCTCAAAAGCCGCGGAGTCCTGACGGCGGACGCGGCCGAGATCGACGCGTTCATCGACACTTTGCCCAAGGCCCCGGACAACAAGATCAATGGCATGGAACGCGAGGACTTCGCCAAGGAGTTCAAGGAGCAGCTGCGCGAGGCCGCAGCTGGCCGTATGCGTGCGGACGTGATTAACGACAGCGTGCGGTTCACCTACCAGCGCGCGCCCACCACGAGCGTCTCCGTGGCTGTGAAGGAGATGGAGCGGTTCATCGCCAAGAACTTGGGCGTGGCTACACACGTCGACACCACCGACCAGACGTACACCCCGGCCGAGGACCTCCTGCACGCCAGCGAGGCGTTGCCCGCGGATGTTGTCCGCCTGGCAGCCGAAGAGGGGGACAGTGTCGACGCGATGGGCGCCCGTATCGATCTCGTCAAGATGATGACCGGAGGGTTCCGGCTCGCGTACGGGTCAGGTGACGTGTTCGAGCGTCGCCTCGACGACGCGCGTGACTACGCCCGTGGGCTGCTGGCGGTGCAGGAGGGCTTGTCGGCCCGCGCTTACGCGAACGAGGCCGGAAGGGTTGTGGCTGAAGTGACCATGCGCAACGGTGTTGCGACGATCACTGATCTGGTCACCCCACTCGCCCGGGACGGCCAGCCGAAGCGCACGCCCATGAGCGGCCAAACGTGGGAGACTGTTGACGCGGAAATGGCCAAGCAGAAGTTGACCCACGTGCAGGGGACTGGCGACATCGTCTTCGTGTCAGGGTCCGGTATGTACTACGAGGACGCCGCGGCGGCTATGGCGAACCCGATGTTACGGCATTACTATGACGAGTACCGCGCAGCGAACGCGCAGGCGGTGGCTCTGAACCCGTACGCCGATGAACAGGGGAAGACCGCTGAGGGTCGTGCGGAGATCCAAGCCAATCTGGCCGAGGCTCGAGCCTGGGCGGCGGCCGGCCGAAACCGGGAGCGCTACATAACTGAGAACAACGCCGATGGGGCTGATGCGACTCGGGCCGAGTCTCTGTGGAACAGCATTCTTAACGACGGGAAGGGTAATAACGAGACTCTGGGTTGGGAGTACGCAGCCGAGCAGGCGTTGAAAAAGGCAGGCTTGAAGCCCGAGGAGAAGCCTGGCGACCGGAGCCGGAAGGGGTATCTGTTCAACGCGTCGGTCTACACGCACGGCGGAACGCTTTACATCCCCTACCGTTACCTGGGCAACTTGGCCGGTCTGATCGAGGACGCGACCGAGATCCGTATTAAGCAGTACGACGGGGCCGTGTTTGAAGCTCTGAAGGACCCGAACAATACGGCGAGCGGTCCAGTCCATGGGCTGTTCGGTTCCGCTGAAGTCGGCCAGAGGGCTGACGGGAGCCGGGTGATGCTGGGCGTCTACCGACCCTCCGCGCGAGCTGCGATTGCTGCCACCCAGGACGCGCTGCTCGAAGTGTCTCACAACGGCCAACTCTCGGAGCGCACCCGCAACGAGGCCGCATGGTTGGCTAAGACGATGTTCAACCCGAATGTCTATAGTCACAGGGCCCTCGAAGCGTTGAGCCACCTTAGCACGGGCGTCTACTACCAGCAGGCCGACGCGCATTTGCGCGGCGACGGTACGACAGGTTCCGCGTTCTACGCGACGCTGGGCCACGCGGCGCCGATTCTCCGGTCCGAGAAGAACCGCCCGGTGATGCTGGCCTTCGGGAGCTTGCTCAACCGCATGGTGAACAACGGCGTCCAGGACGTCAACATGGAAGCGTTAATGGCTTCCGTCCTCAAGCTCACGCCTGCGAAGTTCCGGGACGCGGCCCGCGAGGCCATACTCCCGAAACCCGCCGCCAACGAAGCCGGCTGGCTGACCATGAATCGTATCCCCGAGGACGCATTCCGTCCGCCCACCGTAATGTCACGAGCGGACCAAGTGAAATGGGTAAACGATCTCTGGGCGCAGGCGACGGTCGGTGGCGGCGATGTGCGGACTTCGCGATACCTCCCCGAGGACTACCCGCAGTATGCGCGGGCAGTGTTGGCGGGGCTCACCACAGAGCAGGCACAAGCCGAGGCCGGTGCCCAAGGCGCGCCGGCTGACGCAGTTCCCCCGGCACCCCTTGCGCAAGCCGCGGCCCAGCAGAACGCCGCGGCCGCCGACGCCGCCGGGGGCGATGCGACTGCGTCGCTTGCGGACGTCATGGAGGACAACCCGCTGATGTACAGCATCCTCGCGAAGTCCTACGCCAGGTACCCGCAGCTGCGCTTCGGCCGCATACTGTCCCCGAAGCCGCCGAATCCGGAGACGGAGCGCAATGCGTTCAAGTCATGGGTGTTCGACTTTTGGTCGTCCGCGCAGACGGGCATGGGCGACGCCGAATTCAAACGGTTCTCTGAAGCGTACGACAAGGTTTCCCCGCCGTCCGACGACCCAGCTGCCGAAAAGCTTGCCGACGATATCGACGCGTTCTTCAACGACGAGCCGTGGACCGCTCCCACTGAAGACACGCTCAGTATTTTCGAGGACGATGCGGCGCGTGAGAACCTCCATCGTAACGGGCTCAAGCTGCAGCCGGTGCTGGCCGCCCTCTTCCCCGGTAGCCTTGGGGAGATCGGGCACGCGGTCCAGTTGTGGCGGGAGCTGGCCGAGCGCAAGGGGGATACGGCCCCCGACGGGCTCCGCGCGCTGCTGTCGAACGTCGACGGGGAGACCGAGGTCCACCCCGCGCTGACCCGGGAAACGTTCCAGCCGTGGCTCGACCAACGTCTGCAGTCCACGACTTCCGCGGACGAGCTGCTGCTCTACGCGACTTTGGACGCGTACGGGTTTGAGGCGTCCGCACGGTTTCTGACCGCGTTCCGAGGCAGCGCGTATCTGCAGGGCGTCGCTGTGATCGCCGCGAAGAAGCAAGACGACGCCGGGTACAGCCCGGTCGCCGGCCAGGATGAAGGGATCGGGCCGAGTGATTGGGCCACGGACGAGGGTGCAGGCTCCTTCGGCACGGGGCGCGTGCGCCCGGCGCGGCGCAGCGGTACTTCGGCCACGGGGTCCACGGTGCGGGCCGTCAAGTCCAAGCGTCTGGCCCTTGGCGACGCGGTCGCTCGTCAGTTTTACTCCCAGGTCAACACCGACCTGGAAGCTATGCGGGGAGAGTTCCAGGACAAGAGTGCTCTCGGGCGTGCGATTCAGTCCGGGAACCGCGCGGCGCAGATCGAGGCCACCGTCGCGAGCGCCGAGAAGCTCGCCGCCATCGCCGACCGCATGTTCGGGGAAGGCAGTCTGATAGCGTCTGCGCTGCGTTCGCGCCCGGCGCTCACCCGGTTCATAGACGAGGTCGCAGGCGACAGCGGCAAGCCGCTACAGTACGCGCTGGCGTCCCAGGCCTCCTTCGGCGGCCACATGTACGCCAACCTCAAGTATGTCGCCCGTGCCCTGGCCGAAGGTCGGGATCCGGCCGAGGCTGTGGAACTCCTGCACACCGACGCCTGGATGCCCATCGGCAAGTACGGTCAGCGCCCGTTCGGCGACACGTCCTCCTATTCCCGGTTGTTCGACTTCTACGGCGAATCGATTCCCCAGAGTTCCGTAGTCGCAGGCAACACGCGCCACAAGCTGCTGGCTCCGCGTCTGGACGCCGTGTCCGCGGCGTTCGTCACGACCGACCTGTTTAAGAAGGTCTCGAAGAGCACGAACCCGGCGGCTTCCGACGTGGACGTGGAGCGCCTCGCGGCCCGTGGGTTCTATGCGGACGGCACGCCGTTCAAGGCCCTCATCACTGAAGTCACGGATGCGAACGGGCGTACGCTGTACAACCCCACGAGATCGCAAGTGGTCCAGGCGGCTTTGTCCCTGCTCTCCGCGGCCCCCAGCGATCCGCGGATGATGATCCCGATCGTCCGGCCGGGTGGGGACAAGAAGGCCATCACCGCCTATCTGGTCCCGTGGTCCCTGCTCAGCCAGCTACCCGGCACGGACGCGGACAAGTACAACTACACGTACAAACGGATCAACGAAGAGACGAACGCGGCGGAGATCACCGGCAAGCGCCAGGCTCCTGTGTTCGGCGGCGTGGCGCAGACCGCGCCCCTCGGGACGAAGACCCGTGTGACCGTAGTCGCCGGAGAGGACAACAAGGGCGAGGGGTTCCACGGCAGCGCCACCGGGCTCGAGGGCCCGGCGTTCGCGGCCGCCGAGGACCAGGCGTACGGCAAGTTCCACATCCAGGGGGCGGATCCTCGGAAGGGGTACTTGTTCTACAAGGGGCTGTTCCTGCGGGTGGTCAAGGGCATGGCCGACGACCCGGCGCTACACCCGTACAAGCGCGCCGCGGCCAAGGCCATCGTGAAAAGTCTGGAGGGCGGGTACGCACAAGCCGCCGTCATGGACGAGGATGGGTTCAAGCTCGACCCTCGCAGGGCCCTCGTACTGAAACTGCTGCGCGACGCGAAAGCCGTCGACACCGAGTTTGAGGTCGACGGCGTGAAGACCACGGCGAAGGCGCTGGGGTACGAAGTCGGGGAGATGGAAGTCGGGACCGACGCCAAGGGCCTGCCGATCATGAGGCGCACTGTCTCGTTCGACGCCAGCACCGCTATTGTGCGCGCGGCGTCGTTGCACGACACCGCCGTTCCGCACCTTTCCGAAGAGCCCATCTTGAACCGACGGCCGTTCAATGTCAAGGACAGGGAACTTACGGGGGCCGTTTACGACATGGCCCGTCAGATCGACATGGCGTATGACGAACGGTTCGGCGAAAGGACAACTCCCGCCGAGGCGGAGATGGACGCCGCCGTCCGTGCTCGCATCGAGGATGGAACAATCCCCTATGGCCCGCACCTGTTGAACCGCATTCTCGCCCACATGATTTCCGGCAATATCCACGACCCGGTGGGCCTCGGGTATGGCGTCCACTGGACCGCCACCGGCGCCGCCCCTGCTGGGTACGGCGCGAACCCGCACGTCGCCGTGCGCGACGGGTATCGCGACGAGGCCGAGGTCTACCATCCCGCTCTCGTGCAGGCAAACGTTCGCGGCCCGTGGGTCCGCCCCGCGTTCAAGTTCAACGAGGCCGATCCGCGCATCGCAGGCCTCGACGAGGCCGAGAAGCGCGCAGCGCTGGAGAAGGCGATCGTCGCCCTGGAGGCGACGCCGCGCAAGGACCACGCGGAGGCCTTCCTGAAGGCTCTGGCCGACGTGCAGAAGATGCTCGTCTACCAGAACGGGGACGCGCTCCCCGCGGGTCGGGCGTATTCGTTCGCCGACCTGGTGGAGAATGGCGTGTTCGACAAGAGCGCGTGGTCGGCACAGCGGGGGCAGCCGACGCTGCTTGGCGGCACTTTCGTTATCGTCTCTCGCGTCCCTGGTGTGGACCCCACGCGGGCTCGCCACCTTTGCCGGCTGTCAGGCCCCGCCACGAGCGCGGCCCCCAGGTCGAAGGTTCGCGCCGCTGGCCTCGCGGCAGGCAAAGCCGCACAGGCCGACGCCGGGCCGTACGACGCGGCGGACGACGCTATTCTGGCGCAGCCGGGCGGGCAGATCGAGATCACAGGCAACGACTACGATGGCGATACGATGTTCGGGATTCTCGCGGCGTACGGGGACTTGGGCTCGATCGACCTTCCTGCCGTCGACCTCGCGGGCACACTCGCGGCAATACGCGAGGCCAAGACCCAAGGAGCGGCGAAGGGCATCCTCAACACAGCGTATCTTGGTCTGTCGAACCAGATCTTCCAGGCGCGGAAGGCGATGCTGCGCGATGGGCTGTACGGGGCTCCGACCAAGACGGATGTGAACTTCATCACAGAGGAGCTGCTGGAGCGTCTCTCCGGCGGCGCGTCCAAGTTCAGTATGACCGATGCGGTCGCTGACGCGAGGTTGTCCGATGCCATGCTCGAAGAGGCGGAGTTACGCGGCGTCATGGTTGCGCTCGGGGCCAGCCTCTCGTGGGCGCGCGCCCTCGACTTCCGCCTGATCGGAGGGGTCGGGCCGAGGTTCTACGACGAGAATCTGCGGGCAGCCGGGCCTCACGTCTTGAACCATCGCATGACCAACGAGCAGCACTCCACAGGGATCGCGAGCGTTGACTCGATGGCCAACGCGACTTATGACAACACGAAACAGATCGCGAGGCTCGTGAAGGCGGGCTTCGGCCAGCCGTTCCTGCAGATGTTCGCGGTGGCGTTGTACTACAGCGACAATCGCGAGAAAAAAGACATTGATTTCGTGGGTGAGAGTTTCAGCCTGTGGACGAAGAGCGCCGTTGGTCGCAACATCCGGCAGCAGTACGAATCCACCCGGGACCCGTCGATCAAGCCTGTGGTGCAGTTCCCGAGTCAGGCCGAAGAATTGGCGTTCGAGGTCTACGGTACCCACGAGCTGACCGGGGCGCCGAACCACCCGCTGTGGAGGCACGCGGACCCGGATCAGCGGATGATGGCCGCGGCGGCCGCCATGACTGTGACTAACAGCGACCCGAAAGCGCAGAACGCTGCGCGCGCCAGGGTCATGGAAGGGTTGCTGCAGATGTTTGCGGTGGCGCGCATGTCCCGCGACGTGAAGGCTGTTCTCGAAGCGAACAAGAACAGCGTGATCTCCCCGCGGAAGTACACCCAGCTTACCGAAGCTGTCGAGCGGCTGGAAAAAGGCCCGGCGGAGGTAGCCGCGGCTGTGATTAACACTCCTGAATACGATCACACTCAGCGCCTGCTGGACGAGGCATGGGGCATCCTGAATGGCCACATCGCCTTCGCGCTGGACGACGATATGCGCACGCGCCAGGAACCAGTCAGCGAGCGCAGCGACAAGACGCGGGAGATCAAGGTCACGGACGACCACGTTCTGCTCGCAGCGCAGGCCCTCGGGGCCGTCGCGGCGGCGCCGCGCGATCTCCTGGAGAAGGTGTTGCGCGCCGTAGACAGCGGGCGCGACCAGAACGCGGTCTTGAACACGCTTGCGCCACGGGCGAAGTACAGCCTCGCGGGCGCGACCCGCACGCAAGGCGTGAAGCGCTTCATCGAAGGCCTGATGGCCGAGCTGCTCGCCAACCATAAACAGCGGGTCGAGGGGGTTCCGTACGGCTCCGAGCTGGTCAGGGAAGGCCAGACCCGCGAGTTTAAGGGCCGGGTCAACCCGTTCCTCGCGGCCCTTCGGCTGCCGCACATGGTGTCGGCCGGCGGCAAGTGGCGGTACGCCTCTGGCCCGCGGGCCATAACGATGCGCGGCAACGACGCCGCCGACACCGCGGCGTTCGCCGTCGGGTTCGAGCGTCTGAATGGCGCCGACGCTGCGGACCGCTCGCTCGACGTAACGTTCCCTGTCGATTTCGCGAACCCGGCCGCCGGGATGGTCACGCTCACGACGCGCGACATGTACCACCTGCTCAAGCTGTACGCGGGCCTCGTCGCTGAGATCCCGCTGAAGCCGGGCCGCTCGGCGCGGACGTTCGGCGGCCACGTCGCCGCGTCCTTGTCCGACATCCTGTACGCGACGCGCGACGCGGCCGCGGACAGCAGCCCGGAGTTGTTGGCGGACATGGCCTTCGCAGCTCGCGCCGCCGAGAAGACCGGCGAGTACGGCGACTTCGCGCTTGCGCTCTTCGACCAGCCTTCGTTCACACCTGACATGGTCGGAACTTTCGACTTCGCTGCTTCACGCACTAAGACGGCCCGCCCGGCTGCAAAGCCCGCCGTGGTGGAGAAGATCGCGCCTGCGAGCCGCGAAGCGCAGGCCGACGACGCGCCGAAGCAAGAACCGGAGGCGGCCCCCGCAGCCCCCGCCGCCCAGGCGGCGGTGCGCAACGCAGTCACGCAGGAACTCTATCGTGGCAATCTGTACACCCTCGCGGGCCTGCGTGCCGCGAAGCTGCAAGAAGTCAGTATCGCCGCTCTGGAGATCGTATTCGACTCCGCGCACCGGAAGCTGGCCGAACTGGAGGGGGAGCGAGCGGAGGGTCGGGACGACTTGTCATTCGACGACAACGACACGCCGGCCGCGCGCACGGCGGGTATCAACGAGCAACGGGCTATTCTCGGGCTGGTCGGGCCTGAACTTGTCAGGAGACAGCCGGGGACGGTCCGCATCACCATCGCCCCCGGGCTCACCAACATCGACAATAAGTGGGCGAAATACGGGACTGGTGTCATCTCCGGCGTCATCGCCGCGGAAGGCACAGGCGGTCAGGCGGCGCACGCCGCAGCCGAGGCCAAGGCCCAAGGCGGATTGAATCCGGCCACCTTTGAGGCAGGGAAGACCTACATCGCCGTGGCCCCCGACCGCGGTCGTGGTCTCACCCTGGAAAAAGGAGGCCGTCTCCAAGCCCCCTACGACAAGGTCATTACCGCCATCGAGGCGGGCGCCATCGTTCGTATGGACAACTCCCACGACGCGCACCGCAAGCACAACGCCGAGGGCGAGGGTATCATTTACGACACTCTCCGCGAACTCGGGTACGCTGTGCGTAACCGGGACGGCTTCGCCGAATGGGCGCGCACCGAGGACGCTTTCGGAGCTGCGGCCCCCGCCTCCACCCCCGCCTCCACCCCCGCCTCCACCCCCGCGTCCGTCGCGGTTTCCAAAGCCGTCGCCGAGACCGCCAACGCCGCCGCGAACACCGAGATCACGCAAGGTCTCTTCGACAAAACGCTGGCGCAGCTCGCGGTGTTGCGCAGGGATCCGAGCGCCGAGCACAACAAGAAGGCCGCCGAGGCCTTCGGGGCGGGGCTCGTCGCTGCGGTCTCGACTACCCCGTGGGCCGATGATGGCATCCGCGCGGCCGCCGCGCGCGCCGCCGAGGCTATCGCCGCTGTCGGCTATGTGAGCCCGAAGCTGGCCGCGGGCGCGTGGCTCGCCGTCGGTAGCGCCGCCCGCCGCCAAGGCAACGACGTCGCCGTGGAACAGATCTCTGAGCTCCTGCGGGGCGCGAAGCTGGGCACGACCGTCCTGACCGGCGAGTACATGACCGCCCGCACGATCCAGCCCACCGTCGCCGAAGTCGGCAGACGCGTGCGCGTGGCGCCGGCGTACGACGCCGCCGTGGCGACCCTCGGGTACGCCGCCGCCATGACGCCCGGGATCAAGTCCGCCGACGCCGCGGCCGCCGCGGCGCGGGATGCGTTCAAGGCCCTGGGACTGCAGAGCCGGGCGCCTGCGGCCCCGGCGGCCCCCGAGGCCAGCCAGAACCCGGTCGCCAAAGCCAAACTCGACGCCGGCAACCTGACCACCGCCGACATCGGCCCCAACACGGTCGTCGTGGTCGGCACCCGCAAGGAGTCCGAGGGCCGGGGCTACAGCGGCAGCGCGGCGTTGGCCGTGCAGCTCGGCGTCAAGGACCCCGTGGGCAACGGTCGCCTGGGCGACAAGGTGTTCGGGATCCAGACGGTGGAGAAGTTGGGTGGAGCCTCTGACTCACGGACCGCAACGCTGCCTATCGAAGGCGGAGCCCGCTCGCTCAAGGTGCGCCTGGAGTCCAAACCACAAGCAGATGCCTTGCAGGCAGATATCGGAAAAAGAAAGCTGACTGTCGTTGATTTCATGAACGTGTCCGCGGACATTCAGGGAATTGATCGAATCCAGCAAATAGAAGTCGTGTCCCGCAAAGACGACCGGGTCAAAGATGCAGTGGCTCCTTCTGCGGATGCAGCATTCACGGTTGTGGGCGGAACGCCTCTCATCGTCTTGAACGCCAGAAGCGTAAATGGTCAACTATTGCCATTCAATGTAGTTACCGCGGAATCGCTGGCGGAAGAAGTGGTCCACGCGATTCAGTCCTTAGACCAAAACGCTCTGCGTCAGGCACCTGGAGAGGGCTGGGCGCAGTTGGAGCTTCGAGCGAAGAGCATTCGCGATGCTTCGTGGGGGCAGACGCGTCTGGCGGAGATGAAAGCAAATTTGACACACCTTCGTGCGAGCAGGCCTGCTTCACAGGAAGGTCGTGCGCGCAGGGATCGTCGGGTGCAAGAATTGCCCGCTGAAATAGCTTTGTGGGAAAAAGTCATCGCGGCTCCGTCATTATCAGAAGCAACTGCTCTACTACATGATGCTGCGCCAGAAGAGTCTATCGGCTTGCTCGACACCCGCCTCGACACCATTCGCCAAGGCTTCGAGCAACTCTACGCCGAGGCCCGCAAGAACCCGGGCACCACGTTCCTGCTGACCAAGGTCGGCACACAGCGGGCTGGGTTCACCGAGGACCAGATCAAGGCGTTGTTGCCCGCTGACATGCCGCGGAACATCGTGACGCCGACGGGGTGGGAAAGATATTCCGCGGCCCCCGAGTCCGGCGCCGACGTCTCGGCGTCTCTTGCTGCGGCCGACGTCGATGCAACCATTCACGCTTTAACCACACAACAGGAGGGGAGAGATGAGCAAAACGCTAGAACAGCTATTGCAGTCGCCGCCGCCCTTGGCGGAGGGGCTGTTTCACGAGGCCAACTTGAAGCGATTGCGCGAATTGCGAATCTTGGAGTTGGAGACGACACCCTCGAAGGCCTCACCGGGTACGACAAACGACGCAACGTAGCGAACGCGTCTATGGTTCTCCCGAAGTACGGGGATAAGACTCAAGTTTTGCGTGAGGTCGAACCGAAGGTGGGGGAGAACATTATCGTTCTCCGGGATGATCTCGGAAGAACCGCGGTGCAGCGCCGAATTACGTGGGGGTTGCCTTTCGCTTCCTATACCGATGCTTTGGTTACTGACGAGCCTGAGGGGGTTGCGATCCACGTCAGAAGTACTTCGGACGCCGAGACTCGGCCTACCTGGCATAGTCTTCAATTCCTGCCCGCAGATACTGTGGAGAGCCTGGTACGGAAGGGGTACATCGAGAAGATAGGCGATGTGTGGCACGACGTGACTCGCGGGCTGGCAGTGCAAGGCGACACCTTTGATGAAGGACTCTTCGCACCTGTCGTGTCCGAGATCGAGCGCAGACTTCGCGCCGACCTTGCGTTGTATGGGGACCTAGTTAATATTTCACGGGTGTCCGATAAGACTGTCGCTGTTACGGCCAGTGTACACCACGTGCTCGAGAGGGCAAGGCAGCGTGAAAGTGAGATCCCGGACCACACCGAAATCACAGCCAGGGCGTCTCGGGTAGTGACGACAGTGCTGAACGAGTTTTCCCAGACTCGGCCGTTGGAGGGGGTGTCGCGGAACTCCATCCAACCTTTAGACACCAGTCATGTGACAGGCGCGTGGGCGGGCGTGAACTTAGTCTACGGTCCGACAGAAGAAGAGGCGAGAGCCAATTTCGCCAGCACACTCGCTTTTCTGGAGGCCGTATACCCTGGGAGCTCCGTCGCAGGACGGATCCTCGACGCTATCCAGCGGCTTGTTCCGGATTTCATTACCTTGATCGGCCGCAGTCGCTTGGTGTTCTCCACTTGGTCTCAGGAACAGTGGGATGAGTTCTTCTCCAAAAGCGTCCTGGGGGGAAAAGAGCCGCCTGCCGCGTTTATCCGCAGAGGTGTATTTGGTCGAGAAATCGTCGTCAACCCGTCAATTCCGCCTGGGTTCCAGCGGTTGCAGGCCGCCATGCACGAGCTCGGGCATGGGTACCAGTTCCGGTATGTCGAGAGTACCCGCGGGGTCGCGGCGGGGGATGGGCACAAGCTCTGGTCGGACTTTTTCAATTCCCGCGGTAGCGTGTTCGCTACATCTGACCTGGCGGGAGAGTTCGTGTCGATGTCGTACCCCTCAAAGTTATGGAGTAGTGAGTACTTTGCGGAAGTGTTCTCTTATTGGATCATAGACGCCGCAGGTTTGGTCCGCCGAATGGGAGTTGCCGAAGGGACTCCCGACGTCGTCCCAGAGGCGCTGGAAGCTATGCAAAGAATCGTCGATGAGACGAGCATCGGCTTCGCGTCAAAGTCCTCATACACCCGCCGCGACACTGATGAATTTCCAATGGACACCACAACGCCTGACACATTGCGCCCAATACGGGGGGTCCTTGCCCCGACTCCCGTACGTCCTGCGATTTCAGGCCCTGCCGTGGCCGGCGCCGACGTCTCGGCGTCTCTGGCGGACGACCGCGCCGGCTTCGAGCCTGTCGCGTTGCCGCCCGGAGTCGACCGAGTCGAAGGCGTCCTCGCGGCGCGCGCGGAACAGGCGATCGGCTAC
>Ga0194112_10003082_pt1 | contig 23394 bp, 15 predicted proteins | sample TA2MahC400mmetaG_FD_146191 | JGI IMG/M metagenome (GOLD analysis project Ga0194112, IMG submission 146191) | Freshwater microbial communities from Lake Tanganyika, Tanzania - TA2015016 Mahale Deep Cast 400m | ecosystem: Environmental > Aquatic > Freshwater > Lake | place: Tanzania: Lake... | reverse complement strand
GGGCAACACCACGTAGTCTCCGCTTGGACCATTGAGGATTGGAGTTTGGGGCTTGTTTGGCGCTTGGTGCTTGTGGTTTGGTGGTTCCCGCATTTCTCACCAGCCGCTGGTGAGAAATGCGGGCTAAACAGTGTCCGTTGCGGAAAGTCCCCGGTTTGGAGTGCGGTCTTCAGGCCGTGGCGGGCCAGGACACGGGCTGAGGCCCGCACCACGAACAGGTGCCCCGTTGAACAGGCTCACCTCGAATGCCCCGAGTCGCTGAAGACGGAGAAGGCGCTGCCTCGATCGTCTCACTTGGCCATTGAGGATTGAGAGTTGGATGTTGGGTATTGGACTTCTCGCCCAGCGCTCAGGCCGTCGGAAACGAGGCGGCCTGGTGGGGAGGGCTGGGTTTTGGAGGCCCCGTCCCCCGCCAGGCCGTTGGTCCGACGCGATGCTGTGGGTTGGGAAGGGTTGTGTGTGTCAGCCTTCTCTCGCCTCCTCGCCGAGGCGCCAGAGCGGGACGCCCTGCGCGTCGCGGAGGCGGAGGACCTTGTCGCCGAAGTGGACCTCGATGGCCATGACGATCGGGTAGCCGTCCCAGGTCACCGTGCTCCCGGTCAGCTTGATGCGGTCACCATGGCAGAAGCGGAAGCCGGCCCCATAGACGTAGGAGCAGGGGCCGAGGTGGATGGTGAGGAACCTGTTGTCGTCGGTCTTGAGGACCAGGCGCATGCCGCCGGCGGCGCCAAGGCCGGGGAGGAAGGTTCCGACGCTCTTGATCACGCCTTCGCAGGTGATGACCTTGCCGCTGTCGAAGAGGCGGTTGTAGGTGCTGCCCACCTGCCAGGCGGCATAGCGGTCGGCCATGTAGCCGTAGACTTCCCAGTAGGGTTCGCGGTTGAACCGCTGGTAAGTGGCGGAGGCGACGGCGAGGTCGTTGAGGTTGGGGAAGCTGCCCCACGCGAAGGCGTTGGCGCGAAGGGTCGCCAGGTCGGTGTCCACCCGTGCCAGGCCACGCATGGGAAGCGCCTCGATGGCGCTCCACGGCACGACGCAGAGCTTGTCGGAGACGTCCGCGATGCCGCCGAGCGAGACCAGGCCGTAGGCCAGATGGCCCTTGTGCAGGTCAATCAGCAGGTTCTCGATGTGGCCGACGCCCTCGCCGCGCACGGTGTTGACGCGAGTCCCCACCACGCACCTGAGGGTGCAGAACTCCTTTCCGGTGCCTTCCACGAGGCGGGGCTTGAACTTCACCCCGTAGTACTCATGGATGGCCTTTGCCACGTCCGGCTTGTGGAGCTCGGGGCACTTGTCCCAGGTGAAGCTCGGAGCGCCGATCAGCCGCTCGCGCGTGATGTCGAGGGTGAAGTGCCTCGGTTCGCCCGAGACCAGCCGCAGCCCGCCCCAGGGGACAAGGAGGAACTTGTCCTTGATCTCGTCGATCTTGTCGAAGACCAGGACGGAGTAGGCGAGGCGGCCGTGGGCGAAGACGAGCTCGCCCAGGCGGCCGAGTTCGTCACCGCCGGGCGTCCTCACGCTCAGGCCGATCAGGCTGTTGCCCCGCTCGATCATCGGGGAGGTCCACTTCCCGGCGTCGGCATAGGCCATGGAGGCAATGCCCATTGCCACCAGCGCCGCAGCGCACAGGGTTGTTCGCCAGAACATGATTCACCTCCTTCAGAAAAACGCCCAGTCTCAAATCGCTTTCTAGTCTTGAGGGAAGCAACGATTGTGCCGGAGGAGCCACGGCGTGCGAGGCTGGCGGCCCGCGGCCGCAAATGGCTGTGCCGCAAGCACATGCGAAGCGGAGTGCGGCAGGCGCGCCGCGGCGGGTGCCGGCGCCGCTGGGCGCCTTCGTCTGGCGCCGCCGCCCCGGACCGTGCAGGAGTTGACCTCCCGGTGCATGCCCGGCTAGTCGCTGACGGGGAACTGGATTTCTGTGCGGAAGGCCGTGGGGTCGCCCGTGCCGTCGGGGGCGGGGTGGACGATGTAGATTTCGCGTGGTGGGCCGGCGGGGGTCTGGCCGTTGACGGCCATCCAGGCGAGGAACTCGGCGTAGTGGGCGGGCATCTCACGGTAAGGCCCCTGGACGACGGCGGAGAGGACGTCGGTGGGGGGGAGGTCTTCGACTCGCACGTCGCCGGCGCCTTTTGTGCCGCTGGGGACGGGGAGGCAGACCTGGAAGCGGCCGGCCGCCCAGTCGGTCTCTTCGGGCGGAGCGAGGAAGCGGGTGAAGGCTGGGCCTGCCGGCCTCACCCCGGCGTGGGCCGCCCACCCGAAGAGCTGTTGGTAGACGCTGCCGATCTCGTTGTATGGCCCCCGGTGCTCGATGGAGGCCACGGTCTGGGGGCCGATGTGCTTTCGCTGTGGGGCTTCCATCTCGCCGTGGGTCCTTCCGTGAGAAAAAGGAAACCGAGATCCTCCTCCCCGCACAGCCGCGGGCGCCTCCGCGTCTTGCTCCCAAAGGGAGCGTAGTGGGTTGCCGGCGGCTTCAGCCGCCGGACTCGGGCGCTAAAACCACCGAAGTCCCGAAGGGATGGCAGAAGGGGGTCGAGCACGCCTGGCCAGTGGTTTCTGCCGTCCCTTCGGGACTGGGCCGCGGGTGGCGCCTGATCCGGCGGCTGAAGCCGCCGGCAACCCACTTGCGTCCCTACGGGACGAAGACCTAAGCAATCCCTCCGGGACTGAGAAAAGCACCCGCGAGCGGGTCTATTGTCTCCTCCACTGCGGTGCGCCGCCCTAGGGCGGCGGCTGCTTGGCCGGGGGCAGGGCCTTCTCCGGCGGCGGGGGCGGGACGGGTGGGCCGGGCGCGCGCGCCTTGAAGCCGCCAGGGGGCAGGAAGGCGGCGCCGCCGCGGAGCTGCCCGTCGTTGCCCCAGCGGGTGGCGTCCTTCACGCGGGCGCCCTTCCCATCGTCCATGTGGAGGAGAAGGTGTGCCGTGTCGTCGAGCTTGAACTCGCGCTCGGGGGTGAAGTCCTTGCGGTAGCGGACGCCGTTGGTCAGGCGCACCTCGTCAATGCCGCCGCTCCAGAAGTAGGCGGGGTTTCCGTCGAGGCTGACGGCGCCGACGTAGAGGGGCATATCATCGAAGCGGAGGGGCCGCCGCGCCTTGCTCGACTGCCCCACCCGCTTGCCGTCCACGTAGAGCGTGCGGAAGCCGTCCTCGTAGGCCAGCGCGCAGTGGGTCCAGACGCCGGTGGGGCAGGGGACGCGTGTGACCACGCGGTCCTCCTGCGTGCCGTCGCCCGTGGCGTAGGCCCAGCAGCCGTCCTCGACGTAGACGGCGTAGGAGAGGGAGGTGGTGAAGCCGGCGTTCTTTGCGACGACGTAGTGCGGGAGGGCCTCGCCCGGCCCAGGGCGGCGCCAGACCCAGGCCTCGAGGGTGAAGGTCGTGAGGCGCAGGGAGCGCTTGCTGCGGCGGTCGTCCACGACTTCAACGAAGTCGGAGGCGCCGTTGAGGTCGAGGGCATAGCCGGCCACGGCTGCGGGCTCGGGCTCCTTCTCCTTCGGCTCGGGCTCCTTCACGCTGGGAGCATCGGAGACGCTGCTGAGGTCGCGGAGGGCCGTGACGAGCTTGGACGGGGCACCCAAGCCTAGAGCCTTCTCGAAGTAGCGCGCAGCCGCGGCGGCGTCGGGCTTGCTCTCGTAGGTGAAGAACGTCCCCAGCATCAGGTTGTCGTCGGCCTTCTTCCCGGTGTCGAGCCAGTCGCGCACCAGGAGGTAGAGGTCGTCCGTGCTCTGCTTGCGCAGCTCGCGGACGGCGGTGCCGGCGCCGACCGCGACGACGATCTTCTCGCCCTCGACGTCCTTGATGGTGTACCTCTCGCCGGCGAGGGTGACGGAGGTGCCCTTTCGAGCGGCGACGGCCTCGACGACGGCCTTCCAGAAGGCGTCGAGAAGGGTGGCGGCGCGGAGGTGGGGTTCGAGAGCATCGCGCGACGGCTCGTCGGGCGCCTTGGCGATTGCGGCCTTCACGAGGGCGGGGGCCTCGGGGTACCGGCGGTCGGCCCAGAGGCCCTTGAGCTGTGCGGTGAGCTCGGCGCGCAGCTTCGCCTGCTCCTTGCGGGCCGCCTCCTGCTTGGCGGCGAGGGCCCTCTTGAGCTTGAGGATTTCGTCGCTGGCCAGCTTCTGGAGCTCGGCGGAGGGGTAGTCGGCGGTGAGGGCCGCGATGGCGTCGGGGAGCTTCCCCGCCTCGGCGAAGGCGGCGGCGCGCTTGCGGTCGTGCTCGAAGGCGGTCCAGCTCCGCGCGCGGTACTCCTGGGCGATGCCCTCGGCCTGCTTCTTGGCGTCCGAGGTGAAGAGGTTTGGGGGCACGACGCCGACGAGTCGGACGGCGGTGCCGTAGGCCCGCTGGTCCATGAGGGCGTCGGCGCGCTTGCGTGCCGCCGCGAAGTGGTCGGCGAGGGCCTTGGCGAGGCGCTGGTTCAGCAGGTCGGTCTCCTTCCGCGCCGCGGCAAGCACCTGCGGGTTGCTGTGGCTCAGCAGGAGGTCCCTGAGCTGCTGGGCCTGGGTCGGGTAGTCGTCGGGGTGCTTGGCGATGTGGTCGCGGACGGCTGCGAGCGCGGCCTTCACGGCGGCCGGCTCCTCCTCGGGTGGCGGCGGCGTGGGCCGCTCGGTCTTGGTGTCGGGGGGCTTCGGCCGCACGACGTGCCGCGTGGCCGGCGGGGCCGTGGTGCGCGGGACCGGGCGGGTGGTGTTGTTGGGCGGCGGCGGGTTGGTGCGGCCCTGGGAGAGCACGAGGGCCGCAATGGCCACGCCGAGGACGACGAGCCCGACGGCCACGAGGACTGCGACGGCTGGCGACACGGTGGGCCGGCGCGCGGGGACGGCCGGGCGCGCCGCGTGGCGCAGCGACGTGTCCTCGAAGGCGTGGTTGAGGGCGAAGAGGAACTTGCTGACCGAGTCGTAGCGGTCGGCCGGCTCGTTCGCCAGCGCCGTGCGCACCACGCGGTCCACCCCGGTCGGCACGCCGGACACCAGGTAGGCGATGGGCTTGAAGCTGCCGACGGGCAGGTGGCCCGTGAGCATCTGGTAGAGCATGACGCCCAGCGAATAGATGTCGGCCCGGTGGTCCACGTTCGCTGCGTCGGCGCGCTGCTCGGGGGCCATGTAGTCGGCGCTGCCCATCACCGAGTGGGCCTGGGTGAGGTGTTCGCCGCCTTCGGACTCGGCTCCGGCCATGCGCGCTATCCCGAAGTCCGCGAGCTTCGGGGTCCCGGAGGCGTCGAGGAGGATGTTGCCCGGCTTGAGGTCGCGGTGGACCACGCCGTTCTCGTGGGCGTAGGCGAGTCCGGCGCAGATGCCCTGCATGAGCTGGCGGGTCTCCTGGGGCGAGAACTTGCCCTCGCGCACCAGGCGGTCGCGCAGGCTCTTGCCCTCGACGTATTCCATGACGAAGTAGTACGTGTCGCCCTGCGCCCCCTTGTCGAGGATGCCGACGACGTTGGGGTGTGCGAGGCGCGCGAGGGCCGAGGCCTCGCGGTTGAAGCGCTCGACGAACTGCGGGCTGCGCGCGAGGCGGTTGGGCAGCACCTTGAGGGCCACCGCGCGCTCGAGCGAGAGCTGGGTGGCCTTGTAGACCACCGCCATGCCGCCGCGGCCCAGCAGCCCCTCCACGCGGCAGCCGCCCAGCACGGTCCCCGGCCGCAGGTCCTCAGGACGCATCATGCGCCCGAGGTCCAGACGCTTCCCGCACTGCGGGCACCGCATCTTGCCCGACGTCATGGTGTCGGGCAGCTCGAACGTCTGGAAGCAGGCCGGGCACTTCAGGACCATGCGCAACCCCCGCCGCGGATGGCGCTCTAGCCGAACCGCGGTCTTCTGGCCTATTATGCTACCATAGCTTCCGCCGGTTGGCAAGACTAAGCTGACCGCCCTCACACTCTAGCACACCGCAACCCTGCATGGAAGGGCCTTTACAACGGCTTACAACCGCGCGCAGAACATGACAAGCCGCCCCCAGTTCCGCGGCTTGACACGCCACACCCCTCCGCCCATAATCATGGGACCCGCCGGGTGCCGGGTGCCACGCCCAAACTTGTTTGGGCGTGCCAGAGAGCGAAGAGCACGCCCAAGCGGGGCTTGGGCGTGGCACCCCTGAGTCCCCCCGCGAGGGCCAATTCCGGAGGCGTGGAATGCTTGGCCGTCCGAAGCTGTTCCCCTTCGCAGTCGTCCTCGCCCTGGCCGCCCCGCCCGCCCGCGCGGTCATCAAGGTGGACCTCCCGGTCTCCAAAATCTACGGAGCCTCCAAGGCTGTCCTGGTCGGCACCGTGACGGCGCTGAACCCCGGCAACTTCGTGGCCGACGCGAAGGTGGACAAAGTGCTGAAGGGCCAGGCGCCGGGGGAGAAGCTGCGCATCCAGGTAGCCACGCCGCCCGGCCTCTTCGCCGCGGTCGCCGTCGGCCAGCCGGTCGTCGTCTTCGCCGGCGAGAGCGCGGGAAAGGCCGAGGCCGTGATACACATCGCCGACACCTGGCTCCTCGCTGAGGGTATTGGCGAGCCGCCCGTTCTCGCCTGGCGCGTGATGATGCCCAAGCGCGACGCCGCCGCGAGCTTCCCAGGAACCACCCGCGGCCTCCTCGCGCTCATCAAGGACCTCAAGGCCGGAAAGGTGCCCGCCAAGGAGGAATACCCCGACGCCTTCCAGGGCGGCATCGCCGAGGTCGCCAAGCTCCCCGTCCAGAAGCCCGCCTGGCTCGTCACCGCCGACGTGAATGCCGACCAGAAGCTCGACTTGATTGTGGGCGGGGCGTCCCCAGTTGTGGGCGGGGCGTCCCTGCCCCGCGTCCACCTCTTCCTCGCCGCCGCCAAGGGCTACAACGATGCAACGGAGGCGTGGGGCCTCGCGGGCGCGAGTGCCGCCTTCTGCGCGGCAGGCGACGTGAATGGCGATGGGAAGCCCGACCTGCTGCTGGGCAAGACCCTCTACCTCAACAGCGGCGACAAGCTCGCCCCCGCGAAGCCCGGCCCCCAACTGCCCCCCGAGGTTGACTGGGTGGCCTGCGCCCTCGCCGACGCCACGGGCGACAAGCGGCCCGACATCCTCGTGCTCCTCAAGTCCGGCCAGCTCATCATCGCCGAGAACCTCGGTGGCACAGGCGTCGGTGGCACAGGCGTCCCGCCTGTGACCAGACAGCTCTGGCAGGGCGGCGAGCCGCCACTCGCCGCCGCCCTCTCGCCCGACTGGGGCGAGGAGGGCGAACTGTGCGTGCTGGTCGTCCGCGAGAGCGGCGTCACCCGCTACGCGGTCGCGGCGAAGGGCGGCGCGCCGGCCGACCTCGAGCGCCTCACGGGCGCGCCGCTGGCCGCCTACAAGGGCCTCGGGGGCAAGCCCCTCAAGCCCAGCGTCGCCGTCGCCTTCGACTACGACGGCAACGAGAAGGCCGACTACCTGCTCCTCACCGACGGCGGCGGGCTGGCACTCGTCAACCGCGGCTACGGCTCGTTCATCGCCACTGACACCCTCCACATCCACTTCCACGCCGCGGGCGACAAGAAGCCGCCCTTCGCCGTCGCCGACATCGCGGCGGCCGCCCCAGGCCGCATCCCCGAAGGCCCCGCCCCAGCCCAGAACCTCCTAGTGCTGCTCAATGATGGGCGGCTGTTTGAGATGGACAACAGCCAGAAATGACGCGTGACGCGTGACAAGACCAGAGAGGAGAAGCGGTCTTCTCTGGTCACGCGTTAGGGGAGGGCTCCGGCCGGGCCGCGCTCGTCGCGCAGCGCCCGCGCCGGGCTGTCGGGCGCAAGCCGATAGTCGCGCTCCTCGGGCTTGAGGAACTTCGGGTCCGCCACGATTGACCCCGCGTCCTTCCCAGTCTTCTGCTGATATGCGGCGAACTGCTCCGGCGTGAAGCTGTCCTTTCCCCAGAGGATGAGTGCGTCCTTCAGTTGGAACCAGCAGTTGCGCTCCATCGTCAGCGCCGCCGACCAGTCGCGCCCGTGCAGCCACAGGCAGCTCTCCGTGGCGTTGGCGAAGATGTTGCAGCGGACGACGAAGTTCTCGGTCGCCGCGCTGTTGTGGTAGAACATCAGGTGCCGCCCGTTGGGGTCGGGACGCTGGCGGTGGCCCCAGCCGCCCCCAGCGTCCACGCACGTGTTGTGCTCGAAGAGGATGCTCCGCGTACGGCTCGATTCCTCGCGGTTCCAATACTCGAACGAGTATTCGCAGTTCCAGATGACGTTGTTGCGGTAGGTGATGTTCTCCTGGACGTTTGTCCCGCTGCCCTGGTTGGTGAGCGCGGCGTCGTAGATTTCCCACAGTCGGCAGCCCTCCACAAGGCTGTCGCGGGCCGAGGCCCAGAACTCGATGCCGTTGCCGTAGCGGACCGGCCGCCCCTTGGGCGTGGTGAACTGGTGCCCGCCGCCGATGTACGAGAGGTCGCAATCGCGCACCGTGATGCTCCGCGTGCTCCCGCCGCCGATGCCGTGGGCCGCGCCGTAGCGGAGCGCGAGGCCCTCGTAGGTGACGTAGCCCTTGCCGCCCTGGTCTATGATGTGCCGCGTGAGCGCGAGCTCGACGCTCTTGTGAAGCGTCGCGGGGTTTGCGCCCGCCCGCAGCTTCACCTGCCGGGCCGCCGGGTCGTAGAAGAAATCGCCGTCCTCCTTCAGGTCCCTCTCGCCCCACTTCTTCACGCCCGTGGCCTTGCCGTGATCGAAGATGATGTTGCCAACGTCGGGCCGGACCTCGCCCGTGGCCCAGAGCCCGCCGCCCAGATCGCGCCAATCGCCCGGGGCGTTCATCGCAACGGAGCCGAGGATGAGCGGCTTCGGCCCCTCGCCGCAGGCGGCGTAGGTCACAGGCCCCGTGGCGTCGCCGCTTCGTGGCACGAGCTGGCCGCGCCAGGCCTCGCCGCGGCGGAAGAGCACCCTGTCGCCCGCCCGCAGCGGCGCCGCATTCACCTTCCCCAACGTCTGCCATGCGGTCTCCGGGCTTAGCCCATCCCCCTCGTCCCGCCCCCGCGTAGCATCAACGTGGAAGGTCTGTGCCGCCATGCCCACCCCCGCGAGACCTGCCAAGAGTGTGATTGCCTGCCACCTGCCCATCCATCTTCTCCTGTCTTGTCACGCGTCACGCGTCACGCATCACGTTGATGACCTCCGCCACACCCCTCCCCAACGCCCCCAGGTCGTAGCCGCCCTCAAGAGCCACGACGAGGCGCCCGCCGCAATGCTTCTCCGCAATGCCGCGCACCAGGCGGGCAAGCTCGCCATAGTCTCCGTCGTCAAGCCCCATGCCGCCGAGCGGATCGTCGCGGTGCGCGTCGAAGCCGGCCGACACCAGCACGAAGTCGGGCTTGAACCGCTCCGCCGCAGGCACGAGGGCCTCGCGGAGCGCCGCCACGCAGTCCGGCCCGCTCGTGCCGGGCCGCATCGGCACATTCACGTTCGCCGCCCTCCCCTTCCCCACCCCGGTCTCCTCCGAGCCGCCCGTGCCCGGATAGAATGGGTAGCGGTGAATGCTCGCGTAGAGCACGCTGGGGTCGTCGTAGAACGCCTCCTGAGTGCCGTTGCCGTGGTGAACGTCCCAGTCCACGATCAGCACCCGCTCCAGCCCGTGGCGCTTCTGGAGATAGCGAGCGGCGATGGCCACGTTGTTGAACACGCAGAAGCCCATCGCGTTCCCTGGCCGCGCGTGGTGCCCCGGCGGCCGCACCAGGGCGAAGGCATTTCGGATTCCGGATTCCGGATCTCGGATTTCAGACTCACAATCCGCAATCCGCAATCCGCAATCCGCAATTCCCAAGACGGCGTCGCAGGCCGCCAGCACACCCCCCACCGCCAACAACGCCACGTCATACGAATCTCGGCAGACGGGCGTATCGCCCTCGTCGAGCATCGCGCCGCCCTGCTCGCACGCCTCGGCCACCTCGGCAATGTAGGCCGTCCTGTGCACCAGCGCCACCTCTTCCACCGTCGCGGGCCGCGCAGGGATATGTGACACCTGGTCCCACAGCCCGACCGCCTTCAGGTGCTCCACGATGGCGCTCAAGCGCTCCGGACGCTCCGGGTGCCACGACGGCACCGTGTGCCTGAGATAGTCTGGATGATAGACGATGCCCGTGGTTCCCTTCACCGGTGTTCCCTTCGTCATTGTTCCCGGCTCGCGGCTCGTGGCTCGAAGCTCGCGGCTTTCTTCTCACGCGTCACGGGTCACGCGTCACGGCTCTCAGCCCCACCACCTTCCCCGCCTCAACCGCCTTCCAGAACTCGCCTTTCACTTTCTCGTAGGCCCCGAACAAGCCGCGCGCATCGGCGTCGCGGTCAATCTCGATCCACACGTCGGGCTTGGGGATGACGCGCTCGGCGGCGAGCTTGGGGCCAAACTCGCGGATGACCTTGGTCACGGGCCTGTCGGTGCCATCGGGGTTGATGATGCCGTAGTCGCTCCGCTCGTTCACGCGGTAGCCGCCGGGATACCACCACCAGGCCACGCCGTTCGAGTGCGACGCGAGCATCATGCGACAAAAATCGCGGTAGAAGCGGGCCTGGAAGTCCAGCTTCTCGGGCGTCGCGGCCATCGCCTCCTCGTCCCAGGCCGAGACGCCGGCCTCGGCCCAAAAGACCGGCTTGTCGGGCGCGCAGGCCCGCGCGTAGGCCACGGTGAAGAGGCCCGCCTTCACCTTCTCCCAGTCGCCGATCCGCCCGTAGCCCTCGGGGGCCAGGAAGTCCATCGCCTTCGCCACGCCGGGGAAGTCGTAGGGCATGCGGCTCGGGTCGTTGAACGTCGGGTCGCCCGTCACCGTCATCCTGAAGCTGATGAGGTGGTTGGGGTCAATCGCCTTGATCTTCTTGTAGGCGTCCAGATAGCGCTCGTGAACCAACTCATCCGCGAAGCGGCGATAGTCGGCCACGAACTTGCGATGCTCGCCATCATTCGTCAACTGCCACCCCGTCGGCCCGGCAATCTCTTCTTCGGCTTTCTTTGTGGGCGGGATGTCGCCATCCCGCGTCTTCATTCCCCACGCCTTCTTCGCCCCATCGAGCGAGCCGTGCTTCTTCGTCAGCCACTCGCGCCAGAGAGGGTCGTATCGCTTCCTCTCCGCCTCGGAGCCGAAGAACGGCTCCCACGCGATGTCGTAGGCCCAGATGACATCCTGCTCCCACAGGCGGTTCTTCTCGATGATCTCCTTCCACTGTTCCCACTTGTAGTCCATCGGCGTGCCTGGGCGGAGGGAGAGATTCACCTTCAGCCCCAGCTCGTCGCACCGCCGCAGGAAATCGAGCAGATTGTTCGCCGGCAGCGACCGATGGTAGATGAAGATCGAGACGCTGTTGAAGCCGATAGCCTTGATCCGTTCCAGGTCGCGCTGCACGAACTCCGGGTCGTACGGCTTCGCATCGAGCCAGTACTCGAAATACTCATTATCCTCGACCCCGATCCCCGTCGAGGGCATATAGTTCACCCCATGCGGATACCACTTCTTCCCATCCAGCCAGAAATCCCCATCTAGGGCGGTGACGAACCGGCGCGGTCGCTCCGCGCGGCGGTCAACGACGACCAGGTCCTGACGCGTCGCGTCTACGGGTTGTTCTTGGCCCTTCTCATGAAGGACGGCATGCAGGAGCCATCGTCCAGGGGTGGTGACAGGAGGCAACGGGTGCTCGACGGCCTCGCTCCCATTCGCGATGACTCCGAAGAGGGGGCTTTCGAGCGTCCGGTGCGGTCCAAAGGCGCGCTCCCTGGGGACCAGCAGCCACTCGATTGACATCCCCCTGCGTTCCCGCCGAGAGAGGTTTACCACGCAAGACCGGAGCTGGATTCCCTCCCCCAAGTCGAAAGTGTAGCGATCGGTGCCTGCCTCTTCGAGGAAGGCGCCGAGCGCCATGCGGCGCACCCACCCCTGCACAGAGCTCAGGGCCAGGCTTCGCCGATACCAGAATCCGTCCTCCGAGCCAACCGCCAGCCGCACACTGCCCGTAGAGCAGTCCACGTAGAGCGATGCGAACGTCCCAAACCAGTTGCCGTCGCCTCGGATCACGTTGAGAAGAGGAACCCATCGCCACGTGCGGCCTTTGCCATAGCCGGCCCCGGTGGGACGCGGATGATGGGCAAAGGCCCCTGGGGGCACAGGAAGTTCGCTTGCCGGCACGCCCCAGGCGAACTCCCGGAAGAGCTTGCCAACGTGGTCGATTGCGTGGAACTTGTAGCTCGGGCTGAAGTTTTCGAGGATGGGGGGAGGGAGGAATTGGGGGGTAGTCAGGCCGGCGGGAGCGGGGGTGGTGCCGATGTCGTCAATGAGGAATTCGTAGCGGCCGGGGCGGGGGCCGGTGTGGGTGTGGGCGACGCCGAGGACGAGTTGCTCGGCGTTCTCGGGCTTGAAGCCGTCGCCCGGGCCGCCACGGGTCGGCACCGATTGCCAGAACCTGAAGTCGCTGGGGGCCAGGACGATTCGCTGCCATTCTGGCCCGACGCGGAAGACGGCGATCCAGCGGGAGCCGTCGCGCTCGCGCCATTCGAGCATCAGCTTGTCAGTTTCCCCAATGCCCTTCGCCCAGAGGCAGGTGAGGGCGTGGCCGGCGGGGAAGTAGCCGCGACCGTCCCGGTTGCGGTCTGCCCTCGGCGAGGCGAAGCCGTCCCAGCCCGTCATGTTAGGGATGACGACTCGGAGTGCCTTGCCCTCTTTGCCTGGCACAAGCTCGCGGGTGATGGGGGAGCTCGGGGCGTTGGTGTGGCGCTGCCACCTGGTCAGGTCCTCGGCATCGAAGTCGAAGAGCATGTGGGCGGTGGGCTGGGCGGCCAGGAGCTTGCGCCAGTCGTCCTTCGAGAGCCACTTGCCGCCCGCCTTCGCCAGCGTGTTGCGGAATGCGGGGGTGCCGAGTGCGGCGAGGTCGCCCCCCTTGTCGCAGTATGCCTTGATGATCGGCCCCGCCTCGCCGGGCAGGGTGTGGCAGGCGGGGAGGAAGAGCATGTCGAAGCGGGCGGTGGTGATGAGGTAGGGGTTGCAGAGCTGGTCGGCGTTGATGAGCGTGACTTCGTGTCCGCCCTTGCGGAGCAATTCGGCGAACTCGTCGGCTAGCTTGGGGTCATGGTTGGGGAGCGAGTCGTCCTTGAGAAGGGCGATGGCATACTTTTCGGCGGGGAGGGGGCCGAGGGGCTTGAGGAAGGCATCGGCCGCGGCGCGCTGCTCGGCCTCCGCCGCCATCGCAGCAGCGGACCAACATGCAGCCAGAAGCCAGCACCGCACCGCTTTCATCTTTCGCCTCCACCACAGAGCCTACGCCAGCGGCCCGCCCAAGTCAAGCGCCACCCGGACAGAATGCGTGAGCCTGTTGGAGTGCGGCGGCTTGACGCCGCTGTTCAACAGGCTGTCGCATGGCACCAGGCCCTTGACCGGCGCCACGGGGGTGGGGTAGACTTGTGCGAGGGGTAGTCGAGAGGAGTATGGTCATGCAATCGCTTCGGCTCATCGCGTGCGTGGTGCTGGCCTCGGGGGTGGAGGCCGCGGCGCCGACGCGGAACGTGAAGGTGGCCGCCATCTCGCTCGTGTGGGACGCGGGGCATTGGACGCTTGAGAACGCGCTGAAGGCGCTCGACGAGGCGGGGGCGGCGGGGGCCGACCTCGCCGCGCTGCCCGAAGAGTGCGTGTATCAGCCCGCCGAGCCAATCCCCGGCCCGGCCGCCGACGCGATTGCGAAGAAGGCGGCGGAGCACAAGATGCTCGTCGTCGCCAACCTGCGGGAACGCGATGGGGAGAAGACCTTTGTGACCTCGTTCCTCTGCGACCGCGCTGGGAAGCTGGTGGGCAAGTACCGCAAGAGCCACAGGCTGCCCTACGAGGAGGGCTTCGCCCTGGGCGACGACCTGCCGGTCTTCGCAACCGAGCCCTCGACTTCGCTCGGGCCAGGCATCGGGGCCATCGGGCTGAAGGCCGGCACCGACCATTACTTCCCGGAGATTGACGCGGTGCTGCGGCGGCGGGGGGCGAGCCTCGTCGTCTGGTCAACCTCCCCGTTCCCCATCCGGGATGAGCACCTGGAGACCCTGACGCTCCAGGGGCGAGCCGTTCACAACGGACTCCACATCGTCGTGGCGCGCTATGCGGGGAAGGAGGGCTACGGCGGCTACAAGAATGCGTTCTCGTGGACGGGCACGTGGCCGCTGGGCCGCGCGCAGGTGTTCGACCCCGACGGGCACACGCTGGCCGACAGCGGCCACGCGGGCGGCGTGGCCATCGCCACGATTCCCGCCTCGCGGCTCGGCGGCTCGCCCCACAACGGCGGCTACGAGACGGCGGGCAAGTACGCCGCCATCACCGCCGCCGAACTCCCGCCGCCACTGCCGCGCAAGGAGGGGATGAAGCGCGTCATCAGGGCGGCGGCAATCGAGTGCGATGGCGACATCAACCGCCTCATCACGAAGCTCGACGCCTGCGGCAAGGCCGGCTGCGACCTCGTGTGCCTCTGGGAATACGTCTGGTACAACAACGACGCCGAGGTCGAGAAGCTCAAGGAGCGGAACCGCGGCTACCTGGCCCGCATCGCGGAGGCGGCGAAGCGGCACAAGATGTACGTCGGCATCGCGGGCGAGCTCGAACGCGGCTTCAACGAGGCCATCCTCTTCGACCGCGAGGGGAAGGAGCTTGGCCGCTACACGAAGATCAATCAGACCACCGACAAGAAGTCCAAGTACTACCAGGCGGGTGACAAGGTGGGCCTCTTCGACCTCGATTTCGGGCGCATCTGTGTGAAAATCTGCGCCGACGTCTATTCCCCCGAGCTCGACCGCGTTGCCGCCCTCCACCAGGCCGACTTGATGCTGCTGCCGACCCAGGACGCCGGCCCGTTCACCGACCACACGCGCATCCGCGACCTGAGCCGCTGCGTGGACGACGGCTACTTCCTGCTGCGCGCCGCCGGCGGCACGGCCCAGACCGACCACCGCACCTACATCGCCGACCCCTGGGGCTTCGTCCTCGCCGCCTCACAGTACGCCACCGGCAACGAGCCCCTCATCGTCACCCTTCAGCTCGACAACCGCCCCAAGTATCTCGAATGGCCCGAGGCCGTCCGCAAGGCCGGCCCCTATCCCGACCCCGTCCTTCGCGGCATCAAGCCCGAGGCCTTCGGCCAAATGTATTCCGGCCGCAACCACCCCCAGCCCAAAGGCGACCTCCGCGCCGTGCTCCTCAAGCAGCGCCGGCCAGAGCTGTACCGGCCTCGGACGGAGTCGAAGTAATAGGGCTTTCAGGAAACGGCAGCCAGTTGATAGGAGAACTCACCGACATCGGTCTGTTGCTTCGCGTGTTCGATGGTCATGCTCACCACGCGGCCCTCCTCATCGAGCTCGACCAGCACGTCTTCGTTCAGATCACGGGTCTCCACGATGGGCCTCTCACTGAAGTTGACCAGCAGTGTATCCGTGTCCGGGAAGTACTTCACCTTCATTGCTCACCTCCTGAAATCTCGGTCGAAGAAGGCGTTGTGGACTGTCTCGCCGTCTTTGAGCAGGACAACGCGCAGGTACTTGCCGCCTGCCTCCGGAACCCGGCCCCACTTCCTGATGCGCCCATCGGCTTGAGTCACCTCCCGCACCGGATTGGCGACGACCCGCTCAATCCACTCGAGCTTGATCCAACGGCGGTCGGGGCGCTCGTGGGTATGGCGGAAGTACCCTGTGCTCTTCATGAACGCATCATACACGACGGGGCTGCGTTTGTCCAGTTCAGAGGAACCCTCATGGTAGCGGCTACCGAGGCTCCGCGGCCCCCGCCCTCCTGGCGAACGAGCGGGCCGCGAGGATGTCCAGATATGCGGTGCTGATCCGCTTCTCCGCCAGGGCGTCGAGGAGCGAGCCGCGGGCATTCTGGGCATCGCGCGGCCCCACGTGCGCCCGGCCGACGATGAGGACCCCTGTCTCTGAGGGACGGAGCGCGGCGTCAATCACGCCTGCGAACTGCCGGTTCCGCGCCGCGAGGGTCAACCGGGCGTGAAGGCCCTTCGCCTGCTCGACGAGGCGCTTGTGCTCCTCCTCGCTCATCTGCGGTGGGTAGTCGCGCACGGGGAAGTCGGGCGAGCCCGCCTGCTTCGCGTAGCGGTTCACCACGCCCTCGATTGCCTTGTCGAGCGCGCCGCCGCGGTAGAGCATTTCCACGTGCGTGACCAGGCGCGAGAGCGCGAATGCCTTGGCTGCGCTCTCGGGGTCCTCGAGGCCGATGACGGGACACTCTCTGCTGAGCCTGTAGTAGCCCGACTGGTCCTCGTTTCTCAGCTTGTCGGCAAGGGCCTCCTGCTCCGCCTGGGTCAGTGGCCTGTCGCGCCTGATGCGCTCCACGTCCAGCCAATAGGCCACGTGAGGGTCGGGAGCGCCCGTGGCGTACACGCCCTCCATGAAAACCCTGTCAATCCTCACTCGCCCCTCAAGCTTGTCGAAGAACTCGCGGATGACCTCCCGCCGTCGGGAGAGGTTATGGATGTCCCCCACCACCAGAAGGGTCCGGTCGCCCCCGGCGTCCCGCACGGCAACCCTGACGCCGTGGGCCTCGAAGAACGCCGCGAGCTCGGCTGTGGTCCGACAAGGCGCCGTAGGGCCAGGCTTGCGCAGCGCGCGCAGCAGCCCCGCCACCGCGCCGCATCCCCAGAGCTCCAGCGCGACGTCCACACCCACCACCAGAGCAGCGGCCGCGATCAAGAGCCTAAGTCGCCTGTTCTTCCAGAGTCCTCCGCGGCTTGGTTGGGCATCCCCGCCGGCTATCGTCACATCGCGCCCGCCAGTTGGTATGAGAACTCCCCCACATCGGTCTGTTGCTTCGCATGCTCGATGGTCACCATCGCTCACCCTAATCTGCGGTACTTCCTGCGAAGCTTCGCAATGACCTTATGACCCGGGATCATCTTGACCTCTCCGCGTTCATCCTCCGCGATGCGGCGCTCCACCTCCTTGGCCCAGGCTTCCTCCACCTCTTCTTGCGGAGGCGAGTTCAGGCTTCGCAGAAGCTTGTCAACTAGCCGCACCCTCGCCTCCACGGGGAGCGAGAGAGCATCATCCATCACGGCCATCTCTGTCTTGCCCATAGTTAGCCTCCTGGTGTCGGGCTTTCCTAACGCTATTCTACTCTCAACCTCCAATGAGTCAAGAAGCGACTGCGTTGGCCTCAAGGCGTAAGCAGGGCTTTGATGCAGGACCACTCGCCGGTGGCGAGGGCCACGAGGTCGGCGGGAGCAGACTCAAGGCTCACGCGGCGCTCGGCGAGGAGGCTCGCGGGCACGCGGCCCTCCGCGACCAGCTCCAGGCCTCGGCGGAAATCGGCGTCCGTGTAGCCGTAGGAGCCCATGAGCGTCCGCTCGCCCTGGACGATTGCGTGGAGGCTGATGCCGATGTGCGGCTCGGCGTTGCCGATGAGCGTCAGGTGTCCCGCCGGGCGCGTCAGGTCGAGCGCAAGGGCCACAGTCTCCTCGAACCCCACGGCCTCGATGGCCCAGTCAACCCCCTTGCCGCCGGTGGCTTCGCGGACGGCGGCCCGGATGTCGTCGCGGCCGGCCAGGAACGTGGTCGCGCCGAGGGAGCGCGCGAGGTCGAGCTTCCACGCCACCTTGTCCGCGGCGAACACCCGCTGGGGCTTGAGGGTGGAGAGGGCGACCAGGGTGAGGAGCCCCACCGTGCCAGTGCCGATGACGGCGATAGTCCCTGCCCCGGAATGCTGCGCAGCCGCGCCCTTCTCTTGGTGGCACAGGCCTCTGGCCTGTGTCGGCCACAGGCGGGACGCCTGTGCCACCACCGCCTGTGGCACTTGCGCAGGAACTGGCCCTCGGCCCAGGGCGTGAAGGGCCACGGCGAGCGGCTCGCCGAGGATGGCGAGCTCGAAGGGCACACCGTCCGCGATTGGAAAGCAGCGGTCCTCTGTAACCACGGCGCGCTCGGCGTAGCCGCCCGGCATGCCCCAGGTCATGCCGTAGAGCGTGCGGTTCGGGCAGGCGTTCGGCCGCCCGCCGCGGCACAGCTCGCACGCCCCGCAATGAGTGAGGGGCTGGACGGCCACGCGGTCCCCCACGCGGACGCGGCTCGCCTGCGTCCCGACCTCGATGACCTCGCCCGCGAACTCGTGGCCCATCACGATGCCCGGCCTGCGGCGTTCCTGCGCCTCGAGGACGGCGTGCAGCTCCGAGCCGCAGATGCCGCAGGCCCGCACCGCGAGGCGCACGTCCCGCGGGCCGAGCGGCGGATCGGGGCGCTCCTCAATGCGCAGGTCGCGCGGGCCATAATAGACAAGCGCTTTCACCAGGCTCCTCCTTTGAGGAAAGCCGGATGCCTGACGCGTGACGCGTGACGCGTGACAGGAAAGAGAAAACCATGCCGCTCTTGTCTGATCACGCGTCACGCGTCACGCGTCAGGAACCGACCCGGCCCTTAGCAAGCTCTCTGCCTCTCTGGCAATGTGTGGCGCCGTGAGTCCATGCACCTCGAGCAACTCATCGGCCGTGCCCGATTCGCCAAAGGTGTCGCGGATGCCGAGGCGGCGGACTGGGACATGGCGGTCGGCGCGTTCGGCGATGGCCTCGCACACGGCGCTGCCGAGTCCGCCGATGATGCTGTGCTCCTCGATGGTCAGCACGCGGCCGGTCTTCGCGGCAGAGGCGAGGATGGTGTCGGTGTCGAGGGGCTTGATCGTGTGGACATCGAGGACCTCAGCGGAAATGCCCTTCTCCGCCAGCAGGTCGGCGGCGGCGAGGGCCTCGCCCATGATGACGCCGCACGCCGCAATCGTGATGTCGCGGCCCTCGCGGAGGCAAATGGCCTTGCCGATGGCGAAATCGCGGATGCCGCTGGTCCACGCTGGGGTTTCGTAGCGGCTCAGGCGCAGGTAAATCGGGCCTTGGTGCTTCAGCGATGCCTCGACCACCCGTTCGGTCTCCGACCCGTCGCAGGGCACAATGACCGTCATGTTCGGCAGGCTGCGCATCAGGGCAACGTCCACCACGCTCTGGTGCGTCGCGCCGTCGGCGCCCAGGGTGAGGCCGGCGCTGGAGCCGCACAGGCGCACGTTGAGGGCGGGGAGCGCCACCTGCTGGCGCACCTGATCAAATGCCCGCCCCGTGATGAACACTGCGAAGCTGTTGGCGAAGGCGATCTTGCCCGCCATCGCCAGGCCCGCCGCCGTGCTCACCATGTCCTGCTCGGCGATGCCCATCTCGAAAAAGCGGTCGGGGAACCGCTCGGCGAAGAGACTCGTGCGGGTCGAGCGGAAAAGGTCGGCGTCGAGCACCACGATGCGCGGCTCGACACCTCCGAGGCGCGCCAGAGCGCGACCGTAGGCGTCGCGGGTGGCTTCCTTTGCGGTGACACTCATAGTGACTCCAGTATCGCAGGACGACACGGACTGACACGGACAGGCACGGACAAGGGCAGGGTGTTCGTGTTCGTCCGTGTCAGTCCGTGTGTTCCATGCTCTGTTGCCCCAGTTCCCCCAAGGCCCGCGCCACCTCGTCGGCGCTCAGCGCGGCGTTGTGATATTGGTAGCGTCCTTCGAGGAATGACACGCCCTTGCCCTTCACCGTGCGGGCGATGAGGACGCTGGGCCGGCCGCGGACAGCGGTCGCTTCGTCGAGGGCGGCGCAGAGGGCGCTCAGGTCGTGGCCGTTGCACTGAAGGACATTCCAGCCGAAAGCCGCCCACTTGCCCACGATGGGGTCGAGGCGCTTCATCGCCTCGGTCGCGCCCTGGGCCTGGAGGCCGTTGCGGTCAACGATGGCCGTGAGATTGTCGAGGCGGTAATGAGCCGAAGTCATCGCGGCCTCCCACACTTGGCCTTCGTCAAGCTCGCCGTCGCCGAGGAGGACGTAGATGCGGTGCGCCGCCCCGTCGAGCCGCGCGGCGAGGGCCAGGCCGTTGGCGAACGAGAGGCCCTGACCCAGCGAGCCGGTGGGGGCCTCGAGGCCGGGCGTCTTCCGCACGTCGGGGTGGCCCTGGAGCCGCGAGCCGAGGGTCTTGAGCGAAGGGACTTCTTCGGGCTTCAGCACGCCGAGCGCCGCGAGGCAGGCGTATTGCGTGGGCACGGCGTGGCCTTTCGACAGAATCAGCCGGTCGCGGTCGTCGTGCCCCGGCTCGCCTGCCTCGTAGTGCATCTTGTAGAAGTAGAGCGCCGTGAGAATCTCGACGCACGACAGCGAGCCGCCGAAGTGATGAGCTTTGCCGGCACCCATCATGCGAAGGAGGGTGAGGCGGATTTCTCTGGCGCGAAGGGAGAGGACAACGAGTTGGTCTTGGCTGATCATTCTGCCGTTCCCTTGCGAGATGGTTAGCACCGGACGCGTGACGCGTGACGCGTGATCAGAACAAGAGAGAACGCGCCTCTTCCTCTTGTCACGCGTCACGCGTCACGCGTCCGGGCAACCCTCTACTCTCTGTAGAAAACCACCTTATCCAGAGTCAGATTCCTGTCCTCCCCCCCCACATTCAAGTCATTGGTGAACGCGAGCGCCAGCTCGTGCTTGCCCGCGGGCAGCTCGATGGCGATGGGATAGGGGCGGAGCCCGCCGCTCGTGAGCTGCACCTCGCCCGCCTTCTTGCCGTCAATGCGGATTTCGACGTGGGGATACACGCCCTGGCAGGGCGTGCCGCCGGCCATGAGTTCCATCGTGTAGCGTCCCGCCGCGGCCACCTCGATCGGCGTCTTGATCCAGCCGTTGCAGCCGAAGTTGGCAGTGGAGCCTTGGCGGCTGAACCAGGGCATGTCGGGCTGCGGCGACATGGTCTCGCACTCGATGGCCCAGCTCGGCCTGTCGGCGAAATCGCCGCCGAGGGCCGCCAGAAGCGTCGAGGCGTAGCGGGCCGCCTTGCGCGCGTTCCGCTCCTCCGTGTCCCAGCGAAGCTGGTCAATCACCACGAGGCCCTTGCCGATGCGCTTGGCGACGACGGCCGGCGGCGTGGTGAGGAACACCAGGTCGCCCTTCTTCTCGTGGCGGGCGATGAGGAGCTTGTCCACGTAGAGATTGCGGTCCTCGCCCTTCGCGGGGTCACTCGCGTCGTTGGTGAAGGCGACCGAGACCTTGTGGCGGCCCTTGGCCACCTCGCCGAACGTCGTGCGGGTGCAGGTCTGAGGCGAATCCACCGACACCGCGCCGACCGGGCGGCCATCCACGGCGACCGACGCGATGGGATAATCGCCGTGGCAGGGGGTGCCGCGTCCCACGATGCCGAAGACGTAGAGGCCGTCCTCCGGGAACTCGACCTCGCCCGTGGCCGAGCCGACCGTGGCGAAGATCACGTTGCCGTCGCGTCGCTCCACGATTCCGCCCTGAAGCGCCCAGCCCTCGACCTCATAGCTTTTCGCCTTCGCGGGGTCGAGCGAGAGGCCGAGCACGGAGTCGGCCATGTTCCCCGCCCGCGGCGTCTCTGCCCAACTGATCCCCCGATGCTCGCCCAGCCAGTAGAGGTCTTCGCGGAGGATCCACCTCGACTCCAGGTGATTGCCCTCTGCCTTGCTGACGATACCTGAGTAGGGCTGAAGGTCCAGTTCGAGGTTGAACTCCTTCTTTACCGCGGCAAACGCCTGCGGTGAGATGCGGTGCAGGATCAAGATATGGCAATCCTCAACATAGCGGCGGAGCCTCGCCGCATCACCAACCTCGCCACGGCAGATGAGAAGCCAATACTTCTCCAGATCGCCATCGGTTGGCAGGGCATCGAAGCGAAGGCCAAGGCTGCGGAGATGAGCTTGGTACTCTTTCGAACCCCCAATCACGGCGGCCCTCCGGAAGTCGCGCGGGTCGTCGTCATCGGGCTGGGAAGGCTGCAAGTCTTCGAGAAGTTTGGCGAGCTCATACGCGGCAGCGGGCTCGGAATGGAACTTCTCGATCAACTTGAGTTGGGAGAGTACGAGGCCACCCCGGCCCACATGGCGATAGAGCAAAGGCGCGCACTCCAACCCTGTCCCGCAGCCTGACACGATGTTGGGATACCAGCCGCCCGCCGCTGGCCGCGGCGGCAAGTTCTGGCTAACAAGGTGGTCGCCGCGCCAGAACAGGAGGTCGGCATCCCGACCATCGCCTGAGAAGTTGATCTTCCACTGCCGGAAGGCCATCGTCGAGCTTTGAGGCGTGAGCTGGATGCCGAAGAGTCCCTCGGGGTATCCCTGCTGTTCCAGCACGAGGACGTGCCCGCCTCTTTCCTGGAACGCCGCCAATGCCGCGCGCCGAGGGTCAACGCGGCCGATGACAGGTCCGCCTTGCTTCTCAGCAGGGAAGGCACCCGCTCCTATGATCACCACGTCCAAATCAGCGGGCAGCTTGTCAAGCGCCTGGACGGGGCGGGTGGTGAAGCGCACGGAATCGAGGATCTTGCGCGTGGAGCTATTTGGGTCGTAGAGACCGAAATGCCCCCTGAAATCGGCCAGGATTGGACGCGGGAAGACCGCGTAGTCGTGGGTCTCGTCGAAGACGCGGCGGCCATCGCGGTCAAGGGTGATACGCCACTGTGCCGGCGTGCGCTCGTCCACACTCGGCATGGGCACGGTGATGTTCAACACCTGTTGCCCAGCGGGGCCGAGGTCAACCTTCTCGCTCCCCTCAGCGACGGACTTCCCGTCGAGCGACAGAGTCCAGGCGAGAGTGAGCTTGGACGGCTCCAGGATGTCGTTGAAGACGGCGACGCGGCGGTTCACTTTCTCGCCGGCATAGAAGCGGGTGTCGTAGTCGAGGCAGTAGGCGGCGATGGGCTGGTAGGCCCACTTGTGGGCGCGCCAGAGGGCGTTGGTCTCGTCGAGCGGGCCGCCCTCGGTGACGGTCCAGGGGCAGATGCCGCTGACGCCCTGGACGCGGTAGGCGAGGATTTGCATCTTCCACGATTCGGCCTTGGCGAGGTTGCGGTAGTGGTGGTAGTCGCGGTAGGCGTCGTCGCCGAAGAAGATGGTGTGCGGCGCGGGGTCGCTGGAGGGGACCCAGAGGAACTCGCCGATGTAGAGCGGCTTGTCGCGCTTCCAGAGGAACTGCTTTTCGCCGTTGAGGAAGATGCCGCCGCCCCCGCTGCCGGGGCTCGGCTTGTCGAGCCAATAGCCCTCGTTCGGCCAGCAGGTGTAGTCGGGATACTCGTGCGGGTAGTGGATGCCGATGACGTCGGCCACGCCGCCGGGGTCGCCGTCCGATTCATACAGGATGGGCCGCGTGGGGTCGAGCTGCTTGACGATCTTGCCGAGTCGGATGAGCTGTTCTTTGGGATAGGGCGTGTTGTCGTTCACGCGGCCGCCGGTGAACTCGTTTTCGAGGCTCCACATGACGACGGAGGGGTGGTTCTTCAGGCTGCCCACCATCGCGGTGAGGTGGGCGGCGTAGTTGTCCCAGAAGGCGGGGTCGTTGACGCGGTAGACATCGTCGTCGTTCCACACGGCGCCTTCGGGGATGATGAGGAGGCCGAGTTCGTCGGCCACGTCGTAGTAGGCGGCGGGCCAGGGCTGGGTGTGGGTGCGGAAGGCGACGCA
>Ga0194112_10003081_pt1 | contig 23404 bp, 27 predicted proteins | sample TA2MahC400mmetaG_FD_146191 | JGI IMG/M metagenome (GOLD analysis project Ga0194112, IMG submission 146191) | Freshwater microbial communities from Lake Tanganyika, Tanzania - TA2015016 Mahale Deep Cast 400m | ecosystem: Environmental > Aquatic > Freshwater > Lake | place: Tanzania: Lake... | reverse complement strand
AAAACCTCCGCTCCACTTTCAATTTGTGTTGGGAGTCATCGGAGGGATGTCTGCTACGGTAAAGTCCATTCTCCATCTTTCAGAAATTATCCCCGCAGGCTCCACGTGGTCGGTCATCGGAACCGGAATCGGCCAGCTTCCCATGGCAATGATCGCCATGACCATGGGCGGCCATGTCCGGGTTGGACTGGAGGACAATCTCTACTACTCCAGGGGAGTGCTGGCAAAGACCAATGCGGAGTTGGTCGAGAGGACAGTGAGGATTTCAAAGGAGTTTGGGAGAGAAGTAGCAACTCCCGATGAGGCCCGAAAAATATTAAATTTAACTCCTCTCTGAGGTCAAAGAAATATCAATCCGCTTTTACCCCGTTAGAAATGATGCCCCGCTGGAATTTCTAACGGGGTTTACCTCACATCGCCATAACCCTCAGTATGATTACGGTGCCATCTCCAGGCTGTCTCAGTGATCGTCTCCAGATCTGGATATCCTGGAACCCACCCCACCTTCTCTTTCATCTTCTCTGAGCCGGTAACCAGCCTCGAATAAAAGTTGACAAAAAAGAGTAGATCATTTATCCTACACATAGGAAGTGTGTAATAAGGAGGCATAAAAATGATGAGGATCAATACTGTTTTCAAAGAAGATATCATCGAAGAAATTGACCGGATCGCAAGGGAGGAGGGGAAAAGCAGGAGCCGGTTGTTAAGGGAAGCGGCTCAAAGGTTGATCAAAGACTATCAATATCAAAAAGCAGAAGAGATCAAGAGGAAAAAAATTGGGCATGCTATCGAAGTTCAGGACAGGTTGAGGAAGAAATCAGGCAATTGGGACTCTGTCTCTGAGTTAAGGAAATGGAGAGAGAAACATTCATGAAAGAATATGTGTTGGATACCTCCGTGGTTCTTAAATGGTTCAGCGGGTTTGGAGAAAATGACCTCGATCATTCTCTTCGGCTGAGACAAAACCACCACGACCGATCCATACTTTTCATCATTCCGGAATTATTGTTTTACGAACTGGCCAATGCGCTCCGGTATAACCCCAACTTTTCGGCAAAGGATGTGAATGAGGCTCTGGATTCTGTATTTGATATGGGGTTGGAGGTAAGAAGGGCGGACAAAAAAGTGATGGAAGATGCAATCACCATTGGGTTCAAATTTAATATTCCTGTTTACGATGCCTACTTCCTTGCATTGTCAAGAATAGAAGGGAAGCCCTTAATCACAGCCGATTATAAATTCGTTGAGAGAATGAAAGGAACAAAAGGAATAATCAGACTTTCTGATCTTTAAAAGTCCTGCCCTTTTCGTTCGATCCTCCTTATCAGATCATTCAGCCTTTGGTTTCTGCTCAATTGATAACAAATGGACTGATTCCAAGAAATCCTCCATATCCTTCAGCCAGACATTCCGATAACGTGAAAGATGATGTCCATCTTCCCCCACCAATTCATAAAGGCGGAAAGTTATCTTACCGCCAGCCTTTTCAAAGGCTCTCGCATAGCTCTTGATGGCTTCTTTCGAGTAATAGCTATCATTATCTGCATATAAAAAAAGCATGGGAGTAGTTGTCTTTGCTCCGGATCTTTTAAAATACCTGAGATTGGGGTCGTACATGTATTTTGTACAACCCTCACCCATCCATCCGCCCACAAAATTAATTACAGCCTTTACTGAGGCAGGACGTTCCGCCGCGTAGACAACAGATAGAATCCCCCCCTGGATACTCCGGAGAGCACGGTACGGGAGGAGTCAACGTAAGGAAGAGACTTCACATAGGCAAAAACAGCGTCCAAATCTTGAGTTGCATTTTTAATGCCTCGATCAACTTCAACATCACTGCACCAGTAAGGCTCTTCATATTCCCCCTCAGATTGCCCACGGCCACGCCGCATAGGAGCAAGCACGACAAATCCCCATTGAGTAAAAAGCTTTCCAAATGATTCCCATCGCAATGTCTGCTTAGCAGGGGTTTTCCCAGGGCCGGTTGACCCATGATTGAAGATAAGGAGAGGAAAAGGCCCATGTCCTTCGGGTTTGTAGAGCGTGGCTTCGAGTTTCAATTCTTTTTTCCCACCCAAAAAGGAAGATACTTTGATTGGTATCCAAATTTGTTCACCGGTTTGGGTTTCCTGTGGAAAAGCGATGGTTATGAATAGAAAAATGGCCAATAGGCTGATGCCACAATATCTAAACGGATTCATATCCACCCCTCCTGTTTCGAATCAATATTTCTTTGGCCCAAGTAATTAAAGTAATCGTAGCTTTTTTATACTCTAATTTTAAATTTTTCCAACAGGAATCAGGGTCAAACATTTTTATTTTCTTTTTGGATAAATACAGAGCACATAATTGCCATGGGTTGGATGAGAACGATGAAAATCTTTAAAAACCTCATAAGAAATCTCAATTTTTCTGCCAGGGCTTGGGTCATGAATAATAAATATCTTTTTTTGATCATCGTATCCCACTACCACCACATAGTGTCCCTCGCCCGAATATCTTCCAGTCTTATACCACTCTGGAGGGGGTACCCCTAAAACCACCAATGGATACCCCTGAGCAAGTAAATATTTTGTCTCGTCCTTTCTCCAGTCGCAGAAGGTATAGACTTCAAACCCTTGACCTCTCGGATAGGATTCCATATCGGAGACGATGGTTCCCCTTCCCCTTCTTGCTCTGCCAACCTCTTCTTGAGATGAATTCATTCCATAGAAATTCAATACCATCCGGAGGGAAGTGGGCCCGCAATCCATATAAGGCTGACGATAGGTGGGAACGTTCTCAACAAGATGTCTCGGGGGTAAATTCGATGTTGTTATTTGAAGGTTTTTTACGGGTGGACGCATCGCACATCCAAATAATGATACGATGGTAAAAAATAGAATCAGATAAAACCAAAGGCTTTTCTTTCCCATCTCATTCACCCCTTCTGGGTTATCTCTTCTTCATAAATGAAATCCTACATTTCTAAAGATTCTCCTTCAGCCACTTAATGGCGAAGTCAGAAGCATCCCTAACATCAAGTATGTCAATTCCATGGTCAGAACCCGGCCAAATCTTTAATTCTTTTTTTCCTTTTGCCCAGCCAAAATAAAGTTTATTGTGCTCAGCAGCCTTATAATTTCCTCCCCAATCCTTTTCCGAGGTCATAAAGAGAATGGGTTTACCCCCATATTCCTCCAAGAGCTCCCGAACCGCTTTTCCAGGAAGGGCTTCTTGGCCAGAGAGAGAAACTAAAACCAAAGCCTTCACCTTGTATTTTGCTCCTGAGTGCAAAGCTACTCTTGAACCATAGCTTGTTCCCAACAAAGCAATCCGATCGGGGTCCACTCCTTTCTGGGCAGTAAGGAAGTCAAGCGCGCTTTTGAGATCATAATTGACAGGAGCATATGTATCCTGACTTTGAAGAAGCTTAATTTGTTCTTCCCTTCCCCTTGCCCTTGCAATGAGGTCTTTGTACCTGAGATCCATAACTAAAACAGCAAAACCTGCGTTGTTAAGATTTGAAGGAAAACGGCCGCCAAATAAAATACCATCGCACCGGGCATCAGGAATGAAAATCACTCCTGGAGCATTATCAGAAGGTGGCGGATAATAGGTGGCATAAATCTGTTTTTGGTCTTCAGTTATTAATTTTACAGATTCTGAAGATATCGCAATGTCAACAAAGGAAGCAAAAATTAAACTTATAAACAGCAATAGTAATATAATCCTCTTTATGAAAGCCCTCCTTTTTGATTTGAAAAATATTGGGTTGGGTTACAGGTTTATTAGACCCTGTTGCACAAATGCTAAAACACCCTTCGACAGGCTCAGGGTGAACGGAGTAATAGATTAAAAAACATTTGGATTATCCTACGCAGAGACTGGAAGCTATTGTATTTGGATTTATTAACGTTGTCAAAGAGAAAAAGTTCACAAATGGTGTGGCCTCGATAAAAGATTGAGATTTCCGGAAAAGTCCAGAAATCTTTGATTACATCGATTAGGGACCGATTACACAGATTAGAAACGCATTGATAAATAAAGAAAAATCTGTGGAATCATTTTTTGAAATCTATGTAATCAGAGAGCGAAAAGTAGTTTTCCAGAGATCTCAGATTGGGATCTCAGATTGACAGATCTCAGATTGCGTCCTTGACAAACAATTACGCATGTAGTAGATTGTAAACATGGAGATCGTTTTTGATGCCTCAACGCTTATTCTCCTTGCAAAAATAGAATTGCTAAGAAAAATAGCAGGGGAAGTAAAAATCATTGTCCCAGAAAAAGTCAAAGCAGAATGCCTCTCAAAGGAAAGCATAGATTCTCTTTTGATCACGACCCTTATCAAAGAAAAAAAGATTGAAGTAAAAAGGGCGGGGAATTTAGAGGCAATTAAAAAGATCCAAAGAGACTTTAGAATAGAGGCTGGAGAAGCTGAATCTCTCTGGTTAGCCAGAAGTCTCAACTGTCCGATAGCTGTGGATGATGGCCCGACGATAAAAGCATGTAAAGTTATCGGCCAGAGATTTACAACTGCCATCCACTTTCTTTTTAATCTGGTCTCTCAGAATAGATTGGAACTTCCAATGGCTATTGAAAAACTTGAAAAACTATCCCATTATGGCCGATACAGTAAAAAAATAATCGAGGATGCTGCGAAACGTCTTAAAGGAGGAAATGGATGAGTGTGATAAGCCTGAGATTGAAGGATAGAGATTTGGAGAGGCTTGATGAATTCTCAAGACTGGAACGAAAGGACAGATCAACAGCGGCTCGTGAGCTTCTTGATTATGGCTGGGAATTTCTAATGCTCAAGCATTACAAGGGGGGAAAGCTTTCTCTGGAAGGTCTGGCCAAAAAGCTTGATATATCGATAAGTGAAGCCATAGACCTTCTTGCCGAGTTTGGTACAGAAGCCCCCATAGAGTTTGAAGACTACTTAGAGGGTTTTAAGGTGTTTAATAACAAATAAAGAACCCCCACGCACAGGGTAAGCCTCTAAAAACCGCCTTCTCTAAACCCAAAATCGAGATCCCGAACCAAGGATGACAAAAAACAAAAATCCTTGTTGTAAGGGCGGAGATACAGATTTTTATTGAAAGTATCAATTTAGTTGTTTGAAATCGTCTTGTAAAATCCCTCCCAACCTCCCTTTACCAAAGGGAGGAGAAACCTTTCCCCCCTTTGACTCGCCGCGCCCGCCGTGCTCGCGCACCGTCGCGGCAGGCATGCGCTGGCGCAGCGGGCAAAGGGGGATGAAGGGGGATTAGATCAGTTTTTTCAAAGCGCTAAATTGATACCATTGGAAGGAGTGTTTATTCCACTGAAATCACTGGTTGTTCCGTTCCTGGATTAACGGCAATATTCAAAAAGGCTGGCCATGGCGCGGACGGTCCGGTGGATTTCGTGGAAGGTTGGCCAGCCTTCTTCTTCGAGGGGCAATCGTGTGGCCTCCCGCACACTCTCCAGTCCGATTAACCAGAAGAGGACGGGTTTTCTCGGCCCTTTCACGCCTGATAGAATCTCCTTCGGATCAAGAAGCCATATTCCATGTCCGGCATAGATGTGAACAATGATCCCATCGACTCCAGAATCATCGTGAAGGGCTGAAAGGCCCTGTTTGTAAGCGAGAGCCGGGCCGTTCTTTTCTATTGCAGGCCAGTAATCCACGGGATTATGGATAGGCATCCAGTCAGGGGAAAGTTCTTCCAATCGTTTCCGGGTTTGAGGGGAAAGATGCGCCAGGGTCAGACCATATTTTTCCATATGGTCTGCAGTCACAATTCCCGAAGCGCCGCTGTAGGTCAGTATGGCGATCCTCGGCTTTCCCGCAGGGGATCGCTGGATGTGGAAATCCTTTTCAAGGGTTCTGGCTATGTCCATCATCTCAAAAAAATCATCAGCCTCAATGACACGGGCCTGCCTGAGGATCCCCCTGATCAACTCGTAGTTGCCGGCCAGAGAGGCCGTATGGCTGAAGGAAGCCTTTGCTCCGGAGGGTGTCTTTCCGCCCTTGAGCACGACGATGGGTTTATCCGATGAAGCTGCAAGTTCGAAGAAGCGCCGTCCGTTGATGAAGGATTCGAGGTAGAGGCAGATGACATTAGTGGCAGGATCGTTCAGGAGATACTCCAGGAGTTCAATTTCACTCACATCGCATTTGTTGCCGATGGAGCAGACCTTTGCCAGGCCAAGGGTCTTATTACCCATGAGGGTGATGATGAATCCTCCGGATAGAAGCCCGCTTTGAACCATGAGAGAGATATGACCCGGACGGATTGCCTCCTGCATATCTTTCGGAATGACGAAAGAGAAGACATAGGGTTTTGCCATGTCAATCAGACCCATACAGTTGGGTCCCCATATCCGGATCCTTCCCCTTCTCGCAATGGCAAGGCATTGGTCCTGGAGCGCTTTTCCTTCGGGGCCCACTTCGGCAAAGCCGCCCGATTCAATCATGACTCCCCGGACCCTTTTCGTCACACAATCTTCGAGAACCTGAGGAACTGCCCTTGCCGGGACAAAGATGATGGCGAGATCGAGGGGACCGTTGATCTCCGAGACCCGGGGATAGCATTTCAATCCAAGAATCTCATCATATTTTGGGTTTACCGGATAGATGGGGCCTTTATAGCCGAGGGTGAGATTGGCGAGTAGATTTCTCCCTCCGCTGTAAGGTTCAGGGGTGGCTCCTACCACTGCGATTCCATTGGGTTCAAAGAAGAAGTCCATAAATGAGAAATTGAACAAAGTGACTAAAGTGACTAAATTGCCTAAAGTGCCTCAAAGTGGATGATCTAACTTTTATCCCAATAGATCGTTTAGGGCATTTTAGGCCTCTCTTTTAACTTGAAACTCGAAACTCGAAACTTTTTAACTTATTCTATTGACTTAGGTCAAGGAAGTCTTTGAGTAGAGGAGTTATATTCATCTCAAAGGAATTCAGGATAAGGCTTATGGCAGGGAAGGGAAAGATCTCAGAAAAAGAGAAGGCGGACATCAGGACCTTGATGAAATTTGTAGAGATATTTTGCAGGGAGAATCACAACGGTGATAGAAGTCCATTTTCATTCCGTTTATATGATATCAGAGAAATTGAGAAGAAAGAGATTACCCTCTGCCCTGAATGCACAAAGCTCCTGACCTACGGTCTGACGATGAGGTTAAAGTGCCCCCACGACCCCAAACCCATGTGCAAGAAGTGCGAGACCCAATGCTACAAGGGGGAATATAAGGAAAAAATCCGGGAGATCATGAAGTTTTCCGGCATGTACATGATCAAACATGGCAGGGTGGATATGTTGTATCATTATTTAAGATGAGGGGAGGGGAAGGGGGAGATAGGGTGATGGGGGGATTGGGAGAACAATAAATTTAAAGAATTGATTTAAGTCAATATCTTTTTGGCAGAAATGGTTTATTTTTAAAATAAAATTGAAAGGAGGGAGAGATGGCTGATAAGAGTGGGAAAAAAGAGATCAGTTGCTTTGTCTGTGGTAAAACAGAACATCAGGGAGTATTGCTGCCCTGCCGCAAGGCGGGAGAGGATCTCTGGGTCTGCACGCGATGTTTACCCGCGCTGATTCATGGGGGGTAATTGCGATAGTTCGGAGACAAGGAATGGAAAAATCAACAAATAAATGAATGAAACGTTGGAGGTAATTGAATGGATAAGTATGCAAAAGCCTTTGTCAAAGCGAGTTTGATCTATTTTGGGATCGGGGCGATCACAGGGGTATGTATGGTCTTGTGGCCTGATACACGGTTCATCCTCACAAGGGTCCATACCCATATCAATCTTTTGGGCTTTATGGCGATGATGGTCTATGGGGTGGGGTATCATATTTTGCCGCGCTTCATGGGGAGGCCTGTCTATAGCCACCGCCTTGGAAATATTCAAGTCTGGCTTGCCAATATCAGCCTCATCGGTCTCTCCGTTTCCTGGATTTTGGAGGCTTCGCTGGGCGGAGTATGGCATACGCTGGCCATTCTCTTTGGATTCGGGCAGGGAGTTTCGATCTTTCTTTTTATCGTCAATTTGTGGAAGAGCATGGCGCCGCAACCAGCAGAAAAAGGTTAAAGGCTGGAGGAGCGTCCCATGAACGGGACTTGAGGTTGGAGGCAAAAGATTTTTCCTCAAGTGAAACGCTCCTGAAGCAAAGCAATCCTCAAACAAAATTTTGGAGGTTTCACATGGCTGAGAAAAAATTCAATAAGGACATGGTGATTGGAGAGGTTTTGAAGGCAAATCCAGAAGCCGTCAAAGTGATCCAGAAATATTTTGGGACAGGGTGCTTCACCTGTCCCGGGATGAATATGGAATCGGTCTCCTTCGGGGCAATGATGCACAACATCGATCCCGAAGTCATTGTGAAAGAGTTGAATGAACTGTAAAAGAATAAACGATCGGCCCCAAGACGGGCCTTGAGGAGCGTTCCCCTTCGGAGAACTTGAGGTTAGAGGCAAGTTCTTTAACCCTCTAACGAAGTGATCCTTAAGCGTAGCGCTCCTCTAACGAGGAGTTATTTATGGAACCGATTCATCTTTATGAAAAGGCGGAGTTTTCCAAAGAGAATTTTGTGCCCAAGCAGATCCATATTGGTGATGCGGGCGCAGCGGTGCTGATCTGCTTTGAGCCGGGTCAGGCGATGCCATCTCATCCTCATCCCGGCGCTCTGGAAGTGATCCTCTATGGCGTGGAGGGGGAGGGGACGCTGACCATCGGAGATGAGGATAAATCCTTTAAGAAGGGGGATCTCGTCTTCTGTAAGGGGGAGGTTCCCATCGGCCCTAAAAATACAGGCCAGGGGAGATTCATCGTTCTGGTCACTCTCATTCTAAAACAGCTTGTTGCCAAGGCAGGTTAAGCGATCTTTGCAGGAGATTGTTTCGTAAGCATAAAATAGTGATGTTAAACTCTAAACTCGAAACCCCTGCCTACCGGCAGGCAGGCTAAACTCTAAACAAACTCAAAATCTAAAACTCAAAACAGCCTTTTTGAGTTTTTTGTTTGGAGTTTTAGGTTCATTTAGGATTTTGTGTTTAGGGTTTAGAGTTTAGCTCTGTTGAGTTCCCCGGCGACTAGGGGAAGGATTTTGTATTCCGCATTCCGCAATTTTTTATAGATGAGGCCGTATCTCACTCCGTGAGCGCTGACCCTAAGGAATGAACAATCGAACTTCTCCATGATGAGATAGAGGATTGTCCCGCCTGCCAGGATGACATCCGCCCGGGCGGATGGAAGTCCTTTTATTTTTTCCCTTTCTTCAATGGTCTTCGAGCGATAAAGAGACAACTGGGTTTTGAGGGCTTCTCTTGTCAGGACGAATCGGTGGATTTTCTCAATCATAAACTTCTCCAACCCCTGTTCCACAGAGGCCAAAGCCGTTCCTGTGCCTCCGATCGATACCAAGGAAAAAGGATGTTCCGAAACGGGAAAGTGTGGTAGTTGTTTCCGTATCTCCTCGACCATGGCCCCGTATTCTTCGTCTTTGACCGGATCGGAGATAAGAAATTTTTCAGTAAATCGAACAATTCCAAGAGGAAGGCTCACCCACCGGATAATTTCATCTCCTTCGCCAAGAATGAGTTCCGTGCTTCCACCCCCTACATCCACGGCCAGAAGGCTTCCATGCAGCGTTTCCAAATCCCTTGCTACGGATAAAAAGGAGAGCCGCGCCTCCTCTTCTCCGGAGATCACATCGATGTTAAGGTCGAATTTTTCTTTGACCTTCTGGAGAAAAAGAGCAGAATTCTTAGCCTCTCTCAGGGCGCTCGTGCCGACGGCAAAGATTTTTTGAACCCCCATCTCCTGACACCGTTTCAAATATTGCTCCAGTGTTTGGAATCCCCTCTGCATGGCCTCTTCCGATAGAATGGCATTTTTCTGGACCCCTTCACCCAGCCGAACGATCGTCTCCGTATCAAAAAGGGTTTTCAACTCTCCCCGTTGCACTTCCGTAATGAGCAAGAGGATGGTATTCGTTCCGATGTCGATGGAGGCCACTCTTTCAGGAGAAGTAGGGGCGGATTTCACGGCAGAGCACCTCAGGGGTGATGTTGGATGTGAGTTCAGACTGGAGGACTTCGAAGGAGGTCCAGTCGTTCATATAATAGGGTTGAATGGGGGTTCGGGAGATGATCCGGATAAGAAGCCAGTGAGAGGGCTCCCCGGAGATGGAGTAGATGGCGAAATTGAAGCTATTGAGGTTTTTATCATAGTAATACTTCAGGGTGGAGACGATTCCTTTAGCCAGAGAGGAGATTTCCTTCCGACCGAGCGTGAAGAGGGACGAATGGTCCTCGACCATAGCGCAGACCTCGTTAAATCCGACGGGGGCAAAGGAAACAAACCAGTGGACTCTCCCTGAAGTGGCAATGGACCTTTCACCTAATTCCTCTTCTATCCTGATGAGATCGTTCCAATAAAGGGACTTATTTCTATCGTAATAGGCGGAGCCCGCGTCGATCAACCATTCCATCTCATTGGTCGGAATGGGATCTCCAATGACCTGAAGGTGGGGATGGAGGATGCTGCTTCCCCCAGGAAGGAGAAAATTTTGACTGATCTGCCAGAAGCGGGCATTGGGATCGTAGGACATCGTCTTCCGGATGATTTCAACAGCAACGGATAATCCCTCTTCATAGGTCTCAGGCGTAAATTCGTGGAGATTGAGAAAATGGTCCGGGGAGAGGACAACGACATTCCCGTAGGTTCCTGCGGGAAAGAGATTCGGAAAGCCAACTGCCCGCCCCATTGAAAGCCTTCCTTCCGGTGCGATCTCTTTTAAGAATTTAGGCGTCTTCAGGAGGACATTCTCCGGGCAGAAGATACATCCCTTCGACTCCTCGATCATCTGAGAAAAATCAAATTTGCCTTTTTCAGGAAGGGACCAGGTGATGATCCGGCTTCTTCTTTTCGTCAGTGGATCGATCCGGACTTCCGTGGGGACCGAGACTGACCCAAACCCGTTGAGGGGCGAAAGAAAGTCGGACTGAAGATGATATCGCTCGAATTTGATTTCCATTTTTTACTCAAACGAATACCACGAATGTTAACGAATGAATCGAATAAAAAATTCGTGTCATTCGTGACTTTTACTTATTCTCTGCGATGAATCTCCGGATGGAGCGGTCGTAAGTTCTCTCCCCTTCGGAAGTGAAGAAACAGCCCGGGAGTTGTTTCATTTTCCAGTGATAAGTAATGCATTCACAACACTTTCCCTTCCGGTCACAGGGTTCGTAGGTGCAGGTGCACCGTAATGTGTTCTGTTTGATATTGCATTCCAACATCTTTTAATCTCCTCCCTTTTTAGGCGCAACAAGGAGGGTTCAAGGATTCCAGGGTTCGAGGGTTCCAGTCAAAGAATGATTACTCAAAACTTTTTTTACTCGACCCCTTGACCCCTTGATTCCTCAAACCCTCTAACTTTTCTATCACAGCGGCGGCCAGAAGCGGGACCATCAATTCATGATGACCGATCAGAGTGTAGCCCTTTCCCCCTTTCAGCGTCGGTCTCCTGACCACATTGACAGAAGGTCGGTAATGGTGAATGAAGTCCATATTCACCGTGGTGAGGTTGACGAGGGGATGCCCCAGATTCCTCGCAAGAGCGAGAGCCTTTAAAAAGACCTCGGGAAGAATGACAGCCGAACCAAGATTGATGAAAACCCCTTTCTCCAGCCGGGAGACAAGAGATGCGAAGGTGCGAAAATCCTGGAGGCTTCCCTGTCCGATGGCAGACCCGTCTGCAGAGGGCCCCATGTGATTGATATCCGTGCCAATGGCGATATGTGCCGTGATCGGAATTTTTAATCTCTGTCCGGCCGCAAGCAAGGAGAGGTGTTTATAAGGAAAGTTTTCTGAGAGGATTTTCCGGCCTATGGATTCGCCGACGCCCCATCCTTTTCTGACTCCCTCCCGGATGGCGTAATTGATGGTCTCGTGGGTCTCTTTGACCATTCCGAAGGTTCCATTGGAGAGCTCGTCATCGACCTCCTCGGAGGTGTGGCCGGCCATGGCAATCTCCACATCATGAACCAGGCAGGCGCCATTCATCGCAATCCCTTTCAAAACGCCTTTTTCCATCCAGTCGATGAGGATGGGATTGAGCCCGACCTTGATGGGGTGCGCTCCCATTCCAAGAAGGATCATCTTCTTTTGCCGGACCGCCTTTGCAATTCTCTCCACGACCTCCTTGAACTCTTTTCCGGCGAGAATTCCGGGAAGGGAGTTAAGAAAGTCGGTCAGCGTCCCCCTCTTCCTCCAGGGGGTGGAAAAGAGGGTTTCCCCGACCTTATGTCTCTTTCGCTTCAGGGAGGCAAATGTGACGCGGTTAAGATCCAGAGGCTTTTTTTTATGTTTCATCATCATCCTCTCCAAACCTTACTTATCGGGGACCCTCTCCGCTATAGACAGGAGAGTTATTCAGAAAGAGATAGTGTTCCACGAGTTCACAGAGAATATGTCCGATGAGAATGTGAACTTCCTGAATACGGGGTGTGCTGGAGGAGGGGACGATGAGAGAGAAATCGGCGATCTTTGCCAGAGAGCCGCCATCGTTTCCGGTCAGAGCGATCGTTTTCATCCCCATCTCTTTGGCCACTTCGAAGGCTTTGATGATATTCGGCGAGGTTCCACTGGTGCTGATGCCGATGGCGATATCCCCTTCTTTGCCGAGGGCCTTGAGTTGTTTGGCAAAAACCTCGCTAAAGGAGAAATCGTTGGAAACGCTGGTGAGGATAGAGGCATCCGTGGTCAGGGCGATGGCAGGAAGAGGAGGGCGGTCCATAATATAGCGATTAACAAATTCTGCGGCGAGATGCTGGGCGTCAGCAGCGCTTCCTCCGTTTCCGAAGAAAAAGAGTTTGTTGCCCATCTCGAAACAATGGGAGATCAGTTTAACCGCATCGAGGAGCCGTGAGAGGTTCTCCTTTAAAAAACGGTTTTTAACCTCAGTGCTTTCCTTGAATCTCTTCTGGATGATATTTTCCATAGTGTCAAAATATTATACTTCCCGTTGCTTCCTGTCAAGAACACCTTTTGCTATGTACGAATTACTCGCATGATAACGAATCATACCGAACAATACCATTCATTTAGCTTTTGTTTATTTTGATGCCATTCGTTTTATTCGGACCTAAATTGAGCGATTTATTATCTTAAATGTAGCCGCACCCTTTAGGTTGCGTGATTTTATCCGAAACGAATTCTCACCCAACGGGTGAGAGGAAACCGCAGGCTAAAGCCTTCGCCTACAATAAATTTCAAAAAGAATCGCTCAATTTAGATCGGATGTATTATCTCGGCGTTTTCCAGCGGCGGTTGAGCCATGACCACTGGCCAGGATATTGCCTCACCGTATCTTCAATCACCTTTGTAAACTTTACCGTCAAAGTCTCTATATCCTTTTCCAGATGGAATGTTGGCTCTATGGCGATGGGAGGGCCGATGACAAGCCTCCTGGGGAAGTTTTTCTCTCTTACGATGAACATCGGTAAAATCGGGGCACCTGTCTTCAAGGAGAGAATCGCTGGACCCCCTGGGGTGAAAGCGACTTGTCCGAAAAAGGGAGTGGGAATGCCCCCACGCCTCTGTTGTTCATCAGCGATGAGATAGAGAATCTCATTCCGACGGAGACAGTTTAAGGATTTTTTAAGGGATGAGATGATGGGTTTCAGGGGAAATGGATTCTGGCCCAGCCTTCGTTGATAATCTCCCATCCTCTTCCAGAGTTTTGGGTAATTCCCTTCATTGAAAATCAGATTGAACCGGTATCCCTCCAGAGAGAGCCTTGCCCCAACTAATGTAAAAGGTCCTAAATGAGCGCCCAGGGCTATGACCCCTTTTCCCAGAGCGAGGGCGGACCTGAGATATTCTTCTCCCTCAATATCGATTTTAAGAAGAAATCGCTCAAAAGGATGGAGATAGGCATAAACCGATTCCAAAGGGGTAAGCGTAAAATTGAAAAAGACTTCCCTGGCAAGTTTTTCGATTTCTTTGGAATCTTTTTCCTTTCCAAAGGCGAGGGTGAGATTCTGGATCACTCTTTCCCTGTACTTTTTAATGAGACAGAAAACAGCGCTTCCCAGAAATTTTGACAGAAGAATGAAAACATTTGGGGATAGGCAACGGAATAGGATGGTTATGCAAATGGTAAGCCCATCGAGCAGGACATCTCCCGCACGATCCCAAATTATTGAACCGTTCTTCTTCATGGGAAATCGCAATCCGATAGAATTTTGATACGCTATCAACGATAGAAGATTTCCGCCAGGATTTCAACTGTATCGCTATGTGACTGGTTTCCGGAAAGACTCATTTGATAATTATTCATTTCTATCACAAAATAATATCTTATGAGAAGAGAACCTGTGCTCAGATCGGTGGCAAAGAAGAATTCAAGTCGCTTTTCCATTTTGTTCCAAAACTTTCCCAATTCAAACGGACCGACCCTTGCATTTTTTATCTGCGTTCTGATGATGATCCTTGTTTACCGGGTTCAACTCACATGGGCTCTTTTTACAAGTTCAATGAGACCCTTTGATTTCAATCCCTCAGCCCATCCCATATGGTTGATGGTGAGATATCTTCCTTATGATTTTGCCCTCCTTTTTTCCTGCTTCTTAGTCTCATGGCTCGTTTCTCATCTTTCCACTCTCGAGCGAAAAAGACGAATCCAAACCTTCCTTAACCTTTCAGGGTTCGTCCTTCTCCATCTCTTTCTCATTGCCCTGTTGCTCATCCACGGCGCTCATACACGCCTTCTTTTTGAGGCTCAAACCGGAATGAGCTATTTCGTCATTCAGGAACTCTTCCTCAATGTCCCGTGGGTTGAACTCGTTATATTCGTCGATTGGAAGGACGGATTATTCTTGTTGATTCCCATCGGACTTTTCTGGGGGATCTTGCTCCTGCCGCCTGTCATTAAAGTTCGGATATTAAAGGTCTCGATTGGGGTCCTCGTTATTCTCTCAACATTTTCAATCATCGGATCTGGTTTTAAAAGCCCTCCTCTTCCCGCCGAGATTCGCCTGAACCCGGCCCTCTTTTTTCTTTCCGATCTTGTGGAGCAGGGGGTTTTTAAGATTTCTCCTGAGGATAGATATGTCAAAATCGCCAGGGAAGGCAGTCCGGGCATCCAGCCCGGCGGGCCGGATTATCGGAATCAGGCGAAATCGCTAAAATTCCTTCCCCCTCCGAAAGATCATCCGTGGAATATCGTCTTCTTCATCATGGAGTCCGTGGGCAGCCGGTATATCTTTGATACGGAGCGTGGCCATCCTATGCCCATGCCCTTTCTGCATGGATTGACAAAAGAGAGCTGGCATTTTAAAAAGCACCATGCCTCATCGAACATCACCACCAAGGCTGTTTTCTCTTTGCTCAGCGGGCTTTATGATTTCTTCAATCAGGAGACATTCGGAAGCCGTCCGGATGCAAGCGTCCCGTCCCTCCACAACTATCTACCGAAAGGTTATGAGAGTTTTCTAATCACACCTTCTCCCATCCAGTGGTATTTCCCAACGGCCTTTGTAAAGAATAGTGGGTTGACGGAGATGCATCACTTCGAAAACTTAAACCTTAAGACAAGGGAGGAACAACATTCCTTCGGCCGCTATATCGGGAGGGATGAGGTTCAAACCATCGACTTTTTCAACCGGAGAATCCGGCAGGCCAGGGAGCCTTTTTTAGGCATCTATCTCAGTTTTACCGCTCATCTCCCTTATTTTGATTACGGGCCGGATTACCGCATCGTTGAGCCCGATGAGCGTATGATCAGCCGTTATTACAATAACCTCAACCTCCTTGACCACATGCTAAAACGTGTCTATGAGAATCTAAAAAAAGAGGGGTTGCTGGAGCGGACGATCTTCGTCATCGTGGGAGATCATGGGCAGGCCTTCGGTCAACACCATTCCGATAATTATATGCACCACCGGTACAGTTATAATGAAAATCTGGAAACGCCTTTGATCATCCATCAACCCGCCCTGTTTAAGCCGAGGACCGTTGAAATTCCGACAAGCCATGTGGATCTCCTGCCCACCCTTTTAGATGCAATGAGGATTTCCTATTCTCCTGAGTTCCTGGATGGGGAATCCCTGTTTCATCATCGATTGAGCCGGAAATATATTTTTGTTTATGGTTATGAAGGGACGATCTCCTCCCTCGATCAGCGATTGGTCAAGGCTCAATACTCTTTAAAAAAGAGGAGGTGTTGGGTTTTCGACCTGAAGGCCGATCCGGAGGAAAAACAACCCCTGGACTGTTCCTCCTACGGAGACCAGCTGGATGCACTTCGCAGATTTACGAGTTTCCACGATGCCAGACTCGTCAGGTATAACGAGTCGATGAAGGAAAAGAAGAAGATACCAGAAGCAGAATCTATCGCGACGGTGGGAAGTCATAAATAGTTTGCCATCCTATTTTTCATTTTTACATTCTTGAATCTCTTTCTGGACGTCCTCCCACATATGGCCGTGTAGGGTCAGGGTGAGTTTGCAAAAGGGGCAAATGAGAACCGCCCCTTCGAATAATTCCTCCAGAGGATAATCTTTTTTCCGACCACAGATCGGACAGGAAAAGGGTAATTTTTTCATGCCCAGATTCCTGGAATGGGTTTCCCGCAGAACTTGCACTTTCCAGCTTTCATGTTGACCTCCCCAACCATATATCCCGTCCTTTGGATGATCATCTTTTTACACCTCGGACAGAAGGTATTTTCAGCCTCATGGCCGGGGATATTTCCGATATAGACATACTCCAATCCTGCGGATAATGCCACTGCCCTGGCTTTCTCAAGGGTTGAAACAGGGGTCGGAGGCAGGGTCCGGAGTTTATATAAAGGGTAGAACCTTGAAAAATGAACCGGAGTATCTGCGCCCAATTCTTTCTTTATCCACAGACACATCTCTCTGACCAGGGACACCTCATCATTCTTCGTGGGAATCATCAGATTCGTAATCTCCAGATGGACTTTTTCTTTTTTCAGGATCTTCAATGTTTCAAGGACCGGATTGAGCTCTCCGCCGCACAATTCACTGTAGAATGTTTCTGAGAAACCTTTTAAATCGATATTGGCTGCATCGAGGATTTTACAAAGGTTCCGCAGTGGGCCTGGATTGATGAACCCGTTGGAATGAGTCACATTGAGAAGCCCCGCCTTCCTGGTGAGCTGGGCGATGTCTGACATATACTCGTAGAAGACAGTAGGTTCCACATAGGTATATGCGATCGAACGGGCACCTATCTCTTTGGCCTTCTTCACGATTGTTTCCGGCGGGACATCATGATTAAAAATATCTTCGGGAGAGGCCTGGGAAATCTCCCAGTTCTGGCAGAATTTACACTGGAAGTTACATCCTGCCGTGGCGAGGGAGAAGGATGTTGTTCCTGGAAGGACATGGAAAAAGGGTTTTTTCTCGATCGGATCGGGATGGATGGCGCAGGGGTTTCCGTAAACCAGACTGTAATATTTTCCATCCCGGTTTTCCCTCACCCTGCAAAGTCCTCTCTTCCCCCTGGAGACGCGGCATTGATGGGGACAGAGCTCGCACCGTATGTCTCCTCCCTCAAGTGGTGTATAAAGCGGAGAGAGTTTCGTCTTGATGAGCCCCTTCTTCATCCCCTGGGCTTGAGAGGTTTGGGGAGAGCCGGAAAGACCGCTACCGGCGAGGAGACAAAAACTCTTGCCACAGAGTTTTAAAACCTCCCGTCTCGTCATTTGGAGATGAGAATTTGTTTTTTCTATTGCCATGACATTATGGTGAACGACCTCGAAAAGTAGTCATTGCGAAGAGTGAAGCGACGAAGCAATCTCAAAACGAGATTGCCATGCCCTTTGGGCTCGCAATGACACTTTTTTGTGGTTCAAAATGCAACCTATTTTACGCTCTCGGCAATAATTATAGCCGAACCAATCTTTCCGTCAACCTGTTCGGGTATTTTATTAAGATCGCACCTGAAAACCCCGTCCTGTGGACGGAGATGAAAGGTGTGTCTGCTGAAAGCAGAAAGAAAAAACAAGATGCTGAAACAAATTCATGACAATTCGGTTTCATTCTGGTTCTTTTGTCATCCCGAACTTGTTTCGGGATCTCGGGTTTTGGTTTAGAGAATTTAGGGTTTAAAGCCCCGCCCTGTGGGCGGGGTTCTTTATTCTCTTCACAACTCCATTTCAATGGAGTATAATCACACCCGTATGGTATTGACGCGCAGAGATTTTATTAAGGGTTCGGGTCTCTTAGGTGGCTCCCTCCTCTTACCCTCTACTCTTTTAGCCCAACAGAAGGAGGAGGAGCGCTGGGTTCCGGCCTATGAGAAAATGGAGAGAGAGGGAAAACTGGCCCAGAGAGTCAAACAGGCTTACGCCCTCTTTGAAAAATGCCGGCTCTGCCCGAGGATGTGCGGGGTGAATCGCCGAAAGGGTGAAAAAGGATTCTGCCGGGCTCCTTTAAAACCTGTCATCTTTAGCTTCAACCCCCACTTTGGAGAAGAAATGCCATTGGTAGGTGCAGGGGGGTCCGGGACCATCTTCTTCTCCAATTGCAACCTGCGTTGTATCTTCTGCCAGAACTGGCCCATCGCGCATGAAGGGAAAGGGAAGGAGGTTGAAGATGAGGATGTAGCGGACATGATGCTCAAACTTCAGAAGATGGGGTGCCACAACATCAACTTGGTCACCCCAACCCACGTCATGCCCAATATTCTCAACGCTACCCGAATCGCCCTGAAAAAAGGGTTGCGACTTCCGCTGGTTTACAACACGAGCGGCTATGAACTGCCGGAGATAGTGAAGATTTTAGACGGGATCGTTGATATCTACCTTCCGGATATGAAATATATGGACCCCGATAAATCGGCAAAATATTCATCCGGGGCATCAGACTATCCCGAGGTGACGAAGAAGGCAATTGTTGAAATGCACCGGCAGGTAGGTGTCCTCCAGCCCGATCCACAGGGGATTGCTCTGCGGGGGGTGATGATCCGGCATCTGGTCATGCCCAACCGGGTGTCAGGGGCGGAGAAATTTTTGAGGTGGGTGGCTGAGGCTCTGCCCAAAAACACCTATATCAACATCATGGCCCAGTATCGGGTTGAGTATAAGGCATACGAGCACCAGGAGATCGCTCGGGGGATCACGGCTCAGGAATTTATGGAGGCGATGGATTGGGCTCAGAAATACGGTCTGACCAACCTCGACCCTCAATCGAAGGCGCTCTGGAATTTTTATCAGCAGCGCCGATCCGGGTAACCCTCGTGGATTGTCATTAAACAAGGGGTGCATAGTAAAATCTAATAGAGGATTCAAAATGGGAAAGAGGCTTTTGGTGATCGGAGGAGTAGCCGCCGGGCCTAAGGCGGCCGCAAAGGCGAAAAGGTGCGACCCTGAGATGGAGATCGTCGTCTATCAGGAAGAAGAGGAGATTTCCTATGCAGGTTGTGGACTTCCCTATTTTGTCAGTGGCCTGATCAAGAAGAGAGAAGATCTGATCTCCAGGACACCCGGCAAGTTTGCTCAGGACGGGATAAAAGTCCTGAGAAACCGACAGATCGAAGAGATAGATATTATAGAGAAGACGATTTCCGGGAAAAACCTCGAATCGGGAGAGCTGTTTGAGGATCATTTTGACCGGCTCGTCATCGCAACAGGTGCCCAGCCGATCCGACCGAAGATCGAAGGCATCGATCTGGGAAATGTCTTTTATCTTCGATCGATCTTCGATGCTGATGAGATCCTTCAGGCTTTAAAGTCGGATAAGATCACCGATGTGGTGATCGCTGGTGGAGGCTACATCGGTCTCGAGATGGCCGAATCCCTCATCCATATAGGCAAAAAGGTGACGATCGTTGAATTGGCGCCCCAGATCCTCACGCTTTTTGATGACGATTTTGCCGGATTGCTCCGTCAATATCTGGAGAAGAAAGGGGTTAAGATCTATACTTCAGAGGGCATTGAGGCCCTGAGAGGGAGCGAAGGAAAGGTAACTCAGGTCCGGACAGCAGGCCGTGGTATAGAGGCAAATGCGGTTCTGATGAGCCTTGGAGTCCGGCCCCGGGTAGAGCTGGCGAAAAAGGCCGGGTTGAGGATCGGTGAGACCGGGGCAGTGTGGGTGAACGAGCGGATGGAGACCAGCGCTGAGGGAATTTATGCGGCAGGGGATTGCGCGGAGACGACCCACCTGATCACAGGCAAGAAGGTCTGGATTCCTCTTGGCTCCACAGCAAACAAACAGGGCAGGGTGGTCGGCGTGAATGTCTGCGGGGGGAATGCCACTTTCCCGGGGGTAATGGGAACAGCCATCTTCAAGACTTTCGATTTCAATGTGGCCAAGACCGGCCTGAATATGAGGGAGGCGGAGAAGGAAGGATTTCATCCCGTTCAGGCCATTGTCAGAGGATATGATCGGGCTCACTATTATCCAGGCGGGAAGGAGTCCACACTGAAGGTAATTGCCGACCAGGAGACAGGCCGGATTCTCGGGGGGCAGGCCATCGGAGAGGGTCCCTCGGATAAATTCATCGATATCCTTGCCATGGCCCTTCACGGTAAGATGACCTGCAAGGATCTGGCCAATGTGGATCTGGCTTATGCTCCACCCTTCAGTCCGGTCCTCTCGCCTGTCATTGTGGCGGCCAATGTCCTGACGAATAAGCTCGAAGGAAGGGTGAGAGGAATTCAGGCCGCAGAGGTGAGAGAGAAACTTTCCACTTCAAAAGAGACTTTTCAGGTGCTGGATGTCAGGGAGGAAGATGAGGTAAAGGGGAAACGGATTCCCGGCTCTACCTGGATTCCTTTGTGGAAGTTAGAAAAGCGTGCGGGAGAACTCGATAAAAAGAAGGAGATTGCTGTCCATTGCGAATCAGGTCTTCGTTCCTATAAAGCCTGTCTCAAACTCCAGAAGGAAGGTTTTGAGAATGTGAAGAACATCGACGGCGGTATGCTCTGCTGGTGCGATGATCCGGAGTTGAAATGAGCCCCCCTTTTATTTTTCCTGTCAGCGAAGAGAAAGGCAGAGACCTCAGACAGAGGATGGAAGCCCTGAACATCCATGAGAAGGATATTGAGGAGAGGTTCATCCGGTCCTCGGGAAGGGGAGGACAAAAGGTGAACAAGACCTCCACCTGCGTCTATCTCAAACATCTTCCCACAGGAATTGAAGTGAAATGGATGACCGAAAGAAGCCAGGCCCTCAATCGTTTCTTTGCAAGGCGGGAGCTGGTCAACCGTGTTGCGAAGTTATCGGGGCAGATGGAGGATGATGGGGCTGAAATAAAAAAGATTAGGAAACAAAAATCAAAGAGACAGAGAAGAGCAAAAATGAAGTATCAATAGAAGAATTGCTAGGAGTTTCATCATTGAATTGATATAAGCATTGGAAAATCTCCCCTTGCCCCTCTTTGCTAAAGAGGGGTTATACCTCCCTTAGGCAAAGGGAGGTCAGGAGGGATTTTATAAAATGATATTAATATAAAACCAATCTTAATTGTTACAGGAAGGAATGTTTTGACAAAAGAGAAATTTCCGGTCACAAACGCCATCCGCTTTTTGAAAGAGCATCAGGTGGATTTCATAGAGCGTCCTTATCGGTATGAGGAAAAGGGAGGCACCGAAGTCGCGGCTCAAGCCCTGGGCGTGGATGAACACCTGACGGTTAAGACGCTCGTTATGGAGGATGAGAAAAGATTGCCTCTCATCATTCTCATGCACGGCGACAAAGAGGTCTCGACCAGAGAGCTGGCAAGGGTCCTCGGGGTCAAGTCGATCACGCCCTGTTCTTCCGAAACGGCCTTTAAGCACACCGGTTATATGGTTGGCGGAATTTCCCCCTTTGGGACTAAGAAACAACTTCCGGTCTATGTCGAAGAGACCATCCTCAACCTTCCACGGATATTCATCAATGCCGGCAGAAGAGGCCTTTTATGTGAGATGTCTCCAAAGGATATGGTCAGAGTTTTAAATCCGATTGCTGTCCGTGTGGCGCGATAGACCCTAATCTATAGATTTACCCCGTTAGAAAGCCCCGCAGCTCTGCTGCGGGGATGGTGGTTGTTTCCTTTTCAGCGAACACGGGGTTTAATGCCCCGTGTGAGCTTTACCGTTAGAAAGTTGAAAGCTTTCTAACGGGGTTTACTGGTCAGTCCATAAATATGCAGACGCAAAGATTAAATTCATTCTTCCCTCTCTTTGCACAAGGGAGAAATTCCCCTCTTTGGCAAAGAGGGGTTAGGGGAGATTTTCTGAAGAATATGTCTTCTCAATTATGGACTCCTCAGTAAGCATTATGAGATGACGAGTTCCTCGACATATTTCACCCAGTCATATCCGTAGGCATCCTCGTAGACCAATCTTAGAGGGAAGCCATGTTTTTGAGGAAGAGGTTCCCCATTGACGCGATAGGCAAGAAAGACCCTCTTCTGATCGATGTCTTTTAAAGAGATTCTTACGACCTTTCCATAGACTCCTTTGACATCCAGGTATTTGGCCCCCTGATGGACATTCGCATTCTTCAGCAATGTCCTAAAACTCACACCGCTCCAGCGTCCGTTGTTGGTAAAGAAGCCCGGGCAGATGAGAAGAACCGTCTCCGTTAAGGAGGGATATTTGAGAATTTCATCATAGGTCAGGGAGAGGGGCTGTTTCACTTTTCCCGTAATTTTTAGTCGGTAGGTTTTAATATCCACATCCACATCCGTAGGCCCCATCGTCCCGAATTGTTGGAGGGAATCAATTTCGAGATCCCGGTTATCAATCTCAGCCGGATTCATATTGATCATCCGATCCTTTGGGAAGCCTTTAGGAAGGAGCTGTTTTGCTTTGGCCCAGGCGGAGGAGACAAAATTCCAAAAGATAGGAAGGTTGGTAAAAGAACCAATTAGAAATGCCAACCCCCCTCTTTCTAAGAGTTTTCTTCTTGTCCACATATACTCATACTAAGATATTTTAGATGACAAAGTAAGGAAACCCAAGAATATAGGGGAAGTTGTTTTCTGTTTCGTTATCTTACGTATTTTTTGCATACTGGTATATGCCAAAAGTTGCCCTTAAGGGCCCGCTGGGAATCAGAAATGTAATCCTGCGAAAATTAGTAAAATAGAAAACAACGTTATATATTATGGGGGAGCGAGGTTAAGCCTCAAAGAGTAAGGTAGAAAAAGTTTATTTATAATCTACCACAAAAAGAAACCTCCTGTTAAGAGATAAGAGTAAGTGTCCAACAAACTCAGATTCTTAAAGGAGGTTTCTTATGGATGAACTGAATCGTAGCAGGCTGGAAGCATTTCGTCAACTGAGGCAAGAGGTAAGGCATTCGGGGGAGCATTTGATTGTAGGGATCGATATCGCGAAGGATCGGCATCACGCCTTTTTGGGGACAGCGACGGGCAAAACACTACTGAGGCGTCTTGTCTTTA
>Ga0194112_10003075_pt1 | contig 23438 bp, 18 predicted proteins | sample TA2MahC400mmetaG_FD_146191 | JGI IMG/M metagenome (GOLD analysis project Ga0194112, IMG submission 146191) | Freshwater microbial communities from Lake Tanganyika, Tanzania - TA2015016 Mahale Deep Cast 400m | ecosystem: Environmental > Aquatic > Freshwater > Lake | place: Tanzania: Lake... | reverse complement strand
TTAGCGATAGACCCGGATTCCATCGAGTTGGCAATATGGGTGGATGCTCTTGGCGCTATATGGGGCGAAACCGTCGCGACCCTGAATGTAACTAATGTGGGCCGCGGTGAACTATTAGTCAACGATTTCGTCGATATTCCACGCTGGCTGGATATCGCGCCGCGCAACTTCCGTGTTCAAGCCGGGCAGTCGGTGCCGGTGGATTTCGAGGTCGCGCAGGAGCAATGGGAAATAATGGCCCCGGATACTTATTATGCCCGCGTTACACTGCGAACTAACGCTGGCAATCGTGTGATTCCGGTGATGTTCGACCGCGGCTTCATTCCCTACTATCTTGTTACTCTGCCCGACAACCCACCGGAAGCCTTCCACGCCTTGATGGTCATCGACGCGACAATAGAGGATGAGGAATTGTCGGTTTGGGATGAAGTCGGCGTCTTCACGCCGCGTGACCGGCTGGCCGGGTCGGGTTATCTCTCGGCTGACGGCTGGCCTATTGCAATTTTGGCTTGGGGCGAGGGCGACGGTTTTGCCGGCTTTCGCAACAATGAGGAGTTCACCTTCCGCATCTGGGACTACAGCGCAGGTCGTGATTTCCCGGCTGAAGCGGTCTGGGCTGAAGGACCCGAACAGTTCCAAGATGACGGCGTATCCGCATTGGCTTTGATGGGTTGGGATCCTGAAGCGATTCTTAATGTCCCGTTGGTTCGCGGCTGGAATATGCTTTCGATTCCGCTCGATTTCGACCAGCGCTATATAGTCAACGACCGGCCGGATGTTATACGGATTTGGGCTGATGTCGTTCAGCGCAATCGATTGGGCATCATCAAAGACGAGCGCGGACGGTTCTACGCCCCGCGGCTTGGCTTCTGCAATATCCCCTTCTGGAACAATTTGGAGGGCTACCAGGCGCGGCTGGAAGCCGCCGATACTTTGGTCGTCTTTGGCAATCGGCTGCCGGCTGATACCCAAATCGACTTGACGATGAACTGGAACATCGTCGCTTATCTGCCCAACCGTCAATTAACGATGAGCGTCGCCTTTGCCAACCTAGCCCAACAAGGCGTGGATTTCATCCTCATCGTTAAAAATGGCCGCGGTCAGTTCTGGGTGCCGCGGCTCGGCTTCGGCGGCAATACGCTTATCAATCCTCTGGAAGGTTTGCAAATTAAAGTATCCCGCGATTGCTCCTTCCATTATCCCGCTGACCAATTAGCGCCTCGCACCTTGCGCCTCGCACCTTGCGCATCGCATCTCGCGCCCCGCACCGATGAATTACGCCATTTCAACGAACCGCTCAACACCGGCAGCAATATGTCGGTGCTGATAATGCAAATCGACGGGATAGATGTTGTAGTTGGCGCTGAATTGGCTTGCTTTACGCCAACCAACTGCCTTGCCGGTGTCTGGCTGCTGGAAGGACCGGCGCCGTGGGGAGGCCCGGTTTGGGGCGATGACGACGAGACCGAGGAAATCGACGGTTTCCAACACGGCGAACCGTTGCGCTTTGTCTATTGGGATCCCGCGCGCGACTGGGAGTTGGATGTTACGCCACATCTTTTAGAACCCGGTGAGTTGAGATATGCGACTGATGATTTTATTGTTATAGGTTTAACGGTCGGAATCGAGGCTGGGAACGGTCAAATTCCGCTGGATTATAATTTAGCGCCGGTATTCCCAAATCCATTCAACGCGCAGGCGTCGGTCAAATTCACATTACCGGTGTCTGCCGATGTTAGAGTGGACTTAGTGGACTTGAACGGACGCAGCCTTAAAACCTTGACTTCAGATGTGCAGCCGGCCGGTCTTCACCGACTCCAATTCAACGCGGATGGGCTGTCCAATGGATTGTATTTGATCGTTCTCAGGACAGGGGAAAGACAGTTTGTGCAAAGAGTCGTTCTGATGAAATAAAAATGCCAATGCTAATGCTAATGCTGATGCTGATACCAATGAGCTAATTGTAAAAGTGATGATTAATCCAGAAAATTCAGACCATGGCAGGGCGGACGCCCTCGTCCGCCGAAAACCAGCATAGAATGCGGTGGACGAGGGCGTCCGCCCTGCCATCAGTTAATAAATCCAACACTTTTGCAATTACCTCCAATAACAGAATAATAATCTTATCTCAGCAATAACATTATACATAGCGACATTATTCTTTGCGTTTCTTATATATGTCATACTGAACGAAGTGAAGGATCTCGTCCCCGTTGATCCAGACGAGATGCTTCACTGCGTTCAGTATGACATCCGCGAAATATGCGAACTGAATTATGACGCTGTGTATAACATTGACATTAGCATTAGCATTTTCACAAAAAGGGGTATTTAATGTCCAAACAAATTTCTATTCTTACCGCAATATTGCTACCGCTTGCAGCGTCGGCGCAATTGCGCTTTGAACCGGCTATCGACCAGGGGATTAATTTTCCGGACACCCAGGTCGGCGCCGAGGTCGAAGTTCGAATCACCGCCATCGCGACACCGGTCAACGATGTGCTGCAACAGGTAAATGTCAGTATCGTTCAAGGGGAGTTTTTCAGTGCTGCACCAGCGCAGTTCAACCTCGAACCGGAGCAGCGCGAGGTCATCCGCATCACCTTCCGACCGCAGCGGGCGGGGAATTTCGAAGGCGCTCTGCGCGTTACCGCCGGCTCGCCGATGGGACGGTTGTTCGTCTATGAAGCGCGGTTGACGGGCAGGGGAGTAGAAGCCTGGCGCCCGAGAATTATCGTTGACCCTGAGGAATTCGAGGTCGTCAACATCACTGCCGACCACCGCCGTGAAACGCTGGAATTAAACATAGCCAATACCGGCGATGCAAATTTAAATTGGGCGATAAGAGTTCCGGAAGTCCAGTGGTTGCGTGTAAATCCGCTCATTGGCCGTCAAATTGAACCCGGCGGTGATGCAAGCGCAGTTCTAACCATCGACGAACCTTACCCCGAAAACGGGCATTTCCGCGCCGACCTTGTCGTCGTCTCCAACGACCCCGATAATGCAGAAATTACTGTAACCGTCCGTATCGATGTCAACCTGCCGGAATTTGCACAGCATTATATCCTGCTAAGAGCCGGCTGGAATATGATTTCGACTAATCACGACCCCGGCGAGGAATTCTTCGAGAACGGCCGGCCTTCGATGCGGCTGATTTTAGGCGATGCGGCGGATAACATACTCATCATCAAAGACGGCTTAGGACGCTTTGCCATCCCGCGTCTAAATTTTTGGGAATTGCGCGACTGGAACACCGCTGATGGCTATCAAATTAAGATGTCGCGCTCCGACACATTGGTCGTCATCGGCCGACAGATTCCCTTCGACCGGCCAATGGACCTGCGGGCAGGTTGGAATCTGATCGCTTACTATCCAGATTACCGAATGCGGGGGCAATTCGCTTTCGACGATTTAATAAGGCGCGACCTGTTGCTTATAGTCAAAGATGCTAATGGACGTTTCGCTCTGCCTCGCTGGTGGCCTGAATTTTTTATGTGTGAACCTGGTCAGGGGTATATGGTCAAAGTTAGCGAAAATTGCCCATTCCGCTGGGCGCCGCGGCAGTAATAAGGGTTTATAGAACAATTCACTTTGCGTCAAGGCATTTTCTCGAATTATCCCGCAGACCCTAATTATACATTGTGATGAAATGATCTTTTATATACACAATCATTTAAAAGTGGCAGAGAATAATCCTGCCGTTAAATGCGAAAACCTTAGCGCTTAGACTGTAATTTATGATACATATTTTTACTTGCACTTAGACTAAAGTTATATTATATTAGTGGTATAGCTCTTTTCAACCCAAAGGAGATTCAAAATGAAACACATCACAGGTTTTATCTTATTATCTATTCTCTGGGGTTGGACTTTAAGTCCGGCGCAAGATGCGCGCAATATAGAGCAAATTGCTCAGATAAAGCACTGGACGGCTAATGATGTGGTCATCGATGGGAATTTAGCCTTCTGTGCGGCAGGTTTCGACGGCTTAAGGCTGCTTGATATTGCAGATCCGACGCTGCCGGTCGAGATTAGTTCGCAGCCGATTACGGGTTATGCCCGTTCTTTAATCGTCCAAGACGGCTTCGCTTACATCGCTGCCGACTGGGGAGGATTAGTGATTGTGGATGTGAGCATCCCTTATCACCCTTACGAGACCGGATACTCAGATGACTATCCCGGCCAGGCGGTTTCGGTTGCTAAAAATGGGGATATAGTCTTTGTGGGCTATGGCACGCGAGGACTGGCTGCCGTCGATGCGCGGGATGCTTGGGCGCCGCGCAGTCTAAGCCTTTACACGCCGGGCTGGTCCGTCGGCAGGCTGGCGACACGTAGCGACTACCTATTTGTCGCTGCTGCTGAACGCGGTTTTTACGCGTTGGATATATCCGACCCTCTTAACATCAGCCAGGCGGCGCATCTGGATAATCCGACTTACGATATTCAGGTGTTCGATAATTATGCGCATATCGCGCGGGGCGCCGCCGGCGCAGCGCGCATCGATGTGTCCGACCCGCAGCGCCTGCGCTACAGCGGCAGTTTCTCCCAGCGCCAGGCTTTGACAAGGCTGACTATTCAAGGTGGCTTACTGGCGGCGATGGACAATATGAATAACAGCCAAAGCGTGGAGTTATTCAGTTTGAGTCCAGGAAGGACTCCCACCGCGCTGGGGCTTTATCGAACCAATGAACAATTACTGTCGATGGCTTTGAAAGAGGATATTTTAGCGCTTGCCACAGGCAAGGGCGGCCTCGACATAATCGATTTCCAGAATTTGCAAAATCCCCGACTGGTCGGTTTCCATTTCATCGGAATGGATGTTATGGGAATTGAATTTGCCGGGGATTACGCCTGTATCCTCGGCGATTGGCTAACAGTTTATGATGTGAGTTCAGCTGGTCGCCCGGCTTCGGTCGGTCGAGTCGAGTTAAATATCACGGTGGACCCGTTCTATATGATGCGCAATTTGGTCTATGTGCCGTGTGGCAGCGACGGGCTGCGGGTGTTTGATATAACCAATCCGCGTCGACCGGAACTCGCCGGGCTATTCAGCCATCCGAATGCGCCTTTTTACTTCAACGCCCGTGATGTTCAGGTCGTGAATAGCCTTGCTTATATTGTCGGCAGCCGCAATATTTGGATTCTAGATGTGGCTAATCCAGCCGATATGCAAATACTTGGTTATTTCGTTTATTACGGGGACGCCTATCCACGCACCCTAAATGTTTACAGCGATTATTGTTATGTTGCAACGGTCTTCTCCGGCGTGAGTATTCTGGATATTTCCGATGTCCGGCATATTCGCGAAGCCGGATATATCGCTTGTCCGAATTATGCCGAAGATGTCGTTGTCGATGGCGATATAATATATATCGCCACTTGGGGCGACCAGGATGCCGGTATTCGGATATACTCGCTTGCTAATCTGGCTGAGCCGGTCGAGATTGGATTTTGTCCTATAGAGTCGCGCCTATTAGATATCGAAAAGAATGCCGACTTCCTCTATGTCGCGGCTTACGACCGCGGGGTGAGAGTCATCGATGTCAGCGACCCGGAGCGCCCGTTTGAGATGGGCTGCTACGACGATGCCTTTGACCAGATAAGCAGCGTGGCGCCGCGGGGGAACTTAATTTATGCCGCCGGACGCAACCATTTCAATACCTATCGCCTGATGAACCGGCCGTTTGATGTCAGCAGCGAGGCTGTAGTCAGCCCGGGACAGTTCATAATGTTAGCATATCCGAATCCATTCAACAGCCGCGTCGCCTTCGATTTCAACCTGCCGCAGCCGGGAAAATGGACGCTGTCAGTCTATACGACCAATGGCTCTGAGATCGTCCGTTTAGCCGACGGCTGGCAGAGCGCCGGCCTTCAGCAGGTAGTTTGGAACGCTGAAGGAATGCCGAGCGGAACTTTTCTAGTGTATTTGGCAGGACCCAACCGCTTCTCGACATCGAAAGTAACGCTCATTCGGTAATGACCTCCATCCTTTTCGTTTGCGTCGAGAACAGCAACCGCAGCCAAATGGCTGAAACCTTCGCCCGCAAGCACACCGCTGCGACAATCACTGCTGCCAGCGCTGGTTCGCGCCCGGCGCGTAATGTGAGTCCGAAGGCAGTTGCCGCGATGGCTGAAATCGGCTGCGACCTCAGTTCGAAGAAGCCGAAATCCTTTGCTGAACTCGTCTTTCAAGATTGGGATTATATAGTAACTATGGGCTGTGGAGACGAATGTCCGAACATTCCGGCTAAAAACGATTGGATTGGGATTTGCCGGATCCCAAGAATTTAGACGAAGACGGCTACCGTCAAGTCCGCAATGAAATAGAGCGGCGGGTAATTAAGTTAATCTCTGATATTACTTCAAATAATGTTCGCAGTTGAGCTAATTGCAAAAGTGATGATTAATCCAGAAAACTCGGACCATAGCAAGGCGGACGCCCTCGTCCGCCTTGCCATCAGTTAATAAATCCAACACTTTTACAATTACCTCAGTTGAATCGACTTTTTAACTGCAGGATTCCTAAATGCGCCTACTTCCATTAAACGCTATTCTTACGACGCTAATCCTAATCGGGACGCCGGTTTCGGTTTGGGCGACGCCTCAAACCGATGTCGTCGGCTATTGGCGGTTCGATTTCCAGCCGGGTTTCAATCTTGTTACATTCCCAGTGCTGCCAAACACTGCAACATTGCCGGCGGTCATAGGCGAAGCACTCGGGGCAGTCGAAATCACAAATTGGGACAGTCGTCTGGGGCGTTTCCGTTACGCGCGCTACGATGCCGAACAAAATACCTGGTCAGGCGACCTGTTTCTGCTGTCGCGCGGAACAGCCTATTGGGTGAACATACTCGGCAACGAGCCGCGCCGACTCACAGTGGTCGGACATCCGGAGATATATACGCGTTTCCGCTGGTCTTCGCTCGGATCCGGCTGGAAGTTTTACGGTTCGACTTATGGCAAGCGTCAGCGCCTTGCCGACCTGCCGCCGGATGACCCGCGCGATATCGCGCTGCAATGGAACGCTGATCGCCGCCGGTTCGAATTCGCAGTCGTCGATGCCGACGCCCGCTGGCGCAGCGCTGCTTTCGACGCCTTCGAGCCGGACAAGGGTTACATCATCCATCTGAACCGCTCCGGGCTGCGCTCGGTCATAGGTCCACCGACGCGGCTTGAGGACCTGGTGGAGAGCAAACTCCCGCGTGGCGGATTGGAGCGTGACGAAGCCGGCGACGACCTTCCAGCCTATATTCAGCCGCCGCAGCCTTTGATGGTCGGCAATCTGATGGGTTTGCCGGTCTGCTATGCCGGTGGCAGCGTTTGTAATGGCGGCTTCACCGTCAGCGTGGTGCGGGAGATGCTGCGCATTGGCTTAGGCGGCGAACTCGAGCCATATCCCGAACCCATCGATGAATACTTCATCTCACCCGGCGAAGCGGAACAAGGTCGATTCAAGTTGGCGCTGACCTTAGGCGGCTATCCTGGCGCCTTACAACCTGCCGACCGTATTTACTTGTTAGTGCGCGCTCAAAATGGCGGCGAAACGCGCTCGAATTCCTTTGAAATCCCGCCGGAAGAGCGCATTTTGTTCGACCTAACCTTCAATGAACCGCTGTCTATGCCCGGCGCGCCGCCAGCTGCGCCGACCGAATTTGCCATCGGTTCAATATTCCCCAATCCGTTCAACGACCGTTTCAACTTCGAATTGCGTCTGCCGGAAACCGCGCTGGTGAAATACATATTATTCGATTTGCAGAGCCGCGAAGCGCTGAAGGCTGAAAAGAGGCTGTCGTCAGGTGTGCATCGTGTATCGGTGGCTGGAGGCAGCCTGGCGGCCGGCGTTTATTTAATGCGGATTGAATGCGGCGGCAAGGTCGGGCTGGCGAAGATAGCGCATATTAAATAGGGTTTAGGCTTTGGGCTTTAGGTTTTAGTTGAAAATCAGCGCCGGGGTGTTCAATACTCCGGCGCTGTTTATTTTATTGGCTGAAAGTCTATAAAAGACTTGACTTATCGTTATGTTAGAGTGTAAATTTATAGGTTATGGAGATTAGGGATAAAATGAGCGCCGGCGACCGGGTTGTTCTGGCGGAGTTCGCCCGCCGGGTGCGGGAGTTCCTGCCGGAGGCTGACATCCGCGCCTTCGGTTCACGGGCGCGAGGGACGGCGCAAGAAGATTCGGATCTGGATATATGCGTGGTCGATGCGGTTATGGACCATAGAATTTCCGAAAAGGTTCGATACATCGCATGGGAAGTAGGATTTGACCGGGATATGCTTATTTGCACTGTTACATTCAATTCGGCTGAAATTACCGCAGGTCCGTTATCGGAGAGTCCGTTAGTGCTGGCTATTCGCGAAGAAGGGATTGCAGCGTGACCGAAAATCAAGAGGCGTTAATATGAACACAATATCTGTGAAAATCAGTCGCGGATTAAGACCAATGGTGCGCGAACTCGAATTTCTTAGCCAGAGTAGAGAGACCTTTTCCGAACGTAAGAAGAATTTGCTGCGCCGACTCGCAAGCCCCAGTAAAACTGGTAAATACAAACGCTATATCGGTTCGCCGTTGAGATATGCCGGTGGGAAGAGTCTGGCGGTAGGTTATGTCGTTCAATTGCTTCCGGATAATATCGAGCGGTTAGTATCGCCGTTTTTTGGCGGCGCATCGGTCGAAGTCGCCTGTGCGGTGGATCTGAATATTCAGGTGATTGGTGCTGATATTTTCGATATACTTATGAATTATTGGAAAGTTCAGATTGATAATCCATCTGCTCTTTACGAGAGATTGTTGGAATTCGAACCTGATAGAAATGGTTTTAAAGCCGCTAAAGACCGACTTAAGAAACACTGGGATAAGACCGAGCTAATAACTGATGAGATTGAATTAGCCGCATATTTCTATTTTAATCATAATACATCATACGGACCGCATTTTTTAGGCTGGCCATCGAGCGTTTATTTGCAAACCGAACGCTATCGAACGATGATAGAAAAAGTCCGTTGTTTCGACGCTCCAAACCTGCAAGTATTCTGTGAAAGTTTCGAGGACTTCATACAAAAATATCCTAATGATTTTCTTTATTGCGACCCGCCATATTACTTAGACGGCGACAGTAAGACTTTCGTGGGGCTTTATCCGCATCGAAATTTTCCAATTTATCATAATAATTTCAAGCACCGGCTTTTATATGAACTGTTAATGGAACACAAAGGCGGTTTTATTCTATCGTATAACGACTGTTCGACGATTCGTAAATGGTATGATGAGTTCGATTTGATTACACCATCTTGGCAATATACACTGAGCCAAGGCGATACCCGCATCGGCGAAAACCGACGTAAGAATAACAATGGTCTATATGTGAAACAATCACATGAGTTGTTGATATGGAGGTATCCTCGATGAACCGCCGGGCGCTTTCTCACGATGCTGCAAGAGATATAAGAAAGCGAGGTCACGATGATGCCCTCGAATTTGCTTTAGCCATTGGACTCCCGCACGATTATCAAAATGATATCAAAGCGAAGAAAGATGTTATAGACCTGTCGGGTGATGCGCATTCTTTGAAAAGTGGATTTATCAAATGGCAGATATTTTTGTATTCCTTAAACCGTTTTCAGACCGATGAAATATTCCAAGCAATGAATGGGATTGGTGATTTGCTTTGTAAATGCATTCTTGCATTTCCTGAAGAATTTGATGATTATGAAAGGTATAAAAATATATACAAGCAAGAACTAAGGATCCCTATGCGAGAATTGGCAATAAGATTTCAGAGAAAATCTGTATTGAAAGCATTTATGAATAAGTCAATGTTCAATGCCGGTGAGGTGAATTTCTTGACTGTCAAGGAAGTCGGTTGTTTTCATATCTTTACAAGAACAGATGTCTTAAGAGTGCTTACAGATAATTTGGAAGTATGCAATTCTAAAGCAATTACGTCAAATCAAACGCCTGAACAAAAAGTTCTGTTCAGATTTGAAGGAACTAATCTCGGCGAATTAGAAATGCGAAACGACAGTATTGTACATTACCGTGAAATTAGGTTCAATATGATTAAGAAAAAGGTGATGAAGCTGTTATTCGATAAGATAAGGCAAGTTCAGAAGTATAATGACAGAGTGCTTTTATATGGCGAGGCGATAAAGACATTTCACAAGAGTGTAAGAAATAAATAGCAGATTACCCAAATTACATCTGGATTCCCCTTTTCACGGGACTAACGCGCTTAACCAGCGCCTTTTACATCATCATCATTAGCATTAATATTAGCATTAGCATCCATCATCACAATCATATAACCACACATAAATGAACCACGTCGCGCTTGAATCACAACACGCCGCGTTGGGCGGCAAAATGGTGCCATTTGCCGGCTTTATAATGCCGGTGCAGTATTCCAGCATCATCGAAGAACACCTCGCCGTGCGGAAGAATGTCGGAATGTTCGATGTCTCGCATATGGGCGAATTTATCGTCAAAGGTCCGAAGGCTGAAGCCTGGCTCAACAAGATGACCACCAATAATGTGTCGGCGCTTGAAATTGGGCAGGTGCAGTATTCGTCGATGCTCTACGACCACGGCGGCGTCGTAGATGACCTGCTGGTCTATCGGCTCGAAAATCACTTTATGACCGTCGTCAACGCCTCGAACATCGACAAGGATTTCGACTGGCTGCACAGCCACCTCGAATCAGGAGTCGAACTGACCAACATCTCCGACGATATGACATTACTGGCTATTCAGGGTCCCAAAGCGGAGGAACTGGTTCAAAAATTTGCCGACCGCGATTTGAAAGAAATTGCATATTACAATTTCAACGCCGGACATATCAAAGGCGCGCGGGCGGTATTCTCGCGCACCGGCTACACCGGCGAGGATGGTTTTGAGATTTATGTATATCGCAAAGATTCTGAAATCCTCTGGAATGCCGTGTGGAAAGCCGGCAAACCGTTGGGACTGAAGCCGATAGGCCTCGGCGCCAGAGACTCCCTGCGTCTGGAAGCCTGCTTAAGCCTGTATGGCAACGACATTGACCAGTCCACAAATCCTATCGAAGCCAACCTGGGCTGGATAGTTAAGACCAAGAAGCCGGGTGGATTTATCGGTCTGGATGAGGTGCTGAAGGTTAAAGCCAATCAAACACGCCGGTTGATGGGCTTTGTGCTGACAGAGAAGGGCATTGCCCGGCACGGACAGGAAGTCTTCATTGAAGACCGGAAGGTTGGCTATGTAACTTCCGGCGGATATTCGCCGATTTTGGACAAAGCAGTCGGACTGGCATACATTGATAAGCCTCTAGATGTGGTGGGAACTAAAATCGCTATCGATGTGCGCGGGCGGCGCATCGCGGCTGAAATCGTCGAAATGCCATTCTATAAACGTTCGGCATAATGCATATTCAAACAATCTCAATAAATCGATATTTATATGTCAGGACGGGAAACTAAGCCTATAACGCCGGATGAAGCCGGCCGTCTGAAAAGTGAAACTAAAGTCATCGACCTCTACTTCACGCCTTGCGAGGTTAGCGAGGAGCGTCTGAAGGCTTATAAGACGGTGGTGGTCGTAGATGTTCTGCGGGTTGGAACGACTATTCCTATTGCGCTATCCAACGGCGCGCGGGAGGTTTTTCCGGTAACATCCATCGCAGTCGCGACTTCATTAGCAGCACAACTTGGGCGCGACGATATCCTACTCTGTGGTGAGAGGGAAGGCCGGCTCATCGACGGCTTTCATATCGGTAATTCGCCTTCGGATTACACTCGCGAGCGAGTCCGCGGCCGAACGCTCATATTTGCCACGACTAATGGCACGCCGGCGCTGGTCAAAGCCGCCGGCGCGCCGAAAGTCTATCTGTGCGGCTTCATCAATCTGCCAGCTGTCTTGGGAATGATGCTTAATATAGATAATCAGTTCCCCTTGGCTGTGCTTTGCGCCGGCAAGTTCAATCGTTTCGCGCTCGAAGACGCTGTATGCGGCGGGATGCTAACTAAACAGATTCAAGAGAGAACAGACGGTCAATATGAATTCAATGATGGCGCGCGGTCGGCTTTGATGATAGCCCGGGAATTTGGCAATGACATTTATACCCTGCTTAAAAACTGCGACCACGGGCGTTATTTAATCCAAATTGGTATGGAGGACGACCTGCCGCGTTGCGCTGCCCAAGGCGTCCTGCCGGTCGCGCCAGTGATGAAAGATGGCAAATTGGTCAAAGCGGAATAATGATAATCCTGCTGCCGACCCGCCGCGGTCGGCAGGAATTATTTTAGGCATTTACACTGAACGCATCCTCCTCAAAACGCAAATCGAATAATCCGCCCCCCAACGAAAGACGCTCAAAATCCCATCGCCGGGGGGCGGAATTATTCTATCTCGGATTAGCCTTCGTATTCGTCTTTCTGACGCTGGCGCTAATTAGTTTTTGCGACGAAGATGCGCCCGGCAGCGATGTCGGCGGCCGCGCTGGCAGTTGGCTTGGGCAAGCCGGCGCCGCAGTTGCTTATTACATAAGTGTCTATACTTTCGGTCGTTGGGGTATGTTCGCAGTCCCACTAGGATTATTTTTAATTCTAATGGGCAGAATATCCGGCTGGAAATTTAAGCCTGAACGTTGGGTTGTCCTGACGCTTATCGGAGGTTTCTTTGTGGGCTTGGGTATCGGGCTTGTCCGGCATATCAAAGATTTAGACGACGAACTATTGTCCGGATCGTTGCCCCTGACCGTCGCACAAATATCTATTTATTTTCTCGATAAAATTGGCGCCTTTCTTGTCTGGATTACAATTCTGCTGGCTATATTAGTTCTCTATTTCGACCTGCGTTTGATGACTTGGCTGCATCTTTTATTTTATCGAATTCCGGCTGCTATAATTGGATATTTCAAAGAAACATACGGGCGAAGAAGATATAATGATGATGATGATGGTAATGGTGATGAGAAAGAATATTGGGAGCATGAACCAGAACTCAAAACAGTTCAAGTGGCATCTCAAACTCCGGCTATTTCTCCAAAAGTAGTTGCTTCAGATGCTATAATAAAAAACTTGCCAGGGGCGCAGCGCGAGTTTCCGCCGCTGTCGCTGCTGGATATGCCGCCGGTTGCGAACCGTGCTGCTATTGACCGCGCTGAATTGGAAGAGAATTCCTATCGTTTAGAGCAGAAGTTAGCCAGTTTGGGGGTGAACGCGCGGGTGATTAAAACTAATCCTGGTCCAGTCATCACCCGCTATGACCTCGAACCTTCGGCGGAAGTGAAAATCGCCCGCATTGCCGGACTTGCCGACGACATCGCAATGGCGCTGCGAGCCAGAGGCGTGCGCATACTTGCTCCGATACCGGGCGAAGCCGCCGTCGGCGTCGAGATTCCCAACCGCATGCCGGAAATAGTCTATATCCGCGAGGTCATCGGCAGCGACGCCTTCCGCGCCGCCAAAACACCGCTCGCCATCGGCATCGGCAAGGATGCCAACGGCGGTATTTTTCTCGCCGACCTCGCCCGGATGCCGCACCTGCTCATAGCCGGCGCGACTGGCTCCGGCAAGTCGGTCTGCATCAACACCATCCTGATGAGTCTGCTCTACCGCAGCGACCCGAAGAACCTGCGGGTCGTCCTCATCGACCCTAAGAAAATCGAACTATTGCTCTATGCCCGCCTCGAACAGCAGCATCTTATCGCGCCGAGCGACTTGGGTGAAACAGTCATCACCCAGCCGGAGAACGCCGTGGCGACGCTGGCCTCCGTTCACGCTGAAATGGAGCGGCGCTACGATATCTTAGCCGAAGCCGGCGTGCGCAGTCTGGATGAATATAATCGATGGTTGGAAAAGTCCGCCCCTGAAGCGGTCGACGAATCCGACAAGCGCGAGCGGCTGCCGTATATCATTGTAGTCATAGACGAGTTAGCCGATTTAATGCTGACGGTGCGGCGCGAGTTTGAAGACCTGATAGTGCGGCTGGCGCAGATGTCGCGCGCGGTGGGCATCCATCTGGTCGTCGCCACGCAGCGCCCGTCGGTGGATGTCGTCACCGGCCTTATCAAAGCCAATTTCCCGACCCGGATTGCTTTTCAAGTAGCATCACGGGCGGATTCGCGCACTATTATCGACGGAATGGGCGCCGAAGCGCTGCTCGGACGAGGGGATATGCTGTTTCAGAGTTCCGGCACCGCGCGATTGCAGCGGCTGCACGGGGCGTTAGTTACGACGGAGGAGGTCGAACGGGTGGTAGAATTCATCCGCGCCCAGCCGCCGGTAGAATCATCGTTTGCCTTACCTTCTCCAGATATGGTTAAGATAAAACTTCCCGGCGTCAATGGCAGCGATGCTAATATTCCCGATACTGACGAACTGTTCGACGAAGCGGCTAAAATCATCGTCAATATGGAACAAGGTTCGATTTCGGTGCTGCAACGCCGTTTGAGGGTAGGCTACGCCCGTGCGGCGCGGCTCATCGACGAACTCGAACGCGCCGGCATCGTCGGCCCCTTCGACGGCTCCAAAGCACGGCAAGTGTTAGTTACACCGGAAGAATTAAAGGATAGATGGGGAATTGGGTGATGATGATGATGATGATGATGATGATGAAACAAGGGCGGGCTTTTAACCTAAAGCCCAAAGCCCATTAAGGGGCAAGGCGGACGCCCTCGTCCGCTGATGCTGATGCTGATCGTATGCCGCTTGCACCTTACACCTTTACATTACTCAGAAAATAGACGCACTTTATCCCCCCGCTTGCGAGGGGATAAAGGGGGGTGTATTTTCAACTTACATTGCACCGCGATGCGGGATGATGCTTCCTTAAAAACAAACTTGTAACGGATCAAATTTGAATATAACTCGTGAAATCTCTCCGGATGGAGAGGCAACCTTAACTATATCCCTGCCGGCGGAAGTCATCGGCGGGAAGTTCAAAGAGGCGTTCGATAAGTTCCGCGCCGAAGCCAGCATCCCCGGCTTTAGGCCGGGCAAAGCGCCGCTCGGCTTCGTCAAACAACGCTATGGCAAGGCTATTAACGCCGATGTCGCCGACGACCTGGCGCGCGATTACGCCAAGCAAGCCATCGAACAGGAAAAATTGAAAATCGGCGGGACAGTCAAACTCGACCTCAAAACCTACGGTGAAGATAAAGGTTTGACCTTTACGGCTTCCTTCCCGCTGAAACCGCAGCCGCATCTGACGCACTACAGAGGCTTGCGCATTATGGTCAACGACGCTGACATTGCCGAGAGCGATATCGACGACCAAATCGAAGGTCTGCGCCATAAACACGCTTTGCTTGAGTCCATCGATGACCCAGCGCCGGCGAATTCTATCTTAACTTTAAAAGCGCGTGAAATTGACCCGTCCGGACTACCGCTCATAGGACGTGCGGAAGAAAATATCATTCTCGAATTCGGCGAAGACCGCCTGGGCATCGGCTCGGACGAACAGTTGCTTGGCGTCCGTGCCGGCGAAACACGCGTTATTAAAATTCGTCAGCCGCAAAGCGGGCTAGTATCAGCACCGACCGACCACCAAATTATCGGCTTAAATGAATTAAATAATCAAACTAATCAGCCTAACGAAAAATATCTGCACATTGAGGTTTTGAGCGTCGAAGTGCCACAACTGCCCGAAGTCGATGACGATTTCGCCAAGTCTGTCAACGAAAAACTGCAGCATATCGCCGACCTGCGCAACTATGTCAAATTCACGCTGATGGGCTATATCGGCGCGGATGTCCAGCGCCGGTTGGAGCGCGGTATCATTCACCGGCTTGTCGAAGACAATCCGTTCCCATTGGCGAAATCGCTCGTCGAAGAGACAATGATGTTGTGGGCGGAAGAGAACAAAGTTCCAATTTCCGAGCGCCGCCGGCTATTCGAAGAGAACTTCGCCGACACTGAACATAATATGCGCTGGATTTACCTGCGCGATGAAATCGCCACAGTTGAGAATATAGAAGTCAGCGAGGAGGAGACTAACCAAGAGGTTCAGCGGATTGCCGACCGGACCGGCGAACCGCTTGAAATCATCGAGCGCCGCATCGAACAGAGCGATATCAGGGAGCGGTTGGCTGACCGGCTGCTCGACCGCCGCGTTATAGATTTCCTCGTTCGATATGCTGACATCGAACGCCGCAAGATGACCGTGCAGGAATATATTCAGACGATGGAAGAATGACAGGCTGGAAGATTTTCCCGCCGACTGGGGAAAGGGTCTGATTTCAAATCGATGAACGACTTCGATGTCATAGTCGCCGGTGGCGGGCACGCCGGTTGTGAAGCGGCAGCCGCAGCCGCCAGGCTCGGCGCACGAACTGCGCTCGTCACCAGCAACATAACCGCGCTGGCCAGAATGTCCTGCAATCCGGCGATGGGCGGCATCGCCAAAGGGCATTTAGTGCGCGAAATCGACGCGTTAGGCGGCGTGATGCCGGTTATCACCGACCGCACGGCGATTCAATTCCGCGTCCTGAACCGCTCTAAAGGTCCAGCCGTCTGGTCGCCGCGCGCCCAGTGCGACCGGCAGATGTATTCTGAAACAATGCTGAAAACGCTTCAGCATTATCCGAATTTGGAACTGCTCACCGGCCAGATTGTAGATGTTCTAATCGAAAATAACGACTGCTATGGCGTGCGTCTGCAATCAGGCGAGACTATCGCCAGTAAGGCTGTTATCCTCTCCTGCGGCACATTTCTCAATGGGATTTTATATAGAGGCGCTTGGAAGACAGCTGGTGGACGCATCGGTGAACCGCCGGTGGAGGGTTTGAGCCGGGCGTTAGCCCAACACGGCTTTGAAATTGCCCGACTCAAGACCGGCACGCCGCCGCGGCTGGACGGACGCACTATCGACTATTCCAAAGTTGAACGGCAGGAAGGCGATGAGGTCCCGATTTTCTTCCATTGGAAGACCACTATACCGATATTGCCGCAGCGCCCCTGTTGGATAAGCCATACTAACACTGCAGTTCACGCGGCTTTGCGCAGCGGGCTTGACCGCTCACCGCTGTTTCAAGGTTGGATTGAAGGGCGAGGACCGCGCTACTGCCCTTCGATTGAGGATAAAATCGTGCGTTTCGCCGATAAAGAGCGGCATACTATCTTCCTTGAGCCGGAAGGACTCAACACTACTGAACTCTACCCTAATGGCTTTTCGACCAGCCTGCCGGAAGATGTGCAGCTTAAAGCCTTGCGCTTGATTCCCGGCTTGGAAGCCGTTGAAATGACCCGCGCCGGATATGCCGTCGAATACGATTTCTTCCCGCCGCATCAGTTGCATCCCACGCTGGAAACAAAACTTTACGCGGGTTTATATTTTGCTGGGCAGATTAACGGCACATCCGGCTATGAAGAAGCGGCTGCGCAGGGTTTGATAGCCGGCGCTAATGCCGGTCTGGCGGCATTAGGCAGCTCCGAGCGGTTGACCCTCGGCCGCGAAGAGGCTTACATCGGCGTTCTCATCGATGACCTCATCACCCGCGGGACAGACGAACCCTACCGGATGTTCACTTCGCGGGCTGAATTCCGTTTGGGCTTGCGCCTCGACAACGCCGCTGCCCGCTTGACGCCTATAGGTTACTGTCTTGGGTTATCCAACTCGGAACGGTTTGAAGCGCTGCAAGTTGAAAACGCTAATCTGACGCAGGTAATCGAGCGGCTTCAAAAAAATCGCATTCAAACGAACGATGAAGAGAATATCAGCCTTTACGAGTGGCTTAAACGCCCGGAAGTTCATCTGTCTTCTATATTGCCTATTTTGTCCGGCGATAATCTAATTGACGCTGAAAATCTTTTTAGCCACGGCGAATTTGTCCAGCGCGTCGAAGCCGAAGTTAAATATGAAGGCTACATCAAACGCCAGCAGTATCGAGTAGATGAAGTCCGACGCAACCGGCTGAAAACAATCCCTATCGATTTCAATTATAAACATATCAAAGGTTTATCTACTGAAGGCCGCGAAAAACTAACCAAAGTCAAGCCATCGGACTTGGGGCAGGCGGCTAATATTCCCGGCGTTACGCCGGCGGATATTGCCCTCTTGCTGATACACCTGAAACGGCGAGCGGCGTAGTTTTCCAGCGTGGTAAATTTCTCAACAAATCTTGAAAACAAATGTTGACAAAATGTTGACAACCGTTAAAAACTAATTGAATATCTTTATAATACAAATACATAGATATTATGTTCACCGGCGACGCAAATGTTGATAACTTGCTTGAACGCTACCGGCAGTTACTTCTTGATGCGAATAAAAGTAAGAACTTGGTCTCGCGGCGGGATGTGAATAACTTGACCGGACGCTTGATTAGCGAATCGCTTCAACCGCTAAGTCTGGGCGAAGATGTATTAGTCTCTCCCCTGCTGGACATTGGCAGCGGCGGCGGATTGCCGGGCATCCCTCTTAAAATTGCCAAACCTGAACTAAATATAACCCTCCTCGATTCCAATCGAAAAAAAACTCTCTTTTTAAGACGCGTAATTAATGAATTAGCCTTAAGCGACACTCAAGCCATTTGGCAGCGCGCGGAAAATTTTGTGTTCAAAATAGAGAATACCGGGCGGTTCAACACCGTGGTCTCGCGTGGAGTTGGCTTGATCGACAGCCTTTTGGATTGGAGCGCCAACCTGCTCAAATCCCCAGGCCATTTGATCGTCTGGAGATGCGACCTGAACCCGGTCGCAGAAATCCTTCACCCGGACTTCGAACCTATGCAAGTTTTTCGATTTAAAGATTCCAATACACTACTGGTCTGGAAGAAGAGATGACTAACATTCCAAATTCCAAATTCCAAATTCCAAATTAGTAGCGTCTCGCTATAGAGTATTAATTGACATTCTTTGACAGTGTAGTGATGGGCGTTGTGCAGGGCTTGACCGAATTTCTTCCGGTGTCGAGCAGCGGGCATTTGGCGCTGTTTCGGGAACTACTCGGCGTGGGGTTGGCAGAAGATGTCGGCTTTGAGGTCGCCGTTCATACCGGGACGCTCATCGCCGTGCTGATATACTTCCGGCGGCAATTGCTAAAATTAGCCGTTGATATCATTCGCGACACGGATGATGGCCGCCGGTGGGCGTTATATCTCATCATCGCCACCATTCCTGCCGGCATCGTCGGCTTATGGATTAAAGACGATGTCGAGCGGTTGTTCAACGACCTCGCATTAGTCGGCGCGGCGTGGATATTCACAGCGGTCGTGCTGCTTATATCCGAGCGCTTAAGCGCTTCCAAAATTGAGCCGGGCAAGATGGGCTCATTGCGGGCATTGTTCATCGGCGCGGCGCAGGCAGCCGCCATTCTGCCGGGGGTTTCGCGCAGCGGTTCGACGATTGCCGCAGGATTGTTGTCCGGCGTCGAGCGCCGCGGCGCGGTCGGCTTCTCTTTTATTTTGTCCCTGCCAGTCATTGCCGGCGCGATTATATTGACTCTAAAGGACTGGTCCGCGGGCGCCGTTTCGCTTGGCTTACCGCATTTGGCTGGAATGACAGCCGCATTGATTTCGGGCTATGCCGCCATCGCCTGGATGCTGCGGATAGTAAGTAACCGGAAGTTGTTCTGGTTTGCGATTTACTGCTTCATTTTGGGCGCGGGAACTTTGATTTATACTTTCGGAAAATGACGCCAGCGCCAGGCGAACACTGATCAGCAGAAAAATCGCCTCTTCGTCACAAGGTGGTAGTATGTCAAGGCGGTGACAAGAGATACGGTGTGACGGAATGGCGACGAAAATAAAACACTTAGACACTTGACACAAAGCATTTTCCATCAGCATTTTACTTACTGAAAATCTATCGGTCGTGAAATCAATTCAATAGAAAATTATTAAAAGAGAAACCTGTTTGCTAAATTAGTTCATAAACCTTACGCTCGAGGGCGAGCGCTCGCATCATTAAATCCAAATCTATGAGGCATTGAAATGAAACCTAAATATGCTGTTCCGCCCCGTTATATCCAACTTCTAAAATACCTGCTTCTGCTGGCAGCGCTGACCACCTGCACCGAAGAGAATACCATTTTAACACCGCTGCCGGATGTCCGTCCGCCGGTGGTAGAATGGATTTCGGTCGATGGCAGAACAGGTTCGCAGATAGTCGTCGCCGATAGCGTCGAAATCGTCATAACCGCCTTTGACGAATCCGGACTCGACTCCATCTGCATCTTCAAGAACGGCTTCGCCCCCGACCTGTGGCGCATTGCATCCCGACCTGCAACACCCCTGAATGATACCCTCTACACCTTCACCTGGAACACCCTTCCCGATTCCGACGGCGTATATGCCCTCGAAGCCCGCGCCTACGACAAAGCCGGCAATGTCGGAATATCGCCTACTCTAACCATTCGCGTTCAGAATAATCCGCCTTCAGACGACCGCATCCCGCCGGATGTCTGGTTTGAGGCGCCCGTTCCGGGCGCGACCTTGAGTGATACAGTGCGGATTATAGTCAGTTATTTCGACGAGTCGGGGGTGGATTCGGTGCAACTGCTTAAAGACGGTGCAGTTATCACTCCATTGTTTAGAGGTGGAGAGATAAGAGGTGAGGTGGTGTATCTTTGGAACACCAGCAGCGACTCGGATGGCGTCCACCTCTGGCAGGCGCGCGCCTGGGACAAAGCCGGCAATGTCGGCGTGTCGATGTCCTTGCTCGTCCGCGTTAAGAACAATCCCGACCCGCCGCCGGCCGACCATCAGCCGCCGGTTATCGTTTGGATAGCGCCGCAGCCGGGCTCAACAGTTCGCGGAACGGTGGAATTGCGCTTCCAAGCGCTTGACGACAACGGCGTGGACAGCCTGCGGTTGTTTGTCGGCGGTATTTCACCGCTGAACGCAGTCTTTCCGGGTCATCCGGCTTTGGATTATGCGCTGGAATGGGAGACCGACAGCCTGTCCGACGGTGTTTATGCCCTTGAAGTGCGGGCTTGGGACAAGGCTGGCAATTTGGGCGTAAGTCCGGCGTTGACGGTGCGGGTGCGGAACCGTCCCGAGCCGCCTGTTGACCGCACGCCGCCGGATGTGTGGTTTGAAGCGCCCGCTCCAGGCGCGACCTTGCGCGACACGGTGCGAATCGTAGTCGGCTATTTCGACGAGTCGGGAGTGGATTCGGTGCAGTTGATAAAGGACGGCGCCATTATCTCCCCACCGCTTAGAGGTGGGGAGATAAGAGGTGAGGTGGTGTATCTCTGGAACACCAGCAGCGACTCGGACGGCGTCCACCTGTGGCAAGCCCGTGCTTGGGATAAAGCCGGCAATGTCGGCGTGTCGATGTCCTTGCTCGTGCGCGTTAAGAACAATCCCGACCCGCCGCCGGCCGACCACACACCGCCGGTCGTCAACTGGCTCTCGCCGCAAGCGGGGGATACTGTGCAAGGCTTGGTCGAACTGCGCTTTCAAGCGCTGGACAATGTCCGGCTCGCATCTGTGGTGGTATATGTGAACGGCGCGGTGTTGGAGAGGCAGATTTTAAATGCTTCATTTTTCGACGGAAATGTGATTTGGTCCACAAATTCATTTGCCGATGGCAATTATATCGTAGAAGTTCGCGCTTGGGACAGCTCGGGCAATGTTGGAATAGGGGTAGGCGTTACTTTGCGGGTCTGGAATAACCGCCCAAGGGTGATTTGGGTGCCGGATGATTATCGGACAATTCAAGGCGCCATTAACGCCAGCCGGGATGGGGATACGGTTAGGGTTAGAGCGGGTATATATTCAGAACCTTTGCATCTATGGGACAGAAAAATCTGGATCGAGAGCGAATATGGACCAGTGAAAACGATTATTGATGTTCAAGGTTTTAGACAACATGCGATTTATATAGATGGTTGTCAAGATACATCTTTGACAATAAGGGGCTTCTGTATAAGAAACTCAGGTTCTAAAGGAATATTTCTTAATGGAACAACAAGCGCTAGAATAATAAACAATATAATAATAAATTCTCAAAGGGCCAATCTGCATCTTTATAATAATTTTTCTATTATTCGCAATAATGTATTTGCTAATAATTTAAGCCAATGTAACATCGAAATGAGAGACACTTATGGTCCATTTGAGAACAACATTATCGCAAATAGTGTTGGTGAGGCATTTTGGAATATCAATGTTGATGTAAATCCAGCAAGTCCAAATTATAATTTAATTTGGCTTTATGATAGACTGACTAATGACCCTCCTATTAGGTTAGGTGAAGATAATATAATTGACCAAGATCCATTAATATCAGATGATTTTTTTCACTTGCATCCGAATTCTCCTTGCATTAATCATGGAAATCCTTTAATATTAGATTTAGACGGTAGCAGATCAGACATAGGGGTATTTGGCGGACCCTATGCCTATAGATAAATCCCGCTCAATACTTATAAGGAGGCAATAATGCCAAATGTACCTATTTGGGGACTTCCAGATGGAGATGAAGACCAATATCATTACCAAAATTTGGTCACTCCAACTGAGCTCCTCGAAGATGAAGATCCGGCGATCATTCGTATAAATGATGTCCGCGATCCAGAAGAGGAGGTAGCGCGAACCGCAGCGCATTTTATTAATAGTGGTAATCTCGAAAATGACCGTGCACTAAAGGCAGAAGGAAAGGCAGAGCTGGCCGGTCAAGTATTAGTCGGACCTGGCAATAATGATGGGCACATTGATGCCAACTGGGATGGTCAACAGCCGCGCACACTACTCCTAGGAACGAATCTATCCACATCTATTGTTCAAATTGGGAGGCAGAACACTGACGCGATGGTGAACGGTGGGCTTTCTGTAATGCAGCGTCTGAATTTAAATGCTGGAATGGATGTAATCGGAATTTGTGGCTTCGGCAATGACATCCACGTTTTTGGATCGCTTGTTACCGACACAATCGACGCTGCTCAAAACGCAGATTTAAACATTGGCACTGGTCAAACCGATGATGTTTTGATTAGTCAAGCAGGTAAGACTACTGCTATCCAAGGCAAACTTGTAGTCAATGACATCAATGCCAATGATATCTCCCTCATGACGACTAATACTAATGGCGGGTTGGACGCTTTGGCATTGAAAGTTAAGGGCAAGAGTAAACTCATTAGCAACTGCAGTTTCGGCGAAAATGGCGGAATTGTCGATGTCGAAGGCAGACTGAACGCCAACTCCGAATTGCATGCCAACGATACATTGTTTGCCGAGAGCAATGCCGAAATCGTCGGTTCGTTAACCTGCGATTCAGATGTCAGTTTTGAGAGCCGCGTCAACCACAACGAGCAGCCGGTTATTCTGAACGGCGCGCTTAGTCTAACGGCGGCAAGTGGTATTGGTCTCATCGCCAATATGAACGGTCACGGCGCTGGTCCTTCTATTGATTTTTTCACAGGCGGCGTTCTGCGCGGCTGGGTTGACGCATTGGGGTGGAACAATGTGTAAGCAATTTAAAATCTCCCCCCCGTGTAACTTGATACTTTACCGGGCTGT
>Ga0194112_10003067_pt1 | contig 23449 bp, 20 predicted proteins | sample TA2MahC400mmetaG_FD_146191 | JGI IMG/M metagenome (GOLD analysis project Ga0194112, IMG submission 146191) | Freshwater microbial communities from Lake Tanganyika, Tanzania - TA2015016 Mahale Deep Cast 400m | ecosystem: Environmental > Aquatic > Freshwater > Lake | place: Tanzania: Lake... | reverse complement strand
CACGGGACCCCAGCCCGGGTGCCGGCGCGGACAACGGGGGGCGCGCCAGGCCTCGGGGTGCGGCGCAGGAAGTCATCGGTTTGCAGTGGAATGCGCGGCGCTTCGGGAAACTGCCCTCGGCCCAGCCATGCTGTAAACCGGGGCAGGCTTCATTTCACGTCCGAAAAGTGGCTCCCCGACGAGGACTCGAAGTGCTGTTGCACACAGCGCATTTCTCGTGTATGATGAAGAACAAGGCAAGGGCCGCGTTGCGTCTGAGGCATGCAGAGATGTCCGCTCCTAAGGCGGGAAGCTTGTGTTGGGTCCGGCGCGCGGTCAGGTTGGGTGGGGCCTGCATAACGTTGACGGCGCTCGGCATCGCGGTCCTCCACGGCGTACTGGCGTGGTCCGCCGCAAGGGAGCCGTACATCGATCTGACGCGGCACGGCGCTGCAATGCCCGCTGTCCCAACACAAACGGGCCAAGAGGCTCCACTGCGATTCGCGGTCGCCGCGATGGTGAGTGCGGAGGCAACGTTCTCGACGTATCACCAGCTTGTGGACAGGGTCTGCCGGGATGTCGGCCGGCGACGGGCTTTTGTCCTGCGGCCCTCGTACACGGATGTGCGACGGGACATCGAGGAGGGCCACGTGGACATCGCGCTGGTGTGCACGGGAACCTACGTGCATTCGCTGGAGAGCCGGCGGGTGCGGCTCCTGGTGCAGCCGGAGTTTGAGACCGGGCTGGAGTACCGCTCGCTGCTGATCGTGCCGGCGGCCAGCTCGGCCAGCGGTTGGGAGGACCTGCGCGGGGGGGTCATGGCATTCACCGACCGGGAGTCGAATACGGGTTGCCTTGTGCCGTGCAGCGTCCTGGCGGATCTCGGCTGCGCCCCGAGGGAACTCTTCCGGCGGATCATCTTCACCGGGAGTCATGACCGGTCCATCCGGGCAGTGGCCAGAGGGGTCGCGGACGCAGCGGCGGTGGATGCGCTCGTGTGGGAGTCCTGCCTGCGTCAAGATGCGGCGCTGGCGAAGCAGGCGAAGGTGATCTGGCGCAGTGAGAGCTTCGGGCCGCCGCCGGTCGTCGTGCCCTGGCAGCAGGATGAGGGGCTTGTGCGCTCGCTCCGCGATGCGTTCCTTGCTCTGGACCGGGACGAGGAGGGCCGCGGGATGCTCTCCAGGCTGGGCATTCGGCGCTTCGTGCCCGCGCGGCCCGAGGACTATCGCTCCGCGGCAGAGCTACTGCGGCGTGCGCGCCGTGGTGGAGGCCTGGTACACCCATGAGCCGGTGGACTCTCGCACAACTGATGGGCTGGGGGGGGGCCTGGCGCTCCTGGTCCTCTTTGTGCCGATGGGGCTGTACCTGGCACGCGAAGCAATGCACTCGGAGGAGCAGTGGCTGGGCGACCAAGGGCTGGGCCTGGGCCGGACCCTTGCGGGGCAGATCACCGATGCCGTGCTGCTGGGGGATCGGCTGGGGTTGCACGACGCGCTGGTCAAGGCGGCACGGGGGGCGCCGCAGGTGCGCTACATCGCGGTGGTGGACGCGGGAGGGAGCGTTGTCGCCCACACATTTGAGGACGGCTGCCCGCTCGCACTCGGGGAGCGATGGCGCCGGGGCGAGGGCGGCGAGTTCCGCTTCCGGGTGGCTGAGGGCCCGTGGTTGGACGTCTGTGTGCCGATTCTCTCGGGGCAGTTGGGCGCCCTGCACGTAGGTCTGTCGCGTGTGGAGGCGGTCCGCGCGATGGCCAGAGCCACATGGACCGCCGGGGCGGCGCTTTTCGTGGCCTTGGGGACGGCCCTGGTTGGCTCCCGCCTGGTGGCGTCACGAGTCAGCCAGCCGTTGCGCCGGTTGGAGGCTGTGGTCTCACGCTATCCAGGAGACAGGGATTGGGGGCAGGCGAAGGGCATCGGCGGCACGCGAGAGATCGCCACTCTCTCCGAAGGCATCGCCGCGATGGGCGAGCGACTTCAGGAATTGGAGGGTGAGCAGGCGGCAACACAGGAGCGCATGATCCACACAGAGCGGCTGGCAGCGCTGGGGGAACTGGCCGCCGGGCTGGCGCACGAGATTCACAATCCACTCGACGGGATGCTGGAGTGCTTGCGATACCTGGAGGCGGACCCCGCGAAGAGCAGCAGAGGAGACAAGTACTACCCGATGATGAGGGACGGGCTCCAGCGCATCGCGCGCGTGATGCAGGGGATGCTCACGTTCGCTCGGTGGGGCCAGCGGATCACACTCGAGACCTGTTCAGTGGGTGAAGCCATGGAGGAACTGGAGTTGCTGGTCAGGCAGCAGCTCGAGGGCCGCCGGGTCCAGCTCACGTGGCGTGTGATTGGGGAGTGCTCATGCCTGGCGGACCGCCACGGACTGAGCCAGGTGGTTCTGAACCTGGTGCTGAATGCGGCCGATGCTGCCGAGGACGAGCCACAACCGGCTGTCCACGTAGAGGTGACATGCGATGCGACATGGGTCTATGTCGTGTGTGACGACAACGGCCCTGGGGTGCCGCAGGACCTGCGCGAGCGGATCTTCGAGCCGTTCTTCACGACGAAGCCCAGGGGGAAGGGCACGGGGCTTGGGCTCAGCGTGTCGCGCCAGACCATCCGAGCGGGAGGCGGGGAGATTCTGCTCTCACCCGGAGCATCCCCCCTGGGAGGCGCTCGGTTCACGATTCGGCTGCCCAAGGTAGCCTGTGCGGAGGCGTCGGATGCCTGCAATGCGTGCGCGGGTCCTTATCGTTGACGACGAGCCGATCAAGCGCTCGATCCTGGCCGACGAGTTGCCGGCCGCGGGCTACACCGTGGAAACCGCGTCCAATCCGCTCGCAGCCGAGCCGCTGCTCGCCAAGGCGGCTTTCGACGTGGTGCTGACCGATCTCCGCATGCCGGGGCGGGACGGGTTGTCGTTTCTCAAGGAACTCCGGGAGCGGCGGCCCGACCAGGCGGTGATGGTGATGACGGCCTACGGCACGGTGGAGACGGCGGTGGAGGCGATGAAGCTGGGGGCCTTCGACTACATCCAGAAGCCGTTCTCGACGGAAGAGCTGTTGCTGAAGCTCGACCGCATCCTGAGCTTCCAGGGGCTGCAGCGTGAGAACAAGGCGCTGCGGGAGGCCCTGGGACACCACGGGATGGAGGCCCAGATCATCGGGCGCTCGGAGGCTATCCGGCAGGTGCTCGCGCGCATCCACGCCGTGGCAGGCACCGACAGCACGGTGCTCATCACGGGCGAAAGCGGCACGGGCAAGGAGCTGGCGGCCCGGGTCATCCACGAGACATCGCACCGCTCCGCGGGGCCGTTCGTCGCGGTCTCATGCGCGGCGTTGCCGCGGGAGCTTGTGGAGGCCGAGCTCTTCGGCCACGAGGCCGGGGCGTTCACCGGGGCGACGAAGCGCCGCGTCGGCCGCTTCGAGTTGGCCGACGGTGGCACGCTGCTGCTGGACGACGTGGACGACATCCCGCTGGCGGTGCAGCCGAAGCTCCTGCGGGCCATCCAGGAGAGGCGCTTCGAGCGCCTGGGCGGCGAGGAAGCCGTGCGCGTCAACATCCGCGTCATCGCGACGACCAAGCGGCCGCTGTCAGCCCTGGTTGCCAGTGGGGAGTTCCGTGAGGACCTGTACTACCGGCTCAACGTGGTACCGCTGGAACTGCCGCCATTGCGTGAGCGCGGCGAGGACGTTGTGCTGCTTACCGAGCATTTCCTCCGGCGCGCGGGTGTACGCCTGAACCGAGATGCGCCTCGACTCACGCCCGGCGCCCTCGCGAAGCTCAAAGTCCATCCGTGGCCGGGGAACGTCCGTGAGCTCGAGCACTATGTCGAGCGGCTCGTCGCGACGACCCAGCGCCCCGAACTCGATGCTGCCGATCTGCCCGAACTTGCGGCAGCAGGGGGGGCGGAAGGCATCGTGTCGCTTGCGCTGAACGGCCGCAGCAGGGTCGCCCTGACCGACGTGGTCGCCGAGGTGGAGGAGCGACTCATCCTCTGGGCGCTGGAGCGTTCCGGCGGCTCGCTCACCCAAGCTGCCGAGATGCTGGGTGTGCCGCGCTCGACCCTCCAATACAAGCTGAGCAGGCTCGCCCCGTCACGGTTTCCCTCCTGAGCCGGCGCATAGTCCCTGCCGGATTCCCGCCGCGCGCCGACGGAAAGCTGTCGATCCTCAGAAGTTCTTAGACACAAAGGACTTAGCCCGGTCCACAGGGCCGGCCGGAGGCCCTGTGCGCCCGGGACCCGTCGCCACTCGGTGCGCGCCGGCGATTCAGGCGCAATCATAACCAATGTCTGAGCCATAACTTATGGCCCTCATGGTCACTTGGCATGCCTGTTGCTATGCGCCACACATCAGGCAACATGGCTCCAGGTAGGCCACCTCGCGGCATGGTCCCGAGAGCCGCAATGCAGGAGAACCCGGTGGATGCGTGCAACCGACGGGCCACAGGGCCCTTCCGCAGCCGCGAGCGGCTGTGGCTGCTCCACGTGGTCGCTTGCTCTCTTCTCGCCCTGGCGCAAGCCGTTCTGCTCGGGTGCAACTGGTGTCCCGCCGCGGCTCCCCCAATGGACATGACAGTATCGCTTGACAGGGAACAGTATGATATTGGCCAGCCGCTTGTCGCCACCGTGCGTCTTGAGAACCATGCACGTCGGCAGATGGACGTGCCCCGCTTCGATCAGCGCGCGCTCAGGTTCTTCTACATGGCAAGTGAACTGGGTGCGCCATTGCTGCGCGAGCCCGTGCACTCCCTCGCGCTGCAAGATGACCCCCGCCATATAGCTCCGGGAGAGACTACCGAGCGCCGCTTTCTGTTCACCCGCGTCACCGAGGAGCCGGGCCAGTTCCTCCTGGCTGTCAGCTTCAAGGGCGCGGTGCTCAAAGGCAAGCTCCTCGAGCAAGAGATCTTCGCCAAGCCGGTCAAGTACCGGGTGACAGAACGCGTTGCCCTGCGGCGCGACTCTGTAAGCGGGCTGGTCCTCAAGACACAGGCGGCGGAACTGGCCTGCCGACATGCAGCGGGCAAAGCGACTGCCTCGCGCGTCGTGCTCGTGCCCCTGGGTGAGACAGGAGTCTACACCTGGGTCGTGCTGCTGCACGTGGAGGAGCCGGGGCGGCAGGCCCGGAGTTGCGCCGTTCAGGTGAATCCCTACACCGGGCGGGTGGATACGCTCGAGATGAGTTCCGGCGAGTTGGCGGCCCTCGAGGCGAGCGCCGCGCAGAGCCCTGCTGGGGGCGATGGCATCTCCCCCAGGAGACCTCAAGCACAGGAGGACGGGAAGTGATGGTGCAACGCGGGGCGCTTGGCGCATTGTGTCTGGTGGGGGCGGTGGCGTTCGGCGGCGGGGCTCCGGCCCCGCCCCATCCGCAGGACATGGCGCCCGACGAGCTGCCCACCCACCTCATCAAGGTGCTGCGCACGACGAACAAGGCGCAGACCAACCGCTACGTCCCAAGGGTCTACACGATCAACAACGTGAACCCATTCGATCTGTTCCGGTGGATACGTCGGACGGCGCAGATCGAGGAGGGCGCCTTCTACTTCTTTGCCAAGCCCGAGAAGAGCGAGAAGGAGGGCGAAGGCCCCGTCGCGCGCTCGGGCAAGATCGTCGTCGTCGTGCCCGAGTACATGGTGCCCGGGGTTGACCTTATGATGCAGACGATAGACCGCGCGGGCCTCACGAGCAGCGCGGGGGAGGAGTACTACTACTTCCGGCCCAAGCACCGGCACGTGGAGGACACGGGCTTCACCGACGTGATCAACGCCTTGCGCGGGACGACGGGCGACACCCACGCGGACAAAGAGGCCAACATGTTCCTCGTCTACGCCGCCCCCAGCAAGTGCGAGGACGTGAAGCGGTTCCTCCCCCAGTTCGACCAGCGGCCCCCCCAGGTGATGATCGAGGTCGCCGTCTACGAGGTCTACGTGGACAACGAGTCGAAGCTTGGCCTGGACTACGTGGCTTGGAAGAACGGCCCTGGCCGCAACCTCTTCGCCGTGGGCGCCTTCGCCGAGCGCGAGCGCATCTACGACCAGCGCAGCGGCAACCCGCTCTTCAACTCCGGCACCGGCGGCACCTACGGCCTTCCGGGCCACGGCTTCCGGGCGCGCGGCAACAACTCGGCCTACTTCCTCGACGTGCCGAGCGCCTTCTTCGACTACCTGGCCGTCAAGGGCAAGGCACGCGTCATGACCGCGGCCAAGCTCGCCACCCGCAACCTCGTCCCTGCCGTCCTCACATGCGGCGACACGATCCTCTACTACGAGACTCGCCTGGGCTCGAGCAGCCCGCCCCGGCCCGCGGGCCAGGCCGTGGGCTACGAGACCAACGTCGGCGGCAGCCCCAATGCCGGCCTGCGGCCACCCGGCCTGCCCCTCGACCCCGAGGGACTCAGCAGCACCTACCCCGACAACCGCACCGTGGTCGGCACCCAGGTCAGCCGCGTGCTCACCGCCGGCTCGACCGGCTTGAAGCTCGAGATTGACCCGATCATCGCCGAGAACCGCATCCACCTCCTCATCAAGGTCCTCCTCGTCAGCCACACGGGGTTCGACGACAAGGGCGTGCCCCAGCTCGTCCAGCGCTCGGTTACAAGCGAGGTCGAGGCGCGCGACGGCCAGGAGCTCATCCTGGGCGGCTACGGCCGCGAGGTGTTCGTCCAGCGGGCCGACAAGATCCCCTTCCTCGGCTCGCTCCCGCTCATCGGCTACCTCTTCGGGGGCGACGCCAACACGGTGGTGCGGCGGCAAGTCGTCCTCGTCGTCACCCCGCACAGGATCGGAGACGACTGGGCGATGGATTACGCCGGCACGCGAATTGATGCCAAGGCGATCAGGAGCAAGGCCCTCCGCGAAGCCCCGAGCGGAGTCCCCGACACCCCGTTCGGCTTCGACCAGTGGCTCATGGACCCCGAAGAGAAGTGACCGCAAACCAAAGGAGGCTTGGAAGGCGATGAGACAGAACAGCCCATTGCTGATTGCTGATTGCCGATTGCTGATTGAAATCAGAAATCAGAAATCAGAAACCAGAAGTCGAGCGATTCCACACTGGCGATTGTGGTGTGGGCTTCTGGGGCTCCTCTTCGCAGCGGCGGCACTCGCCGACGGAAATAGGGAGTCCACCGGCGTGAACTCGAAGGACGGGAACCCCAGCCCGGCGGCGGGGAGCATCCACGGCCACAGCAACATTGACGACTACACCCAGCAGGACGAGCAGATCAACATAGACGGCGGCCGGAACAGCGTGGTGAAGGTCCTGAGGGCCAACCAGAAGAACCTCCTGAACGACTTCGTGATCGGCATCTTCCCGATTCGGAACGCCCCGCCGATCGAAATCCGCAACGTCTTCCGCATCATCACGGCCCAGGAGGGCGGCCGCGCCGAAGTCATCCGCGACCAGAAGAAGAAGGAGAACTTCCTCTGGGTCGTCGCCCCGAAGTTCCAGTTGCCCCACATCGAGGCGGCGCTGAAGGCCCTCGACGAGGCCTGGCTGAAGGACGACTTCGACGGGGCGACGGAGACCTACTACAAGGCGAAGTTCCGCGACATCCGCGAGGTCCACGCCCTCGCCACCATCGCTGCCTCGGCCGCCCTGCGGAGCGCCGGCGAGGACAACAACGTGGACCTCGACCGCGTGAACAACGCGGCGCTCTTCATTGGCGAGCCCTACCGTGGCGAGAGCTACCTCAAGTACGCCAAGCAGGTGGACCAGCCCATCCCGCAAATCCTACTCGATGCCACCGTCTACGAGGTCGAGGTCAGCAAAGAGACGCGCATTGGCGTGGACTACATTGCCTGGAAGAACGGGCCCGGCCGCAACCTCTTCGAGGCCATCTACTGGCGGGGCCGCAACGACCAGAGAGCGCGGAACAGCTCCAGCGTCTTCGACCCGTTCGCCCCTCCGCGCCTCCCGGTCGTCGGTGAAGCCGACGTGCCGAACCCCTCCGTCCTTGTCTCCGGCAAGTACTACGCCTTCAATTACCTCCTGACCAGCGCGTGGCTCGACTTCCTCGTCGGCTCCGGTCGGGCCAGGCTGCTCGCCCGCGGCAAGGTGCTCGCCAAGAACGGCGAGACCGGCACACTGTCGGCCACGGATCAGGAGCTTCACTTCAAGGTCTGGCCCGACGAGACGACGACTCCCGCCAGCGGCCTCATCCCCACCTTCCCGCTCGCGGACAAGGACCCCAAGAAGGACAACGACCTGCCAATCCACAACCGCACACTCACCAAGGACGGCAAGGTGACGATCGGCTTCGTGATGACCGTCCGCGGCCTGATCGCACAGGAGACAACGGAACTCCAGATCACGCTCAACCTCAGCCAGATTGTGGGCCAGACCCCGGCCGGCACGCCCCAAGTGCGCACTCACACGCTGAGCACCACGGTGCTCGTGGCAGACGGGCAGCCCATCTGTATCAGCGGCCTTCGCCGCACCGAAGACGTCAAGAACACCGCCAAGGCACCGATCATTGGCTCGCTGCCCATCGTGGGCTACCTCTTCGGGCACGAGGCTACCTCACGGCACGAGACCGAGATGGTTGTCGTCCTTGTCCCCCGAATCCGCCTGGGCAGCGAGGCGGACCTCGAGCTGGCCAGCGAGGAGGACAAGCTCGTGCGGCAGCAGGTGGAGCGACAGGCCCAGCTTCGGTTGCCCAAGACCCAGTTCGGCTTCGACCAGTGGCTCCTCGACACGCCCTACACACAGGCGGACCGGCGGCCCGTGCCGGCTGCAACCCCAGAAAAGGAGCAACCCAAGCAATGAGCATGACTCGCCGCGAGGCCGTCAGGGCCGGCGCTCTGGTGGGCGCCGGGGTTGCCGCGTCGGTCACGGCGGTTCTCAAGGACCGCTTCGGGCCGCCGCCGGCCGACCCGATCGGGGAGGAGACTCGGCGGCAGCTCGCCGTGCTGAAGGACGTTCCGCAGCGGCACGACGAGGACGTTCTCCTGCGGATGCAGCGGGAACTCGTGCGGGCGATGGCCAAGCCCGTCGAGGAGCGCCGCTGGGCCATGGTGATAGACATCCGCAAGTGCGTGGGCTGCCACGCCTGCACGGTCGGCTGTGTGGCGGAGAACAAGTTGCCCCCCGGCGTCGTCTATCGCCCGGTGACGACCGAGGAATCGGGGACGTTCCCGAACGTGCACCTGCGCTTCCTGCCCCGGCCCTGCATGCAATGCGACAAGCCGCCCTGCGTGCCCGTGTGCCCGGTGAAGGCCACGTGGAAGCGCCCCGACGGGGTCGTGATCGTCAACTACGACAAGTGCATCGGCTGCCGCTACTGCCTCACGGCCTGCCCCTACGGCGCCCGCACGAGCGACTTCGGTGAGTACTACACCGACGCCGCCGCACAGGGCGCTCCGAGCGGCCCCGAGCGGCCGGCCTTGGGCTCGTGCGCCCCGTGGGAGGACCAGCCCAACCACGAGTACGCCAAGAGCTGGGACCGCGCACACCACGGCTCGCCCGTGGGCAACGCGCGGAAGTGCCACTTCTGCCTCCACCGCCTCGAGGTGGGCCAGCTCCCCATGTGCGTCACCACCTGCCTCGGGCGGGCGACCTACTTCGGCGACACCAACGACCCCAGAGCCCTGGCCACCGAGTTGATCGCGCGGCACAACGTCCAGGTGCTCCTGCCCCACAAGAACACCGAGCCGCGGGTGTTCTACGTTGTCTGAGAGCATCAATCCAGGAGGCGCTATGAGCGAATGCACTTCCCGCGTGGAACTGGCAGATCCCCGAGAGCCTGGCTGGCCCGAGGTGAGCGTGGGCTGGTGGCGGAACCTGCTCTGGGTTCTCTGGGCCGCGTTCGCGGCGGCCGGCGTGGTAGGCGTGGCCCAGCGGTTCCTCTACGGCCACCTGCCGGCAGGCTACGGTTCCTATGTGCCGTGGGGCCTTTGGGTCGGCCTGTACTTCCACGGCGTGGGCATCGCGGGCGGGGCCTTCGTGCTCGCGGGCCTGGGCCACGTGTTCGACGTGCCAGGCTTCCGCCATCCCGCCGTGCTGCGGGTGGCCATCGTGCTCGCGCTCGCGGCCATCCTGCCCGCGTTCCTGGGCATCTGGCTGGACCTCGGGCGGATGGAGCGGGCGGCCAACATCTTCCTCTCGCCCAGCTTCACGAGCATGATGGCCTTCAATGCCTGGCTCTACAACGCCTTCATCCTCGTCTCCGCCCTCTGCTGGTTGCTCAGCTACCGCCCCGGCTCCACCTGGCTCAAGCCCTTTCTGTGCCTGGGCGCCTTTCTGTCCGCCTTCATCCCCAGCCAGAGCGGCTCGTTCTTCGGGGTGGTGGACGCGAAGCCCTACTGGCACTCGGCCCTGCTGCCCGTGCTGTTCGTCACGTCGGCGCTGACGGCAGGCGCGGCCATGCTCCTGGTGGTGCGCATGATGCTGGGGCCCGGCCCCCTGTCGGCCGAGGAACACGCTACGGCCATCCGGCGCCTGCGCATGGTGACGCTCGGGGCGCTCGTGGTCTACTTCTTCCTCGAGTTCGCCGAGTTCTCCATCGCCCTGTGGAACCCGCACGGTCACGACCGCGCCTTCGACCTCGTGCTCTTCGGACCCAATTGGTGGATGTTCTGGATCGTCCACGTGCTCCTTGGCGGACTGGTGCCGCTGGTGCTGTTCCTCCAGCGGGGCTGGCGGCGCTGGATGGTGGGCTCGCTGCTCGTGGCGGTGACCTTCGTGAGCGTGCGGCTGAACGTGCTGATTCCGGGGCAGGCGGTGGGCGAGATCCGCGGCCTTCAGGAGGCCTACCAGCATCCCCGGCTGACCTACGTCTACCATGCCACGCTGATGGAGTACCTGGTGGGTTTTCTCATGCTGGCCGCGGGCATGACGGTCTTCTACCTGGGCTGCCGCATCAGCGAGCGGCTGGCCGCGCGCTTCCAACAGGCATCGTGAGGACAACCATGAGAAGCAAGTCGAACCGCAGGCCCTCCGGCATGTCGCGTCGGGGGTTTCTGGCCGGCGGCGCAATGCTGGGGCTGGGGACGCTGGACGCGGCGCCGGCGCGCGGCGAAGACGGGCGCGGCGCCGTCCTCCTCAGCGGGCGCCCCGACGCGCCCTATGACCTGAGCCGGCCGGAGAGCACGATCTACTCGTCGTGCCTCCAGTGCAACACGGGCTGCGGCATCAAGTGCAAGCTCCAGAACGGCGTGCTGACGAAGATCGACGGGAACCCGTACAGTCCGTGGACCCTTCTGCCGCACCTGCCCTATGCGACGGGATTGGACGATGCGGCGCTGGTGGACGGCGCGATCTGCCCGAAGGGCCAGGCGGGCCTTCAGAGCGCCTACGACCCCTACCGCATCCGCAAGGTGCTCAAGCGAGCCGGACGGCGCGGCGAGAACAAGTGGCTCACCATCCCCTTCGAGCAAGCGGTCCGCGAAATCTGCGACGGCGGCAAGCTCTTCGCGCACGTGCCCGGCGAGGAGAATCGCGTGGTCGCAGGCCTGCGCGAACTCGTCGCGCTGCGCGACCCCGCCGCCTCGAAGGCCATGGCCGCCGATGTCAAGGCCATCCTCGATGAGAAGGACCGCGACAAGAAGAAGGCCCTCGTGGAGGCGTTCAAGGCCACACACGCGGCCCACCTCGACAAGCTGATTGACCCGGACCACCCCGACCTCGGGCCGAAGAACAACCAGATTGTCCTCGCCTGGGGGCGCATCAAGGCCGGTCGGGGCGACCTCTACAAGCGGTTCGCCGCCGCCCTGGGCACCCAGAACGCCCACGGCCACACCACCGTGTGCCAGGGCTCGCTCTACTTCACCTGCAAAGCCATCAGCGAGCAGTACGACGGCGGCAAGTTCACCGGCGGGCAGAAGTTCTACTGGCAAGCCGACACCGAGAACAGCCGCTTCATCCTCTTCGTGGGCGCCAACCTCTTCGAGGCCAACTACGGGCCGCCCAACCGCGCGGTGCGCCTCACCGCCAACCTGGCCAGCGGCCACACGCGCATCGCCGTAGCCGACCCCCGCTTCTCCAAGCTCGCCAGCAAAGCCTGGAAGTGGCTCCCCGTCCGCCCCGGCACCGACGCGGAGCTGGCCATGGGTATCATCCGCTGGATCCTGGACAACAAGCGCTACGATGAGAAGTTCCTCGCCTGCGCCAACAAGGCCGCCGCCGCAGAAGCCGGCGAAACGAGTTGGTGCAATGCCACGTGGCTGGTCGAGGTGAAGAACGGCCAGCCGGGCCCGTTCCTCCGCGCCGCCGACCTCGGCCTCGCCAAGCCCGAGACGCGCAAGAAGGCCGACGGCAAGGAATACGTCGAGAAGTTCTTCGCCGTGATGGCCGGCGGCAAGCCCGTCGCGTTCGACCCCAACGACGGCGCCACGCCCGCGCGCGGCGACCTCCTGGTGGATTCGAAGCTCGAAGACGGCACGCACGTCAAGAGCGGCCTCCAGCTTGTTCTGGAGGCGGCCCGCGAGCACACCCTGGCCGAATGGGCACGGATTGCCGGCGTGAACGAGGACGATCTCGTGGCCGTGGCCCGCGAGCTGACGAGCCACGGGAAGCAGGCGGCCGTGGACGTCCACCGCGGCCCTGCGCAACACACCAACGGCTTCTACAACATCCTGGCCTGGATGACGATCAACATGCTCCTCGGCAACTTCGACGCCAAGGGCGGCATAGCCAAGGCCACCACCTACGACATCATGGGCAAGGGCAAACGCTTCGACCTCAAGGCCCACCCCGCCACCTTCGCCGGCTTCGGCATCAGCTCCATCCGCCACGACGTGCCCTACGAGAAATCCACCCTCTTCGCCGGCTACCCCGCCCGACGCAACTGGTATCCCCTCAGCAGCGACGTCTACGAGGAGATCATCCCGTCCATCGGCGACGCATACCCCTACCCCGTCAAGGCGCTGTTCCTCTACATGGGCGCGCCCACCTATGCCCTGCCCGCAGGCCACACGAACGTGGAGATTCTGTGCGACACCCAGAAGCTCCCGCTGTTCGTAGCCAACGACATCCTCATCGGCAGCACCTCGATGTACGCCGACTACTTGTTCCCCGACCTCTCCTATCTGGAGCGCTGGGAGTTCCAGGGCAGCCACCCCTGCGTCACCAACAAAGTGCAACCCGTCCGCCAGCCCGTCATCCCGCCCATTCCTGAGGACTGCACGGTCTGCGGCCAGAGGATGCCGCTCTCCTTCGAGGCCATGATCCTGGGCATTGCCGAGCAACTGGTCCTGCCGGGATTCGGGGAAAACGCCTTCGGCAAAGGACTGGACCTCAAGCACCCAGACGACTTCTACCTGCGTTGCGTCGGGAACCTGGCCTTTGGCGAGGCCCCCGACAGCTCGAAGGGGGTCCCTGCCGCCAACGCGCGCGAGCTGGAGGTCTTCCGCGCCGCCCGCCGCCACCTGCCCCCCACGGTCTTCGACGAGGCGCGCTGGAAGGCCATCGTGGGCGAGGACCTCTGGCCCAAGGCCGTCTACGTCCTCAACCGCGGCGGCCGCTTCGAAGACCACGAGAAGGCATATCAGGGCGAGCGCCTCGCTCACCCCTACGCCGCACTGATCAACCTCTACCAGGAGAAGACTGCCACCACCATCCACGCCGGCACGGGGAAGCCCTACCCCGGCTATGCCCGCCACGTGCCCGTGGCCGACTTCCTGGGCGTCGAGCCAACCGCCCTCGGCAAGGGCTACGACCTCACACTCATCACCCACCGCGTTGTGAGCCAGACCAAGAGCCGCACTATCGGCAACAACTGGCTCACGCCGCTGATGCCCGACAACGGCATCCTGCTGAACCCTGCCGATGCCCGCCGCCTGGGCCTCCAAGCGGGGCAGAAGGTCAAAGTGGTGAGCGCCACGAACGCCGCCGGCCAATGGGACCTCGGCGCCGGGCAGCGCCGCCCCATGGTCGGCACCGTGGTCGTCACCGAAACCGTCAGGCCCGGGGTCGTGAGCTTCGCCCTGGGCTTCGGCCACTGGGCGACCGGCGCAGGCGACGTGGTGATTGACGGACACCTGATTCGCGGCGAGCCGCGTCGCGCCCGTGGCGTCCACGCCAACGCCGCAATGTGGACAGACCCGACGATCAAGAACACGTGCATGTTCGACCCCGTCGGGGGTAGTGTGAGCTTCTATGACACGCGCGTGAGCCTCGAACCGGTGTCGTGAAACACGACAGGCCTCGCATCACGTGATGCCTGCCACGCTGCCGGCTCCCCCCCTGTAGGAGGGGCAAGGAGACTGAGCATGGCCTACGTGATGATCGTGGACGACGACGAGGACTTCGCTCTTGCCACGGCGATGGCGCTGCGCAGCGATGGCCACGACGTCCATGTAGAAGTCGAGACCGGGCAAGCCTTCGACAGCATGTTGGAGCGGAGACCGGACCTGGCAATCCTCGACGTCATGTTCCCCGAGAGTATCTCCGCCGGCTTTGACCTGGCCCGTACGATGCGTGTAAACGCGCAGGAGCTCAAAGATGTGCCGATCCTGTTCCTCACCGCCCTGAATCAGCGCTTCCCCCTAGGTCTGAACACGGAGGACATTGAGGAAGTAGGACTTGAGGCCAACGGGTTCCTGGAGAAGCCCGTGGAATTCGACGTGCTGCGGCGCATGGTGGCAAGTTTGACATGTGGATCGGGGCCGGACAGCAACAACTGACCGGTCCTGACGGCTCCCGGGCGCGAGGCAGGGACCGGCATGCCGACGGAACTGGCAGGCAAGCGGAGGGCTACTGCCCTGGCGCCGGGGAAGCACGAGAGCAGCGCAAGGGGCCACCCTTGGCGACGAGCGACATGAACGTGGCAGGCGTCTATGAGCTCCCGTTGACAGCGCCTTGCCCATCCTCCGGGAGCCGTGCCACACCTGCCGCGGGCGGCCTGCCCGAGGACATGCTTGTCACAAACGTCCTGTGGCTGTGTCGCCTGCGTTGGATCGTGGTGGGCGCGTTGGTCCTGTTCGGCGCACTCGGACTCTCCCCCACATGGCTGCCCGGGATGGGGGTCCTTCCGCATCCCGACTGGCCCTTCGCCGTCGCAGTCGCTCTGGCGCTCGCCAACGCCGCCTTTCTGGCACACGCACGGCGTCTGCGGGGCCTGGGCGCCTGCCCCTGGGCGAGGGCTAACCTGCTCGCGCAAATGGTCGTAGACCTTCTGCTTCTCACGGCCGTCGTGCATTTCGTGGGGAGCCTGGAGACCTACATAGCCTTCGCCTACCTCTTCCACATCGTACTGGCCTGCATCTTCTTCACGCGGCCCCTCTCTCTCGCCGTCACCGCTATCGCGTGCTTCCTGTACCTGGCCTGCGTGGCGATTGAGGAGGCCCGGCTGGTGCCCCGAGGTGGCATCTACACCGACATGACCTTGCGGGACCACGTGGCTGGATCGCCCGGGGTGCGCCTGGTGAACACAGGCTGGGCGCTCCTCACGTGGTTTGTTGTCTGGTACCTGGTGTCGTACCTGTCGGCCACCGTCCGCGCACGCGACGCCGAACTGGCCGATAGCAACCGTCGCCTCCTCTCTGCCCAGGAAGAACGATGCGGTCACATGCTCCGCACGACGCACGAACTCAAGGCGCCGTTCTCAGCGATAGATGCGAGCGTGCAGGTTCTCCTCCGCGGCCTTGCCGGCCCGCTCTCATCGGACGCCCAGGAGATTCTCACGCGCGTCTCGACGCGGTCGCGTCGCCTGGCCGCGGAGATCCAGGAAATGCTCCAACTCGCCAACCTGCAATCTACCGTGCAGAACCCTCCCCGGAGGGAGCAGATTGACCTTGCGGATATGCTCCGCTCCTGTGTCGCCCAGATGCGGCCATTGGCCGAGGAACGTGGCATCCGCATTGAGGAACAGATCGAGCCCGCCTGCGTGCGCGGTGTCGAGGAGTACCTCAGGATGCTACTCGCAAACCTCCTTGCGAATGCGGTAGCCTACTCTCACCGCGGCGGCGACGTTCGGGTGGCTTGTAGCCAGAAGCGTGCGGACGGGCCCGTTGTGACCATCGAGGACAATGGGATCGGGATCCCAGCCGGCAAGCTCCCCCACATCTTCGACGAATACTACCGCACCAGCGAGGCCGCGCAGCACAACCGAGAGTCCACAGGGCTTGGACTCGCGATCGTGCGCCATGTTGCCCAGGCGCACGGGATCCGGGTCCGTGTCAGCAGCGCGCCCAACGCTGGGACAACCTTCACCCTGACGTTCCCTGAGGATCCCAACTTCGCCATCACATGCAAGGAGAAGGGACTTGGGCTACATACTGATTGTTGATGACGACGAGGACTTCGCCCTTGCGGCAGCGAGAGTTCTGCGTGAGGGCGGCCACGAGGTCCAGCTCGTGCTCGACACCGACAGCGCGGTACGGAGCATGGAACAGCGGCGGCCGCAACTCGCGATCCTGGACGTCATGTTCCCCGAGAGCAGCTCAGCCGGCTTCGAGCTGGCGCGGACCATGCGGCACCATAAGGAGAACCTGAGGGGTATCCCTATCCTGTTCCTGACTGCCGTAAACCAGAGATTCCCTCTGGGCTTCAGCTCCCGCGATATTGATGATACCTGGCTTCCAGCCGACGACTTCCTGGAGAAGCCCGTAAGCCTTGAGCTGCTGCGAAGCAAGGTCGAGAAACTGCTCGGCGGCAGGGCTGCCGTGTCAAAGGAGGTGACCTCATGATCACCCCGCGTGATGCCGTCCGACTTGTGCTGAAACACACGCGCCCTCTGGGCGCGACGCGGCTGGGCCTTGCGCAGGCCCTCGGGCATTGCCTTGCCGAAGACGTGCGCGCCGACCGCGATCTGCCGCCCGCCGACCGCTCGGCCATGGACGGTTACGCTGTGCGCTTCGCCGACCTTGCGAGGATTCCGTGCGATCTCCGCCTGAAGGGCGAGGTCGCAGCGGGAAGCGCCGCCCGCCCGCGCGTTACCGCGGGCTCCTGCGTGCGAATCCTCACGGGCGGCAACGTGCCCCCCGGCGCCGACACCGTGATCGTGGTGGAGCAGACGGAGGCCCGCAACGGGCACGTGACGGTCCAAGGACGCCCAGCGCAGGGCGCGAATATCCTCCGCAGAGGGGAAGATGCCCGCAGGGGAACCGTCCTGCTGCGCAAAGGCACGGTTCTCGGCCCCCTTCAGATCGGCACTTGCGCCGCCGTCGGGAAGGCCCGGGTGCTTGTCCGCCGACGCCCGTCGGTCGCTGTCTTGTGCACTGGCGAGGAGCTGCGCGCCCCGGAAGCGTCGGTGCGCGCGCACGAGATTCGCAACTCCAACGGCCCGATGCTCTTCGCCGCCCTCGCAGCGTGGGGGTATCCCGGCGCCCCGTGCGCGACAGCGCCTGACGATGTGGCCCTGCTCACCGACGCCCTTCGCGACCATCTCGCCCGCCACGACGTGGTGCTGCTCACGGGCGGCGTCTCCGTGGGCAACTACGACTTCGTGCGGGAGGCCGTGGAGCGCATTGGCGCAACCGTCCGATTCCACGGCGTGGCCATGAAGCCGGGCAAGCCTTGTCTCTATGCCACAACGCGGGAAGGCAGGCACGTGTTCGGGTTGCCGGGCAACCCCCTGAGCGCCATGAACGGTTTCCACGAGTTCGCCCTGGTCGCCCTTCGCCGCCTCAGCGGTCTGTCCCCAAGCAAGTGCCAGTCAGGTCTTCGCGTGGTATTGGCCAGTCGCCTTACCTCCCCGGGCGGCCGCGCGCGCTACCTCCTGGCGCGGCTTGCCTGGAATGGTGAGGGGCCCATTGCGACGCCGATTGCCACTCGCAGCTCCGCTGACCTCGTTGCCGGGGGCAGCGCCGACGGCGTCCTCGTTGTCCCCGGCGACACCCGCGAGATGCCGACAGGCTCTGCCGCTGAGTTCCGTCCGTGGAGGCCGTGGCGGTGAGTCGGATGCTCGATTATCCGCCGCTCTCGCTGCGCATCTCGGTCACCGACCGGTGCCAGTTGCGGTGTGTGTATTGCACCCCTCGCGCCGCCGGTACGGCCAGACGTTCAGCGCGCCTGACCTTCGATGAGATCCTGCGGTTTGTGCGCGCCGTGCAGGGTCGGCTTGCCCTGCGCAAGGTCCATCTGACCGGCGGCGAGCCCTTGTGCCGCCCAAGGATCGCCGATCTGGTCCGCTCACTGGCCGGCGAGGGCATCGGGGAGCTCGCTCTTACGACCAACGGCCAGCGCCTCACCAAGCTGGCCCCCACGCTGAAGCGCGCGGGACTCCGCCGAGTCAACGTGAGCCTCGACAGCCTCGATCCACAGGTGTTCTACACCCTCACGGGCGGCGGGAGGCTCGCAGACACGCTTGCGGGCCTCGATGCCGCTCTCGAGTGCGGCCTTGGCCCAGTGAAGCTCAACACCGTGGTCCTCCGTGGCTACAACGACAGTGAAGTTGTGTCCCTGGCGCGCTACGGGCTTGAGCGCGGCTGCCATGTTCGCTTCCTTGAACTCATGCCCATTGGATGTATCCGGAGGCGCTTCGCCCGCCTTTTCGTGTCCTCCGCTGAGGTGCAGTCGAGATTGCAGCGTGCCTTCAGGTTTGAGCCTCTTCCGCGGGCGCCCAGCGCAAGCAGTCAAGACTTCCGCGTCCGGGGTGACCGTGACCTCGAAGGAACGCTCGGCTTCATCTCGCCCGAGAGTGCGCCCTTCTGCGCGGGGTGTACACGGCTCCGGCTCACAAGCACGGGCCAACTGATCGCTTGCCTGGCGCGGGGGACGGGGCTCCGCGTCGCTGGGCTTCTGCGGAGCAATGCGCCGGAGGCTATGGAGCGACTCCAGGAGATCGTCGGGGCCCTGCTGGCCCGTAAGCAGGCCCGTGCTTCCTTCGGCGCGGCGCAGCCCATGCTTGCGGTCGGGGGGTGACGCATGAGTGTGCTGGCCACGGCCAATGGCTCCGCCAGAAGACACAGCTCGTAAGCGGGCTATGCTCAGTTGGGATGGAGTTCGAGATGCTCAATGAACTGCCCATCTTCAGCGTCTGCGGCTGGAGCGGCGCGGGGAAGACCACACTGCTCGAACGCATCGTGCGCCACTTCTGCGGGCAGGGGCTCCGCGTCGCCGTTATCAAGCACGACGTGCACGGCATCAACATAGACACCCCCGGCAAGGACAGCGACCGGTTCTTCCAGGCGGGCGCGGACATTCTCCTGCAGGGTCCCGCCCAGGAGTTCCTTCGCGTCCACGGCACCGAGGATCACAGGCTGCTCGCCGCCTTGCATGCCTTGGCACAGCGTTATGACCTCATCCTCGTCGAAGGGCACAAGGGTACTCCGCTCCCCAAGGTGTGGCTCCTGAGCGATGGGGAGACCCAGCCGCCGCCCAACGCCGGCAATGTCCTCGCCGTCCTGCCGCGCGATGCCGACAGGTTCGCCGCGCTGCGCGGCCTCCTCACCGACTGGTTGCCACGGCAGTGGCTCAAGCCCCCCGTCTACGGCTGCGTGCTCATCGGCGGCAGAAGCACCCGCTTCGGCAGGCCCAAGCACCTGGTCGTCTCCGAGGGGGCTACCTGGCTCGAACGAACCGTGATGCGCCTTCAGGAAGTCACCCAGCAGACCGTCATCGCGGGAGGCGGCCGGGTGCCGGGAAGTCTGGCCGCCTGCGTGCGATTGCCCGACGCTCCCGGCGTTCAGGGGCCGTTGGCGGGCATTCTCGCTGCGATGCGTTGGGCACCGCATGCCTCGTGGCTCGTCGCCTCGTGCGACCTGCCGCGGCTTTCCGCCGATGCGCTGCGTTGGCTGCTCTCCACGCGCGCCCCCGGAGTGTGGGCAACATTCCCCAGGCTGCCCCACGAGGTACACCCCGAGCCACTGCTGGCCCACTACGACTTTCGCGCGCACCACCTACTCGAGGAACTGGTTGCCCAAGGCGACTTCTGTCCCGCCCGAATCACCGCCAATCCCCACATCGTCGCCCCCTGCCCCCCATCACACCTCACACTTGCTTGGCGGAACATCAACACGGAGGCCGACCTCTCAATGCCATGCTTGGAGGCTGTAACCTCTGATGCCGCAAGCCCATAGATGCCCTTGGCCCGGCGTTCGGCCCATTTTGGCCTCGCCTTGCACTTAACACTCGATGCAGGAAGGACTTATGGAGGAATGCTGATGAGGCTACGCTTCCTGGTCGCCATCTTTCCCCTCCTCGCCCTCGCCCTTGCCGGCTGCGCGGCGGGCGTGACGGTCAGCGGCACCCCGCAGTTCGGCATCCAGGCGTGCGTGCTGAGCGCGGAGCCTTTGGTGTTCGGGCAGAGGGACATTGATGCGCGGGCCTACGGCTACGCGGACGGCTCGGTTCTGTGGGGCGCGCCAACGTGGGTGCCTTATGGGCAGCGTTCGGCGGTGTCATGACTGAAACGAATCCACGTAGGCTACGTGGGCATCTTCGCGGACGTGTACTGGACTCGGCCCCTTGAGTGGCTGGCAGGAGTGCTCGGTCGAGTCCCGTAGGGCCCGGAAAGCTGTCTACGTCTATCCCGTGCAGGCGGAGGCGCCAGCGCAGGCAGGCTTTGCGGACACGAAGGAACACCCCGACCCCCACCAACCATGGCAGCTTCATGAGCGACCGCAACAACTCGATGGCACACCCACCTCGACCCGTCTGTAGAACGCCTCGCGGCGCCCCATTGAATGGGTTGCAGGTATTGTGGCACCCGGATAGTCGGGCGCCAGCAGTCGTCTGGGGCGGGTCCAGGCTCAACCTACGCCGCTTCCCTGCGGCAGGTACGACTTCAGCAGGCCGTCCAGGCTCTCCTCGCAGTGGACCGTGCCAATGGGCCCGTGAACCACCTCGGGCGCCGCACACCTCGTGGCTCGTCGCCTCGCGCGACCTAGTGCGGCTTTCCGCCGATGCGCCACGTCGGCTGCTCTCCACGCGCGCCCCGGGCGTGTGGGCCACGCTTCCGATGCTGCCCGCTGGGGCCCACCCCGAGCCCCTCCTGGCTCACTACGACTTCCGGGCCCACCACCTACTCGAGGAGCTGGTCACCCCGGGCGACTTCTGTCCTGCCCGTATCACCACCAATCCCCATATCGCGACCCCCTACATCCCATCCAGCCTCACGCCTGCTTAGCGGAATGTCAACACACGGACTGACCTCCATGCCATTCCCCTACCAGCCTCGATCGAGCGCTGGTCGGCAACAGACCCGAGTCCGCACACTGCGGTCAAGCTCACGCCGCCGGGCTGGGGCACACCGACCAGCCGCTGCCTCCGGGGTCGAGGCGGTTGAGGCGTTCCCTTTGAGTCTGCCCAGGCTACTGCCTGCGCCTGTGCCCGGAAATCTGGCGCCAGATCTTGCACCTACTGGTGTCCATTCGTGTCAACGTTCGAGACCTGGTCGGGGACGGGGAACACCCACAGCCCGAGGACAGTCAGACCCCGGCCCCCGAGCACAGCGAAGCCCGGCAAGTGGTGCGCGCCCTGCCGCGGCCAGGGGCGGCCCACGGCGGCCCAGGGGGCGACCCTCCGCGCCCGTTCGACCCAGGTTGCCAGCGCCAGCAGACAGGCGGCCCCTGGGCCAACGTTCGCGCGCCGCCCCCGACAGGCCCGCGCGCCTGCCAGCCGAGGACTCGATGAAGTGACGACTGGGGAGTGGTGATGCGGCGGGGGCTATGAACGTGACGGCTCTGGGGTGAGGCCGCTCGTATCAGGTCAGACTTCCATCGCCCGCAGAACCTGGGCAGCGCGCTTGCGGACAGTGCCCATCGAGACGCCGAAGAACCGCTCGATTTCGGCGTTGAGAATCCCTGGGACACCGCACCCCCGACGACCACGATTCACCAGAGCGTAGATGATCCCGGCAGCCCAGCCTGCAGGCTTCCCTGCGAGAGGGCCGTCTCCGGCGGCCAAGAACCGAAGGGCCTTCGTCGCGCGCTTCTGCAACGCTGGGTCGGGGTAGCTCCTGAAGAAGCGATCCAGGTAGCGCTGGCAGGCCCGTGTGCTCTGGCTCATGTTGGCTCCTCCAGTCGGGCAGTCGCGCGTGATCGAGAGGCCGAACTCTCGCCAGCCTCAGACCGCCAGTCATCCTACCACGGAGCGCAACCGTGTCAAGCGCTGGAGGCACCCCCCGGCTGTCCTGCGGCTTGCGCGGAGCGGGCCGGGCGCGACGCAACCGCACCCGGCGGGGCCTCCGGAAGCTGTCAACCAACGGGGGCTGTTTAGCAGGTGTGGGCAAAAGGCCGGGCAAAGCGCAGGCCGCGAAGCGGGCCTCGCCCGTCCAGATACGTGCGGGCGACCGAAGCAGGCTTGTTCTCAACTCTCCGCAAGTCATTCGCTGCCAGATGCTTAGCACTCTCGGATGGGCACGCCAGCCGAGTGGGCCTGTCAACCGACTCACGAATTCCGAGTCCCGCTCGGCTCCCCGACGAGGACTCGAACCGCCGCGTTGCAGGAGTAGCAGGTCACCGCCTGGTTCGCGACGAGCGAGGTCCGGTTCCCCACCTTGTCGTAGTTGTACGTGAAGGCGTAGAGGGTGGAGCCCCAGGCGTCCTTCCACTCGGCCTTGGTCAGGCGCTGGAGCCCGTCGTAGGTGTAATACCACCGCGAGCCGTCCTCCCGGCCCGCCTGGACGATGTTCCCGTTGGAGTCGCGGGTGAAATCCAAGGTCGAGATAACCATGGCGTCATCCTATCCCGCGCAACCCCTCCTGTCAAGGGCCTCGCACACTCTCTCCGTCGACGCAATAATCCCGTATGGTGTCCCCCGAACTCCAGGACTTGCCCGCTCGGACACGCAGCATCATCCGCGAGCTATCGATGTCGGCCACCTTCAGTGCGACCACCTCGCTGACGCGAAGCCCCGCCGCGTACGTCGTCATGAGGAGCACGCGGTGCTTCACGCAGTCTGTCGCCGCGAACAGGCGCTTGACCTCCTCGGTACTGAGAACCTGCGGTAACCGTCTGGGTGTCTTGCGCGGCGGGATCGCCCAGGCTACCTCCGGCTTGCCAAGGACCTGGGAGTAGAAGAACCGGATGGCAGAGCTGGCTGTGTTCACGGTGGACCACTCCAGCTTCCGCACCGTCATCAGGTGGAGCAGGTAGCTCTTCACCTCCTCGTGATGGATCTGGTCGGGCGAGCGATGATAGAACCCCGCCAGTTCCCCAACCAGGCGCAGGTACGCCTCCTGCGTCCCCGGCGCGAACCTGCGAAGCTGCATCTCCCGCACCATGCGTTCCCTGAGCACACCCATCGTGTCCCGCCTCCAACAGAGAGCGAACGGGGCATCCACACCGGACACCCGCATGGAGGCAGTATAAAAGCACTACAGGACATGATGCAGGAAACGACCCGACTCCCACACCCGACCGCCAGTGCGCCCCTCTCCTCGTATTCCGACCACCGCGAAGCGGTTTAGTTCGATTGACATTTGAAGGCTTGACACCCTCTTCCCTGACCCCATTGATGCAGAATTCATATGGGCGTGGTCCGTTTCGGACACTGCGTAAGTTGAGGAAATGTCGTGCATTACAGCAGAAGACCCTTGAATTCACGGCCCCCTCTGGGGCATACATGTTGTTGTTCCCCGAATGTATGTTCCCCGGGA
>Ga0194112_10003065_pt1 | contig 23457 bp, 26 predicted proteins | sample TA2MahC400mmetaG_FD_146191 | JGI IMG/M metagenome (GOLD analysis project Ga0194112, IMG submission 146191) | Freshwater microbial communities from Lake Tanganyika, Tanzania - TA2015016 Mahale Deep Cast 400m | ecosystem: Environmental > Aquatic > Freshwater > Lake | place: Tanzania: Lake... | reverse complement strand
TCGGCACCATCGTTGTCGTCCGTTTCGATCTCGTCAAAGGCGGTTTCGTCCAGGTTGTCGATTTCGACCCCGGCTTCCTTCTTCTGACGCAGCATTTCCTTGATCAGCTCGTCCGTCAGGACAAGTTTTGCATCCGACAGCAGGTCGAAATGCAGCCCGATCGTGTGGGTCTGGCCCTGGTCCTCGATGTTGATGAGGATTTCCTCGCCCTCGACGCCGGCCAGGATACCCTTCCAGCGCTTGCGCCCGTCGATGGGCTGGTTCGTGTCCAGCCGCGCCTCGTAACCTTCGAAGGTCGCAAAGTCCTTGAGACGCGTCAGCGGGCGGTCGATGCCGGGGCTGCTGACCTCGAGGTAATAGTTGTCCGCGATCGGGTCCTCGACATCCAGCGTTGCACTGACGGCGGTCGAGATCTCGGCGCAGTCATCGACGTTGATGCCGCCTTCGGGCCGGTCGGCCATGATCTGAAGGGTTGCGGTCTTGCCGCCCTGCAGGCGCACGCGCACCAGTTCGAACCCCATGTCCTCGATCACCGGGGAGATGATCTCGGCCAGGCGCCGGTCGATGGGCGTCTTGGCGATCAGGTCGTTGGTCGCAGAACCCTGTGCGGGGCCGGGGCCGCCGGCTTGTGGCAGATCGTCGGACATGGGATCCTTTCGGACATCAAAAAGGGGCCGTCAGCGGGCCCCATGCGGAAGTTCCGGTGGGCAGGGTTTGGACGCCTGCACCGCTGTTGAAAGGGCATATACGCTCGATGGCCGCCGATTGCAAGCGCGCTCAGCGATCCGCCGCGTCCGGATTGTCGCGCCACACCCGCCAGTTCAGCGCCAAGGCGACGCAAAGCCAGGCCAGATAGGGCAGCAGCATCGCCCCCGCCAGCGTGTCCAGCCGCCAGAACGCGGCCGTCATGCTGGCCACGGTCGCCAGCAGCAACGTGATCACCACCATTGCCAGCGCCATCTGCCGCGCGCCAAAGAACAACGGCGTCCACAGGGTGTTCAACGCGATCTGCGCCGCCCACAGCGCAAGCGCCAGTCCCGCCCCCGGCAGCAGCGCAACCCGCGTCGCCGCAACGGCCGACAGCAGGTAGATCAGGCTCCAGGCGGCGGGAAAGGCCCATTTCGGCGTAGTGAATCCCGGCTTGCGCAACCCGTCATACCAGGCGCCGGGGCGAAAGATCACGCCGGTCGTGGCGGCGGCGCCGCTGGCCAGGATAAAGATCAGGAACAGGTTCAGGTTCATCGGGCAGACTTCCGGTTGCGGTCCTCGTCGCGGATCGTGTCCATGACGGTGACCAGTTCGGCGCTGATGCGCGGTTCGGACAGGGCATGCCCCGAGGCAGGCACCAGTCGCAGCTCGCAGCCCGGCCAGCCCTGTGCCAGGGCATGGGCGCCAGAGGGCGGGCAGACCATGTCATAGCGGCCCTGGACGATCACCGCCGGCAGATGCTCGATGCGGCTGCGGTCGCGCAGCAGCTGTCCCTCGTCCAGAAAGCAGCGGTGGCTGAAATAATGATTCTCGAGCCGCGCAAAGGCGCGGGCATAGTCCGCGGGCGCATGGCTGACAGCTGCCGACTGCAACCCCGCCAGTGCGTTTTCCCACATCAGCCAGGGCTGTGCGAACCGCGCCTGCCGTCCGGCATCCTCGTCGAACAGCCGGCAGTGATAGGCCGCGATCATGTCGTGGCGCTCGGCCTTTGGAATCGGCTCCTGGAAACGCGCCCAAAGGTCGGGAAAGAACCGCGCCGCGCCGCCGCCATAGAACCAGTCCAGTTCCCCCTGCGTGCCCAGAAAGACGCCCCGCAGGACCAGCCCGCTGACATGGTCGGGATGCGCCTGGGCATAGGCCAGGGCCAGCGTCGCGCCCCAGCTGCCGCCGAAGAGCAGCCAGCGGTCTATGCCCAGGCGCTGCCGGATCAAGGCGATGTCCTCGATCAGGTGCTGCGTCGTGTTGGCTTGGACCGAGGCCGTCGGCCGCGACCGCCCGCATCCGCGCTGGTCGAACAGGACCATCCGGTAATGGGCGGGATCGAAAAAGCGCCGCATGAACGGGCTGCATCCGCCCCCCGGTCCCCCATGCAGCACCAGCACGGGCCGTCCGTCGGGATTGCCGCATTCCTCGACATACAGGGTGTGGCCGTCGCCCACCTCGACGGTATGGCGGGCGTAAGGTTCGACCGCCGGGTGAAGGCGGCCATGTGACGCGGAGATTTGTCCTGCCAATCGGTCCATCCTCTTACTATAAGACCTGACGACGCCGCCCGCCAGAAGGACCCGCCCCATGAGCAGCATCGACCCCGCCGAGATCGCCAAGTTCGAGGCCATGGCCGCCGAGTGGTGGGACCCCCAGGGCAAGTTCCGCCCGCTGCACCTGATGAATCCGCTGCGGCTGGACTACATCGCCGACCAGATCGCGGCCGAGTTCGGGCGCGACCGTCGCAGCCTGCGGCCCTTTCACGGGCTGAGGGTGCTGGACATCGGCTGCGGCGGGGGTCTGGTTGCCGAACCGGTGGCGCGGCTGGGCGCCGACGTGGTGGGCGCGGACGCGGCCGAGGCCAACATCGCGGTGGCCCGTGTCCACGCCCGGCAGCAGGGGCTGGAGGTGGATTACCGCGCCACCACCGCCGAGGACCTGGCAGCGGCGGGCGAGATGTTCGACGTGGTCCTGGCGCTGGAAATCGTCGAACACGTCGCCAACCCGACGGCCTTTGTCGCCACCTGCCAGCGGCTGGTGCGGCCGGGGGGGCTGGTGATCCTGTCGACGCTGAACCGCACGGCGCGCAGCTTTGGCGCGGCCATCATAGGTGCGGAATGGATCATGCGCTGGCTGCCGCGCGGCACGCATGACTGGCGGCGCTTCATCACCCCGGACGAACTGGCGGCCAAGGCGCATCAGGCCGGGCTGATGGTCGCGGACTGCCGGGGCATGGTCTTCAATCCGCTGACCTTTGGCTGGCGGCTGTCGGACAGGGACCTGTCGGTGAACTATATCCTGACCGCACGCCGGCCCTAGCTGCCGCCTTCCAGCCGGGTCCGCAGCTTGCGCAGGACGGGCAGGGCGCTGCGCACACGCTCGGCGCCGATATCGCTGACCACGCTGGCGATCAGCGGCATGAAGGCCGCCAGCGCCGCATCCCGCGCCGACCGCCCTGCCGGGCTGATCGAGACGAACTTGCGCCGCGCATCGTCCCAATCGGGGCGAATGTGGACGTGACCTGCCCATTCCAGCCGCGACAGCGTGTTCGTCATGGCACCGCGGGTGACATGAAAGGCTTCGGCCAGCTGGGCGGGGGTCCGTTCCTCGTTCACATGAGCCAGCAGGTTCAGCACGGAGAAATGCGAGATCTGCATGCCGCGCGGCAGGACCTTGCTGATCAGGTTGCGCGACAGCTGCTCGGCGATCAGCACCTCGGCGAACAGGCTGGCAGCCAGTCTGTCGGTGCCTTTGGACAGGTCGGGGTCAGTCGCGCGTATTGTCATGGTCTTTCGGGGCCGCAAAGGACCGGTCGTGGGAAAGGGACGGAATGCGTGACCGTGCCCTGCCAACTGCCTCAAGGTCAAGCGTCACCACGGAAAGACCCGGCGTCACGCCCATGTCGGCCAGAACCTTTCCCCAAGGGTCCACGACCAGGCTGTGGCCGTGGCTGCGGCGCAGGGGACCCCCCGCACCATGGCGAGAGGCATGGGCGCCACACTGTGCCGGTGCCAGGACAAAGCAGCCCGTCTCGATCGCACGCGCGCGCAGCAGCACCTCCCAGTGGGCCTCGCCCGTGACCGGATTGAAGGCTGCGGGAACTGTCAGGATACGTGCCCCGGCCTGCGCCAACTGGCGGTAAAGATGGGGAAAGCGCAGGTCATAGCAGATCGTCATGCCGACCGGCACACCGGCGGCCCGCGCCAGCACGGCCCGGTCTCCGGGCCGATAGGCGGCGCTTTCGCGATAGGCTTCAGTGTCGCTGATGGTCACGTCGAACATGTGCAGCTTGTCATAGCGCGCGGCAATCTCGCCATCGGGGCCGATCAGCAGGCTGCGGTTGGCAAAGCGCCCGTCCGGGTCGCCACTGGCCAGCGCCAGCGACCCGATCAGCAGCCAGATCCCTGCGGACTTTGCCTCGGCCCACAGCGCGGACAGGGTAGGGTCCCCGGCCTCGGGACGCAGGACCTGCGCCTGCCAATCGCGGTTCGGCGACAGCAGGTTCGTGGCCTCGGGCGTCAGGACCAGCCGGGCACCTTGGGCCGCCGCTTCGCGAATCAGAGGAACCGTCGCGGCCAGATTGGTTCCGGGGTCGTCGCCGACCGACAGCTGGATCAGCCCGACGGTCAGCGACGGGGGCAGCATCAGGCAGCGCCCTTCAGCAGCGGGTCCAGCTTGCCCGCCCGGTCCAGCGCGAACAGGTCATCGCAGCCGCCGACATGGGTATCGCCCACGAAGATCTGCGGGACGGTGCGCTTGCCGTTCGCGCGCTGCGTCATCTCCGCACGGACGGAAGGGTCGGCGCCGACATCGATTTCGGAATAAGAGGCGCCCTTCTGGTCCAGCAGCGACTTGGCGCGCAGGCAAAAGGGGCAGGTGCGGGTGGTATAGATCTCGATCGCGGGCATGGTGTTCCTTTCAGGCTGTCTTTCCCCAATCTAGTGATCCCGCACCGCCCGTGCCAGCACCGCGACGGAAACCGGCCCGGATCCTGCCGCCAGCAGCGCCGTTGCCGCCGCCGTGATGGTCGCGCCCGAGGCCATGACGTCATCGACCAGCAGCACCGGCCGCCCCTGAAGCAGGTCCCTGTGGCGCGCGTTCACGACCAGCGCGTCCTGCTGGTTGGCAAAGCGCTCGGCCGCGCCGCGATGGTCCTGTGACGGGGTGTGCCTGCGGCGGACCAGCAGGTCGGGCTGATGCGGCAAGCCCAGTCGACGCGCAAACCGGCCCGCAACCTGCGCCGCCTGATTGTATTTTCGCCGCATCAGCCGGCGCAGATGCAGCGGCACGGGCGCCACGATCATGCCGGGCACCACCAGCGGCCGTGCCGCCCGCGCCAGCCAGTCCGCCAGGGGGGGCGCCAGGTCCAGCCGGTCGCCATGCTTCAGCGCCAGCACCAGCTTGCGTCCGGTCCCGGCGTATACCATTGCAGCGCGCCCCCGCGTCCAGGGGCGGACGGCCTGAAGGCAGTCATCGCAGACCAGCGTGTCGGTCCCCCCGGTTCCGTCATCGGGCAGCGGCGCGCCGCAGCAGTCGCAACAGGCGCCCGTGACAAAGACGGCCTCGGGCCAGCAGGCCGGGCACAGATGCACGGCTCCCGCGCCGTTGTCGGACACGCCCGCGCCGCAGGACAGGCATTGAGGCGGATAAAGCAGCTGAAGCGCCGCTTTCATCGCCCCAGAAAGCACCCTATGTTCCAGTCCCATGACCGACCCCGCACTCTCTCGCCCCGCCCTGACCGACCGCGGCACACTGCTGCGCCACCGCGACCGCGCACGCCGTCTTGGTCTGGTTGACCTGTTCCACCAGATCGCTGCCGACGAGATCGAGGATAGGCTGGCCGAGGTTAACAGAACCTTTACGGCACCCGCCCTCGTGACCGGCTTTCCCGAAATCTGGGGACCGCGCTTTCCCGATGCGCATGTCGTGGCCGACGAGCCCGTGCTGGACCTGCAACCCGAGGGGCATGATCTGGTCATTCACGCCCTGTCGCTGCACTGGGCCGATGACCCCGTGGGGCAGATCGTCCAATGCCGCCGCGCGCTGCGCGAGGACGGGCTGTTCATCGGCGTCTGCTTTGGCAACCAGACCCTGTCGGAACTGCGCGCCGCGCTGGCCCAGGCCGAAACCGAGGTGACGGGAGGACTGTCGCCGCGCATCCTGCCCATGGGAGAGATCCGCGACCTGGGCGCCCTGCTGGATCGTGCGGGGCTGGCATTGCCGGTGGCCGATCTGCTGCCGCAACGGGCCAGCTATCGCGACCTGTTCCACCTGGGCCGCGACCTGCGCGCCATGGGCGAAGGGAACGCCATGGCAGCGCGCCTGCGCCACCCGACGCGCCCGCAGGTCATGGCACAGGCGGCCGCGAACCTTTCCCTGCAGTCTCCTGACCGCGACGATCCGTCCCGTGTTGCGGTCACCTTTGATCTGGTCTTTCTGACCGGATGGGCGCCGTCGGACAGCCAGCCCAAGCCGCTGCGGCCCGGATCGGCGCAAAAGTCCCTGGCCGATGCCTTGGAAGAAATTAGAAAGAAAGAACAATGAGACCGACCCACGCGCCAACCGATCATCCCGCGATCAAGCCTGCCAAGACGGGCATCCTGATCGCCAATCTGGGCACGCCGGACGGCTATGATTACTGGTCCATGCGCCGCTATCTGAACGAGTTCCTGTCGGACCGCCGCGTCATCGACATCGCCCGCTGGAAATGGCAGCCGCTGCTGCAGGGGATCATCCTGACCAAGCGGCCCTTCACCTCTGGCAAGAACTACAAGCTGATCTGGAACGAGGAGGCGAACGAAAGCCCCCTGATGACAATCACCAAGGCGCAGACGAGGGCGCTGGCCGAACTGGCGCATCAGGAATGGGGTGACCAGGTGATGGTCGATTTCTGCATGCGCTACGGCAATCCGTCGACCGACGACGTGCTGCAGCGGATGGTGGACGCGGGCTGCCGGCGCATCGTGTTCCTGCCGCTTTATCCGCAATATGCGGGTCCCACCTCGGCCACGGCCAATGACCAGCTGTTCCGGGCCCTGATGAAGCAGACCTGGCAGCCGGCGGTGCGCACATGCGAGCCCTATGTCGGGCGCCCGGACTATATCAAGGCACTGGCCGACAGCGTGCGGCGCGCGCTGGACGGCAAGGTGCCGAAAAAGCTGGTCGCGTCCTATCACGGGATGCCCAAGCGTTACCTGCTGCAGGGTGACCCTTATCACTGTCAGTGCCAGAAGACCTCGCGCCTGCTGAAGGAAGAGCTGGGCTGGCCGGACGGCATCATCGACACGACCTTCCAGTCGGTCTTCGGGCGCGAGGAATGGCTGCGCCCCTACACGGTCGAACATGTGGCCGAACTGGCGCGGCAGGGGCATACCGACATCGCCGTGATCTCGCCCGCCTTTTCGGCCGATTGCATCGAGACGCTGGAGGAAATCAACGGCGAGATCCGCGAAAGCTTCGAGGAGGCCGGCGGGCACAACTTTACCTACATCCCCTGCCTGAACGACGATCCCGCCCATGTCCGCGTGATGCTGGAGGTGATCCGGGACAACCTGGGGGGCTGGGTCCAGCCGCGGGTGTGACAGGAACAGGGGGCCGGTCGGGCCCCCTGACACCTACATCACCAGAACCTGCGTTCCGACCTTGGCCAGGCCGAACAGTTCGGCAATGTGTTCGTTGTAAAGACCGATGCAGCCGTTCGACGACTTGCGCCCGATCTTGCGCGTGTCATGCGTGCCGTGGATGCGGTAGTACTGCCAGGACAGCCACAGCGCATGGGTGCCAAGCGGGTTGTCCGGCCCGGGGGGAACGAAATCGGGCCATTCCGGATTGCGCTTCTTCATCTCGGGCGTGGGGGCCCAGCTGGGGCCTTCGACCTTCTTGATGATCTCGGTGCGGCCGGTGCGGATCAGATCCTCGCTGACCGGGATCGAGGACGGATAGACGCGATAGGTGTTCTGGTCCTCGGACCAGTAGTGGACTGCGCGCGAGGTCAGGTCGCACAGGATGGCACCGTTGGTCAGGTTCTGGAAATGCGGGCGCCAGTCCTGCATCCGGAAGCTGGAAATGTTGTGCTGCGGCCCGGAGTTCACCGGCGCGGCCGCGGGCTGGACCATGGCGGGATCAAGCTGCTGGCCAAGGGCCGGCAGGGCCAGTCCTGCGGCACCCAGGGCCGCAGCCGAACCCAGGAAGGCGCGGCGATTGAAAGATGACGATCTGCTCATCGACTTTATGTCCTCGGTTCACCGCTCTTGGGAGGCGGGGTTTTCGACCCGCCGCGGGCGGGGTGAGCAAGATATAGCCTTCTGCCGGATTCGCGGCAATTCAAACCAAGATGCAGGCGCCGCTGTTGTGCCAATCCGCGAACTCACGCAGAGTTGGGTTTGAAGCCGGCCCGGGGGTTCGATACATCAAACCAAAAGGCCGATGAGGGACGCCGAAAACATGAGAAATATCAGCTTTCTGGCAGCGGTATCAATGCTGGCTCTGGGTGCCTGCGCGCCGCGTTACCTGCAGAACCAGCCCCCTGTGACGCCGGTGCCGCAGGCCGAACCGGCCCAGCCTGCCGTGACGGACGATGCCGCGATCAGTGCGCGTGTGTTGCAGCAGATCAACACCCTTCGCGGCAATATCGGCCTGACCGGCCTGGTGCAGAACCCGCAGCTGGACGCCGCCGCACTGGCGCATTCGCGCGACATGTCGGCGCAGAACCGGGCCTGGCACTGGGGGTCCGACGGGTCCTCGCCCCTGGACCGGGCGCGCCGCCAGGGGTTCACCGGGACGCTGGTTGGCGAGAATATCTCGGAAACCTACGAAAACGACATGGAAACGCTGGCCGCCTGGATGAGCACGCGCGACACGCGCGATGTCATCATGGACCCCGCCGCCACGCAGCTTGGGTTTTCCTGGTACAAGGAGCCTTCCGGCAAGTTCTGGTGGACCCTGCTGACCGCCCGCTGACGTTCCTCCTGACAAAACGCCCCGGACGGCAGGTCCGGGGCGGATGAGTCGGATCACGGCGTGGATGGCCTTGCCTCAGGGCAGGATGACGACCTGGGTGCCGGGTGGCACCATGGCGTAGATCTCCTCGATCTCCTGGTCGGTGACGGCGATGCAGCCGGCCGTCCAGTCGCGCTGGCGCGGAAACAGGTTGTTCCCCTGAGGGCCCCGCCCGTGGATGAAGATGTCGCCACCGGGGTCGCGCCCGAACTGGGAGGCATAGGCCTTGTCGTTCGCATTGGGATAGGACACGCCCAACGACAGGTGAAAGGCGCTGCGCGGGTTGAAGCGGTCGATGTGATAGATGCCTTCGGGCGTCTTGCCGTCGCCCGAGAACTGCTTGTGGCCGATCGGCTGGTTGCCCAGACTGATGTCATAGGAGCGCACCACATTCGTCCCGCTCAGCAGGTGCATGCGGCGCTCGCCCTTGTTCACGCTGATCTGGGTGATCGGGGGGCCAGAATACCGCTGGAACTTGCTGGGTTGTTGCGGCTTGCCACAGGCGGCCAGCAGGGCCAGCATCGAAATCGTGAAGGTCCGACGGGTCGTTTTGCTCATCACTGCCTCTGACGCGTTTTTTGGTTTTTTGTGATCCTGAGATACCACAAGTATCGCAACACTTCCTAGCAAAGCCTTAATGTTGCGACCATTTCGACATGAGGCGAAAATCGGAACTGGTCCACCACCCACAGCCGGTCGATGCGGTAACCGGCGTCAGCCAAAATCCGCGCATCCTTGGCGAAATTCACGGGGTCGCAGGCAACCGAGACCACCTGAGGCACTCTTGCCAAGGCGATCTGGCGCATCTGCGCAGCCGCGCCCGCGCGTGGCGGATCGATCACGATCGCGTCAAATCTTGTCAGTTCGTCGGGCAGCAGCGGGCGGCGCGCCAGATCCCGCACCTCGGTCGTGACCGCCTCGAGGCCGGGTGCCGCCCGCCATGCCGAATCAAGCGCGGCAAGCGGCGCGGCCAGTCCTTCGACCGCATGGACCCGCGCCCCTTCCGCCAAGGGCAGTGAAAAGGTGCCGCAGCCGGAAAACAGGTCGGCGATGTGCCGGGCTGATCCCACGCCCTGCCGTACGGCGGCCAGCAGCGCCGCCTCTCCCTCGGCGGTGGCCTGAAGAAACGCACCCGGTGGCGGCACCACTTGCGCCCGGCCCATCGGCAGGGCCGGCCTGCGCCGCGTGATGGTCTGTCCGTCCCAGTCAAGGCGGGCCAGATCCCCTTCCTCGGCCAGGGCCGCCAAGCTCTGGAACAGGGCCGCGTCCATCGGCTTGCCGTCGCGCACGGCCAGGTCCAGCCCCGCGGGCCCATGGATTACCGTCATCGCCAGTTCTCCGGATCGCGACGCCCCCGCCACTACGATCCGGCGCAACAGCGGCAAGGCCGCCATGATCTGGGGCCGCATCACGTGGCATTCCGCCAGATCGACGATGACGTCTGATGCGCGGGCGTGAAAGCCGACAAGCGCACCCTTCTTGGTGCGTCGCCCCGACAGCACCGCGCGGCGGCGCGATCGCAGGGGCGAGACGTGAAGTTCAGGCTCGGGTGCCACCACCTGCTGCGCCGCCAGCGCCGTCCGGACGACCTGCTGCTTCCACTCGCCCGTAAAATCCTCCGAGGCATGCATCAGCGCACATCCCCCGCAGGCGCGGTAATGGGCGCAGATCGGTCGCACCCGGTCGGGCGACGGCGTGACGATGCGCGGAGCCGGAATGCGCCCGTCCGACGCCACGCCCTCGATCACCTCGCCTGGAAGGGTCAGCGCGGCCAAGGCCCGCTCGTTTCCCGCCAAGGCCACGCCATCGCCCTTGCGGCCCAGCCTTTCGATTGTCCAGATGCTCATTCCGCAGCCTCGTCCGTGCCCAGAAAGCCGCCCGACTGCCGCGTCCAGTAACGGGCATAGTGACCGTTGCGCGACAACAGCTCGTCATGGCTGCCCTGCTCGACGATGCGCCCATCCTCCATCACGATGATCCGGTCCAGTTCGGCGATGGTGGACAGGCGATGGGCGATGGCCAGAACGGTCTTGCCCGCCATCGCGCGCGTCAGCGCCTCCTGCACCTGGGCCTCGACCTCGCTGTCCAGGGCGCTGGTCGCCTCGTCCAGCACCAGGATTGGCGCGTCCTTCAGAAAGGCGCGGGCCAGGGCGATCCGCTGACGCTGCCCGCCCGACAGCTTGACCCCGCGTTCGCCCAGATGCGCGTCATAGCCCGTCCGCCCCGCGTGGTCGCGCAGCGTCAGGATGAAGTCATGCGCTTCGGCAGCCTCGGCCGCCGCAAAGATCTCGGCATCGGTCGCGCCGGGGCGGCCGTACAGGATGTTGTCACGGGCGGAGCGGTTGAACATCGCCGTTTCCTGCGTGACCATCGCGATCTGGCGGCGCAGGCTTTCCTGGGTCACCTGCCGCAGGTCGTGCCCGTCGATGCGGATCGCGCCCTGCTCGACATCGTAAAGCCGCAAGAGCAGCGCGACCATCGTGGTTTTCCCCGCACCCGAGGCGCCGACGATGCCGATGCGTTCGCCCGCGGCGACCGACAGGCTCATGTCGCGGATGCCCCCGTCGTCGCGGCCATAGGCAAAGTCGACCCGGTCAAAGTCAATCCGGCCCCGCACGCGGTCGAGGACTGCGGCACCCGGAGCATCGGTCAGGGCGTGGGGCGGGGACAGGGTCTTCATCCCGTCCTCGACCTCGCCGATATTGCCCCACATGCCCATCAAGGCCATGCTGACCCAGCCCGTCATCTGCGACAGGCGCATTGCAATGGCCCCCGAAGCGGCGACATCGCCCACGCTGGCCGCGCCGTCGCGCCATAACAGGATCGTCCCGCCCACCAGGATCACCGGCAGTATTCCCGCGACGAACATCAGCGACAGGCGGAACCAGGTGGACACGACGCCGAAATCCAGTGCGCGCTCGCGAAAGCCCGCCATCGCGCCCAGTGCGGCCTGATCCTCGTGCTGGGCATGGGCGAACAGCTTGACGGTCTTGATGTTGGTGATCGTGTCGACGACCTGTCCCGTGACATTCGCACGGGCCGAGGCTCGGGCGCCGGACTTGGCTCGGATGCGCGGCAGGAAAAAGCGGATCAGCAGGAAATAGGCCGCCAGCCACACCAGCAGCGCCACCGCCCCCCAGCCATCCACCGCCAGCAGAAAGGCCGCCGAGCCGATGACCGAGGCCAGCGCAAAGGCCACGACGTTGACCATTTCAGAGGCGACGTCGGTGACAGCGCGTGCGGTCTGCATCTGCTTTTGCGCCAACCGTCCGGCAAAGTCGTTGTCAAAGAAGGTGACGGCATGGCCCATCGTCCAGCGATGGAGGCGTGACAGCACCAGGGGCAGGATGTTCGGCCCGATGATGACGTTGGAACTTGCCGTGGACAGGCCAAAGATGGCAGGGCGGATCACCAGGAAAAAGACGGTAAAGCCTGCCACCAGTCCCCAGTTCTCGGTCCAGAAGCTGCCGGGCGTGCTGCCGGTGACGGCGTCCACGACCAGACCCAGAAGCAGCGCCGAAACAACATCCGCGACCCCGCCCAGGGCCGAGGCAAAGGCGGCAAAGCCCAGACCCGGCCAGGCGCCCGACAGGCACCAGCGGAAAAAGGCCAGCAGCGTGGCGGGCGGGGCGCCCTCGGCAGGGCGAAAGGCGTCCACCATGCGTCCGAAACGTGCGTGAAGGCTCATGAGGGCTCCTCTTGGGCCAGAAGGGCCATGTCGATCAGGGCGGGGGCGGGCAGCGAAAAGGAGGACGCGATCCAGGCCGCTTCCGCCGCCCGGAGGCCTTGGCCCAAGGAGGGGCCGGACAGCGGGGCAAGATCGGCCGCGCTGATCGGCAGGGGGGACGTGGCCGCGCGGGTGATCCGCTCGCGCCAGTCCGGGGGCAGGGGCCGTCCGGCCGCGGCCATCAACAGCGCGTGGTGGGTGCCTGCCTCGGCGCCCAGGCGATAGGCGGCCTCGTCCAGCGACCAGCCCTTGTCGGCCGCCTGTCGCAGCGCCGCCAGGGCGCGGGTCTCGGACTTGGACAGGCGCAGGAAGGGTCCGGCATCGTTCGGAAACAGCGCGGCCAGACGGCGCGGCCAGGCAGGCGGGGCATCCTCGACAGCCAGCAGGGGGGGCAGCGCATCGGGCCGCGCGCCCGGCAGCAGCATCTCCAGCACGCCGGTTTCGGCCATCAGCTTCACGGCCGGTCCCGGATCGGGGGCCGCCAGCAGCTTTTTCATCTCGGTCCCGATGCGTTCGCGCGCGATCTGCGCCAAGCCCGCCTTGTGTTCCCCGCAGGCCGCGATGGCGGCGGGATCGGCCTGATGGGCATAGCGCGCAAAAAAGCGGAAAAAGCGCAGGATGCGCAGGTAATCCTCGCGGATCCGGCTGGCCGGATCGCCCACAAAGCGCAGTCGGCGCTCCACCAGGTCCGGCAGTCCACCGGTGGGGTCGATCACGCGTCCCTCGGGATCCGCGTAAAGCGCGTTGAAGGTAAAGTCGCGCCGGGCGGCATCCTCGGCCAGATCCTCCGAAAACGCCACGACCGCATGGCGCCCGTCGGTGCTGACATCGCGGCGAAAGGTCGTGACCTCGAACCCGCGACCACCCGTGACCAGGGTGACGGTCCCGTGGTCGATCCCCGTGGGCACCGCCCGCAAACCCGCCGCCGCCGCCAGGGCCAGCGTGTGTTCAGGCCGGGCATCCGTGGCGATGTCGATATCGTCCACGGGTTCGTCCAGCAGCGCGTTCCGCACGACGCCCCCGACCAGATAGGCGCGGTTGCCCTGCGCCTGCAACGCGGTCAGAACCCGACGCAGCGCGGGATCGCGCAGGACATGACCGGGAAGCTGCGTCATGCCGCCAGCCTGCGCGCCAGGCCCAGCAGGATCCGGGCGGTGGCGCCCCACAGGTAGTACGGCCCAAAGGGGGCCGCGTGATAGCTGCGCCAGCCCCCACGCCAGCGCCGCTGCTCGACCCGATAGCGCGCGGGATCGGCGACATGGGAAAAGGGCAAGGTAAAGGCTTCCTCGACCTCGCCCGCCTCCGGGCGCGGCGCGAACGGACCGTCGATGACCGCGACAACCGGCGTCACGGAAAAGCCGGTGACGGTGCGATGCGCGGGCAGGCAGCCCAGGACACGCACCTGCGCCGCGTCCAGGCCCACTTCTTCGCGCGCCTCTCGCAATGCGGCCCCAATCGCATCCGCGTCGCCCGGATCCACCTTGCCGCCCGGCAGCGCGATCTGCCCCGGATGATGCCGCAGCCCCGAGGCCCGCTTTGTCAGCAGCAGCCGGCCGTCCTCTGCCGCGAATGCCGCCAGGACGCCCGCCGGACGCAAGGGGGCCTCCGGCGGTGCCACTTCCGGGTTCAGGTCATAGTCCGAACTGGGTCCGGCCGCGACCAGCAGCGCCTGCGTCAGCCGCGTCTCGGACCAGGTGCCTGTCACTCCGCCGCCCTGTTGTCGCGTTCCAAGGGGGCGCCATCGGCATCCACTGTCGCTTCGAACCCCAGGCTGCGGGGGTCGAACTCGTAATGCGCGCCGCAGAACTGGCAATCGGCGGTGACGCTGCCCTGCGGGGTGGTCATGTGCGCGATGTCCTTGGCCGAATAGATCGACAGTGTGTCGCGGACCCGCTCTGCGGTGCAGGAGCAGCCGAACTCGACCCGCTGCGGATCATAGACACGGGGCGTTTCCTCATGGAACAGCCGCAGCAGCAGGTCAGTCGGGCCGACGGTGGGACCGATCAGCTCCAGCGCCTCGACCGTATCCAGCAGCAGGTTGGCCCGGTTCCAGTTCTCGGATTCGGCACCCTGCAGGATGTCGGCCGCCTCGATCAGTCCGCCTTCGCCCGATCCTCCTTCGGCATGCGCGGCAGGCGTCGCGGGCAGGGTCTGCAGCATGACCCCGCCGGCGCGCCAATGCGCCGGCTGACCTGCCACCCGCGACAGGCCCGAAGACAACTGGAAGCGCGTCGGCAGCTGCTCGGACTGCGCGAAATAGGTCTGCGCACAGGCCGACAGCGAGCCGCCCGCCAGCGGTGTGATCCCCTGATAGGGTGTGCTGCCGGCACCCTGGTCGATCAGGATGGCGAAATAGCCGTCCCCGATCTGCTCGAATGGCGCGCGGCCGTCCAGCCGGTCGGCATCATAGCTGGCCCAGGCCCGGATGCGGGCAGGCGCATCCTCGGCCTCGGGTGCAAAATAGTCCGCAGCGATCGTCCGGACGGCTCCGGTCCCGCGGACCTGCAGGCTGAGCTTCCAGCGCAGCTTGACGGTCGGACCGATCAGCGCGGTCAGCAGCGCAATCTCGGCCACCAGCGCGCTGACGGCGGGCGGATAGTCGTGCCGCGACAGGATGTGGTCCAGAACCCCGTCCAGCCGGGCCACCCGGCCGCGGATGTCCGACCGGTCCAGCTGAAAGGGCAGGACCGTATCGTCCCAGGCTATCTGGTTGATCTTGTTCATGATTAATCCTTGATTTTTCGTCGGCGCCATTCACACGGCCCAGGTTGGGCCCAATATAGGGAATTTTCCGCCGATCCCAAGGGGCCTGTCCTTCACCGGCAAAGCCTGCAATCTGGCACCGTCACAGAAAGAAGGGATGCGATGACTCCTCGTTTCGGACAGATGCCCCGCAGCGGCCAGGCGTATCGGCGGCGGCCCGGAGCCTATGCCATCCTGTGGCGGGATGGTCGCGTGCTGCTGACCCATCAGGATGGCCCCGAGCCCGAATTCCAGTTGCCCGGCGGCGGAATCGACCCCGGCGAGTCGCCGCAGATGGCCCTGCACCGCGAAGTAGCCGAGGAAACCGGCTGGTCGATCGGAACGCCGCGCTGGCTGGGCAGCTATCGCCGGTTCTGCTTTATGCCGGACTATGACCTTTACGCCGAGAAGCTGTGCCAGGTCTGGATGGCGCGGCCCATCCTGCACCGTTCGCACCCGACGGAGCCGGGCCACAGCGCGCACTGGATGGCACCCGCGGAGGCGCTGGAGGTGCTGGTGGACCAGGGATCGCGGCAGATGCTGTGCCGGTGGCTGCGCCGGCAGCGGGGGCCGCGCGTCTAGGACTTGGCGCCCATGCGGATCAACTGGCCATCTCCGCGAAATTCAAGAAGCACGGCCGACATGTCGTCCTGGCGCTCGCCGCGGCAGTATTCGGACACCGACCAGGCCATCGATTCCAGGAAGGGATGCCCGCTGAGAAAGGCGTTGGTGCGCATCACGGCCTCCAGCCCCTCGTTCCCCAGTTGCCGCCCGCTGGGCGTCGCGGCCTCGGTGATGCCGTCCGACGTGATCAGCAGACGGTCGCCAGGGACAAGCGTCAGTTCGATCTCGTCAAAGATCGCGCGCTCGAACACGCCGATGGGCATGCCGCCCCTGCCCAGGTGGCTGATCGTGCCGTCGGCCCGCTGCAGGACCGGGTGCGGATGGCCCGCCTGCACCATCCTCAGCTCTCCGCTGACATGGTTCAGTTCGGCATAGATCATCGTGAAATAGCTGTCGGTGTTCATTTCCTCCAACATCATGTTGTTGAAGAAATGCGCCAAGGCCACCGGTCCCACCGCGTCCACACCGCTCTGGGCGCCGCGCAACGCGACGTTCTGGTCCGAGGAGCCGGAAAGGTGAACCGACAGCTGTGCCGTCAGCAACGCCGCCGTCACGCCGTGTCCCGCCACATCCAGCGCGTAAAGCCCGATGCGATCATCGCTGATGGGAAAGAACCCGACCAGGTCGCCGCCGACATGACCGGCGGGACGCAGCAGAAGGCTGATCTCGGCATGGCCGAAGCGGCCCGACCGTTCCCGGACAAGGCCTTGTTGCAGCTTGCGCGCCTCGCGCAGGTCGCGCTCGATCGCTGCCTGTGTTTCGTGCAGCTGCGCCAACGCCTGTCGCAACTGGGTGTTGCTGGCCCGCAACTCCTCCTCGACATGCAGGATGCGCTGACCGGCGGCCAGGCGGGCCCGCAGGTTGGCCAGCGGGAACGGACGCAACAGGAAATCGTCCGCGCCCGAGGAGAGCGCGGCCGTGATGGCCTCGTTGTCGCTGTTGGAGGTCAGGAGGATGATATAGCCATAGCCCACGCGCGACAGCTGGCGAAAGGCCGCACAGAACTCGGTCCCCGTCATGTCGGGCAGGCTGCAGTCGGTCAGCACCATGTCGGGGGCAAGACTGTCGCAAAGTGCCAGCCCCTCGGAGCCGTCCGAGGCTTCGGCCACGTTCAGGTCCAGACCGCTTTGCCGCACCAGCGCCGCCATTGCCTGCCGGCGCTGGTTGTCACCGTCGACCAACAGCACCAGGCGCCGCGATCGCGCGGCAGATGCAGCAGTGGTTCGGGTCGGGATGGGGGAACTTGCGGGTTTCATGTGCCAATCTCTAGACCTCTGGGTGTAAAGATCGGGTAAACCCGGCAGAAGAGGACCGTTAAACTACCGGTTATTTTTGCCTCATCTGCAAGAAAAAGCACAGCCGCGGACGCGACTGCACCGACCCGTGTTCAGACAAGAAGTTCGGCAAGAACCGCGTCGTTCGTGATGTCGCGATACGCAAAGCCCGACTGGTCCAGCCGTGCCATCAAAGCCATGAGGTTTGCCGGCGCGGAGGTTTCGATCCCGATCAGGACCGAGCCGAAGTTGCGCGCGGATTTCTTGAGATATTCGAATCGCGCGATGTCGTCGTCCGGTCCCAGCAGCGCCAGGAAATCGCGCAGCGCGCCCGGGCGCTGCGGCATGCGCAGCACGAAATACTTCTTTAGCCCCTGAAAGCGCTGCGCGCGTTCCTTGACCTCGGGCAGCCGCTCGAAGTCGAAGTTTCCGCCCGAACAGATGGCCACGACGGTCTTGCCCAACAGGTCGCCCAGATCGCCCAGGACATCCAGCGCCAGTGCCCCCGCCGGCTCCAGGACCACGCCTTCGGTGTTCAGCATCTCCAGCATGGTGCGGCAGATGCGGTCCTCGGGTGCCAGGTGAACATCCGACGGGGAAAACCGCGACAGCGCCTCGAAGGGCAGGGCGCCGATGCGTGCAACGGCCGCTCCGTCGACAAAGCTGTCCACGGCGGGCAGGGCGACGGGCGCGCCTTCCTGAAGCGCCGCCTTGAGGCTGGCTCCGCCCAAGGGCTCGGCAAAGGCAAAGCGGGTCGTGGCTGCCTCCGTCTGGAAATAACGTGTCACACCAGCCGAAAGCCCGCCGCCGCCCACCGGCAGCACGACCAGATCGGGGGCCCGCCCCAACTGGCCCAGCATCTCGAGCGCCACGGTCGCCTGCCCTTCGATGATGTCGGGCGCATCAAAGGGGGACAGGAACTGCGCGCCTTCCTGGACGCAAAAAGCTTGGGCCGCGGCCAGCGTCTGGTCGAAGTAGTCGCCGGTCAGAACGATCCGCACCGCGTCCCCGCCAAAAATCTGGGTCTTGTCGATCTTCTGCCGGGGTGTCGTCACGGGCATGAAGATGGTGCCGCGCGCGTCAAAGTGGCGACAGGCATAGGCGACGCCCTGGGCGTGGTTTCCTGCGCTGGCGCAGACGAAATGCGCCTGCGCGCCCGCCCCGGGCGATACCAGTTTGCGCATCGCGTTGAACGCGCCGCGCAGCTTGTAGCTGCGGACCGGTGTCAGATCCTCGCGCTTGAGCCAGATGTCGGCGCCGTATTTGGCGGACAGGTGATCGTTGCGCTGCAACGGGGTTGGCTCGAACAGGTCGCGAAGCGCGGCCTCGGCCAGACGGACGGAGGCGACAAAATTTTCCATGCCCCGCCCATGCCGCGAAAGCGCGCGTGACGCAAGCCTCAGCGCAAGGGTCGGTGCTCCATCCGATGGCCCCGGCGGGTGGTGGCAACCGATAGTCCCGCCGACACGAAGGCCCGGCGCAGAACCGCCAGCAGAACCAGCGCCAGCGGCTGCGCGACGCGGGCACCAGGGGACACCCGGATTGCCTCCTGCGCAAGGACGGCGACCCGTGCATGAACGGGAACACTGAGCGCAAGCCTCTGCGTTGCGCGCCATGCCCTGTCCATCGCGCGCGGGTGGCACAGTGCCGTGCCGGGCAAGGCGGCCGGCAGCTCAAGATCGCGCCGCCGCCGCATGATTGGGGGCAGCCGCATCCCCCAAGGCGCGACGACGCTGTCCGTCGCCTTCCAGCTCGCGCGGGACTGTGGGATCAGCAGCATGACGGTCTGTTTCAACGACATGGCTATGACCGTCCCGATATCAGGCCGGCTCCCAGGTGGCGCCGTGTCTGCCGTCCCCGCCCCGCGCCCGGAGGCGCGGCACCTCGGCCGGCAGGACCTGGCGGTGCCAGCCCACGGCCATGACCAGAAACAGGGCCCTGCCGACCACCGCGGCCAATGCGACCGGCGCCGCCGCCAGGTCGGGCAGGGGCACCCTCCGACGCAACGCGCGTTTGATCAGGAGGATAGGCGCAAGCTGGAATGTGACCCGGACGCCCAAGGGCAGGGCGGACAGTCGCAGCACGGCCTTCGCGTTGCCAGGGACCTGCCAAAGGGAATGGCAGAACGGAAACTGCCAGCGTGAATGCCTCGTTGGAAATGCAATGGCAGCTTATTGCACTCCAAGCCCTTGTGACAACGGGCGGATCGCCGTATTCCCCCGGAAACTGCGATAAAGGGTTGACCGCATGACCGACGCGCCGAAAAAAGTCGTCCTTGCCTATTCGGGGGGGCTCGACACCTCGATCATCCTGAAATGGTTGCAGACCGAATACGGCTGCGAGGTGATCACCTTCACCGCCGACCTGGGTCAGGGCGAGGAACTGGAGCCGGCGCGCCAGAAGGCCGAAACGCTGGGCATCAAGCCCGAGAACATCCACATCCTCGATGTGCGCGAGGAATTCGTGCGCGACTTCGTTTTCCCGATGTTCCGCGCCAACGCCCTGTACGAAGGGCTGTATCTGCTGGGCACGTCCATCGCACGGCCGCTGATCTCGCAGCACCTGGTGCGGATCGCACAGGAACATGGCGCGGATGCGGTGGCCCATGGTGCGACCGGCAAGGGCAACGACCAGGTCCGTTTCGAACTGTCGGCCTATGCACTGGACCCGTCGATCAAGGTCATCGCGCCCTGGCGGGAATGGGACCTGACCTCGCGCACCAAGCTGATCGAGTTCGCCGAACAGAACCAGATTCCCATCGCCAAGGACAAGCGCGGCGAGGCGCCCTTCAGCGTGGACGCCAACCTGCTGCACACCTCCAGCGAGGGCAAGGCGCTGGAAAACCCCGCCGAGGCCGCGCCCGATTATGTTTACCAGCGGACCGTGAACCCCGAGGACGCGCCCGACACGCCCGAGTTCATCGAAGTGACCTTCGAGAAGGGCGACGCAGTGGCGATCAACGGCGAGGCCATGTCGCCCGCGACGATCCTGACCCGCCTGAACGAGTTGGGCGGCAAGCACGGCATTGGCCGGCTGGATTTCGTGGAAAACCGCTTTGTCGGCATGAAGTCGCGCGGCATCTATGAAACGCCGGGCGGGACGGTTCTGCTGGAAGCCCATCGCGGGATCGAGCAGATCACGCTGGACAGCGGGGCGGGTCACCTCAAGGACTCGCTCATGCCGCGCTATGCCGAGCTGATCTACAACGGCTTCTGGTTCAGCCCCGAGCGCGAGATGCTGCAGGCCCTGATCGACAAGTCGCAGGAGCACGTGACCGGCACGGTGCGTCTGAAGCTCTACAAGGGTCTGGCGACCTGCGTGGGCCGCTGGTCGGATCATTCGCTGTATTCCGAGGCGCATGTCACCTTCGAGGACGATGCCGGCGCTTATGACCAGAAGGACGCGGCGGGCTTCATCCGTCTGAACGCCCTGCGGCTGAAGCTGATCGCCAACCGCAACGCCCGCGTGGCCAAATGAGCGAAGGGGCCGCCCGCATCGCGATTCTGACCGTCAGCGACCGGGCGTCGCGCGGCGAATACGAGGACAAGGGCGGCCCCGGCGCCGAGGCCTGGCTGCGCGAGGTCGTCACCTCGCCCATGCAGATCGAGCGTCACATCATCCCCGACGGCCGCGACACCGTGGCCGCCAAGCTGCGCGACCTGGCCGATGGCGGGGCCGACCTGATCCTGGTGACCGGGGGCACCGGGCCTGCGCCGCGTGACCTGACGCCCGAGGCCGTGGCCGACGTGATGGACAAGGAACTGCCCGGCTTTGGCGAGGAAATGCGCCGCGCCAGCCTGACGGAGGTGCCGACGGCAATCCTGTCGCGTCAGACGGCGGCTATCCGGGGGAGGTCGCTGATCATCACGATCCCCGGCAAGCCTTCGGCCATTGCCACCTGCCTGAACGCGGTCTTTGCGGCCGTGCCCTATTGCCTGGACCTGATGGGTGCCGCGCGGATCGAAACCGATCCGGCGCGCATCAAGGCGTTCCGCCCGAAAGGCGCCTGATCCTCATCCTCCGAACAGGCGCAGGGCCAGCGGCGCGATGATGGCCGTCAGCACGGCATTCAGCCCCATTCCGATCCCGGAAAACGCCCCCGCCGTCGCATTGACCTGAAAGGCGCGGGCGGTGCCGATGCCATGCGCCGCCACCCCCACGGCAAAGCCGCGTGCGCGCCAGTCGCGGATCTTCAGCGCATTCAGCAGCGGCGTGACGACGATGGCGCCAAAGATCCCGGTCAGCAGAACCAGCGCGGCCGTCAGTGTCGGCTGACCGCCAAGCGATTCGGCGATGCCGATCGCCACGGGGGCCGTGGTCGATTTCGGCGCCAGCGAGGCCAGGACCGGCCCCTCGATCCCGAAGGCCCGCGCGATGGCGAGCGCCGACAGCACCGCCACCCCCGAACCGGCCACAAGCCCCGCCAGCATCGGCAGCGCCGCCTTTCGCACGCGCGGCAGGTTGTCATAAAGCGGCAGGGCGAGCGCGACCGTGGCAGGCCCCAGCATGAAATGGACGAATTGCGCCCCTTCGAAATAGGTCCCGTAGTCGGTGCCGGTCGCCCACAGCAGCACAGCCAGCAGGATCACTGCCACAAGGACGGGGTTTGCCCAGCTTTTGCGCCCTGCCGCCCGGAAGACCGCGTCGCCCGCCAGATAGGCCACCAATGTCGCCGTCAGCCACAGCAGCGGCCCTTGCGCCAGATAGGACCAGATCAGCGCAGGATCACTCACGCCCCTGATCCTTCAACGCCTGGGGCTCCTCGGAGCCTGTCATGCGTGCCACAGCCGTAAAGGCCCAGGCGCCGGCGCTGATGGCCAGCAGCGTCGAGGCCATCAGCGCCACAGCCAATCCGATACCATGCGCCTTCAGCAGATCCCAATGCGCCACGATGCCGACACCTGCCGGGACGAAGAACAGTGACAGATGCGACAAGAGGCCGGTCGTGGTCGGACGGATCGCCTCGGCCAGGGGCGGGCGCAGGATGCAGGCCGTGACCAGCAGGATCAGCCCGACCACGGGGCCGGGCAAGGGCAGGTTGAGGGCGCGCGAGGCGACCTCTCCCGTCAACTGGAAGCCCAGGATAATGGCAAGCGTCTGGATCATGGCGCAAACTAACCCGCCACCATGCGCTGCGCCAGATCCTTGCGGCATCCGCGCATCTTGTAGCCACACACGCTCGGGCCGCGATATATGGGGCCGTGGTTGACTTGATCGCGGCCAGCGGGGACAATCGCGGATTGACCCGAATCTGACGGACCTGCCCCTTGCGATTTGACCGCCTGCGCCTCAACGGCTTCAAAAGCTTCGTGGACCCGACCGACCTGGTCATCCGCGAAGGGCTGACGGGCGTGGTCGGCCCCAATGGCTGCGGCAAGTCCAACCTGCTGGAAGCGCTGCGCTGGGTCATGGGCGAAAACCGTCCCACCGCCATGCGCGGCGAGGGGATGGAGGACGTGATCTTTGCCGGCACCACCCGCCGCAGTGCGCGCGCCCATGCCGAGGTGTCGCTGACCATCGACAACCGCGACCGCCTGGCACCCGCGGGGTTCAACAACGACGACCAGTTCGAGATCACCCGTCGCATCACGCGCGATGCGGGCAGCGCCTATCGGATCGCCGGAAAGGACGTGAGGGCGCGTGACGTGCAGATGCTGTTCGCGGATGCCTCGACCGGGGCGCATTCGCCGGCACTGGTGCGGCAGGGCCAGATCAGCGAGCTGATCAACGCCAAGCCCAAGAACCGCCGCCGCATCCTGGAGGAGGCTGCCGGCATCTCGGGCCTTTATGCGCGGCGCCACGAGGCCGAGTTGAAGCTGAACGGGGCCGAGGCGAACCTGACGCGCGTCGACGATACGCTGGACCAGTTGTCCGCGCAGGCGGCAACCTTGTCGCGCCAGGCGCGTGCGGCGGCCAAGTACCGCGAGATCGGAACGGCGCTGCGCCGGGCCGAGGGGGTGCTGCTCTACCGCCGCTGGGCAGAGGCCGAAGCGGCGCGGCTGGCGGCGGCCGAGGCGCTGGCGCAGGCCGTTCGCGCTGCCCTTGACGCCGGGGTGGCCGCCAGCGAGGCCGAGGCGCGTCGTGCGCTGGCCGAGGACGCTTTGCCGGCCCTGCGCGAAGAAGAGCAGGTCGCCGCTGCCATCCTGTCGCGGGTCATCCTTGACCGCGAGGCACTGGACGGGGCCGACGCGCGTGCCGCCGAGGCCATCGGCGCGCTGACGGCCCGGATTGCGCAACTGGAGCGCGACATCCAGCGGGAAGACGCGTTGAACCGCGATGCTGCCGACGTGGTCGAGCGGCTGGCCTGGGAAAAGGCGCAGCTGGAAAAGGCCGGGCAGGGTCATGAGGATAGATTGGATGCTGCGGCCGAAACCGCCGATGCGGCCGCCGAGGCGCTGC
>Ga0194112_10003063_pt1 | contig 23470 bp, 21 predicted proteins | sample TA2MahC400mmetaG_FD_146191 | JGI IMG/M metagenome (GOLD analysis project Ga0194112, IMG submission 146191) | Freshwater microbial communities from Lake Tanganyika, Tanzania - TA2015016 Mahale Deep Cast 400m | ecosystem: Environmental > Aquatic > Freshwater > Lake | place: Tanzania: Lake... | reverse complement strand
CGCTGCGCCAGTACCGCCCTGAGTGCGCCGCCGATGACGTCGGCGGGCACTCTGGCGGCAGCCTGCGCGATGGCGTCGGCGGCGTCTATCGCCCGGACTCGCGCCAGCACCAGCCTTCCGGCGCGTGCGGCCGCGGCCGCGGCTGCGCCGCCGCCCATCTCGCCGTCCAGCGCCACGACGTCGGGCTGCTGGCCCAGCAGCCGCCCGAGCGCCGCCTCGGCGTCGGCCGCCCCGCACGCGGCCGGCGAGAACTGGCTCACCCCCGGCAGGTTGTAGTGCACGTAACTCTCAAAAGTGCAGATATTCAGCCGTATCGGGTCCAGGGCGTGCAGCGTGGCGTAAAGGGTGGTCGTCAGGCCGCTCTCGCGGGGCCCGGCCAGGAGCACCAGGCCGCGCACGCCCTCGATGATGCGGCGGTACCGCGCGAGCAGTTCGAAATCGGCGCCGAGTTTGTCCAGCGTGCGCTGGGCCTCGTCGTCGCGCACAAGGCGCACCGTGACGCACGGCCCGAACGCGCCGACGATCGCGGCCATGTGCAGTTGAACCGCCCGACCCTGGACCAGCACCCGGGCGCTTCGGCCGGGGCACGTTCCCGCTGCCGCACCGGGGGCGCCCAGCATCTCCTCCAGCGCCCCCACCAGCCCCGGCCCCAGCCTGGCGGGCGGACGCATCACCACGTGCAGCACGCCGTCCGCGCGGAACCGCACGCGCAGCACCTTTTCGTCGGGTTCCAGGTGGATGGCGGAGGCCCGCGCGCGGACGGCCTCGCGCACAAGCAGGGCCGCCACCTTCTCCGGCGGCCAGTTGCCGTACGCCGTGTCGTAGTCCTCCGCCAGGACCACGTCGTCCAGGGCGGCGCGGTCTTCAGAGGGCGGATCCTCGGCCGGCGGCGACTCCTTCCGCTCGGCCGACGCGTACTCGATCATCTGGTAGACGTTGTCCGGCGTAGCCGCCACCAACTGCGCGCTGAGGCCGGCCGCGTGCGAAATCTCGTCCATCAGGAACAGGTTCGACGGCTCCGACGTCGCCACCGTCAGCACGTCGCGCACCTTGAACAGCGGCAGCACGCCGTGCTTCTGGATGAACGACTCGGCCAGCGACCCGCGGACGGCCGGGTCAACCAGTTGCGGCACGAGCCGCGCGAACGGCACGCCGCACGATTCCGCCACGGCCGACAGGACCTGCTCCTTTGTGGCGTGCCCCAGGTCGACCAGTATCTCGCCCAGCAGCCGCTGCTGCTGGCCGCGCTGCTGCGCCGCCAGCGCCGCCGCCAACTGCTCTTCCGTGATGACGCCCCGCTGGACCAGCAGGTCCCCCAGGCGGGCGCGATGTCGGGTAATCGTGGGCATGGCCCCGTCCTACTGAAAACTCTTGACGGCTTCGTGCACGTTGTCGAAGACCTGAAACTTCTTGTCGAACCGGACCATCTCGAAGATCTTGCGGCAGTGGCCCTTCAGGCCGGCCACCTTGACGGCGCCCCCCGCGGCCTCGACCTGCTCCTGGAACCACAGGAGTTCCTCCAGGCCGCGGCTGTCCAGCGCGCCCGCGCGGGCCAGGTCAAGGACGAACCAGCGCCCGCCGGCGCGGACCTGCGCCTCGGCTGCGCGCCGGAACTCGTCGGCCTCGGCCTTCGAGAGCGCAGGCTCCACCGAGAGCACCGTCATGCTTCCGTATGCATCGGCCAGCGTGGGCATGGCGCCCGCTCCTGTCCTGTTCCTCCGACTTCACTGGAGCGACACCTTCGGCCGCGATTCCAGTTCCACCAGCACCTGCTCCAGGTTCATGCCCAGCAGGGCCTCGACGGCGCGAGAATCGAACTGCGTGCCGGTATGGCGCTCGATCTCGCGCCGGACTTGGTCCAGCGGCAGCATCGGCCGGTAGGGCCGGTTGCTGGTCATGGCGTCAAAGGAATCGGCCAGGCCCACGATGCGGGCAAGCAGCGGAATCTGGTCGCCCTTCAGGCCCCGCGGGTATCCTGTGCCGTCCAGCCGCTCGTGGTGCAAGAGGACCACCTCGCGGGCGGACTCCAGTTTGTGGATGCCCGAGAGGATGTTGAAGCCCACCTCGCAGTGCTGCATGATGGTAAGGCGTTCCTCGGGTCCCAGGCGGCCCTCCTTGCGGAGGATGCTCTCCGGCGTGCCGATCTTGCCGATGTCGTGCAGCAGGCCCGCCAGGTAGACGAGTTCGACGTCGTCGTCGGGCAGGCGCAGGCAGGCGGCGATGCGGCGGCTGATGATCGCCACGCGCTCGCTGTGTCCGCACGTGTACGGGTCCTTGGCGTCCACGCTCGACACCAGCGCCCGCACCAGGTCGAGCATCATCTCCTGGAGTTCGCGGAACAGGCGCCGGTTCTCGACGAAGATCGTGCCCGCGCTGGCGGTGGACCGCACGAGTTTGGCGTCGGGGCTGCCGAACTCCTCGCCGGTCCGGTTCGCGGCCATCAGCGCCCCGCGCAGGCCGTCGGCCACGGGCAGCGGCACAAGCACCACCCGACGCAGGCCGGGCGCAAGGTGCGCCAGCAGCGGGTCGTCCTGGCAATGGTTGTTAATCAGCAGCGGCGGCTCGCGGCCCATCCCTTCCAGCAGGTGGTCCACGACGCGGGCGACGTCGGCCGCCGCGAACGGCAGCCGGCCGACGACGATGGTGCGCGGCCCCGCGCCGCCCTGTCCGGGCAGGTATGCCGCGGTGGCCTCGGCGTCGATCGTGTCGCGCAGTTCGCGGCAGATGCGTTCGAGGAGGTCTTCCTCGGAACGGTTGACGCGCAGGACCTCGCCGAGGTGATGCAGCAGGCTGACCTCTTCGAAACTCTGAAGGAGCGACTCGCTGGCGGCCTCGTTTTCAAGGCAGGTGGCGGTCTCGCGCACGCGTGCCCGAACGGTCTCGCCCACGGCCGCCAGCAGGCGGCGGCCCACGTCGAGGCTCTCGCGCCCGGTGATCGCCAGTTCTCCCACGGCCACGGCCACGCCGCGAGAGCGCGGTCCGAGGACCCAGGCGCTGCGGATCGCCCCCTGGCCGATCTCGAACTGCTCTTCGCCGCGAGCCAGGGCCTCGCGCGCCAGCCGCGATGCCGGGTCTTCGGCCGCCACGGCGCCGGGGGGCGGGGCCGCCACGGCCGCGGCGGCGCCGCCCTCGGCCAGCGGACGGCCGTCCGGCCCGAAGAACACGACCGCCACGCCGGTCTTGCGCAGGACATCCTGCGCCACGCCCGGCGGCGCCGTCACGGCCGGTGTCGGAAGCGTTGCCTGGGTTACGGCCATTGCGCTTGTCCGTTCACGTCAGCGGCTCGAGGCACGTAGGCCGGGGCAACGCCCCGGCTTCGCTGCGCGGCGGGTACGCAGACCCGCATGCCTTCGCAAGCGAAAGCAAGGCGCCCGCCCTGAAGCCGTCCATGTTGACGCACGACCACGGCCTTTCACGCCCCCGCGGGCAGGGCGAGTAATTCCTGGACGGTCGCCAGGAGTTCTCGCGGGCTGAACGGCTTGGTCATGACGCGGCGGATAGGAAGGCCCGCCAGGGTCGAGGGGTCCAGTTCAAATCCCTTGGCCGTCAGGAGGATCGTGGGCACGCCGCCCGCCAGTTCCGCCGCAAGCCGGGCGCACAGTTCCAGCCCGCTCATGCCGGGCATCTGGAGGTCGGTGATCATGAAGTCCGGCCGGTCGGCCAATGCTCGCTCGTAGGCCTCGCCGCCGTCGAAGGCGACGGTCACTTCCAGGCCGGCGGCGCGGAGTTTCATGGCCACGACGTTCGCGATGGGCGCCTCGTCGTCCGCGACAAGCACTTTGCGCGACATAACCTGCCCCTTCAACGGCTGTCACTTGCCACTTGCCGTCTTGCCGTTAACAAGTGGCCAGTGGCCAGTCGAAGCGTTTCCTATCGCACCGCCGGCAGGGCCAACCTGAAGGTGGACCCGCGGCCGATCTCGCTTTCAACGTCAATCCGCCCGCCGTGCACCACCTCGATGACGTGCTTCACGAGCGCCAGGCCCAGGCCCGTCCCCGGGGCGGCCTTGCCGGAATGGCCCGACCGGAAGAACTTCTCGAAAATCCGGTGCGCGTCTTCCGGCGGAATGCCGTAGCCGTTGTCGGCCACCTCGACCACGACCGACCCGTCCGACAGGTAGGTTGAGACCCTCACCTTGCCGCCGTCAGGCGTGTACTTGACGGCGTTCGAGACCACATTCAGGACGGCCTGGTAGAGCATGTCGCGGTCGCCGTGGATGCGGAAGAAGACGGGCGCCAGGTCGGTCTCCAGGCGGATGTTTTTCTGGACGGCCTGGGGCGTCATGACTTCGCTCACGTCGCGCAGGATCTCGGTCACCGCCAGGTCCGTCTTGTTGACGGGCACGAGGCCCGACTCCAGGCGGCTGAGGTTGAGGATGTTATCAATCAGGCGGCTCATCCGGTCGGTCTCGGAGGCGATTGTCTGGAAGAACTCGCGAGACTGGGCCGGGTCCTGCACCTCGCCGTCGATGAGCATCTCGACGTACGCCTTGATGCTTGCCAGGGGCGTCTTGAGTTCGTGCGAGACGTTCGACACGAAATCGCTCTTCATCCTCGCGATTTCTTTTTCCTTCGTCACGTCGTGCAGCACGGCCACGGCGCCGCTGATGCGTTCGCGTTTCTTGCCCTCGACCACCGTGTTCAGGATGACTCGCCAGGTGCGGGCGTTCTCGCCGCCGCCCTGGACCCACTCGACCGTGCGGTGCGGCACAAAGAGGCCCGTCTCGCGCATCTCCTGGAGGATGGCCAGGAAGCCCTTGTCGGTGATGACCTCCTCGATGGGCTTGCGGACGGAGGTCTCGAAGCGGAAGTGGAAAACGCGCTCGGCCGCCTCGTTGGCCAGTATCAGGTCGCCGAACGCGCCCGTAACGAGAACCGCGTCGCTGATGGCGTGGATGACCGACTCGATGTGCCGCCGCTCGGCCTCCAGCACCTTGATCTGAATCTGCCGCTCCTTGGCCGTCAGGTGCGTCTGCTCGATCTCATCCTTGACGAACGTCATGTAGCGGTTGACGGCATGGCCGAGGCGTCCGAGGGCGTCGGCCTCGCTCTCGCTCAGCACCAGGCCGATGGCGCCCTTGCGCACCATGCCCTCCAGGTACGCCGACACGGCCCCGATGCGCTCCTTCGGCACGCGGGCGACAAGGTATCCGCCGATGATGCCCAGCACGGCCAGCGCCAGACCGCACGCAAGGGTCATCGCCTTGATGGTCGCCGGTTGACCTGCGTCGCGCAGGGGGGTCATCAGCAGGTGCAGGCCGACCCCCACCCCCAGAAACAGGAGCACGACCGCGGCTATGCGGCGGACCTCAATCACGCTTGACTTTCCTCCGAAGCGCCCATCCCCAACTCGCCGACGGTCAGCCGCGCCGCCCGCCGCTGACTTCCGAGCCGCGCGGCGGTTCTCCGTACCCGCCGCGTGGGCGAAGCCGGGGCGGTGCCCCGGCCTACGCTACTTTCCACTTTTTTCAGCCGGCGGGGCGGCGGCGGGGCGTTCCGCCTGCGCCCGCGCGAGCAGCCGCGCAATCGACGCCCGCCCTGCGCAGTGCGGGTCCTTCAGTGCCAGCGCCAGGTGCGGCTCGGCCTCGGCGGGTCGGCCCTCGGCCAGCAGGACGTAGCCCATCAGGGCGTTGGCCTCGCCGTGCCGGGGGTCGCGCCCGAGCGCTTCTTCGAGCGACCGGCGGGCCGACGGCATGCGGCCCTCCAGGATGTCGCACTTCGCCAGGCCCACCAGCGGCGCGAGGCCCCTGGAGTTCTGCGCGAGCGCCGCCAGCAGGCGCCGGGCATCCGCCGGCCGGCCCGTGGCCACCAGGCACTCGGCTCGCAGCGCCGTAATCCAGCCGGCGGCGAACTCCGGCTGCGCATCGGCAAGTTCCACCAGCAGCGTCTCGGCCTCGGCATATGCCCCGGAGTAGTAGAGCGCCAGGGCCAGCCGCTCCTTCAGGTCCTGCCGCTGCGGCTCAAGGCGCGTGGCGATGCGCAGGTTGCCGGCGGCCGACTCATGTCGCCCGAGGAGCATCAGGACCTCGCCGAGTGCGGCGCGCAGTTCTGCGCGGCCTGGCATCCGTTCGGCCGCCGCCGCAAGGTTCTCCACGGCCTTCTCCGGCTGCTCCTCGGCCACGAGCATTTCCGCCTCGGCCAGGGTGTAGCGGGCCTGGTCGGGGGAGAGGCGGGCGGCGCTCTCGAACGCGGCCAGTGCGCGGCCGGTCTCGCCGAGGGCCTGCTCGACGGTGCCCAGGACGTAGCACGCCTCGGCCGACTTCGGGTCGATCAACCGCGCGCTCTGGGCGTACAGCCGGGCCGCGTCCAGGTCGCCCTTGTCGGCTTCCAGGCGGGCCGCCAGGACGTACAGCGGGGCGTACGGCGCGCCGCTGCGAAGAACCTCCTCGACGTACTGGCGCGCGCGGCCGATTTCGCCGCGCTGGTAACACCCTTCGGCCATGCGCACGGCCATCTCGGCGCGAGAGACGGCCCAGCGGTCGCGGGCCTCCTGGCGCTGCTTGTCCATGTGGGCGGGGCCGCAGCCCGCGGCCAGGACGGCCACAATCACGGCCGCACATAAAAAGACGCGTCGGATACGCATGGGGGAACCTCCTACCGGCCCGGTGCGCCGGCCGCCGCGGCTTCCTGCTCGGCGGCGGCGGGCGGTTGAGGTTTATCGTCTGACGCGGCCACGGCCCCGGGCGCCTTGCCCGGCGCGGGCGCGTCCGTCCTGCCCGGCGGGGGCGCGTCCGTCTTGCCCGGCGCGGGCGGCGGCGGTGGGCGGACCTCCGGCACCGCCGCGGGCGGGGGCGGCGGAGGAGGCGCCGGCGGGACGACCCTGGCCGATTCCTCGGCCGCCGCACGCTTCGCCTCGTCCATCTCGCGCAGCCGGTCCGAGAGGCTGTCCAGCAGCGACACGTTCGGCGGCTCGTACGGTTCGCCCCGCTTCTCGGTCAGGATGGCGTCCTTCAATCGCATGGCCCTCAGGTTGTTGGGCGCAACGTTCAGGGCGAGTTGGGCGTTCCAGAGCGCCCACGTCAGGTCGGAGCGCTTGCCGCCATCCTGGTATCGCTGCCAGGCCTTCTCGGCGGCGTGGACGTATCCGGTCTGTATTTTCTCGCGCGTTATCCAACTGAAGCCCTCGCGGATGCCCAGGCATCGGCGCTTCGCGTCGTCGATCGCCTGCTTGCCGATCTCGTCGGCCTCTTCCACGTTATCGATGATGTGCGGCGTCAGCAGGACGATGATCTCGTGCCGGGCGGTCGCGTCGCTGTTGGAGCGGAAGAGCCAGCCGATGCCGGGCAGGTTCCCCAGGACGGGCACCTGCGAGCGGTTGATGGAGGCCGTCTCGTCGAAGAGGCCGCCGATGACTATCGTGTGGCCGTCCTTGACCATGATGTTGCAGGTGACCTCGGTGGTCGTCTCGCGGGGGAGGTTGGCGGGCGGCAGGAGGACGGCGCTGGAGATTTTCGGGTGTACCTCCATCCGCACGTACCCGTCGTCGCTGATGAACGGGCGGAAAATCAGTTCCGTGCCCACGTCCAGGAAGTTCACCGTCTGCACGGCCGTCGTCTCGGTGGTGGTAGTGGTGATGTACGGGATGCGGTCGCCCACAATGACCTGGGCCCGCTGCTTGTTAACGGCCAGCACCTTCGGGTTCGCCAGGATGGTGGTGTCCTCAACCTCCTCCAGGGCATGCAGGAAGAACGCCACGTCGTTCGTGATGAACCCGATGTTGAACCCCGTGCCGGGCGCGGCGAAGCCCTGCGTGTACGCGTGGCCCCAGGCGCCCGGGCGTGTCGGCCCCGCCCCGTGCTGCGGCACGGGCGCGGTGGTGGCGGCGGCGCTGGGGAGGGCCGTAGGGTCGGTCACGGGCGTGTTGACGGCCGAGAGTTGGTGGAAGTCGATGCCGGCGAGCGCGTTGAAATCAACGCCCAGGTCCGTGCTGTCGTCCAGCGCGACCTGAAGTATGGTGGCCTCCACGAGGACCTGGCGGGGCCGGCGGTCCATCTGCTTGAGGATGGCCCGGACGCGCTCGATGTTCTCCGGGAAGTCGCGCACGACGACCGAGTCGGGCAGGCCGAAACTGTTTGCGCCCACGCTGCCGCCCGAGCCGGATGGCAGGCCCTTTTCGCTCGCCGTGTTGACGGCGGTCGCGCCCTTCGACGACAGGGCCGGCGTCACCAGTTTCACCGCGTCCTCGCCCGTCAGGTAGTTGAGGGAGAAGACCTCGGTGACGAGGCGGGCCTCGTCGGTGCGCATCGCCGTGGCTTCCTCGGTCGTATTGACATAGATGGAGTTATTCTCGCGGGCCCACTTGAAGCCGTTTGCGCGGCAGATGGCGTCCAGGACCTGGTCGATCGTCACGTCGTACAGGTCGGCCGTGACCTTGCCCTTGATGTTCTTGGATGCGATGATGTTCAGGCGGCACTGGCGCGACAGGAGTTCCAGGACGTTGGCGATCTCCTCGTTCTTGACGTGGAGGCTCTCGATCTTGCCGTCGGCCTTCAGCGTGGCCTCGGCCGGCTCGGCCGGGCCGGCCGGACCGGGCGCCGAGTCATCGGGTGCGGGCGCCGTGGGTGCGGGCGCCGCGGATACCGGGGCCGGCGCCGCCGCAGGTCCCGTCTTCGCCGCGACCGGCTCTCCGGCGACCGGGCCCGCCGCGGCGGGAGGCGACTTGGCCGGCGCGCTCGCTTCCCCGGCCGCCGCCGCGCCAAGCGCCAGGTACGCCAGCGCCGCCGCCGCCGCTGCCAGCCAGCGGAACTTCCCGCCGGGGCGGCCGAGCGGCCTGTGCAGGTGAACCCGTTCCCTCCCCTTCATGAGCAACCTCCGTACACCCCTCAGTCCATCCGGAGCAGGCAGGTCATACCCGCCTGCTGAAGTTTGACTTTTGTTTCCTGGATTTCGACGACCTGGAGGCCGGCAATGCTGTCTCCTTCGCGCAGGTTCCGGCCGTTGATGACGGCCCAGCGCTGGCCGGAGGGCGTCGTCAGCACCACCTCCAGGCGCAGGCCCTTGACGAGTTCAAGCACGGCCTGGGCCGAAGGTTCCCCGGCCGCCGGGACCGACTTTTCGGCGCCCGGCGCCGGCCGCCGCTCGTGGTCCTTTGCGGCGGGCCCCGGCGCGATTGTATAAGGCGCCGCTCCCTTACGGTCGCGGCTCTGATCGGGCGCCGCCGTGGCCGCCGCGGCGACTAGAGGCGCGAACGGGTTCCGCGCCAGCGGCCGCACGGGGCGGGGAGCGGCCGTGCACAGCCTCTCCACGTCGGACGTTGCGGCCCGTATCTTCGCCGTGTCCACGCCGCCCGCGAAGGTCACCATGCCCGGGTCCGACGGACACCCCGTCCACGGCTGCACCAGCGCCAGCGCCCAGGTGCCCAGCCCCGCCATCAGCAGGCACGCCGTCAGGAACGTCTGCACCCATCGGCCGCGCACCGTGGCGAACCGGCCGCGCGGACGGGCCGCAAGCCACGCCAGGAGCACGGCGTGCCACGGCTTGCTTGTCAAGCCGTGCTGCTGCGGCACGGGCAACGGCGCCGCTCCCTGACGGTCGCGGCTCTGATTGCCCTTCGCCGCCGCGATGGAATGAAGGTTCTCGGTCATCCGCGCACCGCCCCGGCGGGACGTTCCACCTGGTTCCCGGAAGAGCCTCGCGTCGCCCGGGGCGCCAGGCCGGGCGGCAGATCTTCCTGCGGCAGATAGAAGACCAGCACGTCGGCCTCGGCGGTCACATCGCCGCCGTCACTGGCGCGCCAGACGTGCAGCCGGTGCACCTGGTTCAGCCGCTCCAGCCCCTCGATGCCCGCCAGACACCGGTACACCGCCTCGAACGGCCCCGTCAGTCGCAGCCGCAAGCGAGCGGCCGGGACCGGCCCCGTCGGCGGCTCGTCGGTCCGCGAAATCTCGTGCGCCACGCCCGGCTCGGCGCCCACGAGCGCCGCCACGGACTCCAGGAACTCCGACAGCCGCGCATCCTCCGGCAGCCGCGCCAGCAGCCGGTCGTGCATCCGCCGCATACCGGCAATCTGCGCCGATACGTACAGCCCCTCCTGGCTGACGCGGACCTTCTGGCTGACAAGGTCGCGTCGGCGGCTGACTTCCGAGCCAAGGGCGGCCAGTTCCTCCTCGTGCGGCCAGAGCACCAGCAGCACGAAACTGGCGAGCATGACCGCCGCCGCCATCAGGATAAGCAGTTGCTGGCGGTCCACCGCCCAGCGCTTCCGCGGTTGTGAACTGGCGGCCACGCGTGCTGCTCCTTTGAGTGCAAAGCGCAAAGTGCAAGAGTGAAAAGTGCAAAAAGGCGCGGCCGCTTATCACTTTTCACTTTGCACTTGTGCGTCGGGGACGCTGACTTCCACCACGAACGAGCGGCCCTCCGCGCTAGAGCGGAGCGCGAGCGGCCTGGACTCGACGAGCACGGCCCGCTCCAACGCCGGCGACGCCTCAAGCGCCGCCAGCGCCTGCGTGATGGCCGTCTCGCCGGGCGCCGTGCCGGACAGGCGCAGCGTGGTCCGCCCCGTGGGGCCGGCCGGGCCGCGATCGACCAGCACGTCGTCCATGACGACGCCTTCCGGCAACAGGTCCGCCACCGCCGCAATGACCTCCGTGGCGGCGACCTGCTGGAGGGTCCGCACCAGTTCCATCCGCCGCTTGTAGGTGTACGCCTCGGCCCGCAGCAGGCGGACCTTCGTTACGTCGCCGTCAACGGCCGCGTCGGCCCCGTCGAGGGCCGCCAGTTCGGCCTGCGCGCCGCGGACCCACACGCCCATCTGGAAACTCCACAGGACCATCGCAAGGCCCATCGCCAGCAGCAGCCACGAGCGGATGAACCCCACGCGGCGCTGCCGGCGGGCCCGGATGTACTGCGGCGGCAGAAATTCCAGTTCACGCACCGCTGCGCCTCCCAACGTTCTGCATTCTCAGTTCTGCATTTCTCCGTGCTCCGCCAGGCAGAAGCCCTTCAGGCTCAGCCCGAACGCCGTCGTCCACTCGCACAAGAGGCCCCGCCTGTCCAGCATCGCCGCCAGGTGCTCCGTCCTGACCGAGCGGAACAGGTCGCTCGCCTGGACCTTTATCCCCAGCCGCTCGCCCAGCATCGTCGGGATGGCCGGGTTGTGCGACTCGCCCCCGGTGAACGTCGCCGATTCCGGCCGCTGCCCGCGAAACGTCACGCTGTAGTACCGCAGGCACAGCGCGATCTCGTTGGCCAGGTCTTCCAGGTGCGGGCGGATGGCGTCGGCCACCGCGCGCGAGACGCGCTCGGAGTCCTCGTCCGGCCTTGCGGCGGCCTGGTCGTGGCGGCTGCGGCGGCCAAGCCTGCGCCGCAGCGCCTCCGCCTCGGTCGCCGACAGTTCCAGGCACTCCGCCACCGCACGGTTGAACACCAGGCCCCCGATGGGAATCCTCTTGACGAAGACCACGTCGCGGCCGCGCGCTATCACCACCGTCGTCTCGGCGCCGATGTCGGCGAAGACGCCCACGGCGCTGTCGTCGCCGCACCGGCGAAGGAACCGCTCGAACCCGCGGAACACGGCGCACGGCTCCGCGTCGAGGCTGACCACGTCCAGGCCCGCCTCGCACGCCAGTTGCAGGTGGGCATCGACCTCGGCCCGCGGGCAGGCAAGCAGGATGACCTCCTCCAGCACCTGGTCGCCCTGGCGCACCTCGCCCGCGCGCAGGTGCTGGATGACCGCCGTCGCCGTGTCGAACGGGAACCGGTTCTGAGCCTCCCAGTTGACGGCGGTGGCCAGTTCCTCCTCCGGCATCTTCGGCAGCCGCACGTTGCGCACCGCCAGGGCGCCCACCGACAGGCACGAGACGGCCTCGTGGCCGCGGAACCGATGCTCCTTAAGCGCCCGCCTGACGCCCTCAATCACCGCTTCCCGCCGCCGCGAAGGCTCGCCCTTCGCCTCCTGCGGAATCGCAAACCTCGCCGCGTCCACCACGCGAAGGTCCCGCTCGGTGCCGCCCAACTGGAGCAGCCGCACCGTTATCGTTCCGATGTCCAAGCCGATGGGTAGCGGCCTCACTGCAACTCCTTCCCGCGTCCTACCCGGCCGTGCGGACCGCCGCCACGATGCCCGTAAGGGCCTCGACCGAGACGGTCATTACGACGTGGCCGGCCTCAATTCTCACGCTGCCGGCGGCGCTCGGGTCGCCCAGCGCAAGGAACGTCACGTACGTCAGCCCGCCGAAGTTCACGGCTGTGACGCGCACGTCGCCCATCCCGCTCATTCTTCCCAGCCTCACCTCGAAGCGTTTCCCGGCGTTAACCGGGTGATTCACGGCCACAGCCCACCCGTAGGCGCCGCCGGCGTAGTTAGCCACCACCTTGTAAGACTGAAGGTCCGGGCTGAATACGACAGAGTGCGGCCGCTGCGTGGTCATGGCCATGCTGCGGGCCACTTCCAGGTCGCCCTGGAGGATGCTGGCGGCGCTGACGGCCTGCGAGTCATCGGCCGACCCGATGCTCGGAATAACGATGGCCGCCGCAATGGCCAGCACGAGGATCACGATGATGATCTCGACCAGCGAGAAGGCGGCCGGATTGCGATCGCGCGGCATGAGCATCACTCTTCCTTTGCGTTCTTGCGGGCGCCGGCTGCGCCCGACTTCGATTCCAGCATCTGCACGGCGAACGAGCCGTCGCGCAGGCCCCTCTCGACGTCGGCCAGGCGGCGGTTCATCGCATCCAGTTGCTCAATCATCGCCTGGCGCTGCCGCCCGGCATCCGGGATGCCCGGACCGTCGGCCGTGGCCGTGATGTATCGGCTCTGGGCGCGGGCCTCGTTCTGAGGGCGCCCCGGATCAAACCGGAGCCAGAGCGCGGCTGCAATGAGGCCCAGCATGATGGCCACAAGGACAAGGGCATGCGCGATGGTCTGAAGGTGCTTGGATTCCATTTCCTGGCTCTCCCAGTTTCGCCAATTTCACACAAAGGGCGCAAAATAAAGGCCCGCATCCGACACTCACAGACATCGAGTTTATCGGCACTTACGGCGGCGGCTCTTAAGCGATTTGGCGGCGGGTAACGGCCGGTGAAAAGTGCAAAGTGAAAAGCGAAAAGTGAACGGCAAACGGCCGCGGCGGCATTGTCGATTCTCGATTTCGGATTTCGGTCTTCGATTTCACGGCAGGGCCAGCACGGGGGGCGTTGTTGAAGTCGAAAACCGGAAATGAAAAAACCCGGGGGCAGCCGACGCACCGAGCGTCGCTGCCCCCAAGCCCATGCCTCTTCGCCCCTACACGAAGAGGCTGGCGGTCACCGCTGCGCACCCACAGCGATTTTCTACAGAGCGTTGTACTGCGTGCCGTCCGCCGTCTCGTGGTCGTCCGACGTCGTCAGGTCGGCCCGGAACTCGCCGGTCGTGGAGTTAAACCACCACCCGCCCTCCTCGTCCGGGGCCGCAAAGGCCGTGGCCGCGCCGCTGACGATCCGCATCGTGTTGACGCCCGAAATCGTGTTGACCGGAATGCTCTGGAGGTACGGTCCGAGCGTGTGCGTGGCGTCCGGCGCGTCGACAGCCTCGCCCGCCGGGTTCGTGTACTTCGTCATCTGGTCCACGAAGTCGTCGTCCGGGTAGGCCTCGTTGTCGTGCTGCATCTTGTACAGGAGCAACTGGCTGCGGATCGTCTGAAGGTTGGTCCGCAGGTTCGACACGCGGGCCTCTGTCGAGGCCTGGGTGAACTGCGGAATCACGATCGCCGCCAGGATGCCCAGGATGGTCACCACGATCAGGATTTCCACCAGCGTAAAGCCCTTCTTCGCCAAGCGCTTCATGGTCATTCTCCTTGTCACGCCATTGCCCCCAGGGGGGCTGCCTTGAGTTCGCCTACTGGCTTCGAGTTCCCAGCGGTCATGTCCGGCCCCTCGTCTCACCGCCCGCCGGTTTCCTTCGGCCCCAGGTGGTCGCATTACCCTTCCCGCCACGCCTACCCCTGTGCTCACCCCTTTCACGCGTGACGAAACACGGGCGGCGGCACGACGGGTCGGACATGATTGTTGCCGCCTGCCACTCCATCGTTCCCTGTGTGGCTATTGACGATGGTCCCGGCTGCGGACATCGCCAATCGCCCTCTTATATCGGCCAGAATCGACCCTATCTTCACGATTTTTTCTCTAATTCCCATCTTGCCTATCTTGACAAACACGCCCCAAAAACTACCCGCCTACGATGTTCAACACTCTGCTGTATCCGTCCGACATTAAATCTACGGCCGAACGGCTGCCTGTCAAACACGCACCGCCGGGGAAGACCCGCAACGCCATCGCCGTTTCCGCGCAAGTCTCGCAGATACAATGGTTTACGAACTATGTCCCGCCGCGGACCCCCCCGTGCGGAAATCCCCTGAATCGCCGTGCGCATGGCCCCAAGAAGTGGGCGTTTTTCGCGGCCTGGAATGCTGCGAATGAACACGGGTTGCAAGCGACCCGCGGCACGCTCGGCAACGCCGCTTCGGCGGCATTGCCGCGCGGCCGGCCCTACCCGACCACGTGGGTCGTCATGGCCGGGAAACTCCGCATCTCCCCCTCCGGAAGCCTCAGAATGAGCCCGTAGTCAGCATCCAGGTCGACGACCTCGCCGGAGTACACCCTGCCGCCTTCCATGACCGACATGCGGCGGCCGAGTGTCCGGCAGCGGTCTGCCGCGTCGCGGCTGAGGGCGGCCATGCCCACCGCGTCCGCCATCCGGGCCAGCACCTCGTCCAGCCGCCGCAGGAGCGACCGGGCAAGGAGCGTCCGGTCGGGCTCATCCCCCAGCATCCCCAGGCTGGCCACAGCCGGGCGGATATCGGGCGGGAACGCCTCCGGCCCCTGCGTGCAGTTCAGGCCCACGCCGATGACGGCCGGCCCCGTCCCCCCCGCCGCCGGACGGGCCTCCACCAGGATGCCCCCCACCTTGCGATCATCCACGACCACGTCGTTCGGCCACTTGATACCCGCCGGCGTGCCGCACTGGTCCTGGACCGCCTGCGCCGAAGCCAGGGCCGCGCCCTGCGTCAGCACCGCCGCAAGGGTGGGCATCTGCGGCAGCCAGGCGACCACCGAGCAGAGGATGGAGGAATGCGGCGGGGCAAGCCAGCGGTTCCCCCGGCGCCCGCGCCCCGCCGACTGGTGTTCGGCAAAGATGGCCAGGCCGTCGGACGCCTCCGGGCCGCCGCCCGCCGCCTCCCACGCCAGGTCGTTCGTCGATGCGGCCGACTCGACGCACCGGACGCGCCGTCCCACGCGCCTGGTCGCCAGGCCGCACGCCACCTCCGCCTCCAGGAGCGACGGCGGCGCGGCCGCCAGGCGCACCCCCATCATCGGGTGCGTCTCAATGACAAATCCCAGGCGGGAGAGTTCCTCGACCGCGCGGAGGGCTCGCGCCGGCGGCATCGCGAGAAGTTCGCCCAGTTGCGCCAGGGAGATTCCCTGGGCCCGACGCTCACGCAGCGCCAGCGAAACCCGCGCGTCCATGCAGCCGCTCTCCGGCCAAGCAGGCAGATTCTCACGGCCGTTACGACATCCCCAGGCCCTTCCGCAGTTCGACGATCAGCGCCGGCAGGTCATACTGGACAATGTCCCAGAGGATTTGGAGGTCAACCTTGTCGTAACCATGCACCAGGCGGTTACGCAGGCCGACGACGCCCACCCAGGGAATGGCACGGTGACGGTCGCGTTCCTCGGCCGAGACATGCGCCGCCGCCTCTCCGACGATCTCCACCAGGTGCGTCAGCGCCAGGCAGAACTGACGGTCGCCCTCGAGGTCCGCGCGGCAGCGGCCGCGAGCCATCTCCACGGCCTCAGCCGCATAGTCCAGCATGTGCCGCAGGCGGATCGCATCGTCATGCCGCGTCATATTCCACCTCCGCCTCCGCCAGCACCTCGTCGCGGAAGTAGTCGCTGAGGAACCCGGGCGTGTTCAGATCGACCTTCCGCCCCAGAATCTGCGACAACTCCTCCTGCATCGTGAAGAAACGCAACCCCACACGCGTGCCCGGCTCAAACTCCACCAACACGTCCACGTCGCTGTCGGGACGGAAGTCGTCGCGCAGCACCGACCCGAACAGCGCCAGCCGCCGAATGCCGTTGCGCCGGCAGAACTCGGCCACCTGCTCCTTCGGCAAGTCGATATGCGGTCTTCCCATGTCGCCCCATCCTATGCCGTCTTCACGATGCCTTCAGGAGCAATGAAGGCTGCGCCGCCCGGCAATGAAAACAAATACATTCGGAGCCCGGGAAGTTCAAGCCAAACGCCCACGTACGGCGGGCATGGCGGCGTTCTCAGGCCCGGCTGACTTCAAGCGAGATGTCCAGGATGGGCGCGCTGTGAGTAAGGGCCCCTACGCTGATGCGGTCGACGCCCGCCTCGGCCACCTGGCGGACGTTCTCCAGCGTTACGCCGCCCGAGGCCTCCAGCGCAGGCCCGCCGCCCTGGAACAGCCGGTCGCGCATCTCGACCGCGCGGCGGATCATCGGCACAGTCATGTTGTCCAGCAGCACGACGTCGGGCTCCGCCCCGAGGACCTCTTCCAGGTAATCCACCGACTCGACCTCCACCTGGATGGGGATTTCGGCGGAGATGCGCGAGCGGGCCTCGCGCACCAGGCCCGCGATGGTCTCGCCCATGTGGTTCGGGGCGCGCACCGCCAGGTGGTTGTCCTTGATGAGCACGCCGTCGTGCAGGCCCGTTCGGTGATTGACGCCGCCGCCCATGCGGACGGCGTACTTCTCCAGGTATCTCCATCCCGGGGTGGTCTTGCGGGTGTCGAGGATGACCGCGTCCGTGCCCGCGACCGCCTCCACGAACTGTCGCGTGAGCGTGGCCACGCCCGACAGCGCCTGGAGCAGGTTCAAGAGCGTCCGCTCGACCGTCAGCAGCGGGCGGACGGGCCCCTCGATCCGCCCCAGCACTGTGCCGCGCGAGATGCGGGCGCCGTCCTGGACAAGGGCCTCGAACTTCAGCCGTCCGTCCACGCGCTGGAGGATGGAGGGCACGAGCAGGATGCCCGCCGCCACGCCGTCGGCCTTCGCCAGCAGGTCGCCGCGAGCCGAGGCCCGCGTGTCTATCAGGACGTCGCTCGTAAGGTCGCCCGGGCCGATGTCCTCGTCCAGGGCGAGCGTCAGGAGCGGCTGAAGGCTGTCGAGCGCCCTGATCCTGAGGCGCTCCATCGGAATCGTCGTGGGCGGGCGTTTAGGTGGCATGCTGGAGTTCCACTATGCGGTCCCGTATTTCGGCGGCCCGCTCGAACTGGAGCCGTTCGGCCGCACGATACATCTCCCCTTCAAGTTCCCGCAACAGTTCCGTGCGCGCGAAGTCCTTCTCGGAGAGGCGCACGGCCAGCCTGGCGGCGCGGCGGCCCTGCACCTCGGCCTCGATGCCCGCGCGGACGGCCTTCCGGATGGTCTGCGGCGTGATGCCGTGCGCCTGGTTGTAGGCCGCCTGCTTTTCGCGGCGGCGGCGCGTCTCGTCCATCGCCCGCGCCATCGACTCGGTCATCGTATCGGCATATAGGATGACCTCGGCGCTGGCGTGCCGCGCGCAGCGGCCGATCGTCTGTAGGAGGCTCGTTTCCGACCGCAGGAACCCCTCGCGGTCGGCGTCCAGGATGGCCACGAGGCTCACTTCCGGCAGGTCGAGGCCCTCGCGCAGGAGGTTCACGCCCACGACCACGTCGAACTTGCCGAGCCGCAGGTCCCGCAGGATTTCGCTGCGCTCGAAGATCTCGACCTCGCTGTGAAGGTACTCGCACTTTATGCCCTCGCGGCGGAAGTATTCCGACAGGTCCTCCGCCAGCCGCTTCGTCAGCGTCGTGACGAGCGTCCGCTCGCCGCGCGCCGCCCGCGCGCGAACTTCTCCCAGCAGGTGCCGCACCTGCTCGCGGGCCGGCTCGATGCGCACCTGCGGGTCCACGAGGCCCGTGGGGCGGATGACCATCTCGACCACCTCGCCGCCCGACTGCTCGACCTCCCAGTCGTCCGGCGTGGCGCTCACGAAGATACACCGCCGCGCAAGTTCTTGCCACTCCTGGAACCGCAGCGGGCGGTTGTCGAGCGCCGACGGCAGGCGGAACCCGTGCTCCACCAGGGTCTGCTTGCGGCTCATGTCGCCGGCGAACATTGCCCGAATCTGCGGCACCGTGGCGTGGCTCTCGTCCACGAACACCAGGTAATCGTCGGGGAAATAGTCCAGGAGGCAGTACGGCCGCTCGCCGGGCCGCCGGCCGGAGAGGTGGCGGCTGTAGTTCTCGATGCCCGCGCAGTAGCCCACCTCGCGGAGCATCTCCAGGTCGTACTTCGTGCGGGCATCCAGGCGCTGCGCTTCCAGCAATTTACCGGCGCCCCGGAGTTCGCGCAGCCGCGCGGCCAGTTCCTCCTCGATCCAGATGCACGCCCGCTCGATGCGGTCCTCGGGCATCACGAAATGCTTGGCCGGATAGATGAACGTCTGCTGCTCGCCGCCCAGGATTTCGCCCGTCACGGGGTTGAAAATGCTGAGCCGGTCCACTGCGTCGCCCAGGAACTCGATGCGGTGGGCCAAAAACTCCTCGTACGCCGGCTGCACGTCAACGCAGTCGCCGCGAACGCGGAACTTTCCGCGGCCGAAATCGACGTCGTTCCGCTCGTACTGGAGATCCACCAGGCGCCGCAGCAGGTCGTCGCGCTCGATGCGCTTGCCCGCCTCCACGCCGATGACCATCCCCTGGTAGTCCTCGGGGCTGCCCAGGCCGTAGATGCACGAGACGCTGGCCACGATAATCACGTCGCGCCGGCTCATAAGTGCGCTGGTCGCCTGGAGGCGCAGCCGGTCGATGTCGTCGTTTATGCTCGCGTCCTTCTCGATGTAGATGTCGCGGGCCGGAATGTACGCCTCCGGCTGGTAGTAATCGTAGTACGACACGAAGTACGCCACCGCGTTGTGCGGAAAGAACTCCTTGAACTCGCCGTACAACTGGGCCGCAAGGGTCTTATTGTGGCTGATGACCAGCGTGGGGGCCTGCACGCGGGCGATGACGCTGGCCATGGCGAACGTCTTGCCGCTGCCCGTCACGCCCAGCAGCGTCTGAAAGCGCCTGCCCGCCTCCAGGCCGCGCACAAGGGCCTCGATGGCCTGCGGCTGATCGCCCTTGGCCTGGAACTCCGAAACCAGTTCGAACCGGTCCATAGCGCTCTTGTGCCCCGCCCGGAAACGGTGGATTCTACCACGCTCGGCGGCAAGGGACAACGCCGGACGGGCATTTGCGACAACGAAGAACCTCCGGGCATGGTGGGGCGAGGCGAGGGCGGAGACTGCGTGAGCAATGGCGGACCGCTCGCGCGAAATGTTCAGCCGTCGCCGGCACCGCGACGCCCGCCTACGGCGCGGTGTTCCCGGCAGGCACGGCTTTCTCGGCAGGCGCTGCGGCGGGAGGTTCCGGGCGAACGGCCTCAGCGGCCGTCGCCGACGGGCCTCGAACGCGGATGACGAGCAGAACCTGCGCGGCCGCAGCGGCCTTCTCGCCCCAGGCGTCGTCGGCAACGAAGTTGACCTTCTCGGCCTCGCCTTTCTTGTCGGCCAGTTTGGCCTTCAGCGCCATGTCGGAATCCCCGGACATCCGCGCGCCGCCGGCCACGCCGCCCACCGCCCCGCCGGCCGCGCCGGCCTGCGGCTGAACGCCGTAGCCTAACTGGCCATTGAAGGCGGGCGGTGCTGCGGGGCGCGGCGCGGCCGGGGGAGCCGCGGCCGGCGGCGATGCCGCTGGGCGCGGGGCCGCGGGCGCGGCCGATGAGGCAGCCGGTGCTGCCGCCCCCGCGGAACCGCGTGCAACCTGCTCCGGCTGCGGGGGAGGCTTGTCGGCCGGGCCGGCGCCCGGCGCCGCCCCCGCCCCCGCGTACCTGCCGAAGTAGTCTCTTGCGTCGCGATCAACGTCCTTCGCGCGTGCGCCGGATTCGGTGCGCGTCAAGCCGGCGGCGGGCTTGCCGGCCGCCGCAGAGGCCTTCTCGCCAAGCGTCTGGCCGTTCTGCCGGCCGCCCTCCCGCCGGTCCGCTTCCACGGCCGGCCAAGCCGACCGTGCCACGTCGGTGCCGCCCGCATACACCTGCCCTTCCTGCGATCTCAACTCCTGCTGGAGGCGAGCGATGGCGCGGAACTCCGGGCTGGACTCGGCCCGGACGTTCATGCCGGGAGTCTCGGCCAGGCGGCTGCCGAATCGCGAGAGGCTGTCGCGGTCGGCCAGGACGAGCCACACGGCCTCGCCGTTGCGGGACGCCAGGTAATAGACGCCCGGCCGGCCCTCATCGGACTCATCAAGATAGTACGGTTCGCCGCCGCGGCGTTTTTCGAGGGCCGCCTCCTGCCGCGGCTCGCCGCGTCCCGCGGTGCTTCCGAGCGCCGTCGAGGCCGGCCGCCAGCCGCCGGCCTCGAAGAGGCCGACGAGGCGGCGGTCGGCCTCCGCCAGGGACTCGGCTTGAATGACCAGTTGAGGGGCTGCGGCGCGGAGGTTTTCGCGCGTGGCCAGGCGGGCGAGTTGGTCCGGGGCGGCACGCCCGTCGGCCACCGCGCGCATCGTCTGCCGCAGCGCCGCCGGGTCGCCAGCGGCCGCCGCCGCGCCGGTTGCGGCCTGGCGGGCCGCCTCGTGCGCAGGGCGGGCCGCGAAGGTTATCCCGACGTCCTCCTGCACCTTCAACTTGCTCGCCGCCGACGGCTCGGGCGTGGCTTCCTCCGCCGGAGGCGTGGCGGGCCGCTTGGCCCAGGCCAGCGGGCCAGCCGCAGGACCGGCCTCGGCCGCCTTCTGCTGGGCGGAGAGGCCGCCGATCGTGGCAAGCGGTTCGGCCGGCGCCGTCGGCGGCTCGGCCGGGACGACCTCTTTCATTTTTTCGCCGGCGCGGGTCTCAGACGGCGGCGCGACCGCAGGACCGGCGGTCGGCGGCGCCGGCGAAGCGGCCGGAGGCGTCGCCGGCCGCCCTCTTGAGCGCGCCAGGGCGACCGCCTCGTCCTCCGGCGCGGGCTGCGCAGCGGGCGAAGGCTCGGCCACTGCGACCTGCGCGGCGGGCGCCGCCTGGACCACTGTGAGCCGCACGGCCGGCGGCTGCTCGGCCTGCGGCTGCGCGAGCGGCGGCCCAGGAGTGTCTTTCCGGGCGTCGGCGGGGACAAGGGCGACGCCCAATTTGGCAGTCTCCGGCGCAATCTTGTAAGTGAGGTCGGCGCCGTTGATCACCGCCGCCTTCGGTTGCGTTCCCGAGGCCGCGGCCTCGCCTGCCAGGGTGACGTCGCGTGCCTCGGCCGGCATGATGGAGGCCGGCTTCTCGGCCCTGACGGGCGCGCCCGCGCCTCCGCCGCCGCCGGCGGGGACCGCGACTTGCGTGCCGTTCATCTTCATGCCGCGCGCCGCTGCACCGTCATAGTAGAAAGTGTAACCTTTTTCCGCAGCGCCGTTGACGTCGCCCTTGAGAGCGGTCTCTGCCGCGCTCTTGCGCACATCGGCATCGGCGAGGGGGGCCGGCCGGCCGGCCGGGGCGGCCTGACGCAGGCGGACCTCGTGGTCGTCGTGCAGCGCGGCCGGCACTTGAGCAACGCGACTGGCGGAGGCATCGGGCTCCGCCGTGGCGAACTCGTGGAGACGACGCACATCGGCGGGCTTATCGCCCCCGCGGCCGCGCGCGGCGGTAGCGAAGTCCGTCAGACCGGCGCCGCCCCCGGGGGCGGCAGCGGCAGGCCCGGCGGGCGCAGCGGCGGCCAGGCGGTCGGCGCCGCCGGTTTCCGTGGCCGGGGTCGCGGCCACCTCGGAGAGCGGCGCGGGCGACCGCATGGCGGTCTCGCTCAGGTAGGCCACCAGCCCGATGCCCGCGGCCAGCAGAACGGTGGCAGCAACGGCCAGGACGCGCGGCCAGGGGCGGGCACGGAGCATCGGCAGCGTGCGCTGCTGCGGCTGGCCCTCGATTGGCGCTCCCGTGGCCAGGACGCCACGGCGTTCAATCTGGCGGATGACGTCGCCGGCGAGGTGCTCCGGGGCCTTGCGCGCGGGCAGGCGGCCCAGCAGGTCCATCGTGGCGCGGAGTTCGTCGGCCAGCGTGCGGCAGCCGGCGCAGGAATCGAGGTGGGCCCGGACGCCGGCCGACAGGTCGGCCGAGAGTTCCTTGTCGAGGTACGCCGACAGATGTTCATGAACCTGATCGCACAGCATGGCCGGTTACCTCATGCCCCGCGCTTCCCTGCATCTTCGGTTCCGGTCGCGTGCCCGGCGGCCCCCGCCGCCGGCCCGGACAACACCGGTCACTGCTTCAGGAGCGGCCTGAGTTTCTCGCGCAGCATCAGGCGCGCCCGGTGGAGGCGCGACTTGACGGTTCCCGTGGGCACGTCCAGGATTTCCGCCATCTCGCGGTAATCGCAGTGCTGGATGTCGCGCAGGACGATGACGGCCCGGTGCTCCTCGTCGAGGTCGCCCAGGGCGTGCTGGACGAGGGCCTCCGTCTCGGCCGCCATGACGGGGTCGGCCGGGTCGGGCGCCGACGGGTCGGCCCAGGCCGCCTCGCCGCCCTGTTCGCCTTCGGCCGCCGATGCCAGCGAAGCATGCGCCCATTTCCTTTTTCGGCGATGGCTGAGGGCCGTGTTCACGGCAATCCGGAAGAGCCACGTGTAGAGGCTGCTTCCGCCTCGGAACCCGCCCAGGTTCTCGTACGCCTTGATGAACGCGTCCTGGAGGAGGTCGCGGGCATCCTCGGGCGACCCGACCAGGCGGAAGACGGCGTTGTAAAGCCGGTCCTGGTATCGCTGGACGAGGGCGGCGAAAGCCGTCCCGTCGCCGCCGAGCGTCCGGTTGACCAGTTCCTGGTCGGCCGGCCCGCCGCTGGATGCCGCTGGCGAACTCACATCCGATCCGTCCTTTTAGACGCCGCGCCCGCGCGCGGGTTCCCGCAAATCGCCGCGCCCGCGCCGCGGCATCGGCCCGGCGGGGCTCCGTTGCCCGCCGCGCAAACTTTGCGCCGCGGCGCTACTATATCCCGCGCCCCCGGCCGCGACAAGGGCGCCGGGCCGGGTGGTTGGCGTGACCCCTCAATTACGGGGGAAACGTTGCCGCACGGGCGCACAAGCCCGCCGGCCCCGCGTCATGCTGTACGCCCGCCGCGGGACGGCGTTCGGTAAAAAGTCTGTAACGCGCCGCCCCCGCGGCGGTATCATGCCGCCGGCCGCACCGTCAGAGCCGCGACCGTGAGGGAGCGGCGCCGTGCCAGGGCCGCGGCCTCCAGCGGGCAGAGCCGTATCAGGGCCGGGAGGGAACGCCATGGCCGCTGAACGACGGGGCATCGCCGCCGCCGGCAACTGGATTATCGACCATATATATATCTGCGATAGATGGCCGCAGGAAGAGACCCTGGCCAACATCCTGGAGGAAGGCCGCGGCACGGGCGGCGCGCCCTACAACTGCCTGGTGGACCTTGCGAAGTTCGGCCCGCCGCCCGGCCCCGGCGGCCGGCCCATCCCGCTGGAGGCCGTCGGCCTGACGGGCGACGACGCCGACGGCGAGTTC
>Ga0194112_10003061_pt1 | contig 23486 bp, 19 predicted proteins | sample TA2MahC400mmetaG_FD_146191 | JGI IMG/M metagenome (GOLD analysis project Ga0194112, IMG submission 146191) | Freshwater microbial communities from Lake Tanganyika, Tanzania - TA2015016 Mahale Deep Cast 400m | ecosystem: Environmental > Aquatic > Freshwater > Lake | place: Tanzania: Lake... | reverse complement strand
TCATCGAGCACCAGCACCCAGTCATTGTTCTCGCCGGAGGTGGGCGGCGTGAACTCGCGCTCGCCGGCGATGGCGAACTCGCCGATGACGGTTGTCTTCCCGGTGCGCGGGTCGAACCACGACGCCTTGACCTTCTTGTTCATCCGAACTTTGAACGGCTTGCCGAATGGAGAATAGACCATCGCGTAGCTGCCGTTGGCGTCGCGCGTCGCCCGGATATTGTCGTCGCCGACGACGAGCGATTGGTCGGGGATGCGGGTCAAGAATGGGCGCGATTCCATCAACGCGCGTGCGTGACGCATCTGGTTGGCGCCGGGCAAGTGGATCGCCTCCTGCCACGCGGTGCGCTGGTCAACGAACCGGCGGTTCTTCTTCGGGTCGTGGAAACTCCAGATGTCGTGGCAACCGTAGGTGTGTCCGTGCGCGCCGGCGAAGAACGCCCAGTAGCCAAGTTTGCGCGCGTCCCACTGGTCGAACCAGCCTTGTTCCTTCTTTCTGCGGACGGGATGATTTTCGTAACACGGCTCGGCGTCCATGCACGGCTTGGTCGGCGCGCGGTTGTAGTCACGGGTGAGCTTGTCGTAGCTGGCGATGTTCTTCTCACTGTGGCCGCTCTGGATCATGTTGAAGTCGAGCCACGGTTCCTCATGCACCATGTCGGCGGAATGTTTGCCGCCGCTCGGATGAAACGTGATCAAGTGTTTGCCGCCGTCGCCCGCCCGCACCCCGGCAGCCATCGCGCGAATGATCTCGCGTTGCTCGTCGGTCTCAATGGCCCGGTCGCCGCCGAGAATCCAGATGATGTTGGCGTCGCGGTAACGCCGCGCGAGCCACTCGCCGTAAGCGCGGGCGTTTTGCGGCGTGAAAATCACCGGGCCTTTGCCCCAGCGTTTGTTCCATTTGTCGCCCCACGTCGGTAACATGCCGATCCAGAGGCCGAGTTCGTTCGCGCGCTTCGTGATCCAGTCCACGTGCTTGAAGTAGTCCTCGACCGGCTGCGTCGGGTCGTCGTTGCGCAGCGGCAGATGGCCGTAAGCGTTTGGCAGACGCAAGCCGTCAAACTCGGCGAGCACGACCGCCTGAATCACGGTGAATCGTTGCCCGGCCCGCGTGCGCAGGTAAAGATCAGCTTCCTCGCGCGTCAGGCAGTGGAACAATTCCCAAGCCGTGTCGCCGAGATAAAAGAACGGCTGGCCGTTGTCGTGGACGAGAAAACGTTTGTTGTCGCTGACGCGCAGCCCGAACGCCGGCGCGGCGATCAGCATGGCGGAGAAGGCCAGCACAGCACGCAAACAAGCGAGTGGCGATTTCATCGAGGGTTCGGGCGCGCACCTTACAATCGCCCATTCCACCGGTCAAGCGGAACGCTCCCATCATTCCGCGGGTGTTGCCTTGAGCAACCCTCAGAATTGAAGCTGGAAGAGGCCGCTGACGGGGCGGTGTTTCAGTTCACCGGGACCAAGATAGTTGTCTTGGTCGGCGTCGAGCTGTTTGAACAGGCTCATGGTAACGCCGGTTTTCTCCAAGCCGGTTTTCCATTCATCGGCGTTGACCTTGCCGTCGCGGGCGGTGTCGAGCGAATCGAAATGTCTGCGCGCGTTCGGCGAGGTGTCGAATTGCTGCCACTCTTCCCATGTGATGTGGCCGTCGCGGTTCTTGTCGGCCTTGGCAAATCCCTCGGCGCGCATCGTGCGGACGAACTCCGCATAAGAGACCTTGGCTTGGTTGTCGCGGTCAGGCGCGTTGGTCGCGCAACCGGCCAGCATGATGACGGCGAGAAGGCAGAGGAGCTTATTCATGATGACGACAGTTTATCACGTGAAGCGAGCAAGTGTCCAGTCAAGGAATCGCGGGCACCAACGTTTCAGGAACGCGCCGAATTTGCCGGGGATGGTGAGGACGACTTCGCGTTTGCGACGGGCGCAGGCGCAGAGAATGGCGCGCGCGACGGTGCGCGGGTGAACGCCTTTCATCGGGCCGATGCGGACGGGTCCGCCGTAGCGGACCTGGTTTTCGAAAAACGGTGTGTCGGTGTAGCCGGGCATGATGAGGATGACGTCAATCCCGGTGCCGCGCAGTTCGATGCGGAGCGAGTCGCTGAGGGCGCGGACGGCGAACTTGCTGGCGCAGTAGAGGGAGTTGCGCGGCGTGGCCAGCAGGCTGAGAATGGAGCCGACATTGACGATCTGTCCACTCCCTTGCTTTTTCATTTGTGGCAGGACGGCTTGCGTGCAGCGAAGGACACCGAAGAAGTTGACCTCCATGAGCCGCTGGGCGTCGGCGAACGCGGTGTTCTCGACGGTGGCGCGGATGCCGAAGCCGGCGTTGTTGACGAGGATGTCCACGCGGCCCAACTTCGCGATGGTCGTTTCGACCAACCGGTTCACGTCATCGTCGCAGGTCACGTCGGTTGGGACGGCGAGAATCGTGTCGCCGGCGATCTCCTGTAATTGGGCGGCGTTGCGAGCCACAGCGACGACGCGCGCCCCGGCGGCGGCGAAGGCGAGGGCGGTTTCGCGTCCGATGCCGGTGGAGGCGCCGGTGACGATGACGATTTTGTTGGTGAATTTTTTCACTTTTCTTATGAGGAAAGATAGCATATATGTGTTGGGGGTGCGTGACAATGCTGTAGCATGAATGCAAACAACAACAGGCCGCCATCGGTGCTCGCGATAGACGACGACGCGAACATCCTTGACATCATCAAGACATACCTGGAAGGCGAAGGGTTTGTTGTGGAGGCGCAAACCGATCCGCGCCGAGGGGTGGAATGGTACGGGCAACGATGGCGCGAGGTGGACTTGGTGTTGTTGGATTACATCATGCCGGAGATGAACGGCGAGGCAGTGTTTGAACGGGTGCGTCAAGTCAATCCCAATGCGCGGGTGCTGTTGTTGACGGCGTGTGACGACGTGGTGGCGAAGAAGCTGTTTGAACAGGGGCTTCGCGGATACATTCAAAAGCCGTTTTACTTGAACCAACTGGCGCGGAAAATTCAGGACGTGGTCAAATCGGCCTGAGCCAATCGAAAGGGGGCGCATCGTGAGCAAACCGGGACAAGTCAGCAACGATTCGTTGGTGGAGATTCACAAGGCGCGTAATCCGTGGCAGGGCCATTTGCTGATCGGCTACCTGCAGGACAACGGGGTGGAAGCAGCGTTTCAAGGCCTTCCCTCAGTGCCATTGACAGCCGGTGAATTGCTCGAAACAAGCAACCACGTGGCCGGCATCTACGTCCTGCAACAAGACGCCGCGCGCGGCCGTGAATTGGTGGAGGAGTTCCTTGCTGTCGAGGAGGTCGAAACCACGTCTCCGGAGAGTCAACCGCTCGACAAGGAGCGCATCGCCGAGTTGCGCGGCGCGTTGCGGGAGGAACGGAAGACGTTCGCCTTTCTCGGCTGGGTTGCCGTGGTGTTTCTGGTGGCACTGGCAGTGTTGTGGGCGGTTTGGCCGGTTTGGCTGAAGACGGCGCCGCTGGCGCCATTGTACCGTTGGACGGGGGTGGCGCTGCTGGCGCTGGCGGCGGCCTTCGCGCTGAACCAGACCCGACGATGACATGACCGTTTCCAAATTCGTTAATTGCGCAGATTTGCGTGTTGACAGTCTGTGAACTGCCGACTACGCTGTGGGCAAATTAAGACAAACAAACCGCGGAGATAATATGAAGAAGCCTTCCACCACCAAACGACGTGCCTTTACTCTTATTGAGCTGCTCGTTGTCATCACGATCATTGGCGTCCTTGCCGGCCTGCTGTTTCCTGTTGCGGGCAAGATTCGTGAGAATGCCCGCCGTATCCAGTGCCTGAACAACCTCAGACAGATCGGCACCGGCCTTGGCATGTATTACGACGACAACCAGCAACGCATGCCCGTCGGCCAAGCAGCCGACCCCAGCGGCTCATTCAAGGTGCTCAGCAATTATCTCAGCAATACAGCGCGATTGCTCTGGTGCCCCAGCGACACCACGAGAAAAGCTCCAGTCAATTTTGACCGCTTGGTCTTGGGATCACCATCCGAAAACAATATCAGCTACTCGCTATGGACCAATGCCCAATGGCAAGCCCCGTTGATGCAGCCGTTGATGTGGGATCGCGGCGTTCAACTCGGGGGAGTTGGACAAACTGCCCCGTGGAAGGGCGACGACAGCCCTCACAGGGGCGAAGGCGGCAACATTCTTTGGACTGACAGCCATGTGGCGTGGTCTTCCCGACTTCCCACCAACAACATCCCCTTTGGTCTCGTTAATCCGTAACCACGAATCCATTCAACAACACAAGCCCCAACGCGCGCGTTGGGGCTTGTTGTTTTGGGCACAATGACTACGGGAGTTCCTTGATTCGAAGATTGCGAAAAGAAACGTTGTCCTTGTGGTCCTGCAACAGGATATGGCCGTTCTTTCGGGCGCAAAAACCAGCGTCCTTCTTGAACTTGCTGGCCTCCAAATGCGCCTTGAACCCGGAAGACGAGCGGTCGAACTCGAGCACTTTCTGGCCATTGAGCCAATGTTCGACACGGGTGCCGTTGACCACGATCCGCCCTTCGTTCCATTCGCCGATCGGTTTGACTTTCTTGTCGGTGCGCGCCGGTACAATGTCGTAGAGCGAGCCGATCGTGCGGTTGCCGTTCGTGCCCAGCTTGGCGTCGGGATGCTTGTCATCGTCGAGGACTTGAAATTCATAACCGACGGATTTTGTCGTTTCCGGGTCAATGAAATACTTCACGCCGCTGTTCGCCCCGGGGGTAAGCCTGAACTCAAAGATCAGGTCGAAATTGGCATATTTCTTTGCCGTGATGATGTCGCCGCCCTTGCCGCCGGCAAGGACACTGAGGACGCCATTCTTGACCTCCCATCCAACGCCGGGGAAATCAGGCCCTTTGATGCTGCGCCAGCCGGCGCTGGTCTTGCCGTCAAACAACGGCTGATAACCATCCGCGCCACAGGATGCCGCCGCCGCACAGAGAACGACCGTCCCGGCGGCCGCTTTGCGTTTGATCTCCTTGAGGCGGATGTTGCGCCAGCGGACTTGCAGGCCGGCCGTCTTGGAGCCGTGAACCTGAAGGGCAATGAAACCGCTTGGCGTCATCGAGTCTTTGAGGTCCGCAGCGGGCACGCCGTTGAGGAAAGTCTTGATCGAGTCGCCGATGGCCTCGATGCGGAAGTGGTTCCACGCATCGGGCTTGAAGGCCTTGCGGGCGGGCTCATTGTTCTTGAGGTCAAACAGCCAGCCGCGCCGGCCCTCGTCGTAAATGCCGCCGCTGAAGGCGCGCGCCGACGGGTCAATCTCCACCTGATACCCGTGGACGCGTCCCGCCGGGATCTTCTTCGGCTTGCCGGCGACCTCGACGCTTTTTTCGGCGTCGAAACATTCACTGCGAACCTGGACGCCGGAGTTCAGTTTGGAATCCACCTTGAAATCCACTTCCAAGATGAAGTCGGCATAATTTTTCTTCGTGCACAAAAAGCTGTTCGGCGTCTTCAATACCGTGGTGCCGACGATACAGCCGTCTTCGACCGCGTATTGCGCCTCGCCGCCGCGTTGCACCCAGCCGTCGAGGTTCCTGCCGTTGAACAGGCTCACCCAGCCGGGTTCCGCCGCGAAACCGCAACTGATCGTCAATACAGCGCAGAGCCATCGTGTTGTTTTCATCATATTCCTTTTGTTTCCTTTTTTGACGGCCTCAGGTAAAACACATTCACCATGAACAAACCACTTCTTTTTTTGACTGCCATCGCATTGCTCGCGCCGCTTGTCCGCGCTGAGCGCGTCAAACTTCTGCCGGCCGGCGCCCCCGGCATCGTGGCCGGTGAAGACAAGGAAAACGACCCGACCGAGCCGACCATTGATGTTTATCTTGCGCCGAAACAAACCGCCTGCGGCGCTGCGGTCGTCGTCCTGCCGGGCGGCGGCTACGGCAGCCTGGCCATGGAACACGAAGGCAAACAGATCGCCGAATTCTTCAACAGCCACGGCGTGGCCGCGTTCGTCACGCGCTACCGTCACGCGAAACGCTACCAGCACCCGATTCCGATGCAGGACGCCCAGCGCGCGATCCGCTTCGTCCGCGCCAACGCCCAACGGTTTGGCATTGCGCCGGACCGCATCGGCGTGATGGGCTTCAGCGCCGGCGGCCATCTCGCGGCCACGGTCTCGACGCAGTTTGCGACTGAGAACGGCGTTTCGAGCCGGCCGGATTTTTCGATCCTTTGCTACCCGGTGATTTCATTTCTTGAATTCACCCATCAAGGATCGCGCAGAAACCTGCTCGGCGACAATCCGCCGCCGGAGTTGGTCAGGAAGATGTCCGCCGAACTTCAAGTCGGCGACCAGACGCCGCCCACGTTTCTGTTCCACACCGACGAAGACAAAGGCGTGCTCTCCGAAAACAGCATCCTCTACTATCGCGCCCTGCGCCAACACAAGATTCCCGCCGAACTGCACGTTTACCGCGCCGGCCGGCACGGCGTCGGCCTGGCCAAAGACCATCCCCAGTTGTCCACGTGGGGCGCGCTGTTGATCAACTGGATGGATGGCCTCGGCCTGCGCCGCAAATGACCGGATCGCGCGCTCACCATTCGCGGCGGTTGTGGCGGAGCGCAAAGGAGGAGAGGCTGCGCAATTCAAACGGCGGCGGCGCGTTCGACGGCAGCGACGCGAGCGCCGCCTGCAATTTGTTTCGTGCCGTCACAACTGCGCGATCCTTGCTTTCAGCCAAGTTATCACGCTCGTCCCGGTCGCGCTCCATGTCGAAGAACCGTCCATCGGAATAGAGCTTGTATCGGTCGTCCCGGACAACGCGCTCGTCGCCGTACTGGTTGAAAATCCACCGGCGCGGCGCGGTCGCTCCCCGTTTCCCGCGCAAGACACCGGCGAACGACCGCCCGTCAATTTTCAGTTTCGACGGCAACCGCACGCCGGCCAGTTCGCAAAACGTCGGCAATAGATCAGAAAAATCCGCCAGCGCCAGCGTGCGCCCGACCGGGACAATCGTCGGGCTGTTCGCGAACAACACCACGTTGCCGCCGGCCTCGGTGAGTTGATAAAGTCCGCCCTGCACCTCGCGACCGTTGCACCGGGCAGAGAGCGCCTTTTCCGTGCCGTTGTCGGTGGCGACAAACACCACCGTGCGCTCGCGCAAACCGAGCCGCTCCAGTTCGGCAACCAACTCGCCGACTTGACGGTCCGCGTACTGCAACATGCCGGCGTAAAGCTCCTTGTGCGAACGCGACGCGTCGCGGTTCAGCGGCGTCGGCACCGCTGGCAGGTTGACGGATTGGCCGTGGGTCAAGACCATCGGGTAGTAGAGCAGAAATGGCTGGTCGCGATGCCGGCGCAGGAAATCGAGCGCAAACTCCTGGAACAAGTCCGGGCCGAACTTGCCCGGATGCGTTTCCCGTTTGCCGTTGCGTATCACCACGGGGTCCCAGTAACGGCTTTCGATGTTGCTGTTGAAACGCCGGAGAAACGGCGCATCGGCTTTGCGAATCGCCTGCGCAAACTGTTCCATGTCCGACGCGCCCACCTTGTCGCGATCAATGCTGCCCGGCCAGACCAGCGACTCATCGAACCCGTGTTGCCGGAGGATGTCCGGTTCGTTGTAGAGGTTGTTGATTTGCCATTTGCCGGCGATGGCCGTGCGGTACCCGGCGTCGCGCAACAACCGCGCGAAAGTGATTTCGCGGCGCGGATCCAGACCGCCACCGCCATAGAGCGCGGCATCGTGGTGCAGCACCATGCCGGACCGGAACAGATACCGCCCCGTCAACGCCACGATCCGGCTCGGCCCGCAAACCGTCGGCGTGTAGCAGTTGGCGACGCGCAATCCCTCGCGCGCGAGTTTGTCCATTTGCGGTGTGCAGTTCTCCTCGCTGCCGTAACTGCCGAACCATTCCTGGCCGCAGTTGTCGAGCAGGACAAAGATGATATTGATCGGCTGTGCAGCGCCACAGAGCGGCATCCACGCCGCGCTTGCAGCAATGGCGAGGAAAACGTACAGACGTTTCATGGTCATGGGACAGGTTCCTTCCGTTTTCAAGCGCCTCATATTCGTACAAATACTCAACTCCGACAACGAAGATATGACAGCCGCAAGCGATTGTTGAAACTCGCGCGGCGGGACAGTAGGATGAACTCCGTTATGCGCTATCGAAAATTGGGCCAAACCGGCCTCAATGTCTCTGTTGTCTGCCAAGGAACATGGTCCGTCGCCACCAAGGACATTTTCTGGGATGGCCAAGACAAAGCCGATTCATTCAAGGCGATCTGGGCCGGTTTGGATGCCGGGGTGAACTTCTTCGACACCGCGCCCGCCTACGGCAACGGCGAGGCGGAGGAGATTCTCGGCGAGGCGTTGGGGAAACATCGGCAGGAAGTCGTCGTGGCGACGAAGGTGCCGCCGACGGATCTTGTTCCGGAAAAGCTCCGGCTGAGTTGTGAGCGAAGTTTGCGCGCGTTGCGCACCGACTACATTGATCTCTACCAGATTCACTGGCCGAGCAAGGAACTGCCGCTGGAGCCGGCGTGGCGGACACTGGAAACGTTGCAACGCGAAGGCAAGATTCGTTACTTTGGCGTCTCTAATTTCGGCGTGAGTTTTCTTCGCGAGGCGATTCCGTTGGGACGAATCGAGAGTAATCAGTTGCCGTACAGCCTGCTCTGGCGCGCAGTGGAGTTTGAGATTCAACCGCTATGTGTCGCGCACCAGATCGGCATCCTTTGCTACAGCCCGCTCGCACAGGGTTTACTCACGGGCAAGTTTCAGACCGCCGACGAGGTGCCGGAGAAACGAGCGCGCACCCGTCTGTTTTCCTCGATACGCAAGATGACACGACACGGCGAGCTGGGTTGCGAGGCGGAAACGTTTGCCGTGTTCGCGGAAATCCAGGCGCTGGCCAGACAGCAGAAGATGGCGATGGGACACTTGGCGTTGGCGTGGCTGCTGCATCAAGCGGGCGTCACGTCGGTTGTCGTGGGCGCGCGCAATGCTGCGCAAGCCACTGATAATGCCACCGTGGCGGATTTCGAACTCGACGACGAACTGGTGGCGCGTTTGTCGCAGATCACCGAGCCGGTGAAACAGATCATCGGCCACAACGCCGACCCGTGGGAACACGTTTCACGCATGGAGAAACAATGAAGATCCAGATTCTGGTTTTGTGCATCGCCACTCTCGCTGGCGCCGAGGAGTGGTTCGCACCGTTCCAGCGCGTCGCCGACTACAAACCGAAAGGACCGACGCATTGTTTCCGGCAGTTCAACCACGACTGGAGTTGGATTGCGCTGCGTCCCGATCAAATTCCGGAGTTCCTGAGCGAAGCCGACCCGGTGGCGCTGGCGGAGTTGTTTCAGCGGACGCACGTGGACGGCACCGTCGTCATGGCTGTGCCGCATCACGGGTATTGCACCTACGAAACGCGGGTGGGCACGAAGTTTCCCGGCATGAAAGGCGACTGGTTTGGCCGGACCATCGAGGAGCTTCACAAACGCAAGATCGCCGCGTTCGGCTACGTCACGCTCAACTGGAACTGGAAGTTCATCCGCGAGAATCTGGGCCGCGATTTCATTCACGGCCAACCCGACGCCGATGGCGTTTGCCGGTCAAGATGCACCATTTGCCTGAACGCGCCGGGTTATCTCGAACTGGTCGAAGCCTACACACGCGAGGTGCTGGAGAATTATCCCGTGGACGGGATGCGTTGGGACATCCTCAAGACAGCCGAATGCTGCCTATGCAGCGGGTGCAAAAAGTTTTACCGCGAGACCTATGGCGAAGAACTGACTCCAGATTCCCGGCGATTCCAAGATTTCTACCTGGCAACGACCGGTCGCGCAGTCACACGTCTGCGCGTGCTTTGCAAGCGGATCAAACCGTCGGTGGAGATTTGGCAGAACTCCATTCAGAGTTATCATCCCAATCACCTCGACCTCTCGCGCGAGATGGACATCGCGTACAACGAATACGGCGATCCGTTCCGTTTGCAATTCATTCGCGGCGTGGCCAACAAGCCCGCAGCCATCAACGGCCTGATGAACAAGACGCCCACGGAACCGCCGGTGCCGCTCGACCGGCGCGAGTGGCGAACCTGCCTCGCGCTCGGCGGACGCTGTTACTCCTACTACGGCCACAAGCATGCCAGTCACAGAACGCTGCTGCCGAACGACACGATGCTGACGTGGCACCGCGAGCAACTGGCGCCATTCTACAAGATGGTCAGCGAGATTGAGCCGTGGCTGCAAGACGCCCAGACGGTGTCGCACATCGGCGTCGTGTTCTCGGAGCGGACGCGGTTTCAGTTTCCGAAATACGACCGGACACCCTACATCAACATGATGGAACCGATTGCCAACGCGTGTCTCCAGCGCAGCGCGCCCGTCGAGTTCGTGAACGCTCTTGACTTGGACAAACCGCTCTCGCGTTTTAAGCTCCTGATCGCGCCGCTTACGTCCGGTCTCAACGAGATCGAACTCGAACACCTGCGACGCTGCGTCCGTGACGGGGGCAACCTGCTCGTTGGTGGCGATGCGATTCCGTTCCCGTCGTCCGGCAAAGGCAAAGTGGTTCATCTCCGCAATCTCAACTCGCCGGAAATAATTGACCGCCTTGCCGGTCACGCGCCGGTCGTTGTTCAACCGACGGAGAACCGCGTCATCCTCACACGCCAGGAGAAACAGCGCCGATGGGTGTTGCATTTGCTGGATGACGGCCCCTGCACCGTCGAGATTCGCCGCGAGTTCGCTGCCCCGACCAAAATCGCGCATCAATACCCAGCATCCGGTTGGACGTGCGCCGCGGAGAAAACGCCCACCGGTCTGCGAATCAAAGCAAGCGGCCCGGCCGCTGACCGTCTCGCGGTTCTCGAATAGCGCGAAGGGAGAAAGTACTCCTCACGCTCCGCGTGAGGAACCGTCAACCCCATCAGCCCCCTCACGCGGAGCGTGAGGAGTACGTTGAGATTATCGCGCCAAGTTGCACGATGCGGCCGTATTTCTGAGCGTGCTACTCCGGCAGCGTGTCGCCGGGGTGGCGTTGCGACGAGAGCCACCAGCCGCGTCGGAACAGGTAGTCTTCGTTCTCGTAGAGCATCGGCGTGACGCCAACCGCCGTGAGATGAAAATCGCCGCGCAGGCGTAGCGTGATTGTTTCGTTCACAGCGCGAGCTACGAGCGTCCATGTGTCGCGCTCGCCGGGGGCGACTCGCGGCATTTGGCGTTTCTTGGTTTCGTCGGCCCACACTTCGCACGGCCCGATGGGGCGATCCGTCGCGCCAACGAGCATGTTGACCATATACCAGCCGTCGCGCGGGACGCGGAATTGGAGAGTGTCACGCTCGATGTGTATCTTGTCCTTGTCCAGTCGAAAAATGTTCCGGTAGCCGTCGGTCCAGCGGTTGGCCACGCGCGGATGCACGTCGCTGACAGGACGCTTGTCGGCGCGGCGAATGACGACCTTGAATTCCTGCAACGTGCCCGCCATCGTCCGGCTGAATGCGCTGGAGAACTCGTAGCCGGCGGCGGTCCGTCGCATGTTCCACTCGGCTGCGTGCGGGGTGATGGTCTTCTCGCCGGTCCACCAGCCGCGCGGGTTGAAATCGAAATCAAGATCGCCGGCGGGATGATGGACGCGCAGATACGTAATCAGGTTGGCGTTCTTGATGTCGCGCGGTCCCAGCGTCCCGGTCGCCACGCCTTTGCGGGCGGCTTTGCCCGTCTTGCCCTCCGGTTCGGCAATCCACTCCGCTGGGCAACCATCGAGAAACGCGTGCGGCACGGTGAACGTGTAGCGCACCAACCCGGAGACGTCCGCCTCGACCAGCCGCACCAGCGTCAACTCGAACGTGTCCTCCCCCGTTGCCACTTCGATGCGTGTCTTGGATTTGTCATCCGCGCGCCAGACATGATGAATCAAAGCGTCCACGCGCGTCACGACCGGTTTCGGCGCGAATTCCGGCTCTGCGTTCTCCGCCACGATCAACGGCGCGCCTCGCCAAGCGAGCGACAGAGGCGCCGCCGATTTCAACTCGAAATCGCCGGCGATAACCGAAGTGGCAGCCAGCAGCAGGAGAATTGCGATACGCTTACTCATACGCATACACGACTCCATAGGTTCTGAAACTGCCGGCGGGAACCTTGATCGTCGAGCCGGCGCCGACTTCGAGCGGGATCGTGTCCGGCCGTTCGGGCGTGGCCAGTACCGCCGAAGAAACTTGGCCGGGCAGATGCAACGTCATGGCCGGCAGGGCGGGCATCGGCAATTCGCCGCGTTTTGGGTTGTCAATTCCATCGCCGGGCTTGAGCGCGCGGCCCGACGCATTCAACAAATGCACGATTCGTCGCGTGCCGTCGCGATAGATCGGCGCGAGCAGGCCGCGCGGCGCGCCCTCGATGCGAAAGCGCGGCACGCCGGCAAGGATTTTCTCCACGGTCGCGCCGATCTGTTCGATGGCGCGCGGGTCCTTCGGCGGCTTGAACGCGCTCCGGTAAATTGACGTGGGCATCTGCTGGTTCTCGAACGCCAGCGGGCCAAGCTTGTCGGCGCGATGAAGTATTTGTCCTTTGCCGACTCGGCGCACGGGCCAGCCATCAGCGCAGGCAGTCAGCAGCAACCGGCCACCGTTCTCGACGTAACTCATCAGCAAGGCGCGTTGCTCGGACGAGATAACGGTGACGTTCGGCAGGATGATCAGCTTGAGCGAAGACAGGTCCATGCCGGGTTTCCACCGGCTTTCCAGCAGGACGCGCGTGTCGTTGTGCGTCAGGCAAAGCGCCTGAAGCCAGCCCTCGAACTCATGGTAGAAATGGTCCGGGTCCGGGTTGCTGTCACGCGTCGAACGGGACAGGAACAGCCCGATGTCCGCTGCCGAGCGCGCGACGCGCTGGTCCATCTGGTGCGGCCATTTCAGCAGTTTCTCTTGCGCCGGCCTGTCCTCGACCGGCGCGAGGCCGCCCCAGAGCGAGCACCGGCAGGCTTGGCCGAACGCCCACGTGAAATAGGCGGTCTGCTGTGTGTACTCCAGTTTCGCCCAGATCGGTTTGCCGTGCGCCTCGCCGAGCGCCTGGCGGGATTTCAACGTCGCGTAAACGAACGGATGCGATGCGAACGGCGCGGAGTTCACTTCGGTCCCAAACGTGTCATCGTCGAATCCGCGTTCCTCGATCATCGCACCGCGGTTGAACCCGCCGGGGTTTGATTGCAGCATCGTGGTGTAATCGAACATCGCCACGTCGGGCCGGATTTTGCGCAGTTCACGGCCGATCCTCGCGCGGAAATCGCCGAGGCTGCGCGCCCGCCAATGCATCCAGTCCCGGTAATCAGCGCGGGTGTGTTCGCCGGCCCAGAACGCCGGGTCGTGCGTCGGCGGCCACGAACGCTTGGTGTCGCGCACGTGTTTGGCACGGCAATGACGGCACCCGCAGTATTCGCGGCTGAGATACTGGATTTCATCCAACTGATAGGCGTCGGTGTTCGTCTCGCGCTGGTAGCGGCGCAGGTAATCAAGATAGGCTTCCTGAAATTCCGGGTTGTTCAGGCAGAAGATCCGGTGCCGCGTCAGCATGTCCTCGGCGTTGAGCTGGAGCCAATCGGGATGCTCAAAGACAAGCGGGTAGGCGTCGTAAAAATGAATCGTCCAGTCGTGATGCTCAATGACTTTCAGGCCGTGCTTGTGACAGGCATCGGCGATGACGCGGGCGATGCGACGAATGTCCGCGTCGCGCGAGGCGAAGTTCAGGCGGAAATGGTAGCCGCTGGTGATGGCCGCTTTGAACCCGGCAGCGGCAATCTCGGCGGCGCGTTTGTCCGCCGCTTCCGGCGTGAACGTGTGATAGCGGTTGCCGGCGTTGGAAGTCATCCAGTTGGCGAACGCGCCGTTGTAAAGCCAGTCCGCCGGACCGGCGCGAACACCTGTCGAAGCCAGCAGCGCCAGCAACACGAACGTTCGCAGCGATGGATGCGGCGTCATACCTTGAAGAAGATCCTCCGGCGGTAAAGGCCGCGCAGGATGACCCAGCAGAACAAGACGAACAAGACAGCAAACACCAGCGAACCGTTGTACGGACCGAGCCAGTCGGCCAGTCCGTTGGACAAAAACGTCTTGAGGCTCACCAGTTTGCCGGCGCCGCCGTCGAAGCGGATTTTGTCCAGCGTCTGACGGAGCACGACGCTTCCCACCCAGACGGCAATCGAGTTGACGCCAAACACGACGAACCACGGCGTCCACCACGTGATCTTCCGGACATCCGCCGCGTAGTAGCACGACGCCAGCGCCACCATGGCCATGCCGCCCATGAACAGCACCAGCGAACTCGTCCAGAGATTCTGGTTGATGGGAAAGAACGGCTCCCAGCACGCGCCGAGCAACATGGCCAGCGTGCCCAAGAAGTACAGTTTCACCAGCCTGTCCGATGCTGCTTCCGGCTGCCGCAACAGCCGCCCCGTCCAAATGCCCATCAATAAGGTCACGAACGCCGGCAGTGTCGTCAGCAATCCTTTGCCCTCAAAAAAGAAGCCTTTGGAGCGGGAACCGCAATGCGCGCCCATCACATGATGATCAATGAACTGCGCCCAGTTGCCGACTTTGTCCAGCACACCGGCGCCGTGCTCCGGCACCGGCACGAATTTCATCAGCACGAAGTACAAGATCAGAATGGACACCCCGGCGATGAAATGCGTCCGCGGCCGGCACCAGAGATACAGCAACGTCCCGAAGAAATAGCAGATGCCGATTCGTTGCAGGACGTTGAAGAAACGGAGGTGGGCAAAGTCGAGCGCGGTGCTCCAGTTGGCGAAATCAATCTGCGCGTACCAGTTCATCGCGAGGCCGATGGCGAACAGGATGATGCCGCGCCGCAGCGCGTCGAGCACGATCCGTTGGTGGCTGTCGCCCTTGGCCAACCGGCTCTCAATCGAATACGGAATCGCCACGCCGACGATGAAAAGGAAGAACGGGAAAACCAAGTCCGCCAACGCCCAGCCGTGCCACGAGACGTGTTTCAACACTGTGTAGGTATGTTTCGGATCGCCGGGGGTGTTCACCAGGACCATGCACGTCAAGGTGAGTCCGCGCAGGACATCCAACGCCAGCATTCGCTCTTTTTTCGGGTTTTCCGTGCTCATTTCGATTTCTGTCGCCGACCGAATGCCGACAGGCTGCGCAATTCAAACGGCGGCGGCGCATTGGGCGGCAACGCATCCAGAACATCCTGCAATCGTTTTCGCGCGGCGTCGGCGCCTTCCGTCAGCTTCTTTTGCTCGTCGGGGTCGCGGGAGAGATCGAAGAAGCGCCCGTCCGAGTAGAGTTTGTAGCGGACGTCGCGGACAACCCGCTCGTCGCCGTACATGTTGAAAATCCACTGGCGCGGCTCGCGGGCGTCGCGTTTGCCGCGCAGGAAACCGGCGAACGAAAAACCGTCAACCGCCAAGTCCGCCGGCACCGGGACGCCGGCCAGCCCGCAAAATGTCGGCAACAAATCGGAGAAGTCCGCCAGTTTCATCGTTCGCCCGCCCGGCACAATGCCCGGCGCGTGGATGATCAACGGCACGTTGCCGCCCGGCTCGTTGAGTTGGTAGCCGCCGCCCCGCACGACGCGCCCGTTGCGCCGGCCGGAGAACGATCCTTCGGAGCCGTTGTCGGTGGCGATAAACAGCACGGTATTCTTGCGCAACCCCAGCCGGTCGAGTTCGGCGGCGAACTCGCCCACGAGCCGGTCGGCGTAACGAACCATGTCGGCGTAGAGGGCTTGTTTGCTCCGGTTCTCATCGCGGTTGAGCGGGGTCGGCACCGGGCCGCGGCCCGCGCCCTGGTTGTGCGTGAAAACCATCGGGTAATAGAGCAGGAACGGCCGGTCCTTGTGCCGGCGCAGGAAATCAAAAGCGAACTCCTGCATCAGGTCGGGGCCAAATTTTCCGGGATGCACCTCGCGCCGGCCGTTGCGAAGCAGGACCGGGTCCCAGTAACGGCTTTCGATGTGGGAGGTGACACGCCGCAGGAACGGCACGTCGGCGTCGCGGATGGCTTGGGGAAATTGTTTCCGGTCAGCGGCGCTGGCTTTGTCCCAGTCCACGCTGCCGGGCCAGACGAGCGATTCGTTGAACCCGTGACGGGCGAGCGCGTCCGGTTCCTCGTACAGATGGTTGATCTGCCATTTCCCGACAATGCCGGTGTGATAACCGGCGTCGCGGAACAACCGCGCGAACGTGATTTCGCGCTGCGGATCCAGCCCGCCGCCGCCGTAGAGCGCGGCGTCGTGATGCAACACCCAGCCGGACCGGAAGAGATAGCGTCCCGTGAGCGCCGTCACCCGGCTCGGCGAGCAGACCGGCGGCGCGTAGCAGTTCTCGACGCGCACGCCTTCGCGCGCGAGCCGGTCGAGGTTCGGCGTGCAACCTTCCTCGCTGCCGTAACTGCCCCACCATTCCTGCCCGCAGTTATCCATGAGAAGGAAAACAATGTTCAGTTTCTGCTCAACTTCCCTTGCAGGGGCGGCGACAACAAAAAAGAATAACAGGACAACCAACAGACGGCGCGTTTTCATTTTGCTTTCTCCGCATCGAGCGCGGGGATCGGAAAGATTGACGATGGTGTGTGCTGCTCGCGCATGATCTTCACAATCTTCGCCACGATGTCGGGATGTTGTGCGGCAACGTCCTTGGTCTCGGCAACGTCATTCTTCAGGTTGTACAGTTCGGTGCGGATGATGGACGGCGCTTTCTTGCCCTTCGGCATCAGGTTTTGGCGGACAAGTTTCCAGTCGCCGAGACGGAGAATCTGTTGGCCGCTGCCTGCGGGGAACTCGCGGTAGAGGAACGGACGCGGCGCTTGTTTCTTGCCAAGCAACGTCGGCGCAAAACTGATGCCGTCGAGGTTTTTTGGGATCGTGTTCTTGGCACCCGCCAACTCCACGAACGTCGGCAAAATATCCTCGAACGCGACAACCCGCTCACTGGTCGTGCCGGGCGCGATGCGTCCGCGCCACCGTACGATGAACGGGACGCGGATGCCTCCTTCCCACAGCGTGCCTTTGCCGTCGCGGAGTCCGCCGGCGGAGTTGAAGAAGATGGCGTCTGTTCCGGCGAGACCTTGCAGCGTGCCGTTGAGCGGACCGTTGTCGGAACTGAAGAGGAAAACGGTGTTGTCGTCGAGGCCGAGTTCTTTCACGAGATCCATCATCCGTCCAATCTCGCGGTCCATGCGGGTAATCATCGCGGCGTAGGCGGCGCGCGGCGCGAAGTGCGGCAGGTAACGGCGTCCGCCCGCATACGGCGGGTCGTCCCATTTGCCGAGGTACTCGGCGAGCGAATCTTCGGGGACTTGGAGCGCGAGGTGCGGCACGGTCGTTGGGAAAAACAGGAAGAAGGGCCGAGACTTATTATCGCGAATGAAACGCAGCGCCTGTTCGGCGATGAGGTCGGCGGAGTATTGTTTGCCGGCAAATTGTTTGTAGCTCGCGGGATTGTTCGGGTCGGCGCCGTCGGGCAGCTTGTCTTGATGCGCCGAAAACTCCGGGTTGTCGAGCGGCACGGAGCGGTCGTTGTCCCAGAGCGAAGTCGGGTAAAAATTGTGCGCCTTGCCTTGGCAGTTGTAGCCGTAGAACCGGTCGAACCCCTGCTTGAGCGGGTCGCCGGTGCTGCCGAACGGGCCGAGGCCCCATTTGCCGAACGCGCCGGTGGCGTAACCTTGCGCCTTCAACAGTTTCGCGACCGTGATGCTGTCGGCGGGAATCGGTTCCTGTCCTTCAGGTTGAACGCTTCTATTGTTGCGCACGTAGGCGTGGCCGGGATGGAAGCCGGTCATCAAGACGCAACGCGACGGCGCGCAGACGGCATTGCCAGAGTAACCTTGCGTGAATTTCATGCCTTCGGCAGCCATGCGGTCGAGATGCGGCGTTTTGATTTTCGTCTGGCCGTAACAACCGAGATCGCCGTAGCCGAGGTCATCGGCGATCATAAGGACAATGTTTGGCTTGCCCGCCGTGACGGAATTTGCGAGCGCCAACAACAGCACAACAAACAAGACTTTCAGTTTCATAATGCTCCTCCGGCAGGGCGATCCTTCTGCCTTGTGAGGGATAGTACATTCCGCCAGCCGGCATTGTCACGTCATTTGCCCGGTGCGACGGGCGTGTTTTTTCGGCGAATGCCGGGTTTTTCCTCTTGATTGCATTGCGGATTCTGGGACAATTCACACGCTCGCTCCCGGGCGGGCACAACTTTCAGGAGATGACTACCATGCCTGTTGACACCGCAAAAGTCCGCACTGTCGCCATCGTCGGCCACGCCAGCGCCGGCAAAACGTCCTTGGTGGACGCGCTGTTGTTTCTTGCCAAGGCCGTGCCGGCCCGCGGCAGCACCGCCAAGGGCAACAGCGCCGCCGATAATTTGCCGGAGGAAGTTGACCGCAAGATCACCATCAACGCCAAACCGCTCTGGCTTCAGGCCGACGGCTGCGCGGTGACGTTGCTCGACACGCCGGGCTTCCCGGATTTTCTCGGCCAGACCACCGCGGCCATTCGCGCGGCTGACTCGGCCATCGTGGTCGTGGACGCCGTCAACGGCATCGAAGTCGGCACCCGCCGGCTCTGGCGATGGCTCGAAGACCAAAACAAACCGCGCATCATTGTCGTCACCAAGATCGACAAGGAGAACACGGATTTCGCGAAGACCGTCCAGCAGATTCAGGATGTGTTCGGCAAGAAATGCGTTCCGTTCGCCGCGCCGGTCGGCAGGGAATCATCCTTCTCGAAGACGGTGAACCTCCTGACGTGCGCCGACGCCGATGTGCCGGCGGAGTTCGCGGGCGCGAAGGACGCGTTGCAGGAAGCGGCGGCGGCGGACGACGAGAAGTTGATCGAAAAATATTTTGGCGGCGAAAAACTGACGCCGCAGGAAATTGCCGGTTCGGTTGCCAAGGGCGTGCTGGTTCCGATCCTGTGCGGATTTGCCGACAAGGACATCGGCGTGGCTGACGTGCTCAGCGCGATCACCGGGCTGTTGCCGTCGCCGGCGGACCGCGGCCCGGTGGCCGCGGAAGACGGCGCGACCGTCGAGCCGAAAGCCGGCGCGTCGTTCAGCGGGCTGGTGTTCAAGGTCATCGTGGACCCGTACGCCGGCGCGCTCGCGTATCTGCGCGTCGAGTCGGGCACGCTCAAGGCGGACATGGACGTCATCAACGGCACGCGCGGCGGGAAGGAGCGGATACCGCAGTTGCTCCGCATCATGGGCAAGAACCAGACAACCGTCGCCGAGGCCGGACCGGGCGAGATTGTGGCGCTGGCCAAGCTCAAGGACACGCAGATCAACGATACGCTGTGCGATTCATCGAAGCCGGTGAAGTTCGCGCCGATCAATTTCCCGAAACCGATCGCCTATGCGGCGGTGCATCCGCACACGCAGAAGGACGAGGAGAAAATCAGCACCGCCCTCCACCGCACGGAGGCGGAGGACAAGACGTTCCACGCCGTGCGCAACCCGAACACGAAGGAACTGGTCATCGCCGGCATGGGCGACACGCATCTGATGGTCATCGTGGACGGCTGGAAACGCAAGCTGGGCGTGAGCGTGGACTTGTCGGTGCCCAAGGTGGATTACAAGGAGACGATCACCGCCCGCGCCGAGGGGCACTACAAACACAAGAAACAATCCGGCGGCCGCGGCCAGTACGGCGAAGCCTCCCTGAAACTGGCGCCGCGCGAACGCGGGGCGGGATTCGAGTTTGTGGATGAAGTCGTCGGCGGGGCCATTCCGCGCAACTTCATCCCGGCGGTCGAGAAAGGCTGCGTCGAGGCATTACTCGGCGGCACGGTGGCCGGGTATCCGGTGGTGGACGTGCAGGCGACGGTCTATGACGGCTCGTATCACGACGTGGATTCCAATGAATTGAGCTTCAAGATTTCCGGGCTGCAGGCGTTCAAGGACGCGATGCAAAAAGCGCGCCCCGTCCTGCTGGAACCGGTCATGAACGTGGCCGTGTCAGTCACCGACCAGTACATGGGCGACATCACCGGCGACCTCAACCATCGCCGCGGGCGGATCATGGGCGTTGAGTCGGCGGACGGCCTGCAATGCATCAAGGCGCAGGTCCCGCAATCGGAGATGTTCAAGTACGCGAGCGAACTGCGCTCGATGACCGGCGGACGCGGCACCTTCGAGATGGAGTTCAGCCACTACGAAACCGTGCCGGCGCACATCGCGCAAAAAGTCGTGGCCGAAGCCCAGGCAGCGAAGAAGCTCCAACAGGAATCGTAAGAACGGTTCCGGTTAGAACTGTTTTTCCAGCGCGATGCCGATTTCGTGGCCGCCGTGGCGGTCGTAGCGCACCGCATTGACCCCATACCCGTAGCTCAGGAGCATGTGCGTGCCCCAGAACGCCGGGAAACCCAGCCCGGCGCCGACGCCCAGATAGTTGTGCCAGTCGTTGCCGGCGCCGGTGCGCGGGTCGAGAACCTTGGCGTAGGCATTGTCGGCGTAGAGATGCGCCACGAGTTTGCGGTTTGGCAGCAGCGGGATGCCAATGCCGAGATTGGCGATGTAGAAACTCTCGACAAACAGTTCGCGCGTATAATAGCCGTGCAACGTGAGCGCGTAGTCGTCGGTGCCGAGGAGATTGCCGCCGAGTTTCCACGTGTTGAGCACGTCGGAGTGGTTGACATGGCCGCCGGCGAAACGGGCGTAAACATTGACAGGGCCGGCCGGCAATTTACCGGCGAGAGAGGCGAAGAGGCGTTGGTAGTCGCGGCGGGCCGGGTACGGCGCGCCCATCGGTCCAAACGCATCAAAGCCGGCGCGGTGCGTCGTCTCGGCGGAGAGATAGAGTTCGAGGCCTCGATGCTTGGCCAGGCCCGGTTCGATGCCGCCAAAGCGGATTTCGCCGAGAACACTGTGCGCGGAAAAGTCGCGCGGACGGTTGAAATCGCGCGTGTCGTCAGTGGCGCGAAACCACTGGAAGGTGGGCGAGTAGGTCAGACGGAGGTTGAGGGGCAACGGCGTGGGATTCGGGATGGTCTGGTTGATGAACAGGCGCGCGTTGACGATGTCGCCGTCAAACTCCATCTGCTTCAGGTGGCGCCCGTCAACGTAGGGATTGATGGAATTGACATAGACGCCGCCGCCGAGGCCCGCGCCGAGGGCGGTGTTGGTGGAACAGGGCAGAAACCAGCTCAACTCCGCGTCGGCATAGATGCCGGCAAAGATGATGCGCAGGGCGGTGTTGGTCCACGGATAATTGTTTTCGTTGAACCAGAAAAAGCCGAAGCCGCCGAGTTGTTCCTGGCTGGGGCCGACGGCGAAACCGGTTTGCAGGAGCAGTGTTCGCCGGTGTTCGACGTCCACTTGGGCAAAGGCCGTTCCGGCGATCACGGCCAGCAGCAACGCGGCACAAAGTAGTTTCTTCATGGCGGGAGGATAACTTGACCCGTTTCTGATGCAATGCTAAAGTCGCCGCGCTTTTCGGGTGGTGGCCGTAGCTCAGCCTGGTAGAGCTCCAGATTGTGGATCTGGCTGTCGCGGGTTCAAATCCCGTCGGTCACCCCATCCTTCACCAAGTCCTGTGACATCGCATACAAGTCATTGAAAAGACAGTCACTTGCGAGAGTTCTAATACCTTCTTTCTCATCAAACGTAAAACCGCTTGGACTTAGAACTCCCAGCAGCTGCCGCTTCTGCTCGTTGGAAAGTTGCTTGTAGAGTGCGGCGGCGTTGGCCATTACAAAGCAGGCGATGTTGAGCGTGGCCTCAATATCGATCTCGTTGGTCTGGCAGTCATGCAACGCCACCTTCGCGACGACAAGCTGCTCTTCGAGCTTAGCACGGCGGGCCGCGTAAACGTCCTTGGTGATAGCCTGCTGGTCAATGAAGAGGTCTTCGAGCCGGGCGATCTTCTTCTCAATTTCCTCAACCGCCCCTTGGCTTGCGGTTGCCCCCAGCATGGCGACATCGCGCTTGTGCTCCCACGCCCGGAGCACACCTTTGCGAAAGTACTTAAGAACTCCGGGCTTGGTCTGCCACTGCTCCAAGAACTTCTCAAACTCGGCTTCGAGCACCGCCTTCCTTACGGACGTCTTGTTGGCACACTTGCTATTCCAGCAAGCGTAATAGGCATAATGTTGACCGGTTTTACCTCTTGCGTTGTAACCGGTCAGCAAACTGCCACAGCATTGGCAACGAATTGAACCGCGCAGCGGGAAGAGCGGATTGTCACGTAGATGCGTGGCCGGTGTGTTGGTCTTGCGTCCTTGTGCAATTAGCTGTACGCGGTCGTAAAGCTCCTCACTGACTATTGGGGTGAAGTTCCCGTCACCCTTCTGCTCCCATGCTTGAACATTGAGCTTGCCGGTGTAAATGGGATTAGCGAGTACCCGCACAAACGTTGTCAACGCAACGTTGTTGCCTTGAACGGTTCGCAGTCCCATCGCGGTCACTTTGGTTAGAACCTGCTGCTTGGTGTATTGGCCTGTGGCATACAACTTGAAGGCATGGTGTATTAGCGGAGCGCGTTGCGGGTCATGTTCCAGTGTCGGCTCATTCTTGGCGTTCCTGACGCGCCGGTAACCAATAGGGGCATTGAAAGGCCATCGGCCTTTCTCTACTGCCATCTTCATGCCGGCGACGGTACGGTCAGAGCGCATGTTGTTGTCAAGTTCGGCAACTGCTGCCATGATTGTCTCAAAGAATTTCCCGGTACTGGTTTCCTCGATCGGTTCACTGACGGACCGCAAGCTAACTCCATACTCACTGAGCTTCATCCTGACGGCGAGGTGATCAGATGTGTTACGGGCAAAACGGCTGAGGTTATACACAACAACTGCTCCCACCGACCCGCTGTTGTCATGGCAATACGCCAACATCGCCTGCAACTGCGGTCGGTCCATTGTTGCGGCTGACTCGCCCTCCTCGGTAAATACCTTTGCCACTGACCAGCCGTTTCGTTCGCAGAACCGCTCGCACTCTCTTCGCTGGGTTTCCAAGCTGAGGTTCTTGACTTGCTCCTCACTGCTAACGCGGATGTAAATAACGGCTTTCATTGTATTGCTCCTCTTTGTGTCCTTCTAGTTATTGTCGTACATCGTCAAATCAACCGCGCACGCCGTTTGCGGATTAACATCTAAGCGGCCTTTCGTTGATCAACAGTTGTCCGTCTCTTGATACATGCATCGAGCACCATATCTGCAATGCCATCCAGCGCCATGACAACTTTAGCAAGCTGGCAGTCACTCATACCGACAACATCGTCTCCCATGACTTTCCGTGCCTCCCTGACCTTTTCCAAAGCGGCCGCAGACAATCTCTCGGGCTCGGTAGCGTTCTGAATTCCGCCGCCAGAGCGATCGTTTTCGTCTTGTTGTTCAACGGTGACCATTTGTAACTTCTGGCGGTAAAATGGCAAGCAATTAGTCGCATATCAATTATGATATAGTACTAACTGCTAGTTTGGTTAGCCCCAACAGATCTGAGGACCGCTTATATATGGTACTAACTTTGTGTTTTCCCGCCATCGT
>Ga0194112_10003055_pt1 | contig 23503 bp, 18 predicted proteins | sample TA2MahC400mmetaG_FD_146191 | JGI IMG/M metagenome (GOLD analysis project Ga0194112, IMG submission 146191) | Freshwater microbial communities from Lake Tanganyika, Tanzania - TA2015016 Mahale Deep Cast 400m | ecosystem: Environmental > Aquatic > Freshwater > Lake | place: Tanzania: Lake... | reverse complement strand
GAGGTGAGCGATTTTCGCAGCGATGTGACCGAGTTACGCAGCGATGTGACCGAGTTGCGCAACGATGTGACCGAGTTGCGCAGCGATGTGACCGAGTTGCGCAGCGATGTGACCGAGTTACGCAGCGATGTGACCGAGTTACGCAGCGATGTGACCGAGTTGCGCAGCGATGTGACCGGGTTGCGCGCCGGGCAAGAGCAGTTGCGCCAGTTGATTGATGACCGCACCGAGATGCTTCGCCAGGAACTCAATCGGGCTGTTGCGAACCTGGGTCAACGTTGGGGCCTGATGACCGAAGATGTCTTGCGCCAGGTCGTCAAGGCGATCATCCAGGAGACCTATGGAGGCGCAGTGCGTGAGCAGGTCATCGAAGGCGAGCAGTTCGATTGCGTTGTGACCGATGGACAACACATCCTGCTGGAGATCACCGCGCGCGCCAATTCGAAGATCATCAGGCGGATGTTGCAAAAGCGCAAGCTGTACACCCAATACACGGGCATCGAGCCGACCCGCGTGCTGCTCGCCACAGCGCAGATTCACTATACCGTAGTGCGCCGTCTGCAGGAACTGGGAATCGAAGTCATACAGCCTGAAGTCCTCCCTGAGGACGCGGGAGAAGAAGGCGCGTGAGGAAGACAGGTAACTCGGTCAACCCTCATGCGCCTTCCAAACAACCGTTTCTGCTTTGACAGATCAGCCCTGGTGTGCTAGACTAACCACCCGTTCCGCCCGATGAGCGGCTTAACAACCCAACAACACTGGACACTCATCCAGAGGGGGGGAGGGATCGGCCCTGTGAACCCCCGGCAACCACCTGGAGCCCCGGAACCCGGTTGCGGAGAGACGGTAGGTGCCAATTCCGACAACGCGCCCTGCGCCATTCGGCCGACTTGATGCCGAGGACTGCCAATGGGCGACGATTGAAAGATGAGAGGTCGGCTGCCCCGCGCGTATGCCCTCCTCTTGGAGGGCATTCTTGTTTAAGGAGCGCTTATGACCCGTACAATCTGGTGGGAAGACAACCAAGTGAAGATGATTGACCAGCGGATACTCCCGCTGGAATTCGAGATCCTGAGCTACAACGACCACCACAGCGTGGCGCAGGCCATCAAGGAGATGGTCATTCGCGGCGCGCCGGCCATCGGCGCGGCGGCCGGCTTCGGCATGGCGCTGGCGGCATTGCAAAGCCCCGCGGCCGACCGCGATAGCCTGCTGATTGACCTGACCGGCGCCAAAGAAGTGCTTGACGCCGCGCGACCTACCGCCGTCAATTTGAGCTGGGCGACGACGCGTATCCTGGAGCTGGCGCAATATCTCGTATTGCCTTGCGCCGACGACATCCGCTCCGCGGTCCTGGCCGAGGCGCAGCGCATCGCGGACGAAGACGTGGAGATCAACCAACGCATGGGTGCGTTCGGCGCGAGCATCTTGCCAGACGAGGTCAACATCCTGACGCACTGCAACGCCGGCGCGTTGGCGACCGTGGACTACGGCACGACGCTGGGCGTAGTGCGGGCGGCGGCCGCCGCGGGCAAACAGGTGCACGTCTGGGTGGATGAGACGCGGCCCAGGTTGCAGGGCGCCCGGCTGACCGCCTGGGAGCTGATGCGCGACGGCATTCCGATGACCTTGATCGCCGACAACGCGGCCGGGATGCTGATGCGGGCCGGCCGGGTTGACGTGGTGCTCTTCGGCGCGGACCGCGTGGCTGCCAACGGCGACGTGGCCAACAAGATCGGTTCGTACAAGCTGGCCGTGCTGGCGCGCGAGAACGGGATTCCCTGCTACGCGGTCGTGCCCACGCCGACCATTGACCTCGCCCTGGCGCACGGCGACCTCATCCCGATAGAAGAACGCGGGTGGGAAGAGGTCACGAAGGTTGGCAGCGAGCAGATCGCGCCCGATGGCGCGCCCGTCTACAACCCGGCCTTCGATGTGACGCCCCACCGCTATCTGACCGGCATCATCACCGAAGAGGGGATTTGCTATCCGCCGTTCACGGTCAGCCTGCGGCGCGCAGTAGCAGCGGCCGAGGCGAGACGCGGCGATGGGGCGACAAGGTGACGGGGTGACAAGGTGACGGGGTGACAAGGTGACGGGGTATAGAATCCGTCTCGCTTTCTTCGACGTGGACGGCACGCTCAAAGCCGAACGTGATCCGTACATGTATCTGCACCGGCAGTTGGGCGCCGAAAAGGAGGGATTGGCCGTATTGGCCTCCTTTCTGGCGGGCCAGATAGATTACGATACCTTTGCCCAACGGGATGCCGCGCTGTGGACCGGTGTGGAGATTGCCCGCGTGGACGCGTTGTTCGCGGCCGTGCCCTACGTGCCCGAGGCGCGGGCGTTAGCTGAGGCGTTGGTGGCTGCCGGCGTGCCGATCGTGCTGATCAGCAGCGGGGTAGATCGCCACGTGCGCCAGGTGGCGACCGACCTCGGCGCGGCGGAATGGATCTGCAACGAACTGCTGACCGAGGACGGTCGACTGACGGGCCGAATGCGGGTGCGCGTGGATTGGTATAGCAAAGGGCGGGTCGCGCGCGATTTCATGACCCGTTTCGGTGTCGGTCGAGAGGAGTGCCTGGCCGTGGGCGATGGCCGAGGCGACCTGCCGATGTTCGCCGAGGCGGCGCAGTGCATCGCGGTCAACCCCTATGATGAGCAGGTGCGCGCCGCCGCCGATCTGATCCTTGGCGAGTTCGATCTGGCAGCCTGGCTGGCGGAATTGGTTGATTGGTAGCACGAGGTTCCATGTCCATCATCGTCACGGGTTCCATCGCAACCGACTATCTGATGCAATACCCCGGCCGCTTCCTGGAGCACATCCGGCCGGAGCACGGCAAGATCAGCGTCAGTTTCCTGGTCGAAGAAAAACGGATGAGCCGCGGGGGTTGCGGCCCCAACATCGCCTACAGCCTGGCGCTGCTGGGCGAACGGCCGCGGTTGATGGGCGCGGTGGGCCAAGATTTCGGCGACTATCGCGCCTGGCTCGAAGCGCAGGGGGTAGACACATCGCTGACTGTCGCCTATCCCGACGAATTCACCGCTACCTTCACCGTCATCACCGACCTGGAGCAGAACCAGATCGCCGGCTTCCATGCGGGCGCCATGAGCCGCGCCCGCGAGCTGAGCCTGCACGGTCTCGATCGCCAGGAGATTGACCTGGTCATCATCTCGCCCAACGACCCCGCGGCCATGCTCAAGTATACCCAGGAGTGCCGCGAGCTGGGCCTTCGATTCATCTTCGATCCGAGCCAACAGCTCGCGCGGCTCGATGGCGCTCAGGTCATCATCGGCATGAGCGGGGCCTATGCCGTGACCGTCAACGACTACGAGCTAGAGCTGGTCAAGAGCAAGACCGGCCTGGACGAGGCGGGCATCCTGGCCCGGGTTGGCCTGCTGGTCGTCACCCGCAGCGCGGAGGGGGCCAGCCTCATCTCGCGAGAGCGCCGCGTAGACGTACCCATCGCGCGGCCCACAGCGATCACTGATCCCACCGGCGTCGGGGACGCGTTCCGCGCGGGCCTGCTCACCGGCCTGGTGCGGGGCTATCCATGGGAAGTGACCGGCCGCCTCGGCGCCCTGGCCGCGGCCTATTGCCTGGAGCAAGTCGGCACGATGAACCACCGGTTCACGCGGGCCGAGTTCGTGGCCCGCTACCGGGAGAATTTTGGGGATGCGGCAGAGTTAGAAGACCTTTTGGGAAACAGGTAGACAAGTAGACAGGTAGACAAGGCTTTCGCGGCGGCGACCTTGTTTCCTTGTCTCCTTGTTTCCTTGTTTCCCAATCTACCAAGTTACCAACCTACAAGGAGCAACTAACTGAGTGAGCACTAACTACGACATCCGTGACATCCGCCTGGCCGACAAGGGCCGGTTTCGCATGCAGTGGGCCGCCCGCGAGATGCCGGTGCTGGATCTGCTGGAACGGCGGTTTGCCGCCGAGCGACCGCTCAAGGGCATCCGCGTCTCGGCCTGTCTGCACGTGACGAGCGAGACGGCCAATCTGATGCGCGTGTTGCAGGCCGGCGGCGCCGATGTGGTGCTGACCGCCTCCAATCCGCTTTCTACCCAGGACGACGTCGCCGCGACCCTGGTGGCGCACTACGAGATGCCGGTCTACGCCATCAAGGGCGAGGATAACGCGACCTACTATCAGCACATCAAGGCCGCGCTCGACTTCAAGCCCCATATCACCATGGACGACGGCGCCGACCTGGTGAGCACGCTTCACAAAGAGCGCCGCGAGTTGCTAGACGGCATCGTTGGGGGCACCGAGGAGACCACCACCGGCGTCATCCGCCTGCGCGCGATGGCCAAAGATGGCGAGCTGATGTTTCCCGTCATCGCGGTCAACGACGCGCTGACCAAGCATCTGTTCGACAATCGCTATGGCACCGGTCAGAGCACGCTGGACGGCGTCATCCGCGCCACCAACGTGCTGATTGCCGGCAAGACGGTCGTGGTCGCCGGCTACGGCTGGTGCAGCCGCGGCATCGCAATGCGGGCCAAGGGGCTGGGCGCCAATGTGATCGTCACCGAGATTGACCCCCTCAAGGCGCTCGAGGCGGTGATGGACGGCTATCGCGTCATGCCGATGAACGAAGCCGCGCCGCAAGGTGATCTGTTCATCACCTCCACCGGCGACATCAACGTGCTCGACGGGCAGCACTTCGAGGCGATGAAGAGCGGCGCGCTCATGTCCAACTCCGGCCACTTCAACGTCGAGATCAACATCCCGGCGCTGGAGAAGATGGCCGTCGAAATCCGTCGCGTGCGCGAGTTCCTGGACGAATACATCCTGGCCGATGGCCGCCGCGTCTATCTGATCGGCGAAGGCCGGCTGGTCAACCTGGCCGCGGCCGAGGGCCACCCCAGCGCGGTGATGGACATGAGCTTCGCCAACCAGGCGCTCGCGGCCGAGTATATGATCCAGAATCATGCCAGCCTTCAGCGCACCGTCTACAGCGTACCTGAAGAGATTGACAAAGAGATCGCGCGCCTCAAGCTGGCCGCCATGGGCATCCAGATTGACGTCTTGACGCCAGAACAGGCCGCATATCTGAACGAGTGGCGGATGGGGACGTAGGAGTAGACAAGTAGGCAGTAGACAAGGAAACAAGGGCCATCACATGGCTATCCTTGTCTACCTGTTTCCTTGTCTACCTCGTTAACCAGCCAACTAACATCTGTACACAGGAGTTGCTAAGACCATGACCACCACCTTCGCCAGTTCGCCGAAGTACTATTTCACGTCAGAATCGGTCACCGAGGGGCACCCGGACAAGATTTGCGACCAGATCTCAGACGCGGTGTTGGATGCCATCATCAAGGATGACCCCGATGCGCGCGTGGCGTGCGAGGTGTCCACCACTACCGGTCTGATCCTGGTGATGGGCGAGATCACGACCTCGACCTATGTAGACATCCCAGCCCTGGTGCGCGATGTGGTGCGCGACATCGGCTACACGCGCGCCAAGTTCGGCTTCGACGCCGATACCTGCGGCGTGATCGTGAGCATCAAGGAGCAAAGCGCCGACATCGCCCTGGGAGTGGATAAGGCGTTGGAGGCCAAGCGCGGCGAGATGACAGACGAGCAGATCGAGGCCATCGGCGCGGGCGATCAGGGCATGATGATCGGGTTCGCCTGCAACGAGACTGAGAATTACATGCCGCTCTCGATTGACCTGGCGCACAGGATTTGCCGACAACTGGCCAACGTGCGCAAAGAGGGCATCTTGCCCTATCTGCGGCCCGATGGCAAGAGCCAGGTGACGGTGGAATACGCGTATGGGAAGCCGAAGCGCGTGGATACCATCGTGATCTCCACCCAACACAGCCCCGATGTGGAGTACAGCAAGATCGAGGCCGATTTGTATGAACGCGTGATCAAATACGTGGTGCCAAACGGCTATCTCGACCGCGACACCAAGATCTACATCAATCCTACCGGCCGCTTCGTGGTCGGCGGACCGATGGGCGACTCCGGGCTGACCGGCCGCAAGATCATCGTGGACACCTACGGCGGCGTGGCGCGCCACGGCGGCGGGGCTTTTTCGGGCAAGGACCCGACGAAGGTGGACCGCTCGGCCGCGTACATGATGCGCTATGTAGCCAAGAACCTGGTGGCAGCAGGCGTCGCCGACCGGCTGGAGATCCAGGTCAGCTACGCCATCGGCGTCGCGCGACCCCTCAGCATCGCGGTCGAGACCTTCGGCACGGGCAAGATCAGCGACGAGCGGATCGTACAACTCATCCGCGAGAACTTCGATCTGCGGCCAGCCGCTCTGATCCGCGACTTGAACCTGCGGCGGCCGATCTTCCGCGTGACTGCGGCCTACGGCCACTTCGGCCGCACCGACATTGACGCGCCCTGGGAGAAGCTGGATAAGGTGGCGGTGTTGAAGAAGGCGGCGGGGTTGACGTAGTGCGTATTGCGTAGTGCGTAGCAGCGTCCGTCACAACGAAGAGACGCGAGGCCTGGCGCTTCGCGTTTCTTCGTCTCAGGGGCCGAGTAGCCAATCTTGAGGCTCAAGCTGTTCGATGGTCGTTTTGGTCCTGTTTTCTTGCCGGTCCGCAGTGCGTCAGTCTCAGCCGGCCAGGATCGCTTGCAGCGCGACGAGCTGCTCCGCGCCGTCGAAGACCGCGCGCACGGGAATCTCGAATCTCGCCACGACCGCGCTCGCGATGCCCCCCGTCTTGACCTTGACTGCCAGCCGGTAGGCGCCCTCGTGCAGAAGATACTGCTCGATAGTCTCCGCGACGGGATCCACGATCCAGTATTCGCCCACGCCATGCGCGGCGTAGTCCTCGAACTTGACCCCGCGATCAATGGCCTCGGTGGACTCGGATAACACTTCGACAATCAGATCAGGCGCAGGGAATTTGCTCTGCGTAGGGGTGAAGGTCCGCGCTTTGTCCGCCAGAAAGAAGCAAACGTCAGGTTCATAGTCGTTGCGAGTGAGAATGATGAGGGTCTTCTCGTGTCGCACGATGCCAAGTCCGTGTTTGCGGACGTACATCTTCAGCAACGTGAACAAGTTCTCGCTCGCTTCGCTGTGATGTTGCTTGACCGGTGAATGCACGACGATCTCTCCATTGATGAACTCGGCCTTTTGCTGCTCGGTGACGACCTCGTAGAAGTAGCGGCGCTTTTTCGCCTCGGCGCGCGCGGCAGCCTGCAGCCGACGCATGGCCTCAGGCAGGCGCGGGAAGCGCAGCAGCTGCCCCAGGGCCTGGTCCGCAACGACGGCAGAAACGTGCGGCTCGATCAGGCTTGAGGCGGTCAACGGTAGCCCGACTGATTGAATACTCATGCCTCGCCTTCCTTTCGCTGGCTCCATTATACACCCAAATGCAGGTATGCGAAACCGGAATCAACCGTGCGCACTCTGCGCCGAAGTTGTCCACGCTTTGCCCATCGCGCCATCCTGCGGTATAATCCCCACGCAATACGCAATTCGTGAGGCATCCTTGCGCGCACTCATCACCGGCATCTCAGGGTTCGTCGGCAGCCATCTGGCCGAGTATCTGCTCGCGCACACCGATTGGGAGATCGCCGGCACGGTCTATGGCCGGCTCGACAACATCGCGCATCTGCGCGACCAGATCGCCCTCTATCCGGCCGAGCTCTCCCGCCTCGAGGTCGTGCGTTTCATCGTCGAGGAGACCCGGCCCGACTTCGTTTTTCACCTGGCGGCCCAACCGATCTCGGCGCTGTCGCGGGTGGATCCCTGGTTTACGCTGGAGAACAACATCCGCGCCCAACTCAACGTGCTGGAGTCGGTAGTGCAGCTCAAACTGCCCAGTCGCGTGCTGGTCGTGGGATCGTCTGAGGAATACGGCAAGATCGAGCCGGCGGATCTGCCGGTAGACGAGGAGACGCCGCTGCGCCCGGTGACGCCCTACGGGGTCAGCAAGGTGGCGCAGGACTTCTTGGGACTGCAATACTACCTCAGCTACGGCGTGGCGACCGTGCGCGTGCGGTCGTTCAATCACGTTGGACCGCGGCAGCGCGAGGGCTTCGTGGCCGCGGACTTCGCCAGGCAGATCGCCGAAATCGAGCTGGGCCTCCGGCCGCCGCAGGTGGTCGTCGGCGATCTGAGCGCCGGCCGCGACTTCTCGGACGTGCGCGATGTGGCGCGGGCCTATCATCTGGCCTTGACCCTGGGCGAGCCAGGCGAGGTTTACAATATCGGGTCCGGCAGTTCATATACGGCCGGCGTCTTGCTAGAAACGCTGATCCGCCTCTCGGGCAAGCGAGTTGCAGTTGTGCAAGACCCGGCGCGGCTGCGCCCGGTCGAGGTGCCGCGTGTCATCGCCGACATCGGCAAATTCAGGACACGCACCGGTTGGGAGCCAGCGATCTCCTTCGAACAGAGCATGAGTGACGTGCTCGCATACTGGCGTGAACAGGTGCGGACCGGCGCGACCGATCCGACGCCGCTTGAATTGCGGATTCCGGATCCCGGATCGCGGCTTCACTCGAAGCCTTGACTGTGCAGTGTAAAATATGCTCAATCCGAAACGAGGTTATCCATGCCCAAAGCCTTGATCACCGGCATCACCGGTCAGGACGGCTCATACCTGGCCGAGTTTCTGTTGGCGCAGGGGTACGAAGTGATCGGCATGGTGCGACGCACCAGCACCATCAACTTCGACCGCATTCGCACCTTTCAAGACCGCGTCGCCATCGTGCAGGGCGACCTGCTTGATCAGGTGAGCCTCATCAACCTCCTGCAGGAGCATCGGCCTGACGAAGTCTACAACCTGGCTGCGCAGAGCTTCGTGCCCACCAGTTTTCAGCAACCGGTGCTCACCGGCGAGTTCACCGCGCTTGGCGTGACACGGATGCTCGATGCGATCCGCATCGTGGACCCACGCATCCGATTTTACCAGGCCAGCAGTAGCGAGATGTTTGGTAAGGTGCAAGAAGTGCCGCAGCGGGAGACCACACCGTTCCATCCGCGCAGTCCCTATGGCGTGGCCAAGGTCTATGGCCACTGGATCACGATCAACTATCGCGAGAGCTATGACCTGTTTGCGTGTTCGGGCATACTCTTTAACCACGAATCGCCGCGTAGGGGCCTCGAGTTCGTGACGCACAAGATCACTCACGCGGTTGCGCGCATCAAGCTTGGGCTGGCGGATGAGCTGCGCCTGGGCAATCTGGATGCGCGCCGCGATTGGGGCTACGCGCCAGACTACGTGCGTGCCATGTGGCTGATGCTCCAGCACGAGCATCCCGATGATTACGTGGTCGCCACCGGGGAGACTCACTCGGTGCGCGAGTTCTGTCAGCAAGCGTTCGACTATGTGGGGCTGGATTGGGAGAAGTACGTGGTGGTGGACCCGAAGTTCCATCGGCCGGCCGAGGTGGACCTGTTGGTCGGCGACCCCAGCAAGGCCGGCCGCGAGCTGCACTGGGAGCCGAGCATCACCTTCGGCGACCTGGTGCGGATCATGGTGGACGCCGATCTCGCAGCGCTTCGGCAGATGGGCAACCACACGCCGCAGGTGGGGTAGAACACTACGCACTACGCAGTCGCGAGGTGATTGGATGACAACAGTGTCAGTTGCACCGGGCCAACACCTGGCCTGGCTGGCTGACCGAATAGCCAGGCTCGATAGGCCCTATCTGATCACTGGTTCCCAGGCAGCCTATCAATACCATCGCTGGCTGACCCCGTTGGAGAACCTGGCCTTTATACAGGTCTACGCGGTGGATGTACTGGAGTGGCGGCGGTTGGCGGGTGATGGATGCGCGGTGTTCGAGACCCCTCCTACTACAGCTCAGGTTCGCGCGGCGCGAAATTCGATTGTCTTGGAACCAACTCTGAAACCAGGGCGCTATCAACGGCGACAGATCATCGAGGGGATGGCCTTTGTCGCACCTGAGGACTTGTGCCTTGACCTGGTCGAACGCGCACGGGGTGAGACCAGCCCGGCCGAAGCTGCGGCGATTCTGATTGCATTGCGTGATACCGTGGACTGGCGGATCTTGTTGGCGCAGGCTGGACAGCGCGGTTTGGCCCGGCGACTGGGGGTGTTGATAGAGGTTACAAGTGTCGAACTGGGCGCTGACCTTGCCCCGGCATGGTTTGTCGCGCAGCTTCACCGGCTGGCGACGGCAGAACAGCTCAATAGCCAGGACTATCCAGTCATGCGCCGTCGTGCGCCGTTGGAGACATACCCTGCGTTGGCCGAACGATGGGGGGTGCGTCTGCGCCTGCCGCACCACGTCATCGGCAAGGTGGTCTTGGATCTTTCGACGCATTCCAGACCAGTTCTTCAGCCAGTAGGGAGATAACTCCATGGTAGACCTGCTGATGAGTGAATTGGAGGCTCTGCTGAATGCGTGCCGACAGCGCGATGTTACAGTGTTCGTTATCGGCGGATTTGGCGTTCGGGCTTACGGCAGTCTGTTGCGCCGCACCCTAGATCTGGATTTGGCCGTCGCCGCGACGGCATGGCCGGCTCTGGCTGACGTTCTTGGGACGCAAGGGTATCGCTTATCGTCATCCGGTATTTGGGTGACGGCTACTAAGAACGAAGGTGCAGAAGCCATCGAGATTCATATCGCAGTAGGCGATGTGGTGGATATCCAATCCGCCGCGCGCTACCCGGTAGGGATTGAGCCTGGTGACTGGCGTTCCCTCCCTGAGACAAGCTTGTCCTTGCCGGTGTTTACCCTGGAGGGACTGCTGATCACCAAGCTGATGGCTCTGCGGGATAACGATGTGGTGGACGTGGTAGCGCTGCTCCTGCAGCACGCCGGCCAGATGGATACGGGACGTTTCTGGAAGCAGGCAGGGGGAGCCGGTCTCAAGGCGTTACTCGAAGAGCGCCTGGCCGATCTGGCTGAAATACTGCATAGCGAGGAAGTGAACGCGATCTGGTGGGATCGCCTGGGACTGATGTTGGATGAAGGGGAACGGCAACTGGCGCTCGCAAGCGTGCGCCAGTTGTGGATGGCCGCCCACGCTGGACGTTGGCGGAACAAACCAGAGCACGATTGAGAGACCATTCAAGTTGAGCAATAGGAGTTCAGGCTGTGTCCGACATCATCTTCGGTACCGACGGCTGGCGCGCGCGCATGGCCGAGGACTATACCTTCGATAACGTGCGGCGCTGCGCACAGGGTTTCGCCGCCTATCTGAAGAGCGCCGGCGGGAATGAGCTCGGCCGTGGTGTGGTCATCGGCGGCGATCGGCGCTTCCAGACGGAGCACTTTGCGGCGGCTGCGGCCGAGGTGATGGCCGCCAACGGCATCTTCGTTCATTTCTGCGGCAGCGGTATGCCTACGCCCGTCATCAGTTTCGGCGTCACTGAGCGGAACGCTCTGGGCGCCATCAACATCACCGCCAGCCACAACCCGCCCGAAGACAACGGTTTCAAGGTGCGCGATTCGAACGGCGGCGCCATTGACCCGGCAGGACTGAAGGCGATCGAGGCGCTCATCCCGCCCAGCATGTCCGGCGTCCGCCGCATGAACTTCGACACTGCAACCAGGGCGGGGCTGATCGCCCCCTATGATCCTGCAATCGCCTACGAGTCCCGCATTCGATCATTGGTAGACGTAGCGGCGATCAAGGAGGCCGGTTTCACCATCCTGGTAGATAACATGTGGGGCAACGGCGCGGGCTATCTCTCGCGCTTCATCGCGGGCGGCAAGACGCGGGTCGTGGAGTATCACGCCGAACGCAACCCCATCTTCCCCGATATGCAGCGACCAGAGCCGATCCCGCCCAACGTGGATGCTGGCCTGGCCAAAGCCCGCGAGATCGGGGCCGATGTCGTTTGCATTCTGGACGGCGACGCTGACCGCTGCGGCTTTGGCGATGAGAACGCCGCGTTTGTAGATCAATTGCGCGTCTACGGCTTGCTGGCGATGTACCTGCTCGAAGTGCGCGGGGAGCGCGGCACAATCGTCAAGACGATCAGCACCACCTCGATGCTGAACAAACTCGGCCAGCGATACGGCGTGCCGGTAGTCAGCACCGGCGTTGGCTTCAAGTATGTGGCGCCGGCCATGCTGGAGCACGCCGGGCTGATCGGCGGCGAGGAAAGCGGCGGCTATGCGTTCCGCGGTCACGTGCCAGAACGCGACGGCATCCTGGCCAACCTCTACCTGCTCGATCTGATGCATCGCACCGGCAAGAAACCAACCGAGCTGCTGAAGATGCTCTTCGGCCTGGTGGGTGGCCCGCACTACTACGACCGCATTGACACGCGCGTCAAGGACAATGCTGTCAAACAAGCGGCCAGAGTCCGCCTGGACGCCGCTCTGCCGGCGACCGTAGCTGACCTGCAGGTGACCGAAAAGGTTACAGTGGACGGCTACAAATTCGTCATGGAGGATGGCGGCTGGCTGCTCATCCGCTTCTCTGGCACCGAGCCGCTGATTCGCGTCTACTGCGAGACGATGCACGAGGAGAAGGTGTCGGCGATACTGCAAGACGGGTTGCAACTGGCTGGGATTGCGTGACATGGTGACGGGAGCGCTGCGTGTACTACTGCGACACCCACGGCCACCTCGACCTGCACCAGTTCGACGCTGACCGCGCGGCGGTGATCGAGCGAGCCGCGGCCGCCGGCGTGCGGATCATCATCGTCCCGGCTATTGATCTGGGTTCGTGCCGGCGGGTGCTGGCGTTGGCCGATCAGCACCCGAACGTCTATGCAGCGGTGGGCGTTCACCCGAACGACTGCGCCGATTTCGACGATGGGACGGTGGGCGCACTCAGACGACTGGCGCAGCATCCGAAGGTCGTGGCCATCGGCGAGATTGGGCTGGATTATTACTGGCGCAAGGTTCCTCCCGGTCGCCAGAAGCAGGTATTGACCGCGCAACTGGCTCTGGCCGCGGAGTTGGGCCTGCCTGCGATCCTGCACAGTCGCAATGCCGCGCCAGAAGATCGCGCGTGCACGACCGATCTCCTATCGGAAATCGCACAACTGGGACCTATGATACGGAAGCAGCGTCCGACCGGCGCGATAATCGGCGTCTGGCACGCGTTTTCGGGCGATTTGACCGAGGCATGGCGAGCCTACGATCTTGGGCTGGCGCTCGGCCTGGGTGGACCGGTCACGTTTCAGAATGCGCGGCGGCTGCGCGCCCTGGCGCCGAGTCTGCGCCGCGATCGATTGCTGTTAGAAACAGACGCGCCCTATCTGGCGCCGCATCCGCATCGCGGCCAACGCAACGAGCCGGCCTATGTGCCGCTGATTGCGCAGGCGCTGGCCGGGCTGTATCATATGCCTGTTGAGGAGATAACAGTGCAGACGAGTACGACGGCGCTAAGTTGCTTTGGTATCACGCGTGAGGGCGCCAACCTTGGCGAAGTTCGTTGACCTCAGCGCCAGGCGGCTGGTCGGCCTGGCGCCGACCGCCTGGGCGCGCTGGTTGACAGGAGACAACCTGGCTCAGGCGAGCGACCTGCTGGCCGGCAAGCAGTGGGGCGCGCGGCCCAACGACGTGCTGATTAAGGTCCAATCGCTAATGCAGGGTGCTTTTCTCGTCGCCAACGCGATCCAATTGCGGCCCGATAGACGCATGGCGCAGCACGCCCGCGCCTGCGTCGTGTTGGCCGAGGAGCGTTTTCACTTGCCCGTCTATCCAGTGGTGGTCAACGTCCTGCCGCCCGCGCAAGACACAGCGATTGCCAGTTTCTACCATGCGGAGTTCATGGGCATCGTCGCCCACCAGGATTTCCGGGTGATCGACCTGTGGGAGATAGAGGCTGCCCTAGTCTTCGAACAGGGCCTGACGCCGCTGTTGCCGCTCCTCCCGATCCTGCGCGGGGGTCAGGACGCGCTTTTGCTAGGCAAGGCCGTCAACCAGTTGCGCGCTGACGACAAGACCGCCGATCTGGAGCCGTTGTTAGCGTTCTTCGCCAGCTTTGTCCTGGATGCAGACATGGTGCGAGGCACGATGAGGTGGGACATGACTGTATTGCGCGAGTCGCCCTGGTATAACGAGATCATCAAAGAAGGAGCTGAGCAGGGCATCCAGCAAGGGCTCAGACAAGGCATCGAGCAAGGAATAGAACAGGGCCAGAAAGACCTGCTTCTGCACATCCTCTCACGCCGCTTTGGGGCGTTGCGGCCGGAACTGATTGCCTACGTGCGCACCTTGCCAGCGAGCCAATTGCGTCGTCTGGCCGACATCGCGCTCGACGCATCTTCGTTGCGGGCCGTGACCGCGTTTCTCCATAGCATGGCTTGATCCTATCAACTCAGGGAACTGATGACCCAGAAGTTGGCCCTTCTCGACCTGGTATACGACGACCTCCAACGGGTCGAAGTGAAGATGCGCTCGATTGGCGCAGGCGCCTACGCGCCATTGGCCGAGGCGTTTCTCAATCTGCTCAACAGCGGCGGCAAGCGTCTGCGGCCTGCGTTGGCGTTGGCGGCCTATGGCCTCTTGGCCGACCGCGCGTCGGAAAAGGCCATCGCGGCGGCCGCCGCGGTCGAGATGCTGCACAACGCCACCCTGGTGCACGACGATCTGATTGACGGCGCGCTTACACGCCGCGGCATCACCACGTTGAATGCGCAATGGAACAAAGGCGCCACCGTGCTCGCCGGCGACTATCTGTTTGCCAGGGCCGCCGGCTTCGCCGCCGAGACGGAAAACGTCCGCGTGGTGCAGCTTTTCGCCGAGACGTTGCGCACCATCTGTGAGGGAGAGCTGCGTCAACTCTTCTCTAGCCGGCAGTGGCGCCAGTCGAAGGAAAGCTATTACCCTCGCATTTTCGCCAAGACCGCGTCGTTGTTCGCCTCCTCGGCTCGTTCTGGAGCCATCCTGGGTCATGCGACCGCGGCGCAGGAACAGGCGCTCTACGACTATGGCTACCACCTGGGCATGGCGTTTCAGATCGTGGATGACATCCTGGACTACACCGCGGATGAGGATACGCTGGGCAAACCTGTGGGCGGCGACCTGCGGCAGGGCATCGTGACGTTGCCCTTCTTCTACTTCCTGCAGAGCCAGCCTGACCCGGCCCCCATCGTGTCCCGACTCGACACAGCTCTATCGTTGCCCGGCCGGTCATCTGGCGCAAACGACGGCCTCGGCGAGATCATCGCATTGGTGCGCGCATCCGGCGCGATCGAGGCGGCGTACACAGAAGCGCAGGAATTCTGTGAACAAGCCCAGGCTAACCTGGAGGCGCTGCCCGCAAACCCGTATCGCGCCGCGCTGACCGAACTCGCCGAGTACACCGTCGCACGGGGGGCGTGACGGGGTGACACGGTGAAGGCGCTTCCATCGCATTTCGGCTGTCGTGTTTCATCTGCTGACTTGTTGACTTGCTGATTTCTTCCCATGTCGGATAACCGTTCGCTCGATCTCTCCGTCATTATCGTCAGCTGGAATGTGCGCGAGTTGTTGGCCGCGTGCCTGTGGTCAGTTTTCAGTTGTCAGTCCTCAGTTGTCAGTCCTCAGTCCCCAGCGACTGCGAAACCGAAAACTGATAACGGTGAACTGACAACTGAAGTTATCGTTGTGGACAATGCTTCTGCCGATGGCAGCGCGGCGCGGGTGGCGGTCGAGTTTCCCCGGGTGAAGCTGATCGCCAATAGGGAGAATCGGGGTTTCACGGCCGCGAATAACCAGGGCATCGCAGCCAGCCAGGGCCGCTACGTGCTCTTCTTGAACCCCGATACGACCGTGATCGGCGACGCGCTGGCGACGATGGTGGAGTTCATGGAGGCGCACCCTGACGTTGGCGTGGTCGGCCCGCAATTGCGTTATGGCGATGGCTCGCCGCAGTCGTCGCGGCGGCGTTTTCCGACCTTCGTCACGGCGCTCTGCGAGAGCACGCCGCTCGCCTGGCATTGGCCCAACAACCCCTGGGCGCGCTGGTATCGCATGGAGGATCACCAGGCCGGCGAGGTCGCCGCAATCGAGGACGTAGATTGGCTCGTGGGGGCCGCCCTGTGCACGCGGCGCACCGTGCTGGACCAGGTGGGCGGCTTCGATGAAGGATACTTCATGTACTCCGAAGAGCTCGATTGGTGCCGGCGAGTGAAGCAGGTGGGCTGGCGCGTGGTCTATCTGCCCACCGCGCAGATCATTCACCACGAAGGCAGGTCCAGCGAGCAGGTCGTCGCAGCCCGGCACATCCGCTTTCAGACGAGCAAGGTGCGCTACTTCCGCAAGTTCCATGGCCTGCTCGCAGCCCAGACGCTGCGCATTTTCCTGTTGGCGGCTTTTGCGCTAGAATGGGTCTTCGAGGCCGTCAAATGGCTATTGGGCTCCCGGCGGTCGCTGCGCGGTGAGCGAATGGCGGCGTACAGACAGTTGCTACAGACAGGGTTGCGTTCCAGGGCAGACAAGTAGACAAGGCTGGGATGCCTTGTTTCCCTGTCTACTACCAGAGGTGCCTCATGCGTGTTCTGTTCGTAACCGGCGAATACCCTGCCATGCAGGGCGGTGTAGGCGACTACACGCGGCAATTGAGCCAGGCGCTCGGCGCGCAGGACGTGCGAGTTCACGTGCTGACGCACGTCAACGCCGGCGGCGATCATCTGCGCACGCCCACAGCGGCCTACGAGCCTGTGGTCCATCCGGTGATGGAGCAAACGGGCTGGCGGCTGTGGAACTATGTCTCGGCGGCGACGCGGGAAGTGCGCCCTGATGTCGTGCATATCCAATACCAGTCGGCCGCCTATGCCCTGCACGCGGCCGTCAACTACCTGCCCTGGCGACTGCGCCTGGCGCTCAAGAGACCCCGCGTCGTCACGACCTTTCACGATCTGCGCTTCCCCTATCTGTTCCCGAAAGCCGGTCCGTTTCGGTGGCAGACCGTTCTGGCGCTCGCGCGCAGCAGCGATGGGTGTGTGATCACAAACCCCGTGGATTGGCTCCGTCTGATCCGCCGGGGCCTGGCCGCGCGGCTCCGCGCCATCCCGATCGGCAGCAACATCGAGAATCAGCCGCCCGCCGGGTTCGATCGCGACCAGCAGCGCGCGCGTTGGGGTGCGGGGCCCGACGATTGGCTGCTCGGCTACTTCGGCTTTCTCAATCTCGGCAAGGGCGGCGAGACCCTGATCCGCAGCGTGGACGCCCTGGCGCGCGCCGGACATCCTGTGCGACTGTTAATGGTCGGCGGGCAGGTGGGCGCCAGCGATCCCACGAACGCAGCCTATCTGGCGCACATCGAGAAGCTGATCGGCGAGCTGGGCCTGGCCGATCGCGTCAGGTGGACCGGCTTCACAGCCTCCGATCAGGTCTCGGCAAACCTCCTGGCGACCGACTGCATGGTTTTGCCATATCGCGAGGGCGCATCGCTCCGCCACGGCAGCCTGATGGCGGCCCTGGCGCACGGCCTGGCGATCGTCACCACACGGACCACGGGGACGCTCCCAGACGTCGCGGCGCCGTTTCCCACGTTGCGCGACGGCGAGAGCGCGCTGCTCGTACCCCGCGACGATCCGGCCGAAACGACCGGAGCCGTGATCCGCGTGATGACCGATGAGGCGCTGCGCAACCAGGTGCGACGCGGGGCGCTCGCTCTTTCTCGCCAGTTCCAGTGGAGCGCCATCGCAGTGCGCCACCTGGAGATGTATCGTGGGCTGGGTGTGGTCTAGGATCGCACGGCCGCGGCCTGGCCTGGCGATCCTGGCGGCTGTCTTTCTCGTCTTGGGCGTGATCTACAGCGTCATCACGCCGATCTTCGAGACCCCTGACGAGCCCCAGCACTTCTTCTACGCGCAACGCCTGGCCACAGCCCGCGAGCTGCCGATCCAGGATGCGAGCAACCCTGGCCCCTGGCTGCAAGAAGGCAGCCAGCCGCCCCTCTACTACGCGCTGGTCGCCTTGCTGATCGCGCCGCTCGATACGCGCGATGCGGCGTCGCTGCTGTGGCTGAATCCACACGCCAATCTGGGCGACCCACTCTATCCTGCGAACAAGAACCGCATCGTGCACACCGAGCGCGAGGCGTGGCCCTATTGTGGGACGACGCTGGCAGTCCACCTCGCGCGATGGCTGTCCGTGCTGTTGGGCGCCGGCTCCATCTGTCTGACCTATCTCATCGTCAGTCGGCTGCTGCCAGGCCGACCGGCCCTCGCGCTGGCGACCGCCGGCCTGATGGCTTGCACGCCGCAGTTCATCTTCATCAGCGCCGCGGTATCGAACGACAACCTGATCACCTTTCTGGCCGCCTTAAGCATATGGCTGTTGCTCAGAGTAGTGCAGACGCCATCCCCCGGCATCGGCCGTGATGATATGCTGTTGGGCCTGGTTCTCGGCCTGGCCGCGCTCACCAAGCTGAGCGGCTTGACGCTCTGGCTGCTGAGCGGCGTGACGCTGCTGATCACGCAAATCAGACTCTTCGGGTATTGGTCGCCCCGCGCTCAAGATTCTCGTGCAACGGTGATCAGGCTGGCGGTCATCTTCGGCACTGCCCTGCTCGTCGCCGGGTGGTGGTATCTGCGCAACTGGCAGCTCTACGGCGACCCGACCGGGCTGAACCGGATGCTGGACATCGTCGGCCGCCGCGCAACGCCGCTGGGCTGGCGCGAGATCCTCAGCCAGTTCCAGGGCTTGCGCATCTCCTATTGGGCGCTCTTCGGCTGGTTCAACCTGCTGCTGCCAGATTGGGTCTACAAAACGTTGGATGGTTTCGCGCTGCTGGCGGCGCTCGGCCTGGGCTTGGGATGGGTTTCTGGCGCTCTGCCACGCTCGCGTGCGCTGCTATTGCCTGCCGGCTGGAGCGGCCTGTTGCTTCTCAGCCTGGTGCGCTGGACGCAGATCACGCCGGGCACGCAGGGGAGGCTGCTCTTCCCGGCAGCCTGGGCTATCAATCTGTTTCTGATGCTCGGCTGGGCCCAATGGGCCGCGCTCGTTCCACGGGCAACCCAAAGGCTGAGGAAGCCTTCAGATCTCGTGCCGCCGTCAAACTGGCGACGCGCCTGGTCAGCGATTCCGGTCGTCGCGCTGGCGATAGCGGCCATCGTTTCACCCTTCGCCGTGATCCGTCCCGCCTATCTCAGGCCGTCTGTCTGGCCGATCGAGGACGCGCCAGCCCTGCCGCGGCTGGGACCGTGGTTGCACGGCGAGCACGCTGCGATCATCGGCGGCAGGCTAGAGCCGGAAGCCGCGCGGCCCGGCGACACGGTCTGGGTCGCCATCCACTGGCAGGTGTTACAGCCATTCGACCGTGACTACACCGTTTTCGTGCATCTGCTGGACCACCTGGGCCAAAGCCTGGCCGAGGCCAATAGCTGGCCCGGACTGGGCGCCTACCCGACGCGATTGTGGCAGCCGGCCACGACCATCGCCGACCGGTATCCGGTAGTGATCCCCCACGATGTCGTCGCGCCGGCGCTCCTGCGGGCCGAAGTCGGCTTCTTTGCGCCCGAAACCGGCGAGGGGTTGCCGAGCCGATCGGCCGACGGCCGGCCCGCGTCGAGCATCGTGGGCAGCCTGCGGCTCTTGCCGCGGCAGCCCGCGCAGTCGCAACCGGCCTTTCGGACCCCGGCCAGACTGGGCGATCGCATCCGGTTGCTGGGATACGACCTGACGCCGGCCGGGCCAATCGCGCCGGGAAAGCGCCTGACCCTCACGCTCTACTGGCAGGCTGATGACCGCGCTATCGAGGACTACACGGTCATGCTGCACCTGCTCGGTCCGGGTGATGCGATCGCAGCGCAAGGCGATGGCCCTCCGCGCGCGGGCGCATGGCCCACCTCGGCCTGGGAGCCGGGCCAGCCGGTGACTGACCATCGCACGCTCGTGATCCCCCCAAACGCGGCTGCCGGTCGTTACGAGGTGTGGGTCGGCCTCTATGGGCTGTCCGCAACCGGCTCGGCGGGCGATCGCCTGCCGATTGCAGAAGCCAGCGGCCGCGTGCGAGACAACGCGCTGCTGCTTGGCGCGATCGCGGTGGCCCATGAGTGAGACGCGGCCGGGGCAAGATCGTCATCTGCGGCTATCTCGCGGCCTGCTGCTGCTCGTAGTGCTGGCCGCCTTCGCCCTGCGCCTCTACCGGCTGGATTTCCAGGACATCTGGTGGGATGAGGCGCGCAACATTGACGTGGCCAGCCGTCCGCTGGCGCAGATCGCTATCGCGCCCGAGCTGGATATCCACCCAGCCATCTACTTCTATCTGCTGCACGGCTGGCGCGGACTGGCCGGCGGCAGCGCGTTTGCAGCCCGCTTCCTGTCGCTCTGGTTCGGCGTGCTGTTGATCCCGCTGATGGATGCGTTGGGCCGGCGCATCGAGGGGAGGTGGACCGGCTTCGGCGCGGCGCTTGCCGCGGCCTTCCTGCCGTTCCTCGTGGGCGAGGCGCAGGAAACGCGCATGTACACAGTCGGGCTGGTGTGGGTGGCGGCCGCGGCTCTGGCGCTGGTGGCTCACATCCGGCGTTCAATTTCCGCCCGGCGTTCAAACGCCGGGCTACAAGGTGGAAGCCCGCCGAGGCGGGCTGAGGCAGTGTTCATGTTCTGGCGTCTCAGAGCACGGCAGTTTGCGGCGGCCTGGCCCTGGGTCATCTTCGCCCTCTTCTCCGCCCTGGCCCTGCTCACCCACTACGCGGCCGTCTTTGCCGTGGTTCCGCTCTGGTGCTGTGCAGTCGGCTGGAGCCTGATCGGATCGGGCCGCGAGCGGCGGCTGCGGGCGACGCGGGTTGCGCTCGCCGGCTTGTTGACCGCCGTTCTGTGTCTGCCCGGCCTGCCCGTGGCGCTGCGCCAAATCCCGTCCTATCGCAACCCGAACCTGACCGCGCCGACTCTGACCGCATACCTTTCCGAGTTGGGCCGGGTCTATGGTCTCGGCGAGCACATTGATCCCATCGCGGCGCAACCCTGGGTGATCGCAGGCGTGGCTCTGCTCCTCGGCGGCTGGGTCTTGGCGCTGGGAGCCTGGGGACAGGGGGCAGGAGGCAGTAACCAGGAGACAGTCTGTTCGGAAAATCGCCCCGCTGGTCATTGCGAGCGCAGTTTGCGAAGCAATCTCCCCGTCAACGAAGGAGATTGCTTCGTTGCAAAAGACGCTCCTCGCAATGACATTTTCATCCCCCGTGGCGCCGCGGCCGGCATGGGCGATTGCGTCAGCATCCTTCAGGACTGTCCCGAAAATCGCCGCCCGCCACTCCGGTCTCGAGGCTTCAGCCGGTTTCTGCCGCCGACCACCAAACCGGCTAAAGCCTCGAGTCCACCCCGCGTGTTTTTCATCCCCCGTGGCGCCGGCCGCGGTAAGGGCAACTGTCCCGAAAATGAGCCGCCAGCCGCCAGGCGCTTAGTGGGTCTCAGAACGCCAGGCGCCGCATATCGCGCGCTACGCACTACGCACTACGCCCTACGCCCTACGTCCTACGCCTTCTTGCTCCTATCCATCCTGCCCCCCATCCTCTACTACCTGGTCATCCTTGACCGCGCGATCTTCGCCAGCCGCTACATCAGCTTCGCGTTGCCGGGCTGGCTGCTGCTGATAGGACTGGCGCTAGCGGGCTGGGCAAAGGTAGCCCGACGCTTGAACGCCGGGCGAGGGCTGGCCGGGCTGGCCGCGTGGGGACTGGTGATCGTCCTGCTGCCCGGTCTATACGGCGATCTGACCGATGCGCGCTTTTTCCGAGAAGACACGCGCGGGCTTGTGGCATGGCTGAAGACCGCGACGCGGGCCAGCGATTCTGCCGGGCAAGATCTGATCCTGGTTGACCAGCGCTATCCCTTCGGCTTCTACTATGAACGCTGGAACAACCAGCACGATGGCTTTCCGCCGGCCGGGCCAGCCGACCTGGCGCCGGCGCAGTATTTGTTCGTGGACATCAACGCCGTGGCCGACCGCCTCAACGATCTCACGCAGGCTGTGTGGGGATCGGGCCGGGGACTGCGGCGCATCTTCTGGGTGCACTGGTTCGAATCCGATACCGACCCGCGCGGCGCGGCGCCATTCTTGTTGGAGAAGTTCGGCGCGAGGCTGGGAGAGCGATCGTTCCGGGGCTACACCGTGACATGGTATGCGGTCGGCCCGGTCGAAGCGGCGACAGATGGCGGACAAGGGGATGCAGCCATCCGGTTCGAGCTGGCGCCGCCCCTGACCTGCCGCGAGATCGGCTTCGGCGAACAGGTGCGCCTGATCGGCGCTGCGTTCGGCGGTCGCGGGTCGGGCGCGACGAGCGCCATCGCTCAAACGCGGCTGCCCATCGCCCCGACCGACAAGGCCGTCTGGGCCGTGGTGCGGTGGGCGCGGCTGCCCCGCGCCGCGACGTCCCTGAAGGCGACGCTGGTGCTAGAAGACGCGGCCGGCTTCATCGTCGGCCGCGATGACCGGCCGATCCTCAACGATCGGCACCTGGCGCCGCCCCACTGGACCGACGCGGATCAACCGCTGAGCGTCTTTCTGATCCGGCCCCTGTCCGGCGTCCCTCCCGGTCGCCACACCCTCAAACTGACCGTCTACGATCCAGCCACCCTCCAGCCGCTGGCTGTCCAGGGGGGCTCGGCGACGATCAGCCAGGTCGAGCTGACCCCGGCCGTCGAGCCGCCCACGCCGGACCAGGTAGCGCCCGCCGCGGCCATCGACGCAGCCTGGCGCGGACTGCGACTGCTCGGCTGCGGCCCTCTGCCCGAAACGGCCAGCCCTGGCAGCAGCGTTCCGCTTGAGCTCTACTGGCAGGCGGAGCGCGCCCCAACCGCAGATTGGCGCGTCCGGCTGGCGCTGGCGCCGCCGGACCCTTCGGCTGCCGCCGACCGCGGCAGCCTGATCTCGCTCGACGAGACCGTCCCGACCGGCGGCCGCTACCCGCCATCCGCATGGCGGGCCGGCGAGGTCGTGCGCGAGCAGCGGCTGTGGCGGCTGGATCCGACCACGCCGGCCGGCCGCTATCGCATCCTCCTCACGCTGGTAGATCCCGACGCGGGACTCGCCTCGCCGCCGAGCGAGTTGGGGGAGATCGCCATTGCGGGCCGGCTGCACGTCTTCGAACCGCCAGCCCCCATGCGACGTTCCGCCGCGCTCTTCGGCGACTTCGCCCGACTGATGGGTCATGATCTTGCGATGCCGGACGCGGCGCGCCGGGAGCTGACGCTCACTCTCTACTGGCGGGCTGAGCGCGCCAGCGCGGTCGGTTACGCCGTCACCGCCCAACTGCTGGACGCCAACGGCGTGCTGCGCGGCCAACGCGATCAGACGCCAGGCGACGCCGCGGCGCCAACCACCAGTTGGCTGCCAGGCGAATATCTGACCGACGTCTATCGCATCGAGTTGCCGGCCGGTCTGCCCGCCGGCGACTACACGGTGATCGTCGCCATGTATGATCCCGTCACATTGGCCCGGCTGCCGGTCGCCGATCCAGACGGCAAATCCCTGGGCGATGCCCTGCTGGTGACGCAGTTGGCGATCGGCCGCTAGAACCACAGGATAGAAAGCCTATGACCACACACGATCATGCTCAACTCTACGCGGCGCTGGCGGCCGAATACGCGCAGCGCTCGCCCGCCTCGGCCAGCCTGCACGTGCAGGCCCAGCGCGTGATGGTGGACGGCGGCAGC
>Ga0194112_10003050_pt1 | contig 23549 bp, 16 predicted proteins | sample TA2MahC400mmetaG_FD_146191 | JGI IMG/M metagenome (GOLD analysis project Ga0194112, IMG submission 146191) | Freshwater microbial communities from Lake Tanganyika, Tanzania - TA2015016 Mahale Deep Cast 400m | ecosystem: Environmental > Aquatic > Freshwater > Lake | place: Tanzania: Lake... | reverse complement strand
CGCCAGATATCCCCAGTTCTTCCTTACTCCGGTAGGCAATCGCTGCTCGAACTTCGCTCACCAGGCTTTCGCATGAGGGCGGAAATTCCCTGTGGGCCGCTCCGCACCAATAGATGGACGTGCGTTTCCATGAGCACCCAGGCATAGAGGGAGGACTGCGTTTCCAGGATGTTTTCGCCCAGGCGGGTAAGAAAACGAAACCGATCCTCATCGTCGTCAAATATTTGTGACCGGTTTATTCCCCGCACCATGATATGGTGAAGGGCGCCGAGAGTATCTAACCGAGCTTGTCGTGGCATGGGCTGATTTTATAAAAAAGGGGGTGATCTTGTCAAGCGCAATGCACTGTAAGAATCAACGTCCCCCACTCCCACGCAGATTGATGGCATCCACCATGCCCGACCAGGCCATAAAAAGGCCGGCGGCGTCTTTCTCTTTTCTCATTTGCCGGTAGGCCTGCTCAAAGTAAGGCCGGCTCTGGGCTGGGTCGGCAAACATACGGCAGGATCCCATCCAGTAGGCAAGCCAGGGGCGGATTTCGACCAGTCCAGGAGGGAGGCTTCGCAGCCATCCCTCCAAAACCGAATACCTGCCCTGAGCATGCATCACCGGGGCATGTTTGAGGATCAAGTGGATCAGAGTTTCCCAATCTCCGATTTCCTGCAGGAGGCGAACCGCACTCTCCACCTGCCCATATTCCTCCAGAAGCTCAGCCGCCTGGCCTCTAGAGAAGGAGAGGTTCTGCCCGGAAAAGGTCTCTTCAGCTCGAGAGAGGAGGAATTTCCGAAAGAGAGGATGGTAGCCGTAAATGGGCTCCTCAAGGACTCGTTTCTCCATAAAATAGTTTCCCCGGTTCAGGCGGGCGAGCGTCCGCCCGGCCTGAGGCTGTCCGGTGAGCCTTTCAGCCATACTTTCGGTCATCTGGGGGAGAAGGGCTGTCTTCAGCAGAAAATCCCTTGTTTCCGGGTCCAGGGGATTCAAGATTTCATTGGAAAAATAATCGAAGATCTCTTCCTGCACCAATTTCCCGAGCTGCTTGAAGTCCATCTTCTCGCGCTTCAACCGCTCCAGGAGGAGAATCAACCCGGCTGCCCACCCATCCGCAGTGCTGTGGAGCTGCTGAAGGGTCTTTTTGGGTAGTTTCTCTGGAAATCGCACGCTGGCGATTCCTGATGATTCTTCCAGGGTCAGACGTAGCTCATTCCAACCGAGGACTCCCATCAGATGATTCGCCTCTAAACGGACCAATGCCGGGTGAGGGTCCAGGCGGCTGATCAGGAAGACATTGATGCCCTCAGGGATGCTGGATAAGCCATGAAAGATGATCTCATGGAACGAGGCTTCGGGCGGGACATCCTGGTAATTGTCGAAGACAAGGATAAAAGGACTCCTCAGCCTCTGGTAGAGATTCTCAAAATACCGCAGGGTAAAAGTCGATACTCCCTGGAAGTACTCTGGAGTGAGCAAAGGGAGCGGAATTTTCACCCGCGGGGAAACTTTTTTGGCGGCCAAACCGAGAAAGTAGAAAAAAGTAGCCACATCCGCATCCCCCCGGTCGAGTCGGTACCACAGGCAGGGGAGCCGCCGGGTTTCGATGTAGCTTGAGGCTAAAGTTGTTTTGCCGCACCCCGCCGGACCGGAAATCCAGATCACTGGCTGCTGGCGCAGGCGATCTAAAAGGTCGAAGGTCCGCTCCCGCGCAAAAACGCGGGTAGAAACGGGGCGAGCTAATTTAGCCAGCGAGGATGTTGGGTGTCTATCCTTACCCATCAGGCTTCACGCTTCACCTCATACCATTAAAAACCCGCCATCAATGTTAAAGGCCTGTCCCGTGATGGCGGACGCTTCGCGACTGGCCAGATACACGACGAGCGGGGCAATCTCGTGAGGCTCCAGGCGGCGGCCAATCGGCGTCACAGTCGCCTCGAGTTCCGCGACCGATTTGCCAAGGCGCTTGGCCTCATACTCCATGCGCAAATTGTTCATGCGGGTGCGCACAGGCCCGGGGCAAATGGCGTTTACGGTGATGCCCTGATTGGCCGTCTCCATAGCCAAGGTGCGCATCAGCCCCAGGAGTCCATGCTTGCTCGCGGCATAGGCCGCGCCGTGCAGCAATCCAATCTTGCTGTTGACCGACGCGGTCATAATGATGCGCCCGTACTTGCGCGCGATCATTGAGGGTAAAGCCCTCTTCGAGAACAGGTAGGGCACAGTGAGGTTGACATAGAGCAATGTCTCCCAGAAGTCGTCGTCGTAATCGACCACGGGTTTGGGGTTCGCGCTGCTGCCCATGCCGGCGTTGTTCACGAGTATGTCAATGCGTCCGCATATTTGGGTCGCTTGCTGCCACACTTCCTCGACGGCGCCGCTCCGGGTGAGGTCGGCGACGATGCTCTGGCAAGGCACACCCAGGCCGATGAACTCTTTTTGCAGCGCCTCCAACTCTTGGGCCGAGCGTCCCGTGATAGCGAGATTGGCGCCTTCCGCGGCCAAAGCGCGGGCGATCGCTTCACCGATGCCACGGCTGGCGCCGGTAACGAGTGCGGTTTGGTCTTTAAGTTTCATGATGTCCCTCTCCAAGAAGATTTAAGCTGCACAGCCAACTCCCTATCCTTTTACAATGGCCACCGGTCTTACCCAGCCGGCGCTGGCTGATTTGATCTTGACCGGAAAGCAGATCAAGGTAAACCCATGAGGTGGGAGTTTGTTTAAATTGGCCATCTTCTCGATATGCAAATATTCTTTTTCTATGCCGGCGAAGTGCGCGGCCCAGAGAATGGTGGCGTCTTTATTTTCGGCGAATTCTTTCTTGAGGAAAGGAAGGGGACGATCCCAGCTCCAGGCATCAATGCCCACCACTTTCACACCCTGATCCAACAACCAGAGGGTTGATTCCCGACCCATCCCGCAGCCTTTAATCAGGTACTCGGGCTTTCCCCAATATCGGTCAGCGCCGGTCATGATCAGCACAATATCCCGCGGATTAACGCGGTAACGAATTTTTTTCAAGGCTTTTTCCAGGTCTTCCACATTGATCAGCGCCCCGTCTTTCTTGCGGCGAAAATCCAGGACAACTCCGTTTCCGTAACACCAATCCAGAGGAATCTGGTCGATGGTTTTGGCTTTTTTACCCTCCGAAACAGGAGCATAATGCCAGGGAGCATCGAGATGGGTTCCGGAGTGGGTACTTAGTGAAATTTTTTCCACAGCCCACCCCAAGCCAAGGGGAAGGTCCTCTGCCCGGCAACCCAGCAGCTCTTGCGCTGAAACCAGCCCTCCATGATGATCGATGTACTCCATCCGGGGGATCATAAACTCCGGGTCGCTGGGCACGGATTCGATGGGGATACTCAAATCAATAAATTTAATTTTCTTAACCCGCATGCTGTCGCTCCTTTCAGTAAAAGAGGTGTAAGGTACAAGGAAATGAGTAATGGGTAATAGGAAAACGCCTTACGCCTTACGCCCTTTGCCTTTTTTTACTTCTTCGCGCATAGTCGTGATCGTATTCCTATAGTCGGTAGTCTTAAAAATTCCCGAGCCGCTTACAAACACATCAGCTCCTGCTTTGGCTACTTCCCCAATGTTGTCAACCTTAATTCCCCCGTCAACTTCCACCTCCAGGTTCCAGCCTTTTTGGTAGATCAGGGAGCGCAGTTGTTCCAACTTGGGAAGCACTCCAGGGATGAATCCCTGGCCGCCGAATCCCGGGTTGACGGTCATCACCAGAACCAGGTCAGCGTATTCGAAGGCTGACTCGGCGAGGCAAAGGGGGGTGGCCGGATTCAAGGAAACACCGGCGCGGGCTCCTCTTTTTTTAATCTCGCTCAAAGTCCGATGGAGATGGACGCAGGCCTCAACATGAACGGTAAGAATGTCAGCTCCAGCGTCAATGAAGGCGGATAAAAAGTTATCCGGGTTCTGGATCATCAGGTGAACGTCCAGAGGGAGGGCGGTCATGCGGCGCAACGATTCCACGATCATAGGGCCAATGGTGATATTGGGAACGAAACGCCCATCCATGACGTCCACATGGATATAATCGGCTCCGGCTGTTTCCACAGCTTTCACCTCTTCTCCCAGTCTGCTGAAATCAGCGGAGAGGATGGAAGGAGAGATTTTAATAAATTTTTCATTTTTCATTTGGTATTTTTTATTGGGCATTTTTCATTTCCCCTTTTTCATCCTGGCGGCAAAGAAACCATCCAGGCGGTATTCTTCCCGGGGGATGATCATTTGTGGGTATGTGCGTAAGAAACCTATTCCATCGACCAGGTCGCCCCATGACTTCGGCACAATCCGATGCAGGTCTTCTACGTGAAAATCCTTGTGAGCGCTGAGAAAAGCATCCACCACCGCATCATTTTCCTCCCGGGTCATCGTACAGGTACTATAGACCAAAACCCCGCCCGGTTTCAAGCGGGAACAAACCTTCTCCAGGAGGGCGGTCTGGAGACTTTTCAGGCGCAGGGCGTCTTCAGGTTTTCTACGCCACTTGACTTCCGGGTTGCGGTGCAGGATACCCAGGCCAGTGCATGGGGCGTCGACCAGAATCCGGTTAAAAGTGAGATCGGAAGGGAAGGGGAGGGGGCGGGAAGCGTCTGCTTGAAGGGTTTTGATCATGGATATTCCCAGCCGCCGGCAGTTCTCACGAATTAAATTAATCTTGGCATTGCTAAAGTCCAGGGCAAAAATTTCTCCCTGATTTTTCATCAGTTGGGCCATGTGGGTGGCTTTGCCGCCAGGGGCAGCGCAGGCATCCAGCACCCGCTCACCTGGTTGAGGGCGGACGATATGGGCGATGATTTGCGATGCTTCATCCTGCACAAAATACAGCCCTTTTTCAAAAAGGTCGCCCCCTGCCAGGAAAGGGTTTTTGTCTAAGACCAACCCTTCCGGAGAAAAGGGAGTTGGGAGAGAATCGATGCCCTCGGCCCTGAATCGTTCCTTAAGAGATTCCCGGGAAATTTGCAGTGTGTTCACCCGCACGGTGAAGGGGGGGCGTTGGTTATTCGCCGCGCAGATATTTTGAGTCGTTTCCGGCCCGAATTCGTTCACCCACCGCTCGACCATCCACTGCGGGTGGGAAAAGGCCTGGGTGATATATTCTACGGGTTGAGAAGCGAAAGGGGGAAGGAATTCCTGGTCTTTTTTGCGGGCAACGGATCTGAGCACGGCATTGACGAAGTTAGAGGTTTTTTCACTTTTAAAAACGGCTTTGGCCAGGCGGACGGATTCATTAACGGCCGCGGAATCAGGAACTCTGTCCAGAAACAGGATCTGATAGGCCCCCAGCCGCAAGAGCTGAAGCAACTTAGGATCGATTTTTTTCTCCGGGAAACGGGAGGCATGATGAATGGCCCGGTCGATCTTTCCCTGCCAGCGCAGAGCGCCCATGACCAATTCAAAGATAAAGGCCCGATCCAGCGGGCGCAAATGCGGTTGTTTTAAAAAGGCTTTATCGAGAGAAAAGTCGGCAAAGGCCCGTGATTCTTCTATCTGCCGCAGGATTTTCCAGGCCTGCATGCGCACTTCATCGAAAGCGGGGGGATTAGCCATGAACACCCCTTCTAAAGCCCCTAAACCGGCGTAGCCGGAACCAAAAAGATGAATAAGAAAATTCGTAACACTTTAGCTCTTTGAAAAAAGGTGTGTTGTAAAGGCCAAGGGATTCCAGGGGCCGGGGGCCAGATCGGAACGCTTGGAATCATGAGGCGCTTATTTCTCCGCATATGGGGCGGGCAAGAACCCCCGCCTCCTCCGGAGGAAAAGATCTTTTGTCCTCGTGGCCAAGCCGAACCCCAACCGATGCTTCCGGCGCGTTCCGCTCTAACCCCCGGCCCTCAACAAAGGCTTTAATACCATTTTTTCAAATCGCTAAACTGTTACCAAAAGGGAATTCCTATACAATCAAGTTATTAACACCCCCACCCCAACCCTCCCCCATCGAGGGGGAGGGAATTTTGGATCCCCCAGTATCTCCCCTCCCCTGGCGGGAGGGGGTTGGGGGGAGGGGGATAGAAAAGGAAATTCCTATACAATCAAGTTATTTAATGCGTCCGTATTAGTTTGGGGCTAAGCGCCTAAACGCACACCGGGTTTCAACGGATGGCCCCGCAGGAATTCAGAGATGCTCATCCGCCGGCGGTTCTCCATCTGCAGCTCGCGGACCCGCAGGATTCCTTTTGAAGTGGCAATGCAGAGTTCATCAGTATCAGCCCTAACTATGGTCCCGGGAGCTTCCAGGGAGTTTTCCTCCGGCTCTTCAACATAACGCGGGCGGAAGAGCTTTATAAGATGCCCGTCCCAGTAGGTGAAAGCTCCTGGCCAGGGGTCGAATGCTCTAAGAAAGTTGGCAAGCTGGCGGGCCGGGGTATTCCAGTTGATCTGTGCTGCGTCTTTATTAATTTTGGAAGAATAGGTGGCTAAAGAATGGTCCTGCGGGCGAGGTATGATCAAATCCTTTTCCAGGCCGTCGAGGGTTTCCAGAAGCAGTTGAGCGCCCATCCGGGAAAGCCGGTCGTGCAGCGTTCCTGCAGCATCCTCCATTTCAATTAAGGTTTCTGCGGATAGCAGGATCGGGCCCGTATCCATTCCGGCATCCATGTACATCGTGGTTACTCCTGTGCGGGTTTCCCCATTGAGGATAGCCCAGTTAATGGGCGCCGCTCCCCGGTATTTAGGGAGGAGGGAGGCGTGGACGTTCACGCACCCCCGGGGAGGGATGGAGAGGACTGTGGGGGGAAGAATCTGGCCATAAGCCACAACCACGATAATCTCAGGCTGGAAGGATCTCAAAACCTCAAGAGAAGAAGGATCGCGGATTTTTTCCGGTTGAAAGAGGGGGATATTTTTGTCGAAGATTAAGGATTTAATGGCGGAAGGCACAAGTTTCTGCCCGCGGCCTTTGGGCCGGTCGGGCTGGGTGATCACCGCTAAAATTTCATGGGGAGATCCTATCAGACTTTTAAGCGAAGGAACGGCGAATTCAGAAGCGCCGAGGAAGAGAAGTTTCAAAGATCTTTTCCTTCTTTACTCTCCTTTAACAATTTCCGCCTGTATAATTCTCTCTTGAGCTGGCTTACGTGATCGATGAGGAGAATCCCGTCAAGATGGTCGATCTCATGCTGCAAGACGATGGAGAGCAGGTCATTTCCGACAATTTCCACAGTTTCCCCATCAAGATTCTGACCGCGAACCACAACATTCTTTTTCCGCTTAACCTCTTCCGTGAATTCCGGAATGCTCAAACACCCTTCCTCCCAGGTGCATTCACCCTCGGAGGCCACAATCTCAGGATTGATGAGCGCGATCAGATTTTTGGGCTGGTTCGCCGGGGTTACGTCAAGCACAATCAGCCGGAACGGATGGCCCACCTGGGGAGCAGCCAATCCAACTCCGGGGGTAGCATACATGGTTTCGGCCATATCCTGGACCAGCTGGCGGATTTTCTGGTCAATTTTATCTACAGGCTGAGATTTTTTTTTCAGATTCCGGTCTGGGTATTTAAGAATTTCGAGAACAGGCATATTTATTTTATAGCATATTGACGGGATCCACATCAACAATCAATTTGACTCCCGGTTGGGCTATTTCTTGATCAGCCTTTTCCAATATCTTCTCCGTGAAGGCATGGAGGGTGGACCACTTTTCCCCTTTGAGGAGTATCTGGTAACGATATTTCCCTTTGAGCCGGGCTAAAGGATTCATGGTCGGCCCGAGCATTTCAAATTGCCCCTGAAATTTCTTTTCTTTTTGCAGCAGGTTTAGAAACGATTGGGCCAGGGCCTTAGCGAAGTGCAGAACCCGGGCCTGGGAGTTTCCTTCCAGGCGAAGGTTGATTAACCTTGTGAAGGGAGGATAACCCATTTCTTTACGGAACTTGGCTTCCTCTTTGTAGAAGGCCGGAAAGTCCTGGCTTTTAGCCATCTGGATGCTGTATTGATGAGGGTTATAAGTCTGGACGATAACTCTTCCGGGCGATGATCTTCTGCCGGCCCTGCCAGCGACCTGGGTGAGGAGCTGGAAGGTGCGTTCACTGGCTCTAAAATCAGGGACGTTAAGGGATAAATCGGCAGCCAATACACCCACGAGGGTCACCCGGGGAAGGTCGTGTCCTTTGGTGATCATCTGGGTTCCCACCAGGAGGTTCACTTCTCCGCGGCGCACCTGATTCAGGATCTTTTGATGTGATTTTTTGCGGGCTGTCGTGTCCCGGTCCATGCGGGCGACTTGAACCTGGGGCAGTTTTTTTTTGATTTCCTCCTCAAGGCGCTGCGTGCCCAGCCCGAAAAGCATGAGATTAATGGAAGCGCACTCCGGACAATGCGAAAGAGCCGGAAGGGAAAAGCTGCAATAATGGCACTGGAATGATTTGTGGGGAAGGTGGTAGATCAGGGAGACGCTGCAGTTGGGGCATTTATAAACGAATCCGCAATCGCGGCATAGGGTAAAGGTGGAAAAACCGCGCCGGTTCAAAAATAGCAGAGCCTGTTCCCCCCGTTCGGCATTCTGCTTGAGGGCTTCTTCCAGAGCCCGGGAAAAAATAGTCCGCTCTCTTCCCTCCGCCTTTTCCATGCGCATGTCCACCACCTGAATTTCTGGAAGGGGCCGGTGATCAATACGGTGGGGAAGGGTCAGGCAGCGGAATTTATTTTCCAGGGCATTATGATACGATTCCATGGAGGGGGTGGCTGAACCGAGCACCACAACGGCATTTTCCATCTTTCCCCGAACCAAGGCCAAATCACGGGCATTGTAACGAACTTTGTCTTCCTGCTTGTAGGAAGGGTCATGCTCTTCATCCACGATGATAATGCCCAATCTCTCCAATGGGGCAAATATCGCCGAGCGGGCGCCAATGACCAATTTCACCAATCCTCTTTTAATTTTACGCCATTCGTCATAACGCTCACCTGAGGAGAGTCCGCTGTGCAAAACGGCCATGGGGTAATCAATGCGGGAGCGGAAGTAGGCTACCAGCTGGGCGGTCAGGACGATCTCCGGGACCAGGAGCAGAGCCTGCCGCTCCTGAGCTACGGCCTCGGCGATAGCCCGTAAATAAACCTCTGTCTTGCCGCTGCCGGTAACCCCGTGCAGGAGAAATGGATAAAATTTTTTTGAGTGTAAGGCCTGGCCAATTTCAGCCACTGACTCCTTTTGGCCTTCGGTCAATAAGGAAGGGGGGCCATCCACCCAATCCTCAATTTCATCCCAGGAGAGCTTACGGAATTCTTCTTTGTCGATGATTTCTATGAATTGCTTTTCTTTAAAGACCGCTAAAAATGCGGATGAGTTTTTATATATTTTTTTAAAATCCCCAAGCGGTAATTCTCCGGCTTTCTGGATAAAATCCAGGGCTTCTTTTTCCCGGGAAGAAAGCGGTAAATCTTCCGCCTGGTTTAGAAACCGGATAAAACTTTTCTTCTTTTCTTTGGTATGCTGTTCGAATGAATCTTCGTTTTTCTTGATCAGCCCGTCAGCGATCATCTGGCCAATAAATTCCCGCCCGGGGCCCGCTAATTTCTCCAGCAGGGATGATGAAAGAACTTTTTCCCGGCGGCCTTTCAGGGCAAGCAGTATTTTGCTTTCGGGAGAAGCAGGGGAAAAAGACGCTAAAAGCTTAAGGCCTTTGTCAGTAATGGCCAGAGTTTCCCGCTGACGAAGGCGCAGACCGGCTGGCAGGGCAGTTTTAATAACCTCCCCCACTGGCTGAAAGTAATAGCGGGAGGCCCATATAAAAAAAGTCAATAATTTTTCCGGGAGCGCAGAATCGTCGTCCAGAACCTTACGGATGGCCATAATGGTTTTCCGGGGAGGAAGCATTTGAGCGGGGCCGAGGATAAAGCCGGCAAGAAATCGCCGCCCGAAGGGAACCCAAACCCTCTTGCCCGGCAGCGCTGCCGGCCTCATCTCTTCCGGGACTTCATAGACGAAGGTCTTGCGAATGGGCAGCAGCACGGCAACTTCCACGAATTGCTTTGTCTGGGTCATATTCTCTGTAATACTGACGTGCAAACTTTTTAAATTTTGTTAAGCAAATAAACCTTCCCCCCCCACCCTGGCCCTCCCCCTCGAGGGGGGAGGGTAGGGAGGGGGTGAGTTTGGTTGCGGCTTTGCCGCGCTGTACTACTAAGGTTAATGAACTCGTAAAAAGTCTGAAGTCCCTTTCCTCGCCATTCCGGCCCCGTATCAAGTACGGGGTAAACTCCAGCCGGAATCCAGTTATTTCAAGGAGTTATCAAATATTTGGACTCCGGTTTTCACCTGTCTGCCCGGCACAGGCAGGCCGGAGTGACGACTTTTTACGAGGCCATCAAAGGTTCAATTTCTGAAAATTCTATTAAGATTTTTTTCTGGATTTATTTTCGTTCATCCGTGTTCTAAGTTGTTTTTTGTTCTTAAATTTGGTTATAGCTCTGTGATCTCTGTGCCCTCTGTGGCTAATTTAAAAATATTTTACCGCAGAGAGCGCAGAGAAAAATATATTATGAAAGAAAACAAAATCGCTATTGTAAGCGAAAAAGACCAAAACATTATGAATTATCTCTGCGTTCTCAGTGCTCTCTGCGGTGAATAAATAATTTCAATTTCAATCAGTCAGAGGAAAGCGGATCAGGAAAGTGGCTCCGACTCCGGGTTGGTTGACTACCTCGATTTCTCCCCGGTGCAGGGTGATGATCTTATGGGCAATGGCCAGGCCTAAACCCGTACCATCCTGTTTGGTGGTGAAAAAAGGGTTGAAAATGTTATCCAGAACTTCCAGCGGAATCCCGCCGCCTGAGTCCTTTACTTCGATCTGAATCGCCTTGCGCTCATCCTGTTCCTGGAAAGAAGTTTTCACCATCAGGCTGCCATCCTGGCCGATGGCTTGCATGGCATTCATCAGCAGGTTGAGCAAAACCTGCTTGAGCTGCTGCGGGTCGCAAAAAAAGGGGGGCAGGTTGGGAGCCAAATCCTTGTTGACCCGAATGTTCCGGTCATTAAATTCGCCATTCAGGATGGAAAATGTATCTTCAAGGATGCGGTTGAGTTGATATTGGCCGGTGAAAATGGAAGGTTCCTTGGAGTAGGCCAGGGTCTCGTTGAGGATGTTTTCCAGCCGCTTTACTTCCTTGAGAATGATGCGGATATATTTTTTTTCCGGGGAATTTTCCTGAAAATTCCGTTCGAGCCTGCGGGCGAACCCTCCGATGGAAACCAGGGGATTTTTGATTTCATGGGTAATGGAAGCAACCACTTCTCCCAGGGCAGCCAGCTTTTCCGACTGAATAAGCCGGTTTTGAGTCTGGAGGAGCTGAGTGTTCAGCTCCTGCAGGTTGCCGTAAAGGCGAGAGTTTTCAATGGCCATGGCCGCCTGGTTGGCCAGCAAGGTGAGCAGTCCGATATCCGCGGAGGTGATGGGGCGATCGGTGAATAGGTTATCTACGGAGATGACCCCGATGGATTTGTCCTTGGCGATCAAAGGGACGGAGGCAAAGGCCCGGCTGCCAAACCAGCGGAGGATATCGGGGTTGACCTCCGGGTCGGAAGCGGCATCTTCGATGTTAAAAGAGCGTTTCTCCTGCAATGTCTTGATCAGTATTGAGCGATTTTCGTCCAGGGGGATTCGCGCCTGGCGCACCTGCATTTCAAAAGGGGCAATTCCGATTCCCTCCTCAGAGATCACCCAGTCTTTGGAAAAGGGGGAATGCTCATCCATCTTTTTCCGCCACTGATCGGCTTCTTCCCGGCTTCTGGCCCCCACGCCCACCATTCCTTTGAGGACATTTTCTTTTTCATCGACCAGGAAAAGGGCTGCCCGGTCGAATCCTGGGCGATACCCCAGGGTAATAGAAAACAGGATGATGCGCAAAAGCTGGTCGAGGTTGATGGTGGAATGCATGGACCGGGAAACTTCATAAAGCAGGGAGAGTTCCCGGACGCTGCGCTCCTTATCCCTGGCCAGGAGTTCGGCGCGCTGCAGGATGATGGCGTTTTCAATGGCCACGGCTATCTGAGAAGCCATGGTGGAAAGAAGATTCTTATCCTCTTCATCGAAGATTTTTTCCTGATACCCTTCCCGGTATAGGCTATACAGACCCAGGGTGCCGATGGTCTTGGACCTGAAGATCAAAGGTACGCAGATGACCGAAGAAATATTCCCGGAAAACTCTTTTAAAGAAAACGGGGATGCCTGGGTATTGGGGATCAGAATGGGTTCCCGGGTCAGGGCTGCGACGCCAGCCACCTCTTCCCCCAGAGGCACCGGTTTGAGCGGGCCGGTTCCTTTCTTTTCATCCTCCAACCCGAAGGAAGAGACAGCTTTCAGCACGCCCCGCTCTTCATCGAGAAGGCGCAGGATGGCCCCATCGGCCTGGAGAATCTTCGCGCTGCTCATGGTAATTCGGTTCAGCAATTCTCCCAGCTCGAAGGTAGAGCTGATGGCCTGCCCGATGGTCTGAAGGGTGATTAACTCGGCGTTAAGCTTTTTAACCTGCAGGGTTGCCTGAGCGTTGCACAAGGTGCCGGCAAGCTGACGGCAAATTATCGGTAAAAGGGAAACTTCTTCGCCAGAGAGCTGCCGGGGCTGCTCTCCTAAGAGGGCCAAAGCGCCGTAAAGCAAAATATCGTCGGCAATGGGGAAAAAAGAGAGAAAGTTGAAAGAAGTCAGGTTCTGGGGGATATGGGGGTCCCACAGAGAAAGCTGGGAAGCGTCTCCGATGATCAGCGGGGTTTTTTGCAGAACGCAGGCCCCCAGTGGTCCTTCATCCAAAGCAAAAACCAGCCCCGGGGAAAAAGCCGGGTGTTTTTCATTGCAGCATTTAAAGGTCAGACGGGGCTGTTTCGGGTCCCAGAGAAAAATGGCGCAAATGGGAACGTCAAAGGCTTTGGCCAGGACTTTGGTCAGGTGCATCAGCCGCTGATCAATGTCCACGGAAGCATTCGAGAGATCGATGATCCTGGATAAAACTTCAGAGGAATTCATTCCGCAGCGGCCCGCCTTTTTTTCTTATCAATGGTTTCTTGATAAACTTGCAGGTAATCTCTGGCCGATCGTTCCCAGGAAAAATCCACAGACATCCCCTGAATCATCAGTTTTTTCCAGGCGGCCTGGTTGCGATAAACCAGCAAAGCCCTTTTGATGGTTTCCAGGAGGCAGGCGGCGGAATAATCCACAAATTTGAACCCGTTTCCTTCCCCGGTTATAGGATTGAAATCGTGAATGGTGTCATCCAGCCCGCCGGTTGCCCGGACGATGGGCACCGTGCCGTATTTCAAACTGTAAATCTGGTTCAAGCCGCACGGTTCATAGCGGGAGGGCATGAGAAACATGTCCGCTCCAGCCTCAATCTTGTGGGCCAGTCCATTGTCAAAAGCGATTTTAAGGCCGACCTGCCGAGGAAATTCTTCTTTAAGTTTCCTAAAGAGCAGGTGGTATTTCTCTTCTCCCGTTCCCAGGACTACAATTTGTATGCCGAGTTTCATTAGCTCTTCCGCGATAGCGGCAATCAGATCAAAGCCTTTCTGCTCGGCCAGGCGGGAAATGATTCCGATCAAGGGAATCTCTTCATTTCCGGCCAGCCCGAATTCTCGCTGCAAGTCAGCCTTGCATTCCTTCTTTCCCGGCAAATCGGCTGGACCATACTTTTGTTTGATAAAAAGGTCTATTTCCGGAGACCATTCGGCATAGTCCACCCCGTTCAGTATCCCATAAAGGTCTTGGCGGCGATCCCGCAAAACGCCTTCTAACCCGCCGCCGAATTCCGGCGTCTGGATTTCTTCCATGTATTTCCGGCTGACTGTGGTCACGGCGTCGGAAAAAACAATCCCCCCTTTGAGAAAATTGATTTTCCCGTAGAATTCCAGGGCCTGGGGAGAGAAAAGTTCCCAGCCCAGATTGGTCATGGGCATATCATAATGCCAGAAAAGGCCCTGATAGCCAAGGTTGTGGATGGTAAAAACGGAAACAGTTTTTTTAAGCGTAGAAACGTTGCGGTATGAGTTCTTAAGGTAAACGGGAGTAAGACCGGTCTGCCAGTCGTTGCACTGGATAACGTCAGGCTGTAAATTTAGGGCGGAAGCGGCCTCCAGGATGGAGCGGGAAAAGAAAATAAAGCGCTCGGCATTATCCTCAAAGTCGCCGTTCAATGTCCCGTAGAGTTGCTCGCGATTGTAATAAGCGTCATGGCGGATGAGCAGGGCCTGAAAGTTAGGGGCCAATTTGACCGAATAAACTTCGGCCGTCTCCGTCCTCTGGGCAATGGGAACTTTCAGCAAGACTTCCTCCCTGGCTAGAGAAAATCGTTTTTCATTGATCTGATGGTATTTGGGGAGGATAAGCGTAACTTCGTGGCCCATCCTGGCCAGGGCCCGGGGCAGGGCGCCGGAAACATCCGCCAGCCCGCCGGTCTTGGCGAAAGGAACGGCCTCTGAAGATGCAAACAAAATTTTCATCGAAGTCCTCCTCAGGGCACCAGCTCCCGCAAGAATTTCGCGGCTTCCTCAGGGGGGGTGGGGTTGATGAAGAAACCTGAACCCCATTCGAATCCGGCGAACTTGGTGAGCTTGGGGATGATTTCGAAGTGCCAGTGATAATATTCAAGATTTCTTTCTTTAAAAGGAGTGGTATGCAGGGTAAAATTGTACGGAGGAAAGCTCAGGGCTTTTTCCAGGCGCTTTAAAGTTTCCTGGAATATTAACCCCAGAGATTGGATTTCATGAATCTGGCTTTCTTCGAAAAAGGAGTTGTGCCGTTTGGGGAGAATCCAGGCCTCAAAAGGAGAGAAGGAGGCGAAGGGGGTGATGACGATAAATTCCGCATTTTCCAGAATCACCCGTTCCCCCTGCTGGATCTCTTGCCGAACGATGTCGCAGAAGATGCACCTTTCTTTGTAGGTGTAATAATCTTTTGCCCCGGCCATCTCTTCCATGACCAGGTGGGGGACGATGGGCAGAGCGATCAGCTGCGAATGAGTATGCTCAAGGGTGGCTCCGGCTGCCTCACCGTGATTCTTGAATAGCATGGCATAGCGCAGGCGGGTGTCCCGCCGTAAGTCGAGCATGCGCTCACGGAAGGCCCAGAGAACATCCTCAAAGTGTTTCGGAGAAAGGCTGGCCAGAGTTTCCTCGTGGTTGGGGGTTTCGATGATCACTTCGTGGGCTCCGATCCCGCTCATTTTATCGTAGAGTCCCACCCCCTCTCTGTTGATTTCTCCTTCCACGCGCAGCGCCGGAAATTTATTGGGGACTACGCGCAAACGCCACCCTGGCCCATTTCTCTTGCAACCTTCCGGCCGGAAAGCTAAAATTTCCGGGGGAGTTTTATCCTCGTTTCCCGGGCAAAAAGGGCAAAAGCCACCTTTGAATTTATTCCCCTGAACCGCGAAATCAGAGGGCCTTCTCCCCCTCTCTGTTGATATGATCACCCAGCGTCCAGTAACCGGGTCTTTGCGTAATTCGGACATTCATTCCTCCTTAAAAACTAATCCGGCCCAGCCGGAACTGACCTCTCTTCTCCATCTCATATTTCTGCGCAAGCAATGGTAAAATGCAAATCTTTTTTCTCTTGGGGCTTCAGGGAAAAGCGCCAGTGGAAAAGAAGAACCGCACCCTGGTAAGTCTTCTCCAGGCCCTTCTCTGATTGCGAGATTGTGCCAATCGGAAAGCGCCAGAGTTGAGCGGCTGGCGAGACCTCCAGAGAAACTTCCAGCCCGAGGAATTCATCGCAAAGGCCCACCTTGGCCGCTTCGGGAAGTGATCCGCTGCTGTTCAAGCGCCGGTCTTCGACCTTGAGTCCAGGAAACAAAAAATAGCGTCTCGGGTCATTGGCCGCAAGCAGAGTCAGGTTCATTTCCACTCCAAACCAAAAACCGACTTCGCTGGAACTCCGGTTGACGATTTCATACTCAACTTCCATTGTAGCCGCCCTTTTGCAAAAAAGGAAGCGTTTACCGATGTCCACCGGAATTTTTCCTTCACGTTTAAAAAGGCCGCCTTTCCGCTTCAGGTGGATGGACAACTTCCCGGAATTATCCAGGTCTTTAACATCAAGCAGTTCATAGGGTTGATTGACAAAATCGCCCAATTCCGGGTACTGGCAGCGATAGAACTGGTCGAAGGTGGCGTCCTGGTCGAAAAAATGATCCAGGAATGAATAGCGGTTATACCAGTCGTACATCAGGGCTTCTCCCAGCCCCTCATCTTTAGCTAATGGATTATCAGGATGGGATTGGGGATGTTCACCCGCGGGGAATCGGTTTGTTGAATTTTTTTTCAGCTGGCGATGGTAGGCTTCGGGCCGGCGGGTCAGCACATTGGTAACGTTGAATGTTTTCGGCCGGTAGTCCAATTCGATCAGGGATCCCCCATAATTGGGCTTCAGAATGGCCCCCAGGTTAGCGCTGCTGATCACGACTTCTTTTTGCAGGTCTTTATCCAGGTCGACTATTTCATGGTACAGGTATAGTTCTTCACTATGCTCCGAGGCGTCGGCCATGGCTTCAGCGGCAATGAGATTTTGATATACGCCGTGGCGCAGATAGGCAAGATACAGGCCTCCGAAAAGGCCGTGCCAATAAGCGCAATGGACCTGGCCCTTCCATAGGGCTTTCAGGGCCTCGGGAAGTGGTTGGGTCTTTTCCCATCTTTCACGAGAACTTTTGCTCAAGGCCCTATGAACCTTCTCACTGACGTAAAGCATTTTTTTATGCATATGGTTCGATTCGCCGTATTTTACCAGAAAATTTTCCCAGGATCCTCCGCGCAAGTAGGGCCTGTACTTTTCTAAACGTCCTGCCTGTTTCAGTTCTTCTAGCAGGCACTGGAAGTGGATGGCCGAAAGAGCAGGAAGAGCCCATTCCATCATCTCGTCGTAAGAGGCCGATGGAAGGTAAGCTCTGCCCTGAGGAGGAAACTTTTTCATGTATTCGCTGAAGGTGAGCAGATTAACCCACTCCCGGTTTTCTTCAAGCAGCGTAATGAATTTTTCCAGCCACCCTTGTTCGAAGACCCAGCGGTAGGTGCCGGGCCAGAGGCCGAACTTTTCTCCGTCATCGGCATAGGTTACTGCCAGATGGCCGGAATCAGTGGCCCAGAACCGCAGGGCTTCGATCGTCTCTTCGGGATTCCGGAAAGGAATGGCATAACGGAGGCGCTTGTTGCTGGGGAAGATGGAAAGAGTAAAGCCTTCGTAATCAGTGGCGTAGTGCCCGAACAGGTCTTCCTCAGAGAAACCGGCGTAGCGAAAATGGGAATCGTCCACAATGGTATATTTCAAACCTGCCGGAGCGACGGTTTTAGGCAGGGTGGGCATCCAGACTTTTTCGGCCAGCCAGAATCCCCGGGGATGGGCGTTCAGGTTTTCGGCAAGATACCGGTTCAAATGGTTGATTTGCCCTACGGCGTCTTTTTCAGGGATGAATGGGAGCAAGGGTTCGTAAAAGCCGCCGCTTAAAAGTTCAATCTGTTTGCGGGCTAACAGGGCGCGCAATCTGGGAAAAAAATCCGGGCGGTTTTCTGCCAGCCATTCCATAAGCGACCCGCTGTAGTGCAGGGAAATACGGAAAGAGGGGTGTTTTTCCAGGATATCCAGGAAGGGTCCATAACAATGTTCCCAGCCCTCGCGGAAAACGTGCTCGAAATTCCCCACCGGCTGGTGGTTGTGCACGGCAAAAAGCAAATTGATTGATTTCATCGCCGTCCTCTAATTTAATTGTATAGGAATTTCCTTTTTTATCCCCCTCCCCCCAACCCCCTCCCGCCAGGGGAGGGGAGATACTGGGGGGTCTCCCTAATTCCCTCCCCCTGGATGGGGGAGGGTTAGGGTGGGGGTGTTAATAACTTGATTGTATAGGAAATTCCTTTTTGGACACGGATGTACACAGATTGTCAGGATAAACTAAAAAGAAAATAATTATCTGCGGTTATCTGCGTAAATCTGCGTCCTATTAATTTTTAAACCTGCCAAAGCGTTGATTCAAAGTCGCCATCCGGGATGATCAGGGATAGATAGCCGTTTCGGGGGTAGCGCTCTACTTCCAAATTATCTTTTTGAATCTTGAGGAAAAAATCCACTTTCTGCCTGGGCTGAAAACGAAGTTCGCTAAATGGGATGGATAGCTCGATAATTTGATCGGAACAGATGCTGGTAAAGCGGGTTAAGGGCCGGCCGCTTTCTTCCTCTTGGGCCATCAAGGTGAAAGATTGTTCGCTTCCTTCGGGAAATTTGACCGAAAAAACGACCTGGAATTCTCCCGGGTTAATAAAATGAATGTGGAATTGCAGACCCTGGAGGTGGTTGGGCTTCCTGAAGATGGGGTCGATGCGCAAGTAAAGACGTTCCAGATCGAAACCGAAATAAAGGCCGGAGATAAACCCTTCAGCCCGGTACATGGAACCGCGGTAAGGCCTGGCCGCGAAATATCCCGCTTCCCGCCACTCGTAGAAATGGGTAATCCGGCCATCCAGGACCGGCGAGATTATCCCCAGGGGTTCAATCGTTGGTTTTACTTCATGGGGCACGGCAATGGGGGTTTTCAGGTAGTCGGGAACAGGAGACTTAAGCAGAAGGTGCACCTTGCTCAAGTGCATGCGGAAGAGTCGATCGAATTCTTCGTCATTGTCGCTGGTAAAGTCGTCTCCGAACCACCAGAACCAATCACTCCCTTCGGCAATGTAAATCTCTTCCCAGGCCAGTTGCCTTGTATCCTCAGGGAAGTCCTGCCCCTTCCCCAGCGTATTCTTAAGGAAATCGCGCGTTCGGCCCAGGCAGTCCCAGGCCTGATTTTCCTCCGGAGAGCCGATCCAGATCCGGAAATTCTGGTCGATCCAAGATCCGCTATGGAGGAATTTCAGGGTTTCCCGCGGGGGACGGGCCTTTAGAAAATCGTTTATTCTTACTGTTTGAAGAGCTGGATCGCCGGAGAGCTTTTCGTAAAGCCCGCGCAAAAATTCACGCCCGCCATCCGGGTAATATTCCCAGGCATTTTCTCCATCGAGGGCGATCAGAACCAAACGGCCATTGTCTTCGGGAAACGATCTCTGAATGTTCTTTAAATGGGTCAAGAGGTCATTCACCGAAGACCGGGGGTCGTTTTGGGAATAGGTAAAGCCGATGAGGTCGGAAAGATTTCGGTCGCGGAATACCATGTTAACTTCAGCATCCTGATATTTCACCCGGTAGGGTTGATAGAGACGGCGACGTTCCACCTGGCCGGACATAGATTTAAACAAAACCCCCTCATCAGAGGCCATCCAGCTAATTCCGGCTTGATGGACAAGAGGAATCAATTCCGGGCATACCGAGCCCTCAGAGGGCCACATTCCCGCGGGTTTGTTTTCAAAGAGCTTATGATAATAAACCACGGCTTTTTGAATTTGCGCCCGGGCATCTTCAGGGTGGGAAAAAGAACCCGGCAGGGGTACCCCGGGCATGGCCCGGCAAGCGGTTGTCCAATCGATCAGCAAAGGCAGGATGGGGTGGTAGAAAGGACTGGTGGTTATCTCCACCTGCCCTCTAAATTGCAGGGATTGATAGAGCGGAATGACTTCCCGGATGATTTCCGCCTGAGCCTGCAGAAGAACGGTTTTGTCCGTTTCCGAAAAAACCCTTCCTTTTTGCAGAAGTTCCCGGACGCTCCCTTTCTTTTCCCGGGCCCGGTGCCCGAACCAAGCAAGGTTAAACCAGACCTGGAGGTCGCGGAAGTCCTGGGTAGTAAATTGATGGAGAAGGTCGTCCCAGCGGTATTCGGGGATCTTCATTCCCCTTTTTTTAAGAAGAGCCCAGTAAGCCGGGTAGGGCTTAACCATCGTCTCCCAGTTACACAGGAAAAAATTGGCCAGGATAAATTTTTTTTCATCCGCTGAGAGGTCTTCGGCGGGTTTCCGGGCGTGTTCCCAAAAAATATCCCTGGCTTCTCCCCGGGCATATTCGTCCAATTGACGAAGCAGGGAAGGGACCAGGTTGAAGGTTTGCCGGATTGCCGGATATTCCTGCAGCAGGGAGATCATGTCGTAATAGCCTTTGCAAGCATGCAGGCGCACCCAGGGAAGGGAGTATTCACCGCTCAAAGGGTCCCGATAATAAGGTTGATGCATATGCCAGAGAAAAGCTATGTTAAGCATGTCAATAATATCGGCTGTTTCGCCAAAAATTTAAATTAATTTGGACGCAGATTATCACAGATAACCGCAGATAATTATTTCTTTTTATTTTATCCTAATAATCTGTCTTCATCCGTGTCCAGTAAGGAATTTCCTATACAATTAAATTAGCCACAGAGGACACAGCGATCGCAGAGTTTTTAAAAACCATAAAAAAAAGGAAAGGATAAGTGACAAGTTCCTAAAGTTGATGGTCTCGTAAAAATTCTGCAAATGCGGTTTTCCGTCATTCCGGCGAAAGCCGGAATCCAGAATTTCTTGAATCCCGCTTTCGGCGGGACTGGATTCCGGGTCGCGCTTCGCCCTGTTAACCCTGCGGTGCAGGGCCTCGCTTGCCCGGAATGACGATTTCCTCTACTTTTCAAGAGTTTTGCAAGAGCCTCAATTAACTTAATTATAACAAATCCTTTTTCGGAAACAAGCGATCCCTTCGCTTTTAATTTTCCCCTTACCTTTTTCTTTCATCCATCGTCCCTCTTTTTTCATCCTTCATCTCTCTTTCCTCTTCTCATCCCCCCCCACCTGTGATATTTTACGTCTTGTCATAACATTGCATAGTAAGGGATTATGACCTAATGGACGGGGGAAGGAGCATGGAAGTTTCCGATTATGACCTGGTGATTGTCGGGGGCGGGCCTGCGGGGCTTACTGCGGGCCTATATGCCGCCCGGGCCAAACTGCGCACTCTGCTGGTCGAGAAGCTTGCTCCCGGGGGCCAGGCTGCCACCACTTTTATGATCGAGAATTACCCGGGTTTCCCGGAAGGAATCCCAGGGCCGGAATTGACCCAGGCCATGGAGGGCCAAGCCAAAAGGTTTGGGCTTAAGGTTGTTAGCGGAGATGTCGATCATTTGTCGCCAAATGGGCAAAGCTGGGAAGTTGGTTGGGAAGAGAGAAAATTACTCGCTAAATCCGTGATTGTGGCCACAGGGGTGGAGTCCGTAAAATTAGGAGTGCCGGGAGAGGAAGAGTTGAAAGGAAGGGGGGTTTCCTATTGCGCCACCTGTGACGGCCCTTTCTTTCGCAACCAGGACGTCGCCGTGGTCGGCGGAGGGGATTCTGCGGTGGATGAAGCTTTATACTTGACGCGCTTCGCCAGGCGGGTTTACATCATTCACCGGCGAAATGCCCTTCGGGCAGTGAAAATCTTGCAGGAGCGGGCCTTCCAGAGCGAAAAGATCGAAATCCTCTGGGACACCGTAATCGTGAAAGTTTTGGGTCAGACCGGGGTCGAGGGATTGGAACTGAAAAATCTGAAGACTCAAGAGGTACAATCTTTGAAGGTTAACGGAGTCTTTTTCTACGTGGGCCTGCGGCCTCTAACAGAATTTCTCAAAGGTCGCGTAAAACTGGACAACCTGGGCTATGTGCTCACCGATGAAAATATGGCCGCCTCGGCTGCCGGCATCTTTGCCGCAGGCGATGTTCGCCGGAAACTTTTACGCCAGGTGGCCACGGCCGTAGGTGACGGAGCCACGGCGGCCTTTGCCGCAGAGCGTTACATAGAGTCGCTAAATCAAAGGGAGTAGGACGTAGGGGGGAAAGGAGATGAGGATTGATGATTTTAGTTTCCAACGACGACGGGATTCAATCTCCGGGCTTGCTGGCGCTGGCCAGGGCCCTGGAGCGAATTGCCGAAATTTGGATAGTGGCCCCGGACCGGGAGCAAAGCGCTTGCAGCCATTCTTTAACCATGAACCGTCCCCTGCGCTGGAAGAAGGCGAAAAGCTTAGGACCCCGTTTTTTCTCGGTAAACGGGACGCCGACCGATTGCATTCTTCTGGGCACAAGCAAGATTTTGCCGGAGAAGCCCAAACTGATTGTATCCGGGATCAATATCGGGGAGAACTTGGGGGAAGATATTACTTATTCAGGCACGGTTTCCGCGGCCATTGAAGGGACTATCCTGGGAATCCCTTCTTTCGCCATTTCTCTGATGGCCAGAAACCATTGCGACTTTACCCATGCGGCTTCTTTTGCCGCCCGTTTGGCTAAGAACATCCTCCGTTATGGCCTGCCCCGCAATACTTTTTTGAACGTGAACGTCCCTTCTCAGGGAAAAAAGCCAAGGTCATACAAGATCACCCGCATGGGCAAACGAATTTACGGGGAGTCGGTTCAGGAAAAGACCGGGCCAGGAGGCAGAAAATATTATATCATCGGCGGTAATGATCCGGGGTATGCGGATACGCCAGATTCGGACTTTAAGGCCATCGCCAAAAACTTTATTTCCATCACCCCGTTACACCTGGATTGGACAAACTATGCATCCTTTGAGACATTGTCCAGACGGAAAATCTGAGAACACTTTTCCAACCAAGAATATGTTCTGAGCAACAGCCATGAAACCTCGCCAGTCTGCGCCGCATATAACCTTGGACTATTTGAAAGCCAGGGAGAAGATGGTCAAAGAGCAGATCATCAATCGGGGAATAAAGGATCCCCGGGTGATCGCCGCCATGGAGCAAGTGCCTCGCCACCTTTTTGTCCCTGAGACTTTGCACGGACAGGCCTACAACGATTCGGCACTGCCCATCGGAGAAGGGCAGACCATATCCCAACCGATTATGGTGGCCTTTATGAGTGAAGCCGTGGGGCTGCGGGGAGACGAACGGGTCCTGGAAATAGGGACCGGGTCAGGATATCAGACTGCTCTTCTGGCCAGGCTTGCCGACCGGGTCTATTCCGTGGAAAGAATTCGTTCCCTTCTCGAAAGAGCGAGAAAAGTTCTCGATCTGGTCCAATGCCGGAATGTAATCACCAAACTATTCGATGGGTCATTTGGATGGAAAGAGGAAGGCCCTTTCGATGCCATCCTGGTCACGGCCGGATCCCCTGAAATTCCTAAGCCCTTGATGGACCAGCTCAAAATCGGCGGAACAATGGTCATTCCGGTTGGTAACAAGAACTTCCAAAGGCTTCTGCGGGTGCGCCGGAACCGACGAGGATTTTCCCAGGAGTATTTGCGGGAATGCAATTTCGTGGCGCTTGTCGGTGAGCATGGATGGGAGAAGCCGGCCAGGAAAGATTATGAGAGAGTGTAATTGATTTCTTGATTTGGAGACCAAATCAGAGTATTTTAGAGGCTAATAAAATATAGAGAGCTTATCATCGGTCGCCTCCCGGCCAAGGGAATTTTGCCGAAAAATTGCGGTAAGAGACGGTGAAGAATCATGAAAGAGAGAGTAATCAATATTATAAAAGATGCTCTCACCCTCGATGAAAGGGGGGAGGAAGTGCCGGACGCCCTTAAATAATTCAATTGTATAGGAATTTGCTTTTTTATCCCCCTCCCCCCATCCCCCTCCCGCCAGGGGAGGGGAGATACTGGGGGATCCAAAATTCCCTCCCCCTGGATGGGGGAGGGTTAGGGTGGGGGTGTTAATAACTTGATTGTATAGGAATTT
>Ga0194112_10003027_pt1 | contig 23651 bp, 19 predicted proteins | sample TA2MahC400mmetaG_FD_146191 | JGI IMG/M metagenome (GOLD analysis project Ga0194112, IMG submission 146191) | Freshwater microbial communities from Lake Tanganyika, Tanzania - TA2015016 Mahale Deep Cast 400m | ecosystem: Environmental > Aquatic > Freshwater > Lake | place: Tanzania: Lake... | reverse complement strand
CGCCGGGCACCATGAGCGTGCCCAGGTAGAGCTTGAACACCGTGTCGCGCCCGGGCCAGCGCAGGCGGGCGAAGGCGTAGGCGGCCATGGCGCTGGTGAGGGTCTGCAGGAAGGTGACCCATCCCGCCACGAAGACGCTGTTGAAGTAGTACCTCGCGAAGCGGATCTGCTTGAAGACCTCGATGTAGTTCTCCGGGTGCCAGGTGGTCGGGACGGGGTTGACCTGCTCGACTTCGGACAGGTGCTTGAAGCTCGCCAGGCACATCCATGTGAACGGCAGGAGCATCGTCAGGCCGACGACGATCAGCACGAAGTGGCGGGTGGCCGTGCCAAGAGCGCGCCGCTGACTGGCGGCCCGCTTGCGTCGCCCGACGTATTCCTGGTATTGCTCCGGCGTCATTGACGCGGCCATCTACTCGGCCACCTGCTTCCCGCCCAAGCGCCAGTTGACGAGCGTGATGGTGAAGATGATCGCGAACAGCACCCACGACACCGCCGATGCGTAGCCCATCTGGAACTGCTCGAAGGCGCGCGTGTAGATGTAGTACGCGAGTGTGGTGGTCGTGCCGGCCGGGCCGCCGGCGGTCATGACCCGGGCCTGCTCGAAGCCTCCTTGCAGGCCCCCGATGAAGCTCATCACGACGATGAAGAAGGTCGTGGGAGCGAGGCAGGGCCACGTCACGTTGCGGAAGATCTGCCAGCGACTCGCGCCGTCCACCTCGGCGGCGTCGTACAAGTCCTGCGGGATATTGGACAGGCCGGCGAGATACAGCAGCATGTTGCCGCCGCCAATCCCCATCCAGATGCCCATGAACATGATTGCATCTTTGGCGCCGATCCCCCAGCTCGCGGCCCCGAACTTCACGTGCTCCGTCTGCACGCCGACGAGGTTGCGGGTGGATTGCAGCCACTCCGGGGGCTGGATTCCGTGCCCGAGGACCAGGCGCGCAAGGTCGTTGACGTGCAGGTCGTTCAGCACCCAGCCAATCGCCGCGTTCACCGGGCCGAACTCAGGGTTGTAGAGCGCCTTCCAGAGGATCAGCAGGGCGACGCCGCTGGTGAAGCTCGGGAGGTAGTACAGCGTGCGGTACACGACGGTGCCGCGGATCTTCTGGCTCAGCAGCATCGCCAGGACGAGGGAGCCCGCGATGCTGATCGGCATCGCGAGCATGAGATAGCCGGTGTTGACGAAGTAGAGCCAGAACTCCTCGGTCTGGAACATCTCGAGGTAGTTGCCGAAGCCGACCCACCGAAGCGGCACCGTCTGCTGGAGATTCCAGTTGGAGAAGCTGACCACCAGCGAGAAGATCACCGGGCCCGCGGTGAAGACCACGAAGCCCGTGATGTTGGGCAGCAGGAACAGCAGCGCGACCCCCAGGTCCGCAAGCCGGCGCTTCGCATAGCCCCTCATGCTGCGGCCCTCTTGCCGGTCAGGCGCTCCCATCTCATCCGCAGCGCCGGTTCCTCCTCGAGTCGCTTCATGATCTCGCGGTCGATCTTCTTGGCGATGTCGCGGCACGCCTCGGCGGCGCTCTTCGCGTTCGTACGCACGAGGTCCATCTGGACATCGATGATGCGCTGGGCCTCTCGGCCGTCGATGAAGGGGCTCGACTCGATCGGCTCACCGAAGTCCATGACATCGTACCAGGTCTGGTTGTAGTCCTCCTTCGGGAACTCGGGATCGTGCAGGAACTTCTCGCCCGTGCAGTACCGGATGACGGGGGCGAGCGCGTCGGCCTGATGGTTGATCAACTCATTGTACGGGCGCTCGTGCTCGAAGCGGATGAAGTCGAAGGCCTGCTCACGATAGGGGCTCAGGCGGTTCACCAGCGTCGCGCGGCCGTAGCCCCAGAAGACCTTCTTCGGCCCGTGGGGCATCTCGGTGACGCCGAGATCGAGGTCCTCATACTGGCGCAGCAGGCACAGCCACCAGCGCCCGCCGTGAGTCATCGCGCCCTTCCCGCCGCCGAACAGCGTGATGACGCCTGAGCCCCAGCCGCCCGCTGCCGCCATCGCGGCCTCCTGGTTCGGGCCGGGCATCACCTCGTACTTGTAGATCAGGTCCTGCATGAGCTGGATGGCGCGGATGCACTCCGGGCTGTTCATCGCGCATCGCGTGCCGTCTTCGGTGTACAGCCGCCCGCCGAACTGCCGGATCATCGGGTACCACTCGACGCGGTTGCTCAGGTAGCCGAAGTACTCGGGGCGCCCGTCCGGCCCCATCTTCGTGAGCCTCTTGGCGGTCTCGATGAACTCCTCCCACGTCCAGTCGCCCTGCGGGTAGGGCACGCCGTTCTCGCGGAAGAGCTTCTTGTTGAACCAGATCGCGTCCGTCGCCGCATTGGTCGGGTGGCCGTACGGCTTGCCCTCGTAGATGAAGTTCGGGTGGACGACCGACCAGATGTCCTCGACCTTCATGCCGTGCTTCTCGTAGAGCGCCGAGACGTCCCACGCCACGCCCGCCTTCACGAAGGCGGTCAGCTGGGCGTGCGAGTAGCAGTCGAACAGCTCCGGTCCGACGCCGGCCAGAGACTGCACGATCACCTTCTCCATGCCGACGTTGCCGGGGTCGAGCCGCAGCTCATACTGGGGGTGCAGCCGGTTGAACAGGTCGATCTGCTCGCGTCGCGCCGGATTGTCGTCGCTCGTCCAGGTCAGAAGCAGCTTGCCGTGCATCTGCCGGCGCGGCTGGATGGCGTGGGCAATGATCGACAGCGCGATCAGGACCCCAAGAGCGATGGCGTAGATCGTCTTCATGGGTGCGCAGGCGGGCCGGTGGTTCGGTCAGTCGTGACCGCTGCTCGTTCTCCGGCCGAGAAGCGAATCCCTCTCCACCGCCTACGCCGCTCGCAGGTGTGGAGGCAGTTTCAGGACCCAGGGACTGTCCCGTTTCCTGCCCGCCAGGGCAGGAAACGAGGACTGTCCCTTGTTGGCGCTGGGGTTCTGCAACTACCTCAATCGGAACCCCAGGGGACTGACGACGAAACCCAGCCGCATCGGGTTTCGTTGTCTGTCCCCGAAGTCTCCGTTGGGGTCCTGGGAATTCGGGGACATGACCCAATTCAGTCGCATCGAATTGGGATCGTGTCCCCAGAATTCATCGGCAGAACTCCCCCTGCCCCCAGAGGGCCGCCGTCACTCGCCCTCCGACCCCTCTCCCAACCTCGCCCATGCCTCCCTCGCCCTTGCCAGGTTCCCCGCCGCAATCTCGTGGTAGTGCGGGAACGCCTCCTCCGTGTAGATCCGCAAGGCCGCCTCGTAGCAGGCGATGGCCCGCGCCAGGTTCGCCCCCCGGTCGCCCGTGGGGAGGCTCCAGTACGCGTTGCCGAGGTTGTTCTGCGTGGTCGCCCAGTCGGTGGGGAACGCCTCCTCCGTTCTGACCCGCAAGGCCGCCTCGTAGCAGGCGATGGCCCGCGCCAGGTTCGCCGCCCGGTCGCCAGTGGGCAGTTGCAGGTACGCGTTGCCGAGGTTGTTCTGCGTGGTCGCCCAGTCGGTGGGGAACGCCTCCTCCCTTCTGACCCGCAAGGCCGCCTCGTAGCAGGCGATGGCCCGCGCCAGGTTCGCCCCCCGGTCGCCAGTGGGCAGTTGCAGGTACGCGTTGCCGAGGTTGTTCTGCGTGGTCGCCCAGTCGGTGGGGAACGCCTCCTCCGTTCTGACCCGCAAGGCCGCCTCGTAGCAGGCGATGGCCCGCGCCAGGTTCCCCGCCCGGTCGCCCGTTGGCAGCCTCGCGTACGCAATTCCGAGGTTGTTCTGCGCGGTCGCCCACTCGGTGCGGAACGCGTCCTCCGTGTAGACCCGCAGGGCCGCCTCGTAGCAGGCGATGGCCCGCGCCAGGTTCGCCGCCCGGTCGCCCGTCGGGAGGTTCCAGTACGCGGTGCCGAGGTTGTTCTGCGCCATCGCCCAGTCGGTGGGGAACGCCTCCTGCGTGTAGACCCGCAAAGCCGCCTCGCAGCAGGCGATGGCCCGCGCCAGGTTCGCCGCCCGGTCGCCCGTCGGCAGGTCACCGTACGCGATGCCGAGGTTGTTCTGCGTCATCGCCCAGTCGGTGGGGAACGCCTCCTCCGTGTAGACCCGCAAGGCCGCCTCGTAGCACCGGATCGCCTGCTGGAGCAGGGGCCCGTGCTCCCACGCCGCCGCACGCAGTTCATCTACCCAGTAGGCCACCTGGTGCAGGCCTTTTCCCCATGGCACGTCACCCATCCGCTCCCGCCACGCGTCCTCGGTGAGGTCAACGCCCCCCCAGTGCGCCAGCACCGCCCGGCACCGCCCACCGTCTCGGGCATCTCGCGCGTGCTCGGCTCGCCTCCGCCACACCGCAATCGCTGCCGTCGGCTCCAGGTGCAGGTGATCGTAGAAGGCCTCCGCCTCGGCCACTCCCTGCCCGCCGCCCCGGCGTGCTTCCCAGTGCCCCCGGCACCACTCGTGCGTCGCCCGCCGGCCGCCTTCACGCCCGCCGCCACCGGCGAGAAGAGCTCCTGCATCCCCTCCCACAGGCCCTTCAGCGACCCACTGAGCGGGGCCAGATCCTCCTCCGGCCCGCCCTCCTTCGCCGCCAGCACCGCGCGCACCAGGTCGAACTCGGGGAAGCGCACCTGGTACTGCTGCTCGAAGTGCACGCGCAGCCACGTCAGCGCGCGCACGGGGTCGCGCGATCGCGCGTCCTCGAAGTCCAGCCGCACGAACGGAACCGGGGGCTTCTCCTCTTTGAGAACCTCTGCGAGCTTGTGGAGCAGGAGGCTCTTGCCGACGCCGCCGACGCCGTAGAAGTGCAGCACCGGCAGCGTGTGACCTTCGGGGGCATCCACATGCCGCCGGAAGGCAGCAATGGCCGCCTCGCGGTCGGTGAAGTGCCGTATCGCCAGCAGGTTGTCCGTCAGGTCCTGCGGGTCGAACTGCGTAGGGTCTTTGCCGATGGGCATGGCACCGCCACCTCGTTCCGGCGGATTGCCGGGCCGTTGAGCAGGCCGCACCGCCGCGCCATGAGTTCGCCGATAAGCGTGCGATCTCCTGTACGAGGTGGGTGAAGCGGTTTCAAGACCCAGGGACTGTCCCGTGTCCTGCCCGCCAGGGCAGGACACGAGGACTGTCCCTTGTTGGCGCTGGGGTTCTGGAGCTACCTCCGGTGTCTCCTCCGGCTCTGGCAGGCCGGAAGTCTGGGCCACAGGGGCCCGCCGCCGTTCCCGTCACCTGTCACCCATCACCCATCACCTTCCGTCACGTCCGTTGGGTGTACTTGGGGAGGCGGCCGTGGCGGCGGATGTGCTCGAGGTGCAGGGCTTCCTCGGCTGTGGCGGGGCGGTCGGTGATGGCCCAGCGGACGAAGACCCGTCCGAGGTCCTCGTTCTCCACAATGGACTTTCGCACGGGATGGGAGCCGCCGGAGCCCATCACGAGATGGTACTTCACCCGTGTCCGCAGGTCAGAGGTGCGACCGATCGTGAGTCTGGGCCGCTGCCCCTCGGCCATCACCTCGTAGACGCCCGGGCGACCGGAGGGCAGACGAACGCTGGCGGTGCCGCGCTTGTCCTCGCGAAGGGTTGTCCAGCGGTGCCAGGGGGACCAGGCGAGCACGATCGGCGGGACCTCGATGCCCTGCACCTGGGCGGCGTGCTCCCCATCCTCCGAGTACGCCTCCACGCGCTCGGGGCGGGGCAGGCCTCTGGCGCGGGGGAAGCGCGGGCGGACCCCTCCGGGCTGCGGCGGGGGGCTGCCCTCCGGGCGGAGACTGCCCACCTCGAGCCCCATCCTGATCAGAAGCCCGCGCGCCTGGGGGGCATCGAAGTCGCTGCGGGACAGCCCGAACGCCAGAGCGAGGGCCTGCTTGACCGGGTAGCGGACGCCGTTCACCTCGACGAAGTGCCGCGCGATGGGCTCCGGAGCCACCTTGCGGAGCATTCGCTCCACCTGCGCCCGCGTGCCGACGTACCGCTGGCCCTTGACCGTGAACTCGTGCTGGCGTTTGGCCCCCCGGGCGGTCCGGCGGGTGACAGGTCGGCCGCGGGCGTCCAGCGGGGTGGACCACCGGGCCGTCGCCGCCCGACGGGCGATGTCGGACCTCTGCGCCGGCGTGAGCTTCCTGGTTCGCGCCTGGCCGCCGCGGATGGCGCCGAGCCGTCCGAGCGCCACGGCGTGGGGGTTCCGGTCGTCGTGCTTGGGCTTGGCCGGGGCGTCGGGGGAGGCGGGTTCCGCTTCGTCTTGGGGGCTCTGGGTGTGTATACTTGCCCGCGTTAGCATGTGCAGAGGGTACCCGATCCCGGCCCTTGTGTCAACCGGCGCAAGGGAGATGGCCGGGCGATTGCGTAGGAGGGGCCGCATGACTGCGCGTCGAGCGTGCTCGACGCGCAGTCATCCGGCCCGTCGTTGGCCGAACAGCAGGCCGGGTACTTCGCATTCGGCCCCTCCGACGACAATGCAGTGGCCCTGGGGAGGTGGGGCGATCGGAGCGTCCCGCCTCCCGCCGTTCCTTGACAGCCTCCTCCTCGCGGGCCTATAATCGCGGCCAGTATCGAGGCCGCGGAATCAAGCCTGGTGGGCCCCCAGGCTCCGCCGTATCGCCTGGGCGTCGAAGGGGGAGTTCGTGTGACCCGCCGCACGTGTCCGACCATGCTGCTGCTGTCCCTCGCCTTCGTGGTCCCAGTTCTGTGTGTCGCCCAAGACCCCGCGCCGGCTCCGGCGCCGCCCCCCCCTCCTCCGGTGGCCACGGTCGGCCCGGCCGCCATTACGGCGGATGACTGGCTCTCGGCTCTGAAGGAGTTCTCGGGCGCGCAGGCCCTGCGCCAGCTCATCAAGGAGCAACTGGTCATCCAGAAGGCTCACCGCCTGAAGATCGACTTCAAGAATGCGGCGGTGGATGCCCAGATCGTCCGGATCAAGGCGCAGTACCCGAACGATCGGGCCTTTGAAGCGATGCTGCACGAGCGGGGCATCCCACTCAGCGCGCTGCGGCGCGAGGTGAAGACGGATCTGCTGCTGGATCGCATCGTGGACGAGGTCGGCAAGATCGGCGACGCGGCCGTGCAGGCCTACTACGACGGGCACCTCAGCGAGTTCACGAAGCCCACACGCGTGCAACTGTACGCGATCACCACGCCCGACATCCGCTCGGCGGCCCAGGCCTACGAGCGCCTCAAGGATGAGGATTTCGGGAAGGTGGCCCAGGATGTCTCCGTAGACGAACACGCTGCGGAGGGCGGGTTCTGGGGCTGGCTCAGCGCGGATCAGGTCGAGCCTGAGACCCTGCGTACCGCCGCCTTCGCCCTGGAGGTCGGCAAGTGGAGCGATCCCATTGAGGTGGGGGACAAGGCCTACATCCTGTGGGTGAAGGGGATCGACCCGGGGCAACAGACCAGCCTGGTGGAGGCCGCGCCGGGAATCCGCGACAAGCTGCGTGCCGAGAAGGGGGTCTCGAAGGAGGCGATCCTGCGGAGACTCATCCGCGATGCCACCATCAAGATCAACCAGCCCGGATACGCGTACCTGCAGGCCGAGTACGAGAAGGCCAAGGGGTTGCAGGTGATCGTGGACGGGAAGCCTCTCGATCTCAAGGCTGTCCCCTTCCTGGACGCGAAGACAGGCCGCGCCTTCGTGCCCTGCATACTGCCCGGCGCCGATCCATTCCTCGCGGCGCTCGGCGCGCAGGGCGAGTGGTGGCCCGCTCCCGACAACGTGCTGCAGGTCACCAAGGGTGACACTGAGCTGGTGCTGAAGGTGGGCTACCCCACCGCCCGCGTCACACGGGCGGGGAAGGAGGAGGCTGCCACGCTCGATGACCCCCCCGTGATGCGTGAGGGCGTGCTGTTCGTGTCGGCGAAGTGGATCGTCGAGCAGCTCGGCGGCTCGATTCTCTTCTCGCCGGATGAGTACGCGGTGAAGATCAGGTCGGTGAAGCAGGAGGCGCCTGCACCGACTCAGCCCTAGCGCCGTCTGGCATCCCGACGCTTCCCCGGCGCCCCCGGCCGACGCTGTGTCACCGGGGGCGCCGGACTGTTCGTCGGCGTACGCCGGAACTTTCGCGCCGAATCGTGCAAGAACAACCGTAGAGGCCGGTGCCGTTGTAGGGGCGGACCCGTGTGTCCGCCCCAGTCTCCGGGCGGACACACGGGTCCGCCCCTACGTGTGGGTGCATCGTTGGATCAGTGGCCGCCGCCGGATCGCACAATCGACCTGCTGCGCTTCGCCCGTGACCACCCGGAGCACTCCGCGTTCGCGACGCTCACTGCGGCACAGGTCCTGGCCCTGGCGCTGCTCGCGGCAGTCGTGACGGCCGCCGCCATGTGGAACTGGGTCGCGACGCTCCTGGTGGCAAACGCGGCGGCGATCATCTTCTACCTCGTACACATCGGCTACAAGTTCCACGTCGCCTGGCTGTCCCTTGAGCGGGGCGTCGAGTTCAATCCCTCCACGGAGGCCATGGCCTCCATCCCCGATGGAGAACTGCCGACCTACACCATCCTCGTGCCCCTCTTCCATGAGGCCGAGGTGCTGGACCGCCTCGTCCGCGGCCTGCAGGCCCTCGACTATCCCGCTGGCAAGCTCGACATCCAGCTCCTCCTCGAGGAAGAAGATACGGAGACCATCGCGGCGGCAAGGAAGCTGACTCTCCCCTCACAGTTCCGCTGCGTGGTCGTGCCCGATGGCCAGCCGCGCGGAAAGCCCCGGGCCTGTAATTACGGGCTGGCGCTCAGCGAGGCCGACTTGCTGGTCATCTACGACGCCGAGGACCGCCCCGAGCCGGACCAACTCCGCAAGGCCGCCGCGGCCTTCCGTGAGGCGCCCCCCGACATCGCCTGCCTCCAGGCCCGCCTCAACTATTTGAACCAGCGGCAGAACCTGCTGACCCGCTGGTTCACGCAGGAGTACTCGACGTGGTTCGATCTCTTCCTGCCGGGGCTGACGGTCTCGGGGGCGCCGGTGCCGCTCGGCGGCACGTCCAACCACTTCCGCGTCTCCGTCCTCAAGGAACTGATGGGTTGGGACCCCTTCAACGTGACCGAGGACTGCGACCTGGGCATCCGCCTGCACGCGCGCGGCCATCGCACGGCGATGCTGCACAGCACGACGTGGGAGGAAGCCAACTCCGCTCTCCTGAACTGGATCCGCCAGCGCTCCCGCTGGGCCAAGGGCTACATCCAGACCTACCTCGTATACATGCGCAACCCGTTTGCCACCCTGAGGGCGTTGGGCTTGCGCGGGTTCTGGGGCTTCCAGATGACCATCGGCGGCTCGATCGCCTGCTTCCTGCTGAACCCGATCTACTGGTCGATGACCGCGCTCTGGTTCGCGAGCCACTGGTGGGTCATCTCGGCGATGTTCCCGCCCGCCATATTCGGGCTTGGGCTGATCTGCGGCTTCATCGGCAACTTCGTCTTCGTCTATCTGGCCGTCGCGGGCGTCATGCAGCGCGGCTACCATGACCTCGCCAAGTACGCGGTGTTGACGCCCGTCTACTGGCTCCTGATGAGCCTAGGCGCGTACAAGGGCCTGCTCCAGCTCTTTACGCGCCCGCACTATTGGGAGAAGACGCAGCACGGTCTGTTCGAGGAGGCTTAGTTGGCGTCCGCCGAAGCCCTCGCCCCACTCGCCGAACCGAAACCTCTCGCGCCCTCGCGGCTGGAGAGCGTGGTCGTCTTCGTGCTCGCGGCGGCGTTCGTGGCGCTGGTGGGCGCCCTCGCGGTGACGCAGAACGCTGTGGACTGGCGCGCGCTCGCCGCGGTCTCCCACGCGGTGGATGTCCTCCGCCAGGAGGACAGCGTCAACCTCGCGCTGATCGGCTTCGTCGAGCCGCCCCTGCCCTCGCTCCTGCAACTGCCGTTCGCCTGGCTCATGCCGGGCCTCGCCTCGGCGGGGCAGACGGTCTGGATGCTCGGGGCCATCGTCGCGGGGCTGACGCTCTACATGCTGAACGCCGCCTGCGCCTACCTCGGACTCGGCCGAGCCTTCCGCTGGGCCTTCTGCACCCTCGTGCTGCTGAACCCCGTCTTCCTTGGCCTGATGGCGACGGGGGTGCCGGACGGGCTGTACGTCTTCCTGCTGCTCGGCGCCGGTTGGGCACTCCTGCGCTGGCAGCATCGCGAGGCCCTGCGCGACCTCATCGGTTGCAGCCTCTTCCTGGGCCTCGCCACCATCACGCGCTACGACGCCCTGATCCCGGTCATCGTCGCCACGCTCGTCATCACCACCCAGACCCTCCGCACCGCCGGGCGCTGGAGCAAGCTCGAAGGCACGCTCATCACCTTCCTGCTGCCCATCGTCTACATCGCCGGCCTGTGGGTGCTCGCCAACCTGCTGATCATGGGGGACGCGTGGTACTTCTGGCGCGCGGCGTGGAGAGCGGAGCCCACCCTCTTCGGCCAGGTCACAGCGCAGCAGGCTGTTGTTGGCTCGGTCCTGGCCCTGGCGCCGCTCCTCGCCGCGACGTGGTGGGCGTTCTGGGGTGGGGCCTCCGGTCGCCCGCGCCTGGCGGCTGGGCCAGCCCTGATGCTTCTGTCGCCGGCTGCAGCCGTGCTGGTTGCGCCGGGCTGGTTCCGACCGTGGCTGGCGCGCGCCGCAGAGACCGACCTGCCCTTGCTGCCGGCTCCCGACCTCTTCGCGCCGCTGCTTGCCGCCACACTGCTGCTGTCGGCCGCCGCGCTGGGTGACGTCGTACCTCTCTTCAGCCGCAAGAGCTACGCGAAGGAGGTCTGCCTCGCGGGCGGAGCGGTGCTGCTGGCAGTCGGATGTCTCTTCACGCTGGGCGGCGAGGAACGCATCTACGTCGATCCCCGGCCCGCCTTCGTCGGCCTCCCCTTCGGAGCCGACAACGCCTCTGCTACCAAGGCTGTCGCCGCCCGCCTCCAAGCCGAGGACCCGAAGGGCACCCTCATTGTGGCAGGCTGGCCGGGATACGCGGTGACTCTGTATGCCGGGCGCGCAAAGGACAAGGTGCTCTTCCCCGACGCCTCCCCGCCCGCAGACGTGGGTGGGCTCCACGCTGACGGAGGGCTCTTGGTTCGCTATGAGTTGAGCATCCTTGAGGCGGGCGTGGCCCGTGACAAGTGGGAGAAGGCCCTTGGCGTGCGTCTCACGTACGACGACTGGTGGGGCGGTGGATGGATGCACTATCGCATGGAGGAGTCACCATGAACCGGTTGGTTCTCGTGGCGCTCATGTCCGCAACCCTTGTCTGCAACCTCGGCGCGACCTCGGCACAGGAGCGCGCCTGGAAGCCGCTCTTCGACGGCCAGACGCTGGCCGGTTGGCACGCGGTGGGCGACGGCAAGTGGGCGGCCGAGGACGGCCAGATCGTGGGCCGGGCCAACAACGAGAAGCTCTACGGCCTGCTGGTCAGCGACTGGTCGTTCGGGGACTTCTCGCTACGGCTCAAGTTCCGCTGCGCCACCGGAGACAGCGGCGTCTACATCCGCACGCTGCTCCGCCCGCCGGACCAGGCCCACGGCCTGCAGGTGCAGGTCGGGCCGCCGGGCAGTGGCGTCGGGGGCATCTACGAGAGCTACGGTCGCGGCTGGTTGGTGAAGCCGACCGCGGAGCAGGAGCAGGCCCTCGTCAAGCCCGATGACTGGAACGCGGTGACGATCACCGCGAAGGCCGGCGATGTGGCCGTCGAGGTGAACGGGACTCAAACCGCGGCGATCAAGGGCGACCCCAGCCGCCCCGAGGGCCAGCTCGCCCTTCAGATGCACTCCGGGACCGCCATGGAGGTGCGGTTCAAGAACATCGAGGTACTGGAGACGCCGTAGGCGCCGCCTACTGATCCTCGGGCCTCTCCATCCACACCCAAACCTCTCCGTTGCAGTCGCGCCGGTTCTCCGGCTTGCCCTCCGAGGTAACGCCCTTGAGGTCCACGACCAGCGTGTACTTCACGCCCGGCGCGCGCTCATTGAGCGGGAGCGAGTAGACGTTGTTCTTGTTCACGTAGGCCGCGGTGCCGTCGTGCTCATCGACGGCGAGCTCGGTAAGCTGGTCCGGCTGGTCTGCAGGGCCGGTGGCGAGGGCGACGCGGTAGATGGTCGCGCCCCACCACCCGGTCGTGTAGTCGAAGCGAACGCGATAGGGGCCGGGCTGCAGGATCGCCTCGGTCACGTCGAAGCGCTTGGTGATGCGCTCGGCGTCGGGCTCGAAGTCGGCGCTCTCCCACGAGCCCACCTTGCGGGTGCGGTAGGGGCCGCTGGGATCGACGATGCCCAGCGACGCCAGCGCCGCAGCGATGTCGAGCGTGGTCCTGTCCGTCACCTGTAGCGTATCGGTGAAGCGCCCGCCGCCCAGGCCGGGCCCGGTCGCCGCGTCCCAGGCTTGCAGGCCTGCGACCGTGTCGCGCGAGGCCTTGTCCAGGTCCCCCATCAGGCCTTGCACTTGCTTCCGCTCGTCGGGGGTGAGCGTCTCCTTGCCCGCGACCGCCGTCGCGAGGCCGTAGATCCCCTTGAGCATCCCCACATAGCCGCCGATGGTCTGCGACTCCGTGATGAGCGTCGGGGCCTGCAGCTCCTGCGCGAGCCCGAGCGCCTTCGCGCAGATCGCGACGTCCTCGTCGAGATGCTCCTCCGTCGGGAAGTAGCGGAACATGCCCTCGCCGAGCTTCGGCGCGGTGCGCTTCGCGATCATCTGGGCGGCGCGCCCGAAGAACTGCGGATAGGGCACGCCCGAACCGTACACATCCCAACCCACCGGCCCGAGCATCACGGCCCAGTCGGCCGCCTTCTCCGGGTCCTTCAGGCCCTCGCGCGTCGCCCACGCGGCGGCGAACTCGTGCTCGTCGCGGCCCGTCGAGTTCCACGACCACTCCGCCGCCGCCTGGACGTTGAAGTCGTACAGCCGGTTGTTCGGCGTCGCGTAGCCGCACAGGCACTTCAGGCCATCCTGCACGAACTCGGTCATGCGGTACTTGATGAACTGCGGCCCGCTCCACGGGCAGACAATCCGCCAGGACGCGTCGAGTTGCGGGTAGCAGCCCAGCCAGCGCCCCTGCTTCGCGTAGTCCTCCAGCAGCGGGTAGATCATCGGGTCGCGCGACGAGTCGTACGTCCGCCCGCCATCGTAATAGCTGATCCCAACCTCCGGTGGCACCGCCGCGAGCACCTTGTCATTGGTCGCGTAGCTGCCCTGCGTCAGTAGGATACGCAGCCTCACGTTGGGCGTCTTCGCCTTCGCCAACTCCCACGCGCGCACCGCCGCCTTGGCCTCCAGGACGAACTGCCCCTCCTTCTGGCATTGCTCGCAGCCGCACTGCAGTGGCGCTTCCGACAGCCATACACACACGTCGCTCACGCCCTCCTGGCTCGCGAGCGACGCGAACCAGTCGGCGAGGATCTCCGGCATCTTCGGCTGCGAGAAGCAGGGCGCGATCTGGTCGGCGGACCACTTACCCTTCGCCGATTCGCCCACGCCCTTCAGCTCCGGGTAGCGCTCGTAGATGCCGCTGCCGGCGAGCTGATCCAGGTGCGTGATGATCGGGACCACCTTCAGCGCGTGCTTGCGGCCGCGCTCCAGCAGCGTCTCGTCGAGCTTCGCCACCCCATGTCCCGCCTCGTCGATGGACATCTCAACATGGCTCTCGACGAGGTTCATCTTGCGCTCGGCCATCCACTCGATGTCCTTGTTCGCGCTGCCGCCCCACTCGCCGCGCTCCGCGAGGTCCGGCCAGTCGCGCACCTCCGCCAGCGGCACCGTCACCTTCCCGTCGGCGATTCCCGGCCTCAGCAGCTGCTGCAGCGTCTTGCAGCCGTAGTACAGCCCCTGAGCATCGAGTGCCGCGACGGCGATGCCGCTCCCCGCCAGCGGAGTGATGAGATAGGCCTGTTCGGCGTTGGGCAGCTTCGCCAGCTGGTCGAGACCGGGCACAGGCAACACGCGCGCCTCCATCGGCTGCGCGCGCTCCAGCCGGATCGTGAGGAGGTTGTCTGGCCGGCTGGCTGCCCCGATGCTCTCACCGAGCAGTTCGGTCAGCTCACCGACGGCCGCCTGGACCAACTCGCCTTCAGCCGGGTCGGCCTCGAGGCGGATTACGTCCAGCGGCACGGTCACCTTCTGCTCGATGGCTATGTCCTTCGGCAGCGGCAGCAGATGCCGCAGCCAGCCGCGCACCTCGGGCTGCGAGGCAGGCTCCGGCGCGGCAAAGGCCTGGGCGCTCACGATCAGGGGCAGCATGAGGAACATGGCGAGACACCTCCTGAGGTGGTTACGAAACCCCACCGCCAACAAGGGACAGTCCTCGTTTCCTGCCCTGGCGGGCAGGAAACGGGACAGTCCCTGGGTTTTGAAACTGCCTCTCCTGTCACTCCGCGATGGTCACCTCAATCGGGTGCGCGAACGACTGGTACGCCTCCGCGACCCTCCCCGCCTTCACATCCCCTCGATGCACCCACACGCGGTACTTCAGCGTCACCGGCCTGCCCGGCTCAAGCGTCACGGGCTCCAGGCCCGGCCAGTCGACGCCGAGGAAGCCGTAGTCCCGCAGGCACCAGCCGTTCGGGAAGCCCGGGTTGCTCGCATCGATGAAGACCGCCGCCCCGGACACCTTGCCCGGCCCGCCGAACTCCGCGGAGAGGTCGGCCCACGGGAGCTTCTCCTCGTTGCTCGAGGTGACGGTCTGCCCATCGGGCTTCGTCACGGTCTTGCCGGGCACGGTCTTGAACCGCAGGCAGAGGCCGCCATAGCCCTTCCCCGCCGCGCCGAGGAGGGTGATGGGGGAGTTGGTCGCGGTGAAGGTTAGGTGCACGTCGATCGCCCGCCCGATCTCGGTCGCCCGCCACACGCGGAACCACACTTCCTCCTGTCCCACGCGCTCCTCGCCGATGTACCAGCCGTTGCGCGCCCCGAAGGCGCCGTAGACCGGGCCGACATCCGGACCGAGCCACTCCTCGAACCTCGCCTGGATGCCCCGCAGGTCCCACAAGCTGACCGTCTTGCCTCCGACGGTCATGTTCGGCCACGCCCAGAACAGCCCGCGATGGTGGTAGTGGTCCCTCTCGAAGTCCCCCGAGATCTGCTCGCTATCCAGCCCCAGCAGCGGGTGCACGTAACACGAACGCCGCCGGTCCTCCGGTACGCCCTCGGCGAGCATTATCCCGTAGTTGTAGGCAAGGACGCTCTCCCCGTGCTCGAGGACTAGCATCCTGCCCTTCTCCGGCTCATCGAAGGCGAATGCGCCGCCGAGCTCCGCCTGCTGGCTGCGCAGCACGTAACGCACCGGGCGCGTGGCCGTCCTGGGGGGCGGAACCAGAGCACACAGGGACCCATCGGCCCACGGGCCGCCCCAGCACTTCGAGACCGGGATCACCGCTGCATCCGGGTCGTCGGCCTCGGTCAGCACCGGGTACTCATTGCCGGAGTCCTGAAGTACCGGAGGGCGCGCGAATGTGACCGGCACTGCGTCCGGCATGTCCATCGGCAGAGCAAGCAGGAGGACGACGCTCTCCAGCATGTCAGCCTACCCCTCCCTCACCTCGCGCTTCTGCGCGTCGTAGATGAACCGGCGCCCCTGGTCCCACGAGTGGAACGCGATGATGGCCGCCACGGAGTGCGCGTAGCCTGCCTCGACCGGCGCGTTCGGCGTGCCGCCGTTGCGGATGCAGGAGAGCCAGTTCTGCATGTGATTCTCGCTCGGCGGGATGTCGGTCAGCGGCACATCCGCCGCGAGCTTGTCCTTGCCGCCGCCCTGCGGCTTGGCGGTCCACGAGCCCGTGTCGAACATGCCCTTCGTTCCGAGGAAGATCTCCGGGGCGGGGACGTAGGAGTTGGCCAGGCGCATCGTGAAGTTGAGCATGAAGCCCTTCGGGTACTCGTAGAGGGCGGTCATCGTGTCCGGCAGCTCGCGGTCCTTCCAGACGTACACGCCGCCGAAGGCTACGCCCGACTTCGGCAGCGGGTCGTCCATGAACCACGTGCCCACGTCGATCAGGTGCGCGCCCCACAGGCCGGGCGTGCCGTTGGTGTAGTCCTTGTACAAATGCCAGCAGCGGAAGCGGCGCGGGTCGAACGGGCGCGGCGGCAGGCCCATCTGGTAGGCCTCCCAGTCCACGTCCTCCTCCTTCACATCACCGTGGCCCCGCGACCAACGGGGGCCGCTGTCGCCCGCGCACGTGAGCACCTCGCTCACCTGCCCGATCACCCCGCTCTGCACGAGCTTCGCGCCCGCCTTGTAGCGCCCGTCACTACGCCGCTGCGTGCCGATCTGGCAGACCACGCCCTTCGCCCTTACGGCATCCGCCGCGGCGATTGCGTCGGCCATGTTGGTGGCCATCGGCTTCTCGCAGTACGCGTGCTTCCCCGCGTTCGCCGCGGCCGCGAGGATTGGGCTGTGCGCGAAGTCCGGGGTCGCGATGAGGACCGCATCCACATCCTCCAGCGCCAGCAGCTCACCGTACCGGCTGAACGTACGAGGCTCCTCGCCGGTCCACTCCTTGATCTTCGCCGCCGCGCGCTCACGGGCCGGGCGCCAGACGTCGCAGACCGCCGTGAAAGCCAGGTTCATTTCCTGCGCGTACTTCTGCGCCTCCTGCATGAGCGCACCCCCGCGCCCACCGGAGCCGATGATGCCGAGCGAGAGCCGGTCGTTGGCGCCCTGCGCGCGCAGCGCCCGGCCTCCGGTCAGCAGGGCTCCCGCCCCCACCCCCAACCCGGCGATGAAGCTCCGTCGCGTCCAGTCAGCGTTCGGCATCGTCGAACCTCCCTGTCAGAGCTGTCCCGTGCGGCGGCTCAGGTCCCGTACCTTGTCCTCATCCACCTCAATCCCCAGCCCCGGCCCGGTCGGCGCCTCCAGCGTCCCGTCCTTCGGCCGCGGCGGCTCCTTCAGCACGCTCTCTGTGAGGAACTGCGGCCCATTCAACGCCGCCGGCTTCCGCAGGCCGTATGCACCGAAGAGCGCGAGGGTCGCTGCGAGGGAGATGTCGGGGTCGGTCAGCCCGCTGCCCAGCCACATCAGACCGGCGTCGAGGAGCATCTCAATCTGCCGCCGACACGAGACGAGCCCGCCGCAGCGCGCCGGCTTCTCCGCGACGCCGTCCAGCATTCCCAAGCGGATGAACTCCTCCAGGTCGGTCGGCGAGATGACGCCCTCGTCCATCAGGATCGGCAGCGCGCCCTGCTTCTTCAGGGCCTGGTAGCCGCTGATGCGATTCGGCCGAATCGGCGACTCCAGCACATCCGCGCCCGCCTCGGCGAGCTTCGGCGCAGCCTCCAGCGCGGTCGCCGGGTCATAGCCGCCGTTCGCATCGGCCCACAGGAAGCCATCCGGCACGAGCCGCTTCACGATCTGCGTCAGCTCGACATCGACCTTCGGGTCGGGGGCGACCTTGATGTTGAAGTTGCGGAAGCCGCGCTGCCGGCCCTGCTCGATCAGGCCCTCGGTCTCGTCGAGCGTCTTCGGGTTCAGCGTCCAGCTCAGCGTGAGCGGGCCGCCGCGCGGCTTGCCCCACATCTCGGCGAAGGACTTGCCGGTCAGCCTACCCGCGAGGTCATGCAACGCGATGTCGAGCCCCGCTTTGGTGATCGGCATCCCGACCGTCAGCCCAGGCGCAATCGCCGCCTCCATCGCCGCATGAGCGCCCTCGAAGTCCAAGGGATCGCGCCCGATCAGCGCCGGCGCGAGGTACTTGTCGATCACGATCACGCTCGTCTCCAGCGTCTCGTAGCTCCACTTCGGGATCGGCACGCTCTCGCCCCAGCCCACGGTGCCGTTGTCCGCCGTGACCTTGATCATCACCGTGGGTCGGCCCAGGGGCGTGCCCGCGGGACCCTCGAAGAACTTGAACCGCCCAATCGTGGGGATGCGCGCGGGGAAGGTCTCGATCCGCTCGATCTTCGCCATGGTCTGCCTGCCTGCGAGGGGGAGGTGGGGGAGAAGCAGTGACCCGGCTCCGGCGAGCCGCACGAAGTCCCGGCGAGAGAGGATAGACCCGGGCCGGGGCATATGACTCATCTCCCAGGCGGCGCTAGTGCGCCGTCACTCGTGATGGTGTCGGTTCTGTCGCCCCTTGCGGGGCTTGACAAGACGGGGACTCCGATTCCGGGGGTTTTACCCCCGGCTAGTCATCGACCGCCCCTTCGGGGCTTACGGCACTCGCCCACGGGGCCGTTCAGCCCCCGAAGGGGGCGTCGGATGAACAGCCGGGGGCGTCAGCCCCCGGATCGCGAGGCACCCCCTCTTGAGCCCCGAAGGGGCGACAGAAGATGCCAAGGTTCACACGAGACAGCGAACTAGCTGGCCTTCACGATGGTCCTGACCGGCAGCAGGATGGCGAGGCAGACTGCCGCGAACAGGAGCAGCTCAGCCATGAACGCGATCTGCAGCCAGCGCACCGAGGCGTCCCGCCAACGCCACGCAACGAGGAACGGGGCGATCACGAACGGCGGCAGGATGATCCACCACCAGCTCGCAAGCACATGCCCGAGCCCGATGAGGAGCACCGTGGCGGCCGGCATGGCGAGTTCGGTCTGCGCGAGCGCCGCCTCCAGCCGGGGCATGCCCACGATCAGCCCGATGGCCGCGTCCACGGGCAGGTCCGCGACCAGCAACGCCAGGAACCACCGGTTGCGCCAGAGGCTGGGTCGCGCCTCAACATCCGCCCCCGTGAACAGACCCACAGTGCGCCTCGGTGAGCGGCGTAGGGGCAGCTCGTGAGCTGCCCACGCCTGGTGGGCGCAGCACGCTGCGCCCCTACCTGCGCTTCCGATAGTGCTCGGCCATCTTCCGGAAGCCGTGCGCCATGTCCTCAACGTCGGCGTCCGTAATCCCCTCGTTCCAGTTCATCACGAAGGTGTTGGCCTGGGCCCAGATGGTCTCCGGGTAGTCCTCTTCGCGGTACTCGACGTACCGGCCGTAGGGCGGCTCCCAGGGGAAGAGGCTGTCGCCGTAGGCCTTGTGCTCGCGGATCGCGGGGTACATGCAGATGGGGATGCCGCCCGCGTAGCCCGTGCCCCACGGCAGGCCCTCCGCCTGGATCGCCGCGCGGAACTCCGCCACGGTGCAGCCCAGCACGGCCTCATCGATCTGGAAGGGGTAGATCCAGTACGAGTGCGTCGCCTTTGGGTGGACCCAGGGCGGGATGATGCCCTCGATCTTCGACAGGTAGGAGGTGAGCAGCTCGGCAGTGTGGCGGCGGCGGCCGAGGATCGAGTCGAGTTTCCGCGTCTGCGCGAGAGCGACGGCGCCCTGCAGCTCGGTCATGCGGTAGTTCATCCCGAGCCGCAGCACGCCCCGGTTCTCGCCCGAGCGGTCGTAGAACTTGTCGTGGAAGTTGCGCGCGTTGAGGGCGAGGTCGTCGTCGTTGGTGATGACGATTCCCCCGTCCCCGGTGGTGATCTGCTTGCTCTGCTGCAGCGAGAAGCAGCCCAGGTCGCCGATGGTGCCCACGCGCCGGCCATCCCATTCCGCGTCATGCGCCTGCGCGCAATCCTCGATGACATACAGCTTGTGCTTGCGCGCGAGGGGCATCAACGTGTCCATGTCCACCGCCTGCCCGAACAGGTGGACCGCGATGATCGCCCGCGTGCGGTCGTTGATGAGCCCCTCAAGCTTCGTCGGATCGAGGTTCATCGTCCGGCGATCCACGTCGCAGAAGATGGGGATCTGGTTCTGCTGGAGGATCGCGATCACCGTGCCCATGTCGGTGACCGTGGTGGTGATGATCTCATCGCCCGGGTCAAGCTGCAGCGCGCCGACCGCCGTGTGCAGGGCTGCGGTGCCGCTGGTGACGCCCAGGCAGTGCTTCACTCCCTGGTGCGCGGCGTACTCCTGCTCGAACTGCGGCACCATCTTGCCGCCGTGTCGCCCCAGGCATCCGGAGCGGATGACCTCCGTCAGCAACGCGATCTCTTCGTCGCCGAGGTCGCGCCCGCTCGAATCGCCGACACTGGGGAAGGGGGTCGTTCGGGCCTTCGGCCCGCCGTGGATGGCCAGCTCTTCAGACAACGTCTTCACCTCCGGTGTACTCCCAGGCCTCGTCATCTTCGTCCGGAGGCTGGGGATGCAGCGGTGTGTGGTACTCGTACGTCAGGTGCATCGGCTGCAGCCCGACTCTCTGCAGCAAAGCCTTGCCGGACTCGTTCTCGTGATGCACCTTGCAGACGATTCGGTGGATGCCGCGATTCTCGAAGTACCGGATGCAGTACTGCGCCAGGCTCTTCGCCAGGCCCTGGTTGCGCAGATCCTCGCGGATGTAGAGGCTCTGCAGCACCCCATAGCGCTCCTTGGTGGCGAGGGAGACCTTCGTCCGCATCCAGAGCCAGCCGACCACGTCCTCCTCGAGCGTGAGGACGACCAGGCCGTCCGGCTCGGAGCGCATGGCGCGCTTGAGCTTGTCGTAGTGGTACTGCAGATCGGTGATGGGGTCGTCGGGGAAGGAGAGACAGGCGATCTCGCGCTCGTAGATCGCGAGCGTCTGCAGGTCATCGTCGATGGCAAAGCGGGTGCTGACTTCCATCCAAGGCCCCCGGTAGCATGGGCGGTTCGCCCACGCCACCGGGAGGGTTCTACTCGGGCTTCGGGGGAACCTCCAGCCGGGTGCACGTCTTGCTGGTGCAGATGATCCAGGCGGTCTCGCCGTACGGCTTCACTTCGAGGCCCAGGCCGATGAACAGGTTCTTCAGCGGCACGTACGTGGTCCCGTTGAGCACCTTCGGCGCTACGGGCAGCGTGATCGCGTTCCCGTTCGCCTTCGCCGAAGTGCTCCCGCGCGTCATCTCGACCCACTTGTCGCCGAGCACGAACTTCAGCTTCTGCGTGTCCGCATTGTAGGTGAACGTGGCCTTGACCAGCTCGGCCGACTGCCGCGCCGGCCCGATCAGCGTGCTGCCCGACCAGACGGGCGGCGGGTCGAGCGTGGCGCTGTGGGCAGCCGCCGCCAGAGCCAGCACGCCGAGCAAGGCGATCATCCGTGTCAATCGCATCCTACAACTCCCTCTCGTCGGGTAGTCTCACTACTCAAGGTAGTATAACGCCTGGCAGCCGGGCAAAGCTCCGACCGGGGCGGACGTTTCGCTGTGATCCCCCGCACTCCCTCTCACGCAGGAATGCGAAGCCGCCGGGCGGAACACGTCTGTTGACGTGCCGGCCTATATGGGAATCCGCGATATCGATTCTCGGGCGCCATGAATGGCGCCCCTACATGGGCGGGCGCGATGAATCGCGCCCCTACACGGGAACGGCTCGGACGGGAATCGCGGATTCCTATTTTGGAGGGAACCGGTTGCCTGCTGAGCTCCAGTTCGTGGCTGGCCCTGGGCCCGTACGTCGTCGGCCGTTGGCCCTGGGGGCCACGCCGGTAGGCCGTCTCGCTTACGGAGGGTCCAACCATGGTCATCGGAGTCCCGAAGGAGATCAAGCCGGGGGAGCGGCGCTGCGCCGTGACACCGGCGGGCGTGCAGCAGCTCGTTGCCAACGGCCACACGGTGCTCGTGGAGGCGGGGGCGGGCGAGGGGAGCGGGTTGTTCGACGCTCAGCTCCGGAGCGCGGGCGCGGAGGTCTGTCCCGCGCCGGAGACCATCTTCGAGCGCGCCGACATGGTGATGAAGGTGAAGGAGCCCCTCGAAGAGGAGTGGCCGCTGCTGCGTCCGGGCCAGGTCATCTTCACCTATCTCCATCTGGCGAGTTCGAAGGAGCTGACTGAGGCGCTGCTCAAGTCGGGCGCGGTCGGCGTCGCGTACGAGACGATCCAGCGCCCCGACGGCGAGTTGCCCCTCCTGACCCCGATGAGCGAGATCGCGGGGAAGCTCGCGATGCAGGAGGCGGCCGCAGCGCTGAACGTGCATCGCGGCGGGCGCGGGATTCTCATCGGCGGTGTGCCGGGCGTGCCGCCGGCGGAGGTCGTGGTGCTGGGCTGTGGGACGGTCGGCGTGAACGCCGTCGAGGTCGCGGCGGGCCTCGGCGCACAGGTCAGCATTCTGGACATCAACCTCGACCGCCTGCGCCACCTCAACGAGGTGATGCACGGGCGCTGCATCACCGTGTACTCCGATCCAGTTACTGTCGCGCGCGCCGCGACCTACGCGGACGTGCTGATCGGTGCGGTGCTCATCGCCGGGGCGCGGGCGCCGAACCTCGTGACCGAGGCGATGGTGGAGACGATGAAGCCCGGGTCGATCATCATGGATGTCGCCATCGACCAGGGCGGCTGCATTGAGACGAGCGAGATCACGACCCACGACAGCCCCTACGTGGTGAAGCACGGTGTGCTGCACTGGGGCGTCCCGAACATGCCCGCCGCCGTGCCGCGTACTGCTACGCTTGCGCTCACGAACGCCACGACGCCCTATGCTGTGCGGATCGCGAACCTCGGCCTCGACAGGGCGGCCGAGCAGTTCCCGGACATCGCTTTGGGCATCAACGTGCGCAACGGCGAGATCGTGCACCCGCACGTGCGTGCCGCCTTCGAGTCCTGACCCGGCAAGAATCGTGCAACGACTTCCGGCAAGGCAGCGTAGGAGGTCCATGGACAGCGCCAGTGGCGCGTCCTGCTGTTGGGAGGTAGACCGGTGATACTCACACTCCTTGTGGCCGCAATCCTGGGCGCCTTGGTGGGCGGCTTGGCACGCCTGTTCGTGCCCGGGACGGTGAAGGGCGGATGCGGAACCAACATCGCGCTCGGCGTCGTCGGCGCGATCCTGGGGAGCATCGTCTTTCGCGTCCTGCTTGGTATCGGCTTCACCGGCTTCAACCTGTGGAGCTTCTTCGTGTCTGTGGTGGGAGCCATCCTGTTCCTGCTGATCCATCGCGCCTTCAGGAAGTGAGCCCTTCGGCGCGGCATTTCCCTTGCCAAAGTGCCCCCTCTCGCGTATGATCGTGGGCCACGGCGCCCTGCCTTAGGCGGCGGAACCCACGGGAGGGGCGGACGCGCGTGCCTCGGCTCCACCTGCTCGACGTGACCAACCGCGACGGCGACCAGACCGCGCGCATTGGTCTCGCCAAGCTCCAGAAGACGATCATCAACCTTCTGCTGGCGGAACTCGGCGTCCACCAGTCCGAGTTCGGCTTCCCCTTCAGCTTCCACGAGGTGCCGTACCTGAACGCGAACCTGGAGCTTCAGGAGCGCGGGGTCATCCGCAACCTGATCCTCAGCGGCTGGTGCCGCGCCACCGTGGGGGATGTGGAGACGGCTCTTCGGCTCACCCGCGTGCGGCACTTCAACCTGAGCATCTCGACCTCCGACCAGATGATGCGCAGCAAGTTCCGCAGTCGGTTCAGCCGCGAGGAGATCCTGCGGATGATGGCGGAGGCGACCGATGCGGCAAAGCAGGGCGGCGCGCTGTCGGTCGGCGTGAACGCCGAGGACGCCTCGCGCACGGAAGCCGAGTTCCTCGTTGAGTTCGCCGGCGTCGCGAGGGAGCACGGCGCGGATCGCGTGCGCTACTGCGATACGCTAGGCGCCGACGACCCGTTCAGCATCTATGACCGCATCAACCGGCTAGCGCGTGGTGGGGGGCTGCCGGTGGAGGCACACTGCCACAACGACCTCGGCATGGCGGTGGCGACCAGCCTCGCGGGCGCCCTCGGCTGCATCGACGCGGGTTACGACGCCTACATCAACACCACCGTGAACGGCGTGGGGGAGCGGGCGGGGAACGCGGACCTGCTCTCCTGCATCCTGGCCCTGCGCCACGGGCCATCCGCCCGGTCGCGCGACCTGCTCGATCCCCGATGGGATCTGACAAAGGCCTGGAGT
>Ga0194112_10003026_pt1 | contig 23655 bp, 23 predicted proteins | sample TA2MahC400mmetaG_FD_146191 | JGI IMG/M metagenome (GOLD analysis project Ga0194112, IMG submission 146191) | Freshwater microbial communities from Lake Tanganyika, Tanzania - TA2015016 Mahale Deep Cast 400m | ecosystem: Environmental > Aquatic > Freshwater > Lake | place: Tanzania: Lake... | reverse complement strand
GTAGTCGCCGAATGTAAATTGCGTTTTCGTGCTCTCGATTTCGTCCAGGACGTCCTTCAGCTCCGATCGGGGCTTCTCGTCGGTAACCACAACACGGGCACCCCTGCCTATAAGGAAGCGTGCCGTTGCAATGCCTGTCTTTCCGAGTCCGATTACCAGTATTTTCTTCTCCTTCAGATTCATGACATGCGTATTACCTGAGTTTCAAAGTACTGATCGCAACGAGGGCCAAAAGTATCGAAATGATCCAGAAACGGACTATGACCTTCGGTTCGGCCCATCCCTTGAGTTCAAAGTGATGATGTATGGGGGCCATCCTGAAGATGCGTCGGCCGTTGGACATCTTGAACCATCCCACCTGAAAGATTACGGAGATGGTTTCCAGCACGAATATCCCCCCGACGATGGCGAGAAGAATCTCCTGCTTTGTCAGAATCGCCAATGTTCCGAGAGCACCGCCCAGGGAGAGGGATCCCACATCTCCCATGAAAACCTGGGCGGGGTATGTGTTGTACCAGAGGAAACCGAGACCCGCTCCGACCGTCGCACCGCAGAGTATGGCCAGTTCACCTGTTCCCGCAACGTACGGTATCTGGAGGTAGCCCGCGATTTTGATGTTTCCGGCGAAATAGGCGAAAAGGAGATATGTCATGAAACAGGTAATCGTCGGGCCAATGGCAAGTCCGTCCAGTCCGTCGGTCAGATTCACCGCATTGGCGGTCCCGACGATGATGAACGTGGAGAGTAGTATGTAGCCCCACTTCAGGTCCGGAAGCACGGTCTTGAAAAAAGGTATTGTAACCATGGAGGTAAAACCCGGTTTGATATAGAGAATTATGCTGACGAAAAGGGCGATTAAGATTTCAGCCGCGAGCCTGGTTTTTCCCGAGATTCCTCTGCTGCTCTGGCTTGTCAGTTTTTTATAGTCATCCATGAATCCAATGATACCGAAGCCAATGATCACTGTGATGACAAGCCATACATAATCGACGGTGAGATTTGCCCACAGGAGTGTCGAGATGACGACGGAGAATATGATGAGGAGTCCCCCCATGGTCGGTGTCCCTTTTTTTGCGAGGTGGGTATTCGGGCCGTCGTCCCTGATGGGTTGGTCGATTTGGAGAGACTGGAGTTTTTTGATCAGCCAGGGGCCGACGACGAAACAGATCACAAGAGCGGTAACCGTCGCGTAAATAGTCCTGAACGTGATATAGCGAAATACGTTGAAATACGAAAATGTTTCGTGCAGCGGATACAAAAGGTGGTAGATCACTTTTCAATACCTCTCTTCGTTTCTCCGTTCTTTTCCCAGGCCGAATGTGTCAACAATCTTATGAACGATTTCCTCCATGTGCATTTTTCTTGAACCCTTCACCAGGATCCAGTCTCCCTTTTTCAGGTTCGACATAAGACCGGGAATTACCTCGTCCTGGTGTTCGAAAAAGAAAATCCGGTTCTTCGACATGTTTCTCTTCAATGCCCCTGCCGCCGTTGCGTGCGAGAGCCTTCCTCTGAGATATATGGTATCTATCTCAGTGTCTGCCATGAGACTCCCGATTTCCTCATGCATTGCTTCCGCCTGATTTCCGAGTTCTAACATGTCACCCATGATTACTGTGCTGCGATGCCTCCCCTTCAGCTCTTTCAGGGTTTTAAGGGCTTCCCGGACTGATGCAGGATTGGCGTTATATGTGTCATCTATTACAAATGCACCATTAGTCAACCGATAAATTTCCATTCGTCCGGTAACAGGCTTGAATGCCCTCAATCCCCGGCGGATCACATGGTATTCAATACCAAGAGCCCGTGAAATTGCAGCGGCGGCAAGGGCGTTATAGATATTGTGATTTCCCACTGTTGCGAGCGCAATGTTGTCTTGATTCCCTCCTATTGTGAGGGTGAAACGTACTCCATCAACCCCCTTTCTTCGGACGTTGGACGCCGAAACATCTGCATACGTCCTGAATCCGAACAGAACCCTCTTTTCCTGCCAGAAATTCTCCGGTCGATACAGGTTTTCATCATCGCAGTTTATGACGGCAATTCCTTCCTTTGCCATGTTTCGAAAGAGGTCACACTTTTCTTCCTTCACCGCTTCAATTGATTTCAAACCCTCCAGGTGGGCCGGTCCGATATTCGTGATCAGCCCGATGTCCGGTTCCGCGATTTGTGTCAATCTTCTGATCTCTCCCGGTCTGTTTGTTCCCATCTCCAGAATTGCGACGTCGTGCTGTTCGGCAATGCGCATGATGGTCAAGGGGAGACCGACAAAGTTATTGAAACTGCCTTCCGCCTTGACCACCTTTTTCGTTAATGAGGCAATGCAGGCTATCATCTCCTTTGTGGTCGTCTTTCCGGAACTGCCTGTAATGGCAATGATTGTGGTGGCGAGTTTCCGCCTCCAGAAGTTTGCGATATCGCCGAGGGCCTTCAGGGTATCCTCGACACTGATTGCGGTTATGTGTTTGTCTAAGTGAGGAGTTTTTTTTTCCGACCCCTTCTGGATCAGATAGCCTGCAGCTCCTTCTTTTATGGCGTTCCCAATAAAATCATGGCCGTCAAATGTTTCTCCCGTGAGAGGTATAAAAAGATTTCCCTTTACTGTTTGTCTTGAGTCGGTGGAGATGCCCTGAAAAACAGTCTCGGTTCTCCGGCCGATGATGGTGCCCCCCGTGGCTTTCACAATATCCTGGACGGACAGGGCAGGCTGTTGTGGATTTTCATTCAATGTGATTCTCCCCGGTACCTGTGTGTGAGGGCGTCTCTGGCGACAATTCTATCATCGAAGGGAAATTGCCGGTTCCCGATAATCTGGTAGTTTTCGTGACCTTTACCCGCAATGAGGATAATGTCTGTGGGGTCTGCAAGGGCAATGGCGGTTTCTATCGCCCTTCTCCTGTCGGGTATCACTACGTAACCCTTCTTTCCGTAGTTGTTCAGCTCTTCGGGCAAGAATTTTTTTATTGCATCTTTAGGGATTCCCGCTTCTATGTCATTGATGATTGAAAGGGGATCTTCTGATCTCGGATTGTCCGAGGTGATTACGGCGAAGTCGCTCAATTCCGCAACCACTTCCCCCATCCTGGGTCTCTTTCCCCGATCCCTGTCACCGCCGCATCCAAAGACAGTTATGATGTTCCCCTGTTTCGACAGGGACAGGTTCTGCAGTACCCTTCTTAACGCATCTTCGGTATGCGCGTAGTCGACAAACACCTTGGGCTGACCGGTATCGCCGATCATTTCAAGGCGTCCGGGAACGTTTTTAAGTGATTCGATACCGTTTTGAATGAATCTCTCGGGAACGTTCAGTGATATGGCCGTCGCGGAAGATGCGAGAATGTTGTACAGATTGAATCTCCCGATGAGGGAAGAAACTACAGTAAAATGAATATGATCCGCATGTATGTTCGCTTTGATGCCGTCTAAAGTGAAATTCAGTTGATCGGCCGTCACATCGCATCGGCTTTCGAATCCGAAAGTCAGTACCCTGATATCTGCCCGAACCTCGCTCAACAGTCTTTTCCCCCAGAGATCATCTCCATTGACGATCATTACGTTTGTTTTTCGTTTTTTCCCTGAAGGCAGTATTTCGTCGAAAAATCTCTTCTTTGCCTGGAAATAATTTTCCATGGTGTGGTGGTAATCCAGATGATCCTGGGATAAATTGGTAAAAATCCCTATATCGAAAGCGCAATCATCAGCTCGTTTCAAATCAGCCGCGTGTGATGAAACTTCCATGACCACATGGGTCACTCCGTGATCTGCCATTGTTCTGAGAATTTTTTGCAACTCGAATGATTCGGGTGTCGTATGAGGTGCGGGGAATGTGTTTTCGTTGAATCTGTAATTGATTGTCCCCAGCACGCCGACATTGAATCCCGCTCTTTTAAAAATGGATTCAAGCAGATACGTGACGGTTGTCTTTCCGTTCGTTCCCGTAACGCCCACAAGACAGAGACGTGCCGAGGGATCGTTGTAAAAGTTTTTTCCCAGGGAGCCGAGAATCTTGCGGCTGTCCGTAACTTTTATCGCCGTCACGCGGGGCGGAAGGGGGATATCCTTTTCGTGAACGATAAATGTCGCGCCGTTGCTGATCGCATGAGGAATGAAATCGTGGCCGTCATTCTTCAGTCCGCAAATTGCTACGAACATGCTGTTCTTTCCGCACGTTCTTGAATCATAGCAAATGGTCGAGACGTCTCCCGAGACGTCTCCTCTAATCTGCACTGTCGGGATATTATGCAACACATCGAACAACTGCACGTCAGTTCCTCAGTATCCGGAGCTGAAAGACACGGTGCAGGAACGACTGCCCTTTAATGAGGTACCTGGTTTCGGTTCCTGACTTACCGCCCAGCCGTTCCCCACCACCTTGATGTCAATGTCTTTTTCATTTGCCTTTTTCAGGACCTCCCTTATGGTCATTCCTCTGAAATCCGGCATGAACGGTTCGTCGTTGGTGTCCATATCGGACTGCCCGGTTACTATGGCGGGCGTGGATACAAGCTTAATATTTGGATTTTTATAGAGAGGGTCTTCCACCGGAACGGTGAAGGGGTTCTCACGTATATTGGTTTTAAAACAGGTCACAATCTGTTCGCCGATTTTTTTAAACACGGGAGCTGCCGCAACTCCGCCCCACTTATCTCTTTGAGGCTCATCAAGGGTAATGAGAATGGCTATCTGCGGATCTTCCACGGGGAAGTATCCCATGAAGGTGGTTCTTACCTTTTCAGACGAATAGGCCCTCCGGGCAAAATCGAATTTCTGGGATGTTCCCGTTTTCCCCGCAACGGAGACATACGCAATCTGGGCCTTTTTGCCCGTTCCATCGCTCTCACCGACTACGCCCTTCAGAATGAGGGAAAGCCTTTTGGCCGTCTCCTGGGAAATGGCCCTCCTCACGGGTGTCGGAGAGAATTTCTTGATGACGTTTCCTTTTTTATCAACCACTGCACGGACGATGTAGGGCTTCATCAACACTCCTTCATTGGCTATGGCGGACAAGGCGGTGATGAGTTGTATGGCGGTGACGGAGACACCCTGGCCGAAGGCTATCGTTGAAGTATCAACCCTTGTCCATTTGTGTGCCGGTCTGAGAAGCCCGCCCGATTCTCCGGGAAGGTCGATTCCCGTTTTTGAACCGAATCCGAATTGTGTGATGTAGTGGTAAAATTTTTCTTTTCCCAGTTTTTCCGAGATCTTGATACACCCGATATTGCTTGAGTATTTCAGTATCTCATAAAAGGATAGAGACCCGTATTTTTTCCTGTTTGCCTCATGGATTACCCTGTCGGCCACGACGTACATTCCGTTCTCGCAGTTGAACCGGCTTGTTTCTGTGACGATATTTTCTTCCAACGCCCCCGCCGCAAGAAATGGTTTGAATGTGGAACCGGGGTCAAAGCAATCGCTGATGATCCTGTTTATTCCCTTTCCGTTACCGTAGCTCGAGAATTTGTTCGGATTAAATCCGGGCTTATCGGCAAGGGCCAATACTTCACCGGTTTTCGTATCCATGACGATGGCGAATCCACATTTTGCACCTTTCTCCGTAATCGCCTCCATGAGGCTCGATTCGACTATGTGCTGGATGCGGCTGTCGATCGTTAAGAGGAGATGGTAACCCTCGTCCTGTTTCGTGCTCGTCTTCTCTATTCTCGGGAAGAGCCGCTTTCCTCTGGCATCCCTTGCCCATGTAAGCTTTTCCGGTGCCCCTCTCAGGTAGTTGTCATATTTCAATTCCAATCCCTCAAGTCCGGCGCAGTCCAATCCCACGAATCCGATGAGGCGACCGGCAAGTTCTCCGTTGGGATAAAAGCGTTTCGGTTCCTTGACCAGATAGACGTCTTCGATATTCAGGCTTTCGATCTTCTTTGCCTCATCGGGCTTGATTTTTCTGGCGAGCCAACAGAAGTTTTTTGATCCGGAAAGTTTTTTCAGTATCGGGTCTTTTTCAGCGTGGAGAACCGACGCGATCTTCTCTGCCACCTCGGCGGGGTTACTGATCTTTGAAGGGTCTGCGCAGACGGAATCAACCATAATACTCGCCGCGAGCTTCTCCCCGTTACGATCGAAAATAATGCCTCTTTCGGGTTCAATGTACAGTGTTTTGGTGTGCTGCCTGTCCGCGAGATTCTTGAGGCCTTTCCCTGAGAGCACCTGGATCTGGAAGGCCCTTGATATCAGGGCAATGAAGAGCACAAGAAAAAATATCAGCAGAGTGAAAATCCTGAATCTCAGCCATTTCCTTGATTCGCCCGTCATTTTGCCCATCCTGGATCATTTCATGATGATGACTTGGTCTTTCTCCGGGTATGTCATGTGCAGTTTCTCTTTTGCAATTGCCTCGATACGATGGGGTGACTTCAGAGTTGCCAGCTCAACCTTCAATTTTCTCTGTTCTTCCAGGAGAGTTTCTTTTATTCCCATCTCTTCTGCAATTTTGTATTCCAGTTCGGTGGTGCGAATGTGCGACCATACATAGACGAGTGCGACCGCCATGAGTACCAATGCGGCGATGATGAAGGGAGAATATTTCAGTCCTGAAAATATTCTTGCCTGACTTTGCACACGGTCTCTGATGACTTCTTCTGAATACACGAGTTACACCCTCTCGGCAGTCCTTAGCTTGGCGCTCCTTGCGCCCGGATTTGATTCTATTTCGGCATCCCGCGGTGTTATTGGTTTTTTTGTGAGTACTTTCAGTTTCGGTTCCCTCTCACAGGAACACCGTGGAAAGTCAGGGGGGCAAATGCATCCCTTCTCCAGGGAACGAAAGGAGTTTTTGACAATTCGATCTTCCAGGGAATGAAAGGAGATAATGGAGAATCTCCCCGATTTGGTGAGGAAATCGACGCCACGGTGAATGGCGTTGTAAAGATTCGAAAGCTCGTTGTTGACACAGATCCTGAAAGCCTGGAATGTTTTGGTTGCGGGATGAATTCTTTTTGTTCTGAGTTGAACGGGGATGGCCCCCACGACAATCTCGGCGAGTTCGGAAGTTGATCTTATCGGGGCTGCCTTCCTTCTTTTCACAATCACCTTTGCAATCCTTCCTGCCATTGCCTCTTCGCCAAACTCTCTGATGATCTTTTCCAGCTCTTCTTCCGAAAGCGTGTGAATCATGTCGTACGCACTCGGACCATGACTCTGATCCATCCGCATGTCGAGGGGCGCATCAAGAGAAAAACTGAACCCCCTCTCCGCCGTTTCCAGTTGGTGCGAGGAAACCCCCAGATCCAGGAGAATGCCGTCAACTTCCCTGATATCCAGGGCATCCAATATGTTATTAATGTCCCCGAAGTTGCCTTTTACGAGGAGTTTTCTCTTGCCAAACCGCCTCAGGCGTTTTTCCGATTCCCCGAGTGCATTGGCGTCAATATCGATGCCAATGAGAATGCCGTCGGGGGATGTTTTTTTCAATATTTCGTAAGAATGTCCTCCTCCCCCGACGGTTCCGTCAACGTAGATACCCCCGGAACGACAACGGAGTGACTCGACCACCTCTCGTTGCATAACCGGTATATGGTAGGAGCGCATTTCGTGAGCCTTTAGATCCCTAAGTCAGCCATGTACTTGCTGAAACTCTCAATGTCACGTGAGGATTTCTTCATCTCCTCGTCGAAACGCTCTTTGCTCCATATCTCGATCACCTTGATCATGCCTGCAAGAATTACGTCCTTCTCGAGTGCGGCATATTCTCTCAGGTTCGGGGGGATCAGAACCCTTCCCTGATTATCAAGAGAACAGTCCACAGCGCCGGACATGAAAAAACGCTGGAACGCTCTGACTTCTTTTCTCAACAGAGACTGGTGAGAGATTTTCTCTTCCAGAACCCGCCATTCATCATATGGAAATACCATCAGATAGTTATCCCAGTTTGTGATAACCAATCTGCTGTCATATTTTTCGGAAAATACTTCCCGCAGCTTTGCAGGAAAGATGATCCGGCCCTTATCATCTATGGAGTGAAAATACTGACCCCTGAAAACCGCCATATGGCAATTCCCTCCACAACTAACCACTTTGCTCCACGTTGACTCACTATAAGGAGGGATATTTTGTTTGTCAAGAAAAAAATTACTCTTTTTTTCTTTCAGTTTGATACTTTAGGATCGCCCTTTTATGAGCTGCTAAAGTGGAGGTGAACTGGTGTGAACCGTTATTGTTGGATACGAAATAGAGATAATTCACAGGCGCGGGGTAGAGGGCCGCTCGCAGTGAATCTACGGCAGGGTTTGAGATTGGCCCGGGGGGAAGTCCGCTGATCCGGTAAGTGTTGTAAGGAGTATTTTTTCGCAGATACTTTCTTATCTCTCCGTTGAAATTCTCAATATTGTATATGGCAGTAGGATCGCTTTGCAATTTCATGTTTTTTTTCAATCTGTTGTGAAAAACTGCCGATATCAGGGCTTTCTCATCGCGATAACCCGATTCCTTGCCGATTATGGATGCAAGGGTCACGACCTCGTGGGTCGTCATATTAAGTTCTTTTGCCTTTGCTCGCATTTCCGGTGTGAACATTTTCCAGAATTGGTTTACCATGATTTTAATTATGTCCTTTGTGCTCATTGACCGATCGAGTACGTATGTATCCGGGTAGAGGTACCCCTCACCACTTGTGCTTTCTATCCCCAGGTAGGATAGGAACCTTTGGTCTGACAGAGTGGCCATGAATGACTTCTTATCGGTGAGCCTGAGGGATTCCAGGCGGGAGGCTATCTCCTTTACCGTGAAATCTTCAGGGATGGTAACCTTATATGATTTGATCTCACCCCTGACAAGTTTGTTCACAATTTCCATCGGGGACATGGAGGTTGCCAGTTCATACTCTCCCGCTCTGATGTGACCGTGGGCGTTTTTCGAAATGGCGAGTAAATAAAACAGGTTTCTGTTTTTTACGATACCTGCTTTTTCAAGGATGTCCACGCAACCGGAAAAGCTGGTGCCCCGCGGAATTTCTACCATTACAGTATTGTCACTGCTGTCTATGGGAGTAAGAGCGTAAAAGAGAAGCATAGCCGTGATGAAGAAAAAGAATGCGAGGGCTGATATCAGAACGTTTTTTTTGTGATGGTAAACAATATTCAATATTATCATTGATATGAACTCATCCGGATATGTGTTACTATTTCCCGCTGCTCAGCGAATCAAGGTACCCCTGAAGAATTAGGCAGGCGGCGAGCTTATCTATTATTTCCCTTCTTCTTGCCCCGCGTACATTTGCCTGTGAGAGGATATCTTGTGCGTGTTGCGTGGAAAGGGTTTCATCGTATCTCATGACGGGAATGGAGCATGCCTCCTCAAGAAGACTTATGAATCTGTTAACTTTTTCGCACTGGATGCCTTCGGAACCATCAAGTCTCACAGGGTATCCGATCACTATTTTTTCCACGCGATGCGTTCTCACGAGTTTGGTTATTGCTTCAAGGTCAGCGGTCCGATTTTTTCTGGTTATGGTGGTAAGCCCCTGCGCCGTGATGCCTAACTCATCGCAGAGGGCAACACCGATTCTCTTGCTGCCGTAATCAAGACCGAGAATCCTCATAAGTGACCGCTCAACAAAAGTTTCGCTTTTTACCAGATAATATATTTTTTTAAAACAAAAATTTTGTCTCCTGTATTTATCCTTTCGTCAACGCAAGGTCAATTGTGAAAACGAATCTCTTTTCTCGTATTCCAGAGATGCATTGGAGGACATTTATCCTCCTGATGATGTGAAGGTACGGATTAGTGCTGGAGTTTCGTATGTTTGGAAAGTCAAACGGATTTTGCTGTTGTGTAAATTCGGTCAGTTTGCTATTTAAGCGTTCATGAAGCATATCATCATTGGGACAGCAGGCCATGTTGACCATGGCAAGACCGCCCTCGTCAAGGCCCTTACCGGAATTGATACGGACAGGCTCAGGGAAGAAAAGGAGAGGGGAATCAGTATCGAACTCGGTTTCGCCTCTCTCGCACTTCAGAAACACCAGACGTACGGCATCATAGATGTTCCCGGTCACGAGAGATTCATAAAGAACATGGTTTCCGGCGCGTCCGGAATCGACATGGTAATTCTCGTTATTGCGGCGGATGAAGGAGTCATGCCTCAGACGCGGGAGCACCTGAATATTTGCGCTCTCCTAGGGATTAAAAAAGGTCTCGTGGCCCTTACAAAAACTGATATTGTCGAAGAGGATTGGCTTCAGCTTGTAACTGATGACGTTCACGGATTTTTAAAAGGAACATTTCTGGAATCTTCTCCCGTTATTCCCGTTTCTTCGTTAACCGGTCATGGTGTGCAGGAGTTGAAGAACGCAATTGCCATGGTAGCCTCTGAAACAGAAAAGGAATCGGATGCCGGCTTATTCAGACTTCCCATTGACAGGGTCTTCACGATGAAAGGTTTCGGTACCGTTGTGACGGGGACACTGATAGCCGGTGAGATAAGAGCGGGAGAGGAAGTCGAGATACTGCCGAAAAGGAATATCGCAAAAGTCCGAGGAATTCAAATTCACTCCCAGGCTGCCATTATTGCTGAAACAGGGCAGAGAACGGCCATCAACCTGCAGGGAATTGACAGGGAGTCAGTCGAGCGAGGGGATGTTCTTGCCCGTCCGGGAACGCTCAGACCGTCCAATCGCCTGGATATTCATGTCGAGTATCTGCCCGTGAATGAGAAGAAGTTAAAAAACAGGAGCCTGGTACGCTTTCATACAGGAACAGTCGAAGTTATCGGAAGGATAATTCTCCTCGGCCGTGAGCAGATAGAGCCGGGCGATAAGGATTACGCACAGGTCGTTTTTGCATCCCCTGTCGTCACTGTGGCCAAAGACAGATTCGTGATAAGAAGTTACTCTCCTGTGACGACAATCGGAGGCGGAGCCATCATTGATCCTCTGCCCAGAAAGTACAGGAGGAGTAGTGAAAAAACAAAGTCAGAATATGACCGGTTGCTTGGTGGTACTGATCACGAGAGGGTGCTGACGGTCATTGAGCGATCGGGGATTGATGGTCTCGATATCCGCGAACTTGTCGTGAGAACGGGTATCCATGAGAATCTCATAAGAACCATGGTGGAATCCCTGTGTACCGGAAAGCATGCCGTGCTCCTGGATACAGATGAATTTCGAGTTGTATCGTTATTTGCGTATCAGAACTTCCAGAACAGAATTCGTGATGAGATAAGGACGTACCACGAAAGAAATTCACTCAAGGAAGGTATTGCAAAAGAAGAACTGAGAAATACCATAGGTCAATTCCTCACCCCGCGGCTTTTCAATATGGCGATTAGAGACCTTGAGAAGAAAGGAGAAATAGTCGTCGAGAAGGAAATTGTGAGGATGTCCACACATCGGGTCGATCTGAAAGGAGAACTGGGAGAGTTGCGCAATCGCATTGCCGCTCTTTACAGTGAATCCGGGCTTACTCCGCCGACCGTTAAGGAAGTGATGGAAAGATTCGCTTACCGGAAGGCAGCCGTGGAAAGTGTGCTGAACGTGATGGTACGGGAGGGTAAATTAATAAAGATCAGCGAGGACCTTTATTTCAGTAAAGAAGTGTTGTTCACATTACGGGAAAACTATAAAAATCTTCTCCTGAGGGAAGGGAAAGCCACTCCTCTGAGTTTCAAGGGATTAACAAGTCTATCCCGTAAGTATATCATACCGCTGATGGAGTACTTTGACGCAACGAAACTAACCATCAGGACCGGGGAGTATCGCATCCTGAGAGAAAAGTAGAGGAACTTTACGGAACAGATGGCAGGAACTGAAAAGTTTGACGTAACCATATACAGGGAGGGCGTGTCTTCACCTGCTTCGGCGAAAATCGTAAAGGAAGTCGCTCTTGGGATATTTCTCAACGCACGGAAAATTGTCACCATCGCGTGCAACGGCAACCATATCGAGGAGCTTGCGGTGGGGTTTCTTCGGTCGGAGGGGTTTATCGAGAACCTGGAGGATCTGGAAAAAATAGAGGTTCCCCAGGGGAGCCAGTCAGTGTGGGTGTGGACAAAAAGCGGCACGGGAACAGGGCGTATTCAAGATACCCCGGGACACATAGTTACGTCGAGCGGTGCACAGGCATGGAATCGACGCGGGGATAGGATCCCTGCGGAAAATCTTCAGAACATCCGACTTTTCGTTTCTCCCGTACAAGTCTTCAGACTTATGAAAGACTTCATTGATGCTTCTCGTCTTCACGCAATCACCGGGGGGACCCATTCTTCAGCGTTGGCCCATACGGAAGGTGTTATCGCGGTGAGGGAAGATATAGGAAGACACAATACCATAGATATGCTTGGAGGCTACGCACTTCTGAACGGGATTGAATGTTCCGATAAGATAATATTGAGAACAGGAAGGGTGTCATCTGAGATTGTGAACAAGATAAAGATTCTTGGCATACCTGTTGTCGTTTCTCTGTCCGTGCCGACAACCACTGCGATCAGGTTGTCCATCGAGGGGGGCATCACGATGATAGGGTCTGTAAGGGATGGAAGAATGACAGTGTATGCCCACGACTGGCGGGTGTGCATATGAAGATGAAGACTGTTTTTGTCAGGGATATCAAGGCCGGTGAGAAAGTGAGTGATGCGTTTCTCGTGGCTGAAAAGAACCTCGCATATTCCCAGAAGGGATCTCCCTATCTGAATGTTCGACTGAGGGACAGGACGGGGGAGATTGAAGGGAAAATATGGGAAAACGCTCTCGAGTGGGACAGAATTTTTAAAAAAGGTGACATTGTCACTGTTCAGTCCAAGGCGGCAAATTTTAAAAACACCATCCAGCTTTCCATCGTGGATGTCATGAAGCTCGAGGATTATGAGGTTGACATTACGGATTATTTGCCGGCTGCGAAGGAAAACATCGATGAAATGTTTTCATCTTTGATGTCGTTTATCGACAAAATCGACACCCCGTGTCTGAAATCACTGCTGGAGTCTTTCTTCAGCGATCAAGAGGTAACGGCTCTATTCAAGAGGGCTCCTGCTGCGAAGGGTTTTCATCATGTCTATCTCGGTGGACTCCTGGAACACACCCTTTCGGTAACCCGATTATTGGAGTGGGTAGCGGGACATTACCAGGGGATCAACAGAGACCTCTTGATCACGGGCGGCATTCTCCATGATATAGGAAAGATCTATGAGTTTTCCTATCACAGGGTCTTCGATTACAGCGATGAGGGCCGGTTGGTAGGACATATCATCATGGGTGTTGAAATGCTGGATAAGAAAATCGCCGCTGTAGAGAATTTTCCTGAAAAACTGGCAGTTGAACTGCGCCATCTGATCCTCAGCCATCATGGTTCTCAGGAATTCGGATCACCGAAGCGTCCGAAGACTCTGGAAGCTCAGATCGTACACAGTGTGGACGATCTCGATGCCAAAGTGAACGCTTTCCAGAGTTTCATCGAGGAATCGGGGGATGATGAATCGAAGTGGACTCCTTTCCACAAGCTGTTGGAAAGGTTTATCTATAAAGGTTGAGCGAGATCCCCGTGAGTCAGCACTTCGGGCTTGCCTTCACACCGCCTCCAGTGTTGATGGCGGTTTACGGGTGATGTTATACGTAACACTCACCACATCAGTTATTTCCTCGGTGATTCGCGCTGCCATCTCTTCCAGTGTGTCGAATGAAAGCCTGGTGGGTAATCCGGTTTTCGCGTCGTGACTTTCCCAGCAGCGTATCTCAATCTGGTGACCATAATCTCTCCTGCCATCCCTTATGCCGGTCACTTTCTCTTTGTGCAGAATAGCCATATACTGAAATGCACCCGTGTCACTTAGTGTTTCCTCGACAATCTTTGTCGCTTTTCTGACTATTTCGACCCTTTCCTTCGTCACCTCACCAATGATACGGGCGGCCAGCGCAGGCCCGGGAAAGGGGGGGCGGCCATAGATGGTTTCAGGGAGCCCCAGAGCTTTTGCCACGACCCTCACCGCCGGTTTTCTGAGAGCTATCAGGGGTTCAATAACTGTGTAGCCGAATCTTTTTTCCGTATCGATGCCGAGTTGAACAAGAACGTTGTGCTGCCTTTTAACTCCCGCTATCGTCTCTTCGACATCGGTGTAGATAGATCCTTGCAGGAGAAATCTCGCATCATGCTCTTTTACGACTTTGCTGAACACGTCCTTATAGAAGGTTCTGGTGATGGCTTCCCTCTTTTCTTCGGGATCGGTCAGTCCTCTCAGGGCTTGAAAAAACTGTTTCTGAGCGTCAATAATCTCGATAGGTACACCGAGTGCTCTGAATGTCGAGACTACCTGCTGGGGTTCTTCATGGCGCATGATGCCGTTTTCAATGAAGAATGTCTTGAGACGGCGTCCCAGTGCCTTGTAGCCCAGCATGGTAACTACGGATGAGTCCACTCCTCCTGACAGCGCATTTATGGCGATGCCGTTACCTACCGTTGATGAAATCTCTCCGATTTTTTGTGCTATGAATTCCTTCACGTTCAGATCTTCCAATTTCACTTCTACGATATCCACTAATCACAGTCCTCCTTCACTTTTTTCGGATAATGTATGTCAGAATATATCACCATTTTCTATTTTTGTAACACATTTTCCCTTTCTGTTCCGCTGAGGAGGCATCCCGAGAGACATTCGCCGGCGCATTTTCCGTCACATGGTTCCGTGTGAACGGTAACGCTTCCATCGGGGAAACGCTTTTTGATGTTCGCGGTTAGTTCTTCGGTTATGCCGTGCGAGGCTTCAACGGACATGTGAGGATCGAGTTTAATATGAAAGTCGATAAATCGGAAATTACCGGCCTTACGAGTGCGTAGTCGATGAAAACCGCGGATCAGAGGCTGTTGTGTCTCTATCAGTCGTCTTATCCATGTCTCTTCGTCTGCGGGAAGTTTCGTATCCATTAAATCACGTGCCGAATGAAGTGTGAGCTTATAGGCGGTTCTCATTATCAATAGCGCAACACCAATGGCCGCAACGGGGTCGAGCCAATGAATATCCGGTCCCACGGAAATCCAGTGACTTGCCCATATCAGCATCAGACTTGCCAGTACGCCCGCGGAGGTATACACATCGGTGCGTAAATGCCAGGCATTGGCCTCCAACGCTATGGAGTCAGTCTCTTTTGCGACCTTGAAGAGCATTTCCGAAACGACAATATTCACCAGGGTTGAGATTAACATTACCCCGACACCCCAACTCACGTACTCGATTGGTTCCGGATGCAAAAGTTTATCAATCGCTTCGTATATTATCCAGCCTGAGGCGAGGAAGATGAGCAGTGCCTCAATGGCGCCGGAGATGTTTTCAATTTTCCCATGCCCGAAAGGGTGTCCCGTATCCGCTGGTGTGCCGGATTTTTTCACTGAATAGGTGGCGATGAGGGCAGCGAGAAGGTCTACTCCGGAATGGAGGGATTCAGAAATAATCGACACTGAACCGATCATCAGCCCGGCGGTAAGCTTCATCATTACAAGACCGGTATTTGAAAATACTGAAAGCCAGGCAGCATTAAGCTTGCGTTGTTGCAAATCCATAGAGTGTTGTTCGCAGACAGTTATGGAGTATTCTGATTTTTGAGGGGGGAAGTGTATAGTACATGCTTCGGCGTATCTCAATAGCGAAATACCGCCGCCAATGGAGTGACCTCAGGCATCCTTTCCTGTTCAAGCACAAATACGGTGCCACCATTGAGAATTGTCTGGATCGCAGATAGATCAAGGAGGCTTTCGCTCTCCTTTGCTCTTTTTTCATGCACATGTACCTCATTAAGGACAGGATCGAAAATACCCCATTGTTGCATGCCTTTCGCGATGAAGAGCAGGCCTACCCGTCCATGGTACGCAGCGGTGATGATTTCTCTCACATCACTCGACGTCAAACCGGTGCCGGACGATTGTCGGTACTGGGCGATGGCATCGCCTTCAGCTTTCTGGAAGTAGGGCTTTACAATCTCCCATGCCTGTTTGTGCAATTGATCCGTGCTGATCCCCTTTGGATTCCCGGCAATTCCCTCCTGCATGAGGTGAGGATATGTATTCGCTTCCCGATAGATCGGGAAGAGATACTCCACGCCCGCGAGTAACAATGGCCTTCGCTCATCTTTCAGGAGATCATGCAGGCCTCTGTCGATCATGCGAAAATATTTTAAAATGTTCTCTTTTGCATTATCCAGTTCTGCACCATGTCCCGAGATCATCGACGATCGTTCACCACTTCGTGCGGTGCCCCGATGGAATCGGATCTGCTTTTCCGGCTCTTCGTACTGTAAAGCCCTGATGAGGTTTGGAGGTATCGCTTCAAGTTCAATTTCTCTGATGTTCTGTTTTGTGCACTCGAAGAGGTGATTTTCGTTCTGGCTGAGGGTCAAAATGTAAAATTGTCCGTCCCCTGTGAGTAACGGGAGGAGAGGTTTTATTTGAAATCGATCTGAAACAACGGCTGCTTCGTCAAGGTAGACCGGCAGACAATAGTAGCGAAATACTTCAGGTGAGACAAACACGACGAGACCATCACTTTGATGCCTCCAGAAAAGAACGTTGCCGATAAGGTTCTGGACGGGATCGAGCAGTGTTTTCACTTCCTGGCTGCGGAAGCCTAAGGCGTAAAGCTTTTCCTCGGATTCCCGGAGTAAATTCCTGAACCTGATTTGATTTTGCTGTATTTCTGCTCCGGCCCGGTAGGTGGGCATGAAGAGAGATACGCAAGGTGCTTTCCGCACGCTTATGAGAGTTTTTATTTCTTCTTTCGATATTGAGTTCATACGATTAATGCTCCTTTAGAAAATAGAGACACACGTGAATATTACTATATGGAGGGCGGGATGACATATTAAGTCAACTACATTTCATTGAAACAAGCAATACATTTGTATCGGAGAAGGGATCGGTTTCAATCGTCTCATGGTAATCATAACCGGATGTCATAGATTTTTCAATGAAAAGACATTCGTTCTCTTGCTCTTCCGTTTCGCCTAAGCCAAGGTCACGCATCACATGCAATAAAGTGAGGGGTTCTGTTTAAGTTCCTTTTCTGTTGCTAAGTGTTTGGTAAATCAATTTTAACATATAAAAATGAGCCGTCTCAATAACAAATATGAATTTTTTTGCAACATAAATTTTAGCGATGGCCTCTTTATGATAATATTCTTTCCCGTTAAGGAAATTTGTGATAGCAATGAATGGTTTATAAATCTCCTTAAACTCATCTTCTGGTTATGCGTGAAAGAGAAAACAGTACCCGCTGCGGAGCATGGAAAAATATTCCGGAGAAAGACTGGTACGATTGGAGATGGCAATATGCAAATCGGGTAACCGGTATTTCTCAACTACAAAAAATAGTTACGGAATCTCCGGAGACTCTTGAGGCATGCCGGAAAGTGGTGGAGATCTATCCCTTCAGTGTTACTCCTTATTATCTTTCTCTGATAAATGTCGCCGAGAGTGATGATCCCCTCCGCGTACAGTGTTTTCCCGATATAAAGGAAATTGATTTCACCATTGGTGGTATTGCGGACCCCCTGATGGAAGAGAGAAATATGCCCGTGCCGGGTTTGGTGCACCGTTACCCGGATCGCTGCGTTGCGCTTGTCACAAGCGTGTGTGCCATGTATTGCCGGCATTGCAATCGGAAACGCTTGTGGAGAAAGAATCAACCGGCAATAAGAAGCAGAGACTATCTTCGCTGCATGATTGATTACGTGTCGGGGGAACCACTTCTCCGTGAGGTTATTGTCTCGGGCGGGGATCCACTGACCATGACGGAAGAGGGGCTTGACTGGTTTTTGGGGAAATTGCGTTCGATTCCCCATGTGGAGGTACTTCGTATCGGGAGTCGCATCCCTGTAGTTATGCCCATGAGGATAACGCGGGAACTGTGTGCCATTTTGCGCAATCACCGCCCCCTCTGGTTCAATACACAATTCAATCACCCGAGTGAAATAACAAAGGACTCGGCAAAGGCATGCGAAATGCTTCTTGAGGCAGGAATTCCCGTCTCAAATCAATCCGTGCTGCTCAGGGGGGTCAATGATACATATGAGGTAATGTGCGCTCTTCTCTACGGTCTTCAACGGATATCGGTCAGACCATATTATCTATTTCAGTGTGAACCAGTAGAGGGAACGGATCATTTCCGTACAGATATACAGACCGGGATAAAGATTATGAAAAATTTGCGGGAGAAAGTGTCCGGACTTTGCGTGCCCCGGTACGTACTTGATATTCCGGGAGGAAAGGGCAAAATTCCCCTTTTTCCGAGCTCTTTTGCCAGTGTGAGAGAAACAGGGGTGGATACATATTGTTTTGACAGAACAAATCAGATGATTTAAGAGTCGTGAAAAAAGGGGAGATGTTCCGATATGTACAATGCGAGTGATTTGAGGAAGGGATTGAGGATTAAAATTGATAATGAACCCTACGTGGTTGTTGAATTTAACTTCGTGAAACCGGGGAAGGGTCAGGCTCTCTACCGTTCCAAGCTGAAGAATATGATTACGGGGGCCCAATTTGAGAGGACATTCCGTGTAGCCGACACATTTGAACCTGCTGACCTGCGGGAGAAAAAAATGCAGTATCTGTATAAAGAGGAAGGAAAGTATTGTTTTATGGACTCCGAGAGCTACGATCAGCTTTTTCTCACCGAAGGCCAGGTAGGAGAGGCGAAGAGATATCTGATAGACAATCTGGATGTAGAAATCCTCTTTTTTGAAGATAAACCGCTGGGAATAAATTTGCCGAATTTTGTCGATCTTATTGTTGTCAAGGCTGAACCCTGGGCGAGGGGTGATTCGGTATCCGGAAAAACGAAGCCCGTGACCCTGCAAACAGGCTACCAGATTCAAGTACCTCCTTTTATCGAGGAGGGCGAAAAAATCAGGGTGGATACGAGGAGTGGTGAGTATCTCACCAGGGTTAAGGAATGAGTCAACGATGGAATGCAACGCTCTCGGGGAAACGGGATATCCTGGCTGTTCGTGCCCGGATGGTTCAATCGATACGGAATTATTTTATCAGCAGGGATTATCTGGAGGTTGAAACACCGAACAGGATCCCTGCGCTGATACCGGAACCCTATATCGATGCGGTAGCAAGCGGGGAGTGGTTCCTGCACACATCGCCGGAAGTATGCATGAAGCGATTGGTTGCCGCAGGCTACCGGAGAATTTTTCAGATCTGCAAATGCTATCGCGAAGGAGAGCGTGGTTCACGTCACCTCGCTGAATTTACACTCCTTGAATGGTATTGTGAAGGTGTTGACTATTATTCTTTGATGGATCAGTGTGAAGAGATGATCATCGCAGTTGCCCGGGACCTCGGATACGGGGATGTGGTTCACTACCATGGTAACACAATCAGTCTGTCTGGAGCATGGGGCCGCATATCCGTTGCAGACGTGCTGGCTCGCTACGCCCGAATGTCGATCGAGGAAGCTATTCACGGGGATTGTTTTGACGAGGTGATGGTATGCTCTGTCGAACCACACCTGGGAATAGACCGCCCCACCTTTGTCTATGATTATCCGTTGTCTTCAGGAGTTCTGGCGAAGGAGAAGGATATGGACCCACTCACGGCTGAAAGATTTGAGCTGTACATGGGAGGAATGGAAATTGCGAATGGGTTTTCGGAGCTTGTTGATCTGGAGGAGCATCACCGGCGATTCCGGGAGGTAAGGGAATACCGTCGCTCCACCGGTAAAAAAGTATTTCCGGAACCTGCACATTTCCTCAGTGACCTTGTGACGATGCCGGATTCGGCGGGCGTTGCTCTGGGTGTGGACAGATTGGCAATGATTTTTACGGATTCGCCGGTGATTGATGATGTGGTTGCATTCACCCCGGAGATGGTATGATTTGCCGAACGTCTTATGTGTGCGTCTTTTTCCTCTACGGGTGTATTGGTGGTGTTGGTCTGCGTCACTGATCGGAGTCTCTGTCCTAAAACTATTGACAATGTCTTTTTTTTCCATTACAGGTAAACCCGCAAATATCGGTTGGGAGAGCAAAAAGTGAAAGAGATATCATCGGTTAGTGCGGTAGGGCTTGGAGGGCATTTCCATGGCAGCCTTCTGGGCATGATCCTGGACGCGGGAATAATGGTACAATTTGTTCTGCTGCTCCTCCTGTTCTTTTCCGTAGTATCGTGGGCAATCATTTTCATGAAATACAGGAGCATCAAGAAAGTAAAAAAAGAAAATGAGATGTTTCTGGAGATTTATATGAGGAGTAACAAGCTCTCTGATATTTTTCCCGAGTCGAAAAAGTTCAAATATTCAACTGTGGCCGAAGTGTTTCAAGCCGGGTATACGGAACTTGTGAAAATAACGAAAGTCATGAGAGGATCATCTCATGCCAAGGAGAGTGAAGAGAGCAGACTCTCTTCTCTGGAGATGAAAGGTATTGATAATGTGGAGAGGGCCCTGAACAGGGCGTGCGGTTCTGAAGTAACGAAACTGGAAACTACTCTCGGGTTTCTGGCCACAACGGGGAGCGCTTCTCCGTTCATAGGACTTTTCGGCACTGTATGGGGTATTATGGATACCTTCAGGGGGATCGGTACTCATGGTTCGGCTACTCTTGCGGTGGTTGCACCCGGCATTTCAGAGGCACTTATTGCAACCGCCGCCGGTCTCGCGGCGGCAATACCGGCCGTTATTTTTTACAATTATTATCTCAATACGATTAAGAACATGGCGCTGGAAATGGACAGCTTTGCCTCCGAATTGTTAAATATCGTAGAGCGATATTATGTGAAATGAGAGTGTCTCATGAGGTACGGGAAAAAGCGGAATCACTTTGAAAGCAAACTGTTGTCCGAGATCAATGTGACCCCCCTGGTTGATGTGGTTCTGGTTTTATTGATCATTTTTATGGTTACGGCGCCGATGCTTCAGATGGGCATTGATGTGAATCTCCCTAAGGTAAAATCAAAAAGTGTGGATGTAACTGAGGAAAAACTTGTCCTGACTATTAACAGTGCGAAGGAGATATATATCAATAAGAATAAAACCTCACTTCCCGATCTCGGTGTCAAGCTCGAAAGTATCTTTGCGAAAAGGATAGACAGGGAAATTTTCATGAGGGCAGACAGGGACGTTCCCTATGGATATGTCGTCGAAGTGATGTCTATAGTGAGAAAAGCTGGAGTTGATAAACTGGGGATGATCACTGAACCTCCAGAGGAATCAAGATGACTTCCCGCAGATGGTTCAAAGACCGCAGCGATGAAATAGGCCAGATGATTTTTCTCTCCATTGTGTTTCACACCCTTGTCCTTTCCATAATTTTCTGTGCCCCTTCTTTCCCCCCTCCCAAATTGACCTTTGGCCCTGTGTATTCCGTTCATTTGGTAAGTTTTTCTGAAAACATTCTGAATATGAGAGAATCCCAGCATGTTCTGAGAGATTTCAGAGATCATACGTTAGATGGCCGCTCACTGGTGCAGAAGAAGAATATTGACGCGATCTCATCCGTTCCCGTGAGAAGGATAGACGACAGGAAAAGTCAGACGAACGGTGTTGAAAAAGCGATAGATGAGATAAAACAAAGAATGTTTTCGTCAGTACAGCCCCCAGATCGAAGAGATGATGCGGCACAGGATGCCAGAATGAATGAGTACTATGCAGATGTCTGGTCCAGAATCAAGACGATGTGGGCCTTGCCTTCAGATATACTGCCAAAAAGGAATATTGAAACGATAATCAATGTACGGATATCCAGAAACGGGACTGTGATGGATATGAATTTTGAGAAACGTTCGGGGAATCAGTATTTTGACGAATCTACGGTGAGGGCAATCAAAAAGGCGGCTCCCTTTCCTCCATTGCCCGAATCAGTAAGAGAGGGTAGTATAGAGTTGGGTATACGCTTTCATCCGTCGAAGGTAAGAGAGAGGAAATAGTGACAGAGTGCGCTGTGAAAAGAACTGTCTTGTTGAGGTGTGGATAAGGATTGATGAGAATTTTTAGATACATGGCCTATTTCATACTCACGCTCACTTTCCTTCTTCCTGGCGTTGCCGCTCCCGGCAAGATATATATCGATATCGATTCGCCAAACTTTCAGAAGTTCCCCATTGCCATCACTGATTTTCAGATAGTGGATCAGGGGGGGCGTTATGAAAGTTTTTCAGCCTGGTTTTCAGATTCTCTCTCCAGATACCTGGGGATGACGGGTTTTTTCGATGTAATTCACAAGAGGGCTTTTCTCGTAGATCCCAAAAGTGAGGGACAAACCACCGGAAATATCAAATTTTCCGACTGGGGTGCGATTGGTGCCGAGTATCTGGTAAAGGGGAATCTTCTCTTCAACGGTGAAAATCTGGTTGCAGAGATGCGTCTCTTCGATGTGATAAGGGGGGAAATGATAACGGCGAGGAAGTTAAGCGGCAGGAGTGATGACAAGAGCGAGATGGTGCGTACATTTGCCAATGAAATCCTTTCCGTTCTCACCGGGAGTGAAGGACTTTTTGATACCAGTATCGCGTTTGTGTTAAATGATGGGAGGGAATCAGACATTTATCTCATTGATTTTGATGGTTCAAACATGAGGAGGTTTACCGACCACAGATCCATCGTGATGTCGCCCCGCTGGTCACCTGACGGAAGGTACATTGTATTTACCTCTTTTTGGGATGGGAATCCGGATATCTATATAAAGTCCTTGTTCAGTAAGACGGCGGACAAGATTGTCGGTTTCAGGGGAGTCAATTTGCCCGGTTCGTGGTCGCGGGATGGGAGTAAAATATTGCTCACTTCAAGCAAGGACGGGAATGAAGAAATTTATGTAATGGATATCTCAACGAGACGTTTAAAGCGCCTTACGTATGATTATGCGATTGATGTGTCGCCTGCATGGTCGCCGGACAATGAGAAGATTGCGTTTGTTTCGAATCGTTCGGGGTCGCCACAGCTGTACGTGATGGACACAAATGGAGACAATGTCCGAAGGGTGACGTATGAAGGTAATTATAATACTTCCCCGTCTTGGTCTCCAAAAGGTGACAGGATTGCATATGAGGGATTGATAAACGGCCGTTTCCAGATATTTACTATACACGAGGATGGCTCTCAAAGATTACAGCTTACTGCAGGCAATGAGGAATATGAATCTCCTTCGTGGTCTCCGGATGGGAGATACCTTGTGTTGAGCGCGAAAGGTCATGGGAAGACGAGAATCTCTATTGTGAACGCCAACGGGATGAACATGAGAACATTGTATGAGGGTACACAAAGATGTAATAATCCTTCCTGGTCTCCTCGGGGAAGTAGATAGAAGTATCGATGTTTTTTCGCCGATTCCTTTGAAACAGTATTTATTCACCCGGGGATTGATTATCTGTGCATGCGGAATCCTGTTTCGCAAGATGTAAAAGAGTTTTCAGGCGTTACAAAGAGAGGACTTGTCAAAAATACTATTGACTTTTATAGTTGTAATGTTGTTTATGGTGGTGAATTGGGTTTATCTTGTGAGATGTCCTGATTGAATGAAAAAAAGGGGGAAATCGTTATGAAGAATAAAACGATTTTTGGCGTCATTGCCATGCTTTTGTGTTTTTCCTTTTTCATGGTGGCAGGTTGTGCGAAGAAGTCGGTGGTGAAGGAGGAAGCTGCGGCGAAGGAGCAGGCGGGAGTTGCGCAGAAGGAAGGAGAAGCGGCGGTAAAAGCTGAGGCTGCGAAAGAGCAGGCCGTTGCGGCACCGG
>Ga0194112_10003019_pt1 | contig 23708 bp, 25 predicted proteins | sample TA2MahC400mmetaG_FD_146191 | JGI IMG/M metagenome (GOLD analysis project Ga0194112, IMG submission 146191) | Freshwater microbial communities from Lake Tanganyika, Tanzania - TA2015016 Mahale Deep Cast 400m | ecosystem: Environmental > Aquatic > Freshwater > Lake | place: Tanzania: Lake... | reverse complement strand
TTGTTCTCTCTTATCGCCCTCCTTTACGATCCATTTGATTTTCTTCAGGTTTAGTTTTTTCATAAGACTCTGTTGTTTAACAGAGCTTATGTGTGTTATCGAGAGCGCATTATTTCTGGATAACACAATTATAATTATTATTGGAATTGTTTTAATACTGTCAAAAGAAGAAAAACAGATTATAACGAAGAAAATAAAAGACAAGAAGAAGAAAATTGCTCTTGATAACCTTGATAAAAAAGAAAGAGAAGCAGTCAAGATACTTGAAAGGGAAAATGCTGTTTTTCAGGCGGATTTAATGGAAAAATTAGGAATAGGAAAAGTAGGAATTACAAGATTGCTTGATAAACTAGAGGCAAAACAGATTATAGAGAGGAAGAGAAGGGGAATGAATAATATTGTTGTGCTAAAAAATTCTTAATAATTTTTTATTTGGTGTTGGTAATTTTATTTGTTATTTTAAGATTATTTTAGTTAATTTTTTGCATGTTATTTTAGGCGTTTTTATTCAAAATAGCTTGGAGAAACTGGTTTCTCCAAAGACAAGATAAGGTGGCTTTCTTTGTGAATTTTAAATAAATTTAACTTAGGAGGAAAAAATGAACTACTGGATAATTGCCCTGATTGTTGGGCTGATTGTTATTGTTGGAATTGCTGCTGTAAGTTTTACAGGATATGCAACAGCCGATAAGGTTGTTTCTGGCGGATGCAAAAGTTGTGATGGAAAATGCACAATAACCAGCGGATGCGGAAATCCAAGCTGCACTGCTGCAACAACCGGAAAGTGTAGTTGTGGCAAGTAAATAATTATTTTTTGTTTTTTCTTTTATTTTTTTAATAAAGTTTATTAAGAATGATAAACTAATAAAAATGAGGTGAAAGATGAAAAAAGAAGTTGTAGAAAAATTGGCTGCATTGATAATTGCTGCATTTGGACTTGTGGCTGCACTGGCGTGGAATTCTGTAATTCAGGAGATTTTCAAGGCAGTTTTTGGAACAGCAAGCGGAATAATTGCAATGATATTTTACGCAGTTATTGTAACTGTTGTTGCAGTTGTTGCCACTGTCTGGATTGGCAAAATTTCAGATAAGGCAAATAAAAAGAAAAAATAACTTGCAGAAGAAGATAATTGAGAATAATCTTATTATTTTGAAATGATTTTTTCACTAGTGAAGTATATACTTTAAATATAAATATTTTGGATGCTTATATATAATGTGACTGAGGGACTTAAGTGAGGCTCTATAGTTACAGAATAGATTTCTTTGAAGTCAAATAAATACAACTAAATTTATAACTTGCAAGAAAGCAAGCTTTCAGAGAAAGGTGCAAAATGGAAAATCATAAAGATGTGTGTGAAGTTTGTCTGCATCCAATTTCAAATCCGATTTGTGTAGAGTGTTATCTGAAACATGTGGCATCTTGGCTTGGGGATTTTGGATTTAGTGAAAGAAAAGCTGTCAAAATTTTGGGAAGAATAAGACAAAGACTGCCAAGAGAAACCATGAATGAATATAGATGCATTGTGTGTGGGAAGAATGATGCTTCTATATGCATGTACTGCGCATTCTTGGCTACATCAAAGATTTTCTTGAAGCTGAATGCGCCTAAAAAGTATCTGGACGTGTTTTTAGAAAGCTCCAACTTTAAGAGAGAAGAAGATTATGTTGAAAATTGATTAATTGATTAGAAGAGATTTGAAAAAATTAGGTGGAACTATAAAAATTATTTTAAGAAAAGTTTATTAATTATAAAAATTAATTAGATGGGGGTAAAAATGTGTTCGTGTTGTGGATGTAAAAAGAGAAAGAAAAAGAAGAAAAGATAATGGATAATTTAATTGTATTTATAATTGCTCTTATTATCTTAATTATATTTTCTTTAGTTGATGTTATTTCTCACCGCAAGTTTAAGAAAACAAGTAATTTGGTTTTTCATATTTTTGGAATTTCTGCTGTTTTGATTTCTCTCGGCTTTCTTGTTTTTTCTGAATTTAAATTTACTTTTCTTGCTTATTTTGGAATTTTAATTATTATTTTTGGTATAATTTTAATTTTACTTACTTATATCCAGATAAAGAAGCATTTTTTAAGAGCCAGGGGAATAGTTAAAAATGGGTTGTATAAATATTCAAGGCATCCGATGTATCTTGGAATAATTATATTTTTTATTGGCTTGATTTTTCTTGTTCCATCTTTTTATATTTTTATTTATTCTCTTGTTGCAATAATATTTATGATATGGCAGGCATATGAGGAGGAAAAATTTCTTGAAAAGAAATTTCTTAAATATAAAAATTACAAAAAAGAAACCGGAATGATTATTCCAAAGATATAATTTATTTTCTTCTCTTTTTATTTTCTTAAAAATTGTTTACATAAAGAATTAAATTCCCCATTAACAGGACAGCATAAACATCTTGATTTGTTTGGATTCAGTTTGCTGAAAACATTTAAATGTTTTTTGCTTTTCCAGATTTCAGAAATCTTATTTTTATGGATATTTCCAAATGAAAATTCTTTTTTAAAGATGGGGCTTGAGGTTTCTGGGCACGGGTAAACATTACCTTCAGGACTTATTGATAAAGACATTGACATTGCAAAACATTTTGGAAATTTTCCTAAATTCTGTGGCTCTCTTACCCTGACTTTTTTGAAATGTCTCTGCATTTCATAAAAGAAATTAATTGACTTTTCATAATCTTCTTTTGAGAGAGAAACATATTTTTCTATTTTGTTTCTATCATGCTGAATCCATGGCAAGGAAAGCCTTATGTTATCAACACCTGCCAAATCAAGCTCTTTTATTATATTAAAGAGAAGATCGTAATTAAAAGCTTTTTTCGGCACAACGATAGGAGTATTAATTTCAAGTCTGTTTCCAATTTGCTTGTTCTTTTTAAATAATTTTTTTATTAAAGGCAGAATTCTCTTAAACTGATATGATATCAAGGAAGCAGCTATATTAAATGAAATATAACTTGGTTTTGGAGAATTAGATTTGTAGGCGCTATCTATTATCACTTTCATCAAGCTGTTATCAATTAAAAGCCCGTTTGTATAAATTCCAAACCTAAATTTATAATCTCCAAGAAGTTTTATTATTTTTTTTATATCTTGGTGTGTTAATGGGTCAGAATAAAGCCCAGATAAGATTATCAAAATATCTTTATTTGGAAAATTTTTTCTTATATTTTCTAAAACCTCTTTTATTTTCTTTGTAGAAAGATTTATTCTTTTTTGAGGTGCAAGTTTTTTTCCATAACAAAATTTGCATTTTAAATTGCAAAAACCAGATGGATGGATTTCAACTTTGCTTAAACAAAAATTAGGCATATTTGGATAAGATTTTTCAATTGCTTCTTTTATAACTTCTTTGTCCAATCTTGATAGAAACCCATATGCACTTTTATCATCTGATTCTTTTAAAGGCCTTTCAATATTAAAAATTTTTGATTTCATTTTATAATCTATTTTCCTGCAAGTTTTTTTCTGACTGCGGTCAAATCTTCATAAGAGTGAATATGAAGATGTTCTGAGCTACACATCTGTCCGCCGAGAAGTCCTTTTCTTGCAAGCTCTGGAAAAATGTCTACTTCGAGGCTTTTTCCATGGTGGCTGAATATCTCCGGCTCTGCGACAAAAATACTGCCAAAAAATATAGTAGATTTAAGATTTTTAATGAGTGGTTTTTCTATATAAGAAATGATTTTTTTGCCTTCTAATTTGACATGCCCAAACATTGTTTTTTTTGCAGAAATAATAATAGAACTATTAACTATCATTGTTGCAATAACTTTTTCCTGAAGGTGCTGCTGCCATAAAGATAAAAGATCTAAGGAATCAAAAATAATATCGCAAGCAACAACAAGAAAAGTTGTTTTTATTTTGTTCCTTAAAAGTTTCAGGGCAGAAGCACTGCCTTCAGGAATCTCTTCATCAATATATTCTATTTTAACATTAAAATCAGTCCCATCACCAATTATTTTAAAAATATTAGTTAGAGTGTCATGGTCAGAAATAATAAATATATTTTTAAAACCAGAATTCTCAAGCTTTCTCACTGCTTTTTCAATTATAGTGCTGCGGTTTATTTTGAGTGCAAATCTATTTTTCAGCCTGGTTGAAGATTCTTTATTGTCTGCAAGAATTACTGCTGTCTTGGAATCTTTCGTTGCTTTTTTGATTAAATATTCTATTGCCTGGCTTCTGTTTCTGATAAAGATATTATCTATAATAGAATCTATATCTTTGAGAATTTTTTCATTTATTGTTATTGATATTTTCTCTTTCACATTGTTATAATGTTGCAAAACTATTTAAATCCTACTAAGGTAGGATAAAGTAAGATTTTTATTATTTTTTCTTATTTTCTGAAAGTTTCCGAAGATAAGAAAAGTATGATAAAATAAGAAATTGTATGATTTAACTTAAAATTTGTAGGATATCATCGGATAAAGTTAATGTTTTTATAGAAAAATGAATATATTGCTATAAATAAAAGGAAAAACAAAAAGGCCTGTGCCAACTCATGAGGATTGGATAAAAGGAGAAAGAATTCTATATAAATCACCACATCAAAATGCTTATGAATCTATTTTGCGGGTTTTTGGGCTTGATAGTCAAGATGTGAGCATTGAGAATGTTGTCAGTATGAGCCCTCAAGAACTGGCAAGAATATCAGGGAAAGATACTGTCAGAGATACTACAGGAGACTATAGGAAAGCCTCTGAGGTGGGGAATTGAGGTGATAACTCAATATGTTCCAAGAAAAAAAATTGAAAAACTTGGAATAAAACCTGTTTCATTTGCAGATGTTGCTGAATTATTTAGGAGTGATATTGATAAAGAAAAATTGCCTGAATTTTATTCTATTGATCCAAGAACAGAAGAAGTAATAATATACTGCCCCTCCAGAGAAAATAGAACAAATAGCCAGGCCACAGAAAATAATTCCGGATGTGCAATATGTGAAGGAGAAGAGGGTATTCATAATTTTGCAAGAATTGATTTGCCAGATACTATAACATCTGACGGGAAGATAGGAATAGCTTACGCAAGCCCTAACAAATTTCCTTATTTAATTCCAGATGGCCTTCCTCATATTTCTTATCCAGAAAAAGTATTAAGAGGAGGGAGTTTTGTTTTGTGGTGGAATACTCATACAGATATTCATGAGATGTCAAATAGGGATAATAAAGCGATTTTAGATTTAGCAGCAGAAGTTGAAGAGTTTTTTTTACATAACGCAATAGAATTTCCAGAATTAGTTAGTGATGGAGATGAACATAAACATTATGGACATTTTCAAATAGGAAAAAATAGAGGCAAAACTGTTGCAAGTTCAATTATACATGGGCATTATCAATTTGTATTTTCAGAAATACTTCCAAAGAGAATAAAAGAAGATGCTGAATTTGAAAAAGCCAGAAAAGAAACAATTGTAGATTATCTTTTAAGAACAAATTCAAAAGAACTTGAAATACAAGATTATGGAGATGTTACAGCTTTGATACCGTTGAGTGCTATGAAAAGACCTCTTGAAGCTATAATTTTAGTTAGGGACACAAAAAAAAGGAATCTTCATGATTTAAATAACAATGAAAGATTTGGATTAGCTGCTGCTTTAAAAGATTTAACATATGCATTATCAATACTAATGCCTCCTGCAAAAGAATTTGCTTATAATCTTGTGTTTCATACACGAACAGGAATTTATATTGAGGTTTTGCCTGCTACACAAGCAGATGGCGCTTTTGAAAAGATTCGCGAGTTTTGGGCTTGTCAGAGCAGTCCTAAAAGGGCTGTTGAAATTTATAAAGCACATTTAAAAAAATAAAAAAATTAAAAGTAGAAAATGGGTACAGAAAATGACAGAATGGAAAAATGGAAAAAGAAGATAAAACAAAAAATTATCTTTTCTTCTTTTTTATAAGAAGATAGATTATAGCCAATATTCCTAAATCTCCAAGCAAAAAAGCACAGACAAACAAGACAACGAACCAGACTTTTTCTTTCAGTTGTATTGCTCTATATAAAGCCAACCCATACCAAATAAGCTTCCAGATTGTTATCAAAACCATGAGGGCAAGAAATCCGGTAGTTAGCGCCCCTAAACCAAGTCCTGCTGCACCGCTTGCTCCAACCCCAACAAAATCTTGTAAATTCATTTTTTTCTCCTTTTTGTTATTAATCCTTATCTATATTTAAACTAGTTGGTTTTCTAGGAATGATAAAAGAAAGATTTATAAACCTCAATTTCTATAAAACCGAGTAAAATACAACTAATTGTATGTTTTAATTAGGGGCAGTACAATAGGTTGTAGTAATGATAAAGTTACAACTTAGTAAAAAGAGGAGAAAAAGGCTATAAAATGTTATGTCCATACTGCGGAAATGATGAAACAAAAGTGACTGACAAAAGAGACAGCAAAAATGAAACAAGAAGAAGAAGAGAGTGCTTGAAATGCGGGAAGAGATTTACAACTTATGAAAAAATCCAGGAAGTTGAAATTTTTGTAATTAAGAAAGATGGCAGAAGAGAGCCATTTTCAAGAGAAAAATTAAAAGCAGGAATAATAAAAGCATGTGAGAAACGCCCTGTGACTGGAGAACAAATAGAACAAGCCATAAATTTAATTGAGGAAAAATTGAAACAGCACGGAAATGAGGTAGAAAGCAAGTTTATTGGAGAGCTTGTAATGAGGCAATTGAAGAAAATTGATAAGATTGCTTACATAAGATTTGCCTCTGTTTACAGGGAGTTTGAAGATATAAATGAATTTAAAAAAGAGATAAAAGAAATAGTATAATAACTAAAATAATATACAAAACCCCAAAATTAATAAAAAATTAAAAGAAAATAAATTAGTTTAATTAAGGTTGTGAATTAATAAATGAGGAAAAAAGTTTAAGAAAAATAAAAATATTATGTAATATTAGATTAACTTAAAAATTATTTATAGAAGTGGAGCACAATAAAGATTAAAAAGGATGAAAAATAAATAAATCAGGAAAATAAAAAAGAAAAAGAGGTAAAAATATCGGGAGATTTAAGATGAACGGAAAAGTTGACAAAGTTATGGAAAAAATTGAGACAGAAGAATTTGGGCAGAAAGACAAGAGCAAGCTTAATTTCTGGCTTTCAATGGTTGAGAGATATAATTATGACAAAGTAATTTCAATATGCATTAGGGCGGGAACAACTCCTGAAATTGCAGAAAAAATCGCAAATACAATTGATTCTGGCTTGGATGAAGATGACAGAAGAATTGTGACAATGTCTGAAATAAGAAAATTAATCTTCGCGCTTTTATATAAATATGACTGGGCTGCTGCAAAAAGATTCAAGACAGATGAGGTTTTTATAAGAACAAGCTCTGAAAAATTTGAGGTTTTTGACAGGAGCAAAATATCAAGAAGTTTAATCAAAGAAACAGGAATAATTGAGGAACAGGCAGATGCAATAGCAATGGATGTTGATAAATTTATTAAAAATTTAAACTTAAATTATATTTCCTCGCCTTTAATAAGAGAGATTGTTTGTGTCAAGCTTCTTGAATACGGGTTGGAAGATGCAAGAAAAAAATATTCAAGAATTGGAATGCCGATTTATGATATTGAGCAGATGATTTCAAGAGGCACAAGTACAGACATAAAGAGGGAAAATGCTAACTTGCAGCACACACCCGAAACAATAAACTGGATTATCTCAGGAGAAACACTTGAACAATATGCAACGCTCAGGCTTTTGCCGCAAAATCTTGTTGACTCACATATTTCAGGGGACTATCATGTCCATATTCTTTCAAATGCAGCAACACGTCCGAACTGCATACAGCACTTTACTCCATTATTCTTCAAATATGGATTGAAAGTAGATGGAACTGGTACACACACGTCTGTTGCAGGGCCGGCAAAACATTTGCAAGTGGCTGTACAGCATTCTGCAAAAATTCTTCTTGCTGCTCAGACACAAATGGCTGGCGGACAGAGTATTGATTGTTTTAATGTCTGGCTTGCTCCTTTTGTTAAAGGATTGAAAGATGAAGAAGTCAAGCAGGCAATGCAGGAATTTATTTATGAGTTAAATCAAAGCTATGTTGCCCGGGGAGGACAAGTAGTATTCAGCAACATAGACTGGGAGTTTGGAATTCCAAAATGGCTTAAAAATGTGCCTGCAATCGGACCGGGCGGAAAAGAAATGGGTGTTTATGGCGATTATGAAGAAGAAAGCCTAAAACTTTTGAGAGAGTATGCAAAAATAAAGATTAAAGGAGATTATTCTGGAAAGCAGCATATGTGGCCAAATGATGTTTATAAAGTAAGAGAAGATACTTTTCAAAAATATCCAGAAGAATTGAAACTTGTGCATGATTTTATGGCAAAATTTGGCACTCCATATATTGCAAATGGGATTCCTGAGTGGCAGACTGAAAATTTTAATTATATGGGGTGTTTGTCTTCTGATACGCCCTTGCCTTACATAAATGATAACAGCAATCATTTGTCTTCTATAAAAAATTTAGCTGAAAAATATTTTGAAAAAGACAAAAAAATATACGGAGTAAGTGTCTATACTGAGCCTGAAAATCTCTCTGTATTTTCATGGAATCCTGACAAAAATATTATAGAAAAGAAAAAAGTTTTAAAAATAATAAAAAATCCTCCTGCTAAATTGTTTGAGATAAAAACTACAAAAGGTAAGAGAATAAAGGTTACAAAGGACCATCCTTTTTTCAGAATTTCAAGAGGCAATTACTGGTTAAAGAAGGCGGAACAGGCAAAAACTGAAGAGCTTAAAATAGGAGACAGGATTATTGTCCCTGGCAGAATACCTTTTTTTGAAAATATAAATGATAATGTTGATGCTTATTCAGAATTATTGGGGTTTTTTATAGGAGACGGCACAATGCTGAATGTAGGAAAAGGAAATCCTGTAATTATGTTTAATTTTAAAGCAGATTCAGACCATCTTCCTTATTTAGAAGAGGTATGTAAGAAACTTAATATTAACTTAGAGATAAATAAGACATATCATTCAAGAGACAAGGCAGATTATGTTAATTGTTATATTAAGGATAAAGAATTATGTGAGAAATTTTTAAGCTTATATTCAGAAGGGAAGAAAATTCCTGATGATATTTTTAAAAATAGCGAGTTTATTTTTGGATTTTTGGCTGGAATAATAAATTCAGATGGTTATGTAAGAATTGTGAAAAGCTCGAAGGCGAAGGCAACAGAACTTTTGATTACAACTACCTTAGAAAATGTTTGTAATTCAATCTCTTTGATGCTTTCTTGTCTTGGAATAGACTATTCTTTAAGAAAGCAGGAAAATCCCGGAAAAAAATGTAAACGTTCTGCCTTTAGAATTTCTGTTTTTGGAAAAGATGCAGAATGGCTTTTATCAAAAATTCCTCTTGCAGCAAGACACAAGAAAAAAGAATTTTTAGGGAGAAATAAAAAAAGAGATGTCAAATCAGTAAAGATAAAAGAGATTAGCGAGATTGAAAATAAAGAGCATGTCTATGATTTAGAAGTAGAGGGAAATCATACTTTTATTTCTGGACAGGGATTATTTATACATTCTAACTGCAGGACAAGACTTGATGCGGGTTATGCCGGAGCATGGGGGAGCATAAGAACAGGAAATGACATTTATATCACATTGAATCTGCCAAGAATTGCGTATGAAGCACGAGGAAATGATGAAAGATTTTTTGAGCTTTTAAATAATAGGCTGACAAAAATGGCTGAAATTCTTATAATAAAACACAAGATTACTGATGACTTGCTGCATAAACAGCATCTTCTGAAATTTTTAAGCCAGAAGCTTGGTGAGGAAGAATATTATAATTTTATGAACACTACAAAAACATTTGGTTATGCTGGATTGACAGAGGCGTGCAAGTTTCATACTGGAAATCATCTTCATGAAAATAAAGAGGCTCAGAATTTTGGATTGAAAGTAATAAAAAGAATAAGAGAGTATTCTGGAGAATGCATAAAAAATCACGGCCTGAGATTTTCTGTTATTGCCTCGCCTGCTGAAACCTGTGCTGCACGTCTTGCTAAGCTGGATATTTCAAGATTTGGAAAAAATGTTATTTTTTCAGGAACAAAAGAAGCTCCGTATTATACAAACAGCCATATGATAAAGATGGATGCAAACTTTCCTCTTGGAGAAAAAATAAATATTGAGCAGGATTATCATCCTATTACAAATGGCGGGCATATTCTTCATATTTGGCTTGGAGAACAAAGTCCTTCTGCTGAAAGCCTGATGGAACTGACAAAAAAAATCTGCAGAAAGAATATAGGATTTTTTGCATATACACGAGATTATTCTATCTGCAATCCGTGCTCTAATTTTGAATACGGATTAAGGCAGAAGTGCGGGAACTGCGGGAGTGAGGATTTGGCAAGATACTCAAGAATTACAGGATATTACCAGAGAGTTGAGGGATGGAATCCTGCAAAAAAGCAGGAGCTTAAAGATAGATTTAGGTTTAATGCTGCTGAGTGTGATTGCAATTAATATTAAATAATTAGGATAAACGCGGATATTAATAATACTATATTAAACTCATTAAGGGATTTAGTACATTAATTAAAATTAATAAAATAGAATAAAATGGAAAGGCCGGGTGTTGGAATTTCTGCAATTGTCCTTAAGGGGAAAAAAGTTCTGCTTGGAAAAAGAAAAGGAAGCCATGGTGCAGGAACATGGGCTTTTCCTGGCGGACATCTTGAGTTGTTTGAAGATTATGAAACATGTATATTAAGAGAAATAGAAGAAGAAACAGGATTAAAAATTGAGATAATTGACAAAAATCCGGTTGCAGTTACTAATGATTTTTTTCCTGAGGGCAAGCATTATATTACTTTATTCATTAAAGCAAAATGGATTTCAGGCGAGGCTGAAGTGAAAGAAAAGGAAAAATGTGAGGAATGGAAATGGTTTTCTTGGGATAATCTGCCTTCTCTTCTATTTACACCAGTCAAAAATCTAATTAAACAAAATTTCAACCCTTTTAAATGAAACCTGAAATAAAAGGATTTGCCCCAAGCTCGCTTGTTGACTGGGATGGGAAAATTGCCGCAGCAATTTTCCTTCCTTATTGCAACTTTAAATGCAAGTTCTGCTCTAACAAAGAGCTTGTTCTTTCTCCGGAAAAATTGAAAACAATTCCTTTTTCTGAAATAAAAGAGAAACTTGAAAAAAATCGCGAGTTTATAGATGGGGTTGTGATTTCAGGAGGAGAGCCCACAATTAATCCTGAAATTGTGAAATTATGCACTGAAATTAAAAATCTTGGATTTAAAGTCAAGCTCGATACAAATGGCTCAAGTCCTGAAATGATTTCAGAGCTGATAGAAAAGAAGCTTGTTGATTATGTTGCAATGGATATCAAGACAAGCTTCAAAAACTATGGAAAAATTACCGGCTTTTCTGATACTGAGAAAATAAAAAAATCAATTGAAATTATAAAAAAATTTCCAGAATATGAGTTCAGGATGACATTATTTCCTGAAATAAAAAAAGAAGATTTGATTGAAATTTCAGAATATTTGAAAAAACAAGAAGCAAACAAATCTTTTTTCTTACAGCAGTTCAGGAATTGGAGCTGTATTGATGAGAATGCAGAAAAAATAAAGCCATATTCAAAAGATGAAATAGAAAGTTTTCTTGAATTAATAAAGCCTTATTTTGATAAATCTGGAATTAGAAATATATGAAATTAATAGTCAATAATTATTCCTGTTTTATTATTCAATCCTAATCCCTTTTCGTATATTTTATTAATTGCCTGCACAGATTTGTTTTATTTTTTGAAGTTTAATTAGGGATAAATTATCAATTAATTAAGCATAAAGTTAAATTGAAGATTAATATTTGATTAATTACTGAAAATATTATAATTATAATATATATTAAAGCACAGCAATTATTTTAAATCCAGAAAATATTGGAAAATATGATTATAGGACTGACAGGAAGCCTTGCATCTGGAAAAGGAGTTGTGTCTGACTTTTTGAAGAAACAGGGTTTTGTTTATCTTTCTCTTTCTGATGAGCTTAGGGAAATTGCAAAAGAGATGAAAATAGAATTAACACGAGAAAATCTGCAGAATTTAGGAAACAAATTGAGAGAAGAGAGGGGAGCAGGAGTTCTGGCTGAACTTGTTGCAGAAAAAATTAAAAATCAGCAGTACAGGAAAGCTATTATTGATGGAATAAGAAATCCTGCTGAAGTGAATTTTCTGAGAAAATTAAAAAATTTTCATCTTATTTCAGTTGATGCTCCTCAAGAAACAAGATTCAGAAGACTTGTGGCAAGAAATCGAGAAAGCGATCCTAAAATATGGGTTGATTTTTTAAAAGTTGATGAGAGAGATAAGGGAATAGGAGAGGCAGAGACAGGGCAGGGAGTTGGAAAATGCATGGCTCTTGCTGATTTTTCTTTGATTAATGATTCAACATTTGAGGAAGCACAGGAAAAAGTAAAAAATATTTTTGAAAAAATTTCAAACAAGGCTCCTCGTCCTGGCTGGGACGAGTATTTTATGAAAATGGCTGCTCTTATTGCAGAAAGAAGCACCTGCTTGAGGCATCATGTAGGCGCTGTAATTGTGAAAGACAAAAGAGTTATGGCTACTGGATATAACGGAGCTGCAAGAGGAATTAAGGATTGCAAGGAAAGAGGATGCTTGAGAAATGAGCTAAATATTCCTTCTGGAACAAGACACGAGATTTGCCGGGCAATACATGCTGAGCAGAATGCAATAATTCAAGGTGCAATTCATGGAGTAAAATTAGACGGGGCAATTATTTACTGCACTCATACTCCTTGCATGATTTGCGCAAAAATGATTGTACAAACAGGAATAAAAGAAGTTGCAAGCTATCATGATTATTCAGATGCTGACGCGAGAAAATTTCTTGAAGAAGCAGGAGTTTTGCTGAGAAAAATTGAGAAGCCTGAAGGCTGTATTGATTTTTTAGATTAAATGATTATCAAATTTTAAGCCAAATCAGGAAAATGATGAGCAAATGTTTCCCAGATTTCTGAATGAACTTGTTCAACAGGCTTATTTCCATTAATAGTATAAATTAATTCGCCTTTTGCAAGATGAAGCTGTACAGCTTTCAAATAAGCTTGTCTTAATTTTTCTTGAAATTCTTGCTGCTCAAATTTTGGCTCTTTTTTCTCTCTTCTTGCTCTTTCTGCTAATCTTGCCATAGCCACATCTACTGGAACATCAATAAAAAAAGTCAAGTCAGGAACAGGCATGCTTTTATGCCTTTCAATTAATTCTTCCATGTTTAATCCTTGAGTAGACTGATAGGCAATTGTTGAAAACTTGTACCTGTCTGAAACAACATGAACTCCTCTTGCAATATTGGGCGCAATTAATTGAACAACATGACTTCTCCTATCTTCAATATACAAGCTAGCCATTAATTCAGCATTTGAATATGGGTCTGTTTCTGTGGCTAGCCTTCTTCTTATTTCTTCTGAATTCCAGGGTTCTGAAGTTGTGAGAACATGACGAGACTTGCCTGCTGAATATAATCTTCCTGCAAATAATACTGCCTGTGTTCCTTTTCCACAGCCATCTATACCCTCAAAAACCATAAATTTCCCCTGCATTTTCTTTCAAGAAAATGCTGATTTAAAAAGATTATAGCAATTTAATATATACAATAAAATTTGGCTCTATTATTATCCTAAATTTGCTTTTATTGCTTCAACATCCAAAATAATTTTAATTGTTTTTTATTTATTATTATAATTTTATGAGAAGTATATATTATTCTCAGAAAGGTTTATTAATGCTGATTTTTTTAATTTTTGATAATTCAGCGGGAAAGGAAGATGGGAAAGAATAATGGAGTTGAGGAAATCTCAGAGCACGAGTTTCAGGAAGTTATAAGCAAGCCTATTGCATTAGTGGATTTTTTTGCAGAGTGGTGCATGCCTTGTGTTATGATGGCTCCTGTTATTGAAGAGCTTGCTTCCAAGTTAAAACAAGTAAAATTTGCAAAAGTAAATGTTGATGAGAATTCAAATTTATCTCAAAAATTCAAGATTATGTCAATTCCGTGCTTGATTATATTTAAAGATGGAAAAGAAGCTGAGAGAATTATAGGAAGCCAGCAGGCTGAGATGGTTGAGGAAAAACTGAAGAAGTGGCTGAAATAATTTTCTGAATTAGTCTTAATATAATTTTTAATTAATTATTTTATAAATATATTATTAATATGGGCTTTTGTTATCTAAAAACATTTAAAAATATAGAATATTTCTGAGCTACGGGAGAGGGTCCCGTAGCTCAGCCTGGTTAGAGCACTGGCCTTTTACTTGCAACTTTTTGGTAAAAAGTTGGGAAAAACCCAAAGAACAAAAAGAACAAGATGAAAGCCAGGTGTCGTGGGTTCAAATCCCATCGGGACCATAATTAAATTTCAAAGAAAAAACATTAAAAACCGCAAGGTTTTTAAAGCCATTTTTGATTTCTTTTAGTATTGTTAAGTTGTAAATGAAATTATGCCAACTTAATTGATTAAACCCAGCCAAAAAAATTATAAACTCTGTCTAAAAATGCACATACTTCAGCCAAAACACACTAAATTAAAGCCAGATGAGGTTAAAAAACTTCTTGCTGAGTTAAATATCTCTCTTTCTCAATTACCAAAAATAACAGCAGAAGACCCTGCTCTTCCTGAAAAATGCCAGGCAGGAGATGTTGTAAAAATAGAAAGAAAAAATGATGATAAAATAAATATTTATTACAGGGTTGTAATATAAATATTGTGCAAGGACAAAATGATAAATAAAAAGCAGATAGAAATCAAATTAAGCATAATAACACAATTTATCACCTTAACTAATAAAATACCTTGCCTGATAATTTTGTAATATAGACAAGATGAGAAAGCATATAATTATAAAAAAGTATCTTGAACAGCATTCAATAGTCGAAAGCAACATTGTTTCTTTTAATAATTTTATTGAGCACAGGATGCAGCAGATAGTTGATGAGCTTTCTGCAAACATGACAAATGATGAAATTGAAATCAGGCTTGGAAAAATACGAATGGAAAAGCCGAATATAATTGAAGCAGATGGAAGCCAGAAAATGATTACCCCAACAGAAGCAAGATTAAGAAATTTGACATATTCTGCCCCTGTTTTTCTTGAGATAAATGTCAAGCAGGGAAACCAGATTGAGACGCATGATGTTGAAATAGGAAGAGTTCCTATACTTGTAAGAAGCAGAGCTTGCAATACTTTTGGAATGTTAAAAGAAGATTTGGAAAAAGAGTATATTGACCCTCAAGACCCAGGAGGATATTTTATTATTAATGGAAATGAAAGAGTAATGGTAATGACAGAAGACTTGGCTGCAAATCAGCCGTTTATAGAAAAGTCAAGAGGAAAATTAATGCTGAGATTGTTCTCGCAGAGAGGGGCTTACAAGATTCCAATATCAATTTCCGAGACAAACGAAGGAATTCTTGAAATATCTTTTTCAAGATTCAGAAATATTCCAGCAATGATAATGTTAAAGGCTTTGGGAATGATAAAAGAGGCAGATGCTTCAAGGCTTGTTGGACTTGAAACAGACAGCTTTATTGTAAATTTGTATGAGTATGCAAACATCTCAAATCAAGAAGAAGCAATGATGTGGATTGCAGAAAAAACAAGCCTGCAGGGAACAAAGAAAGAAATGTTAGACCGAGTTAAACAAAGAATAGACAATTATTTTATGCCACATATTGGGTTAAAGAAAGATAACAGGCTTGAAAAAGCAATAACATTATGCAAGTTCATAAAACAGTTTTTGATAGGAAAGGACAATCCTGACACCCACACTGACAAAGACCATTATGCAAACAAAAGGGTGAGATTGAGTGGAGACTTGCTTGCTGATTTGTTCAGAGTAAATTTAAACATTTTATTAAGAGATATTCAGTACTCGCTGCAAAAGGTTGCAAAAAGGAAAAAATTTTATTCAATAAAAACAATAGCAAAATCAACATTATTCTCGCATAGAGTTGAGAGCGCAATTGCTACAGGAAACTGGATTGGAGAAAGAACAGGAGTAACACAAAACATGGACAAAACAAACCATCTTGCAATTCTTTCTCAGCTGCAAAGAGTTTCAAGCATGCTTCCTGGAGAGCAGGAAAATTTTCTGGCAAGAACATTACATCCAACCCATTATGGAAGATTCTGCCCAATTGAAACTCCAGAGGGAACAGAAATTGGATTAAGAAAAAACCTGGCAATACTTGCGAGAATTTCAACAGCAGTTGACTTGGATGAGGAAAAATTTATAGATAATCTTGAAGAGCTTGGATTAAAAAGAGAGAAAGACAACCAGGTACATGGCAATATTGATATTTTTTTCAACGGAAGATTTATTGGAAGTGTTGATGACTGGGAGAGCTTTGTGAAAGAAATCAGAAAGAGCAGAAGAGAGGGAAAATTACCAGTTGAATTGAGCATAAAATATGACAAGTTTATGAATACAATATTAATTCTGACAGAAATAGGAAGGGTTCTCAGGCCGCTGATTATAGTTGATGATGGGAAAGGCAGGCTTACAGACGAGCATCTTGTTCTTCTTGAGCAGGACAAGATAAACTTTAATGATTTAATAAAACAGGGAGTTATAGAATATATTGATGCAAGCGAGGAGGAAAATGCTCTTGTTTTATTAACAAAAGAAAATCTTTCAAAAGAAACAACTCATCTTGAGATAGATTTGATGGATTTTCTTGGACTTGTAACTTCGCTTGTTCCATATGTTGACCATGATCATCCTCCAAGATTAATAAGAGGAAGCAAAACACAGAAGCAGGCATTAAGCATTTATGCAATTAATTTTCCAGTGAGACTTGATACAGATGTTTCTATTTTGCATTATCCTCAAAAGCCGATTGTAAGAAGCTTTGTTTATGATACTCTTAAGATGTATCCGGCTGGGCAGAATATTATTGTTGCGGTGATGACTTATGAAGGGTATAATATGGAAGATGCTGTTGTGCTTAACAAGTCAAGCATTGAAAGAGGATTTGGAAGAAGCACTTACTTCCGCCCGTATACTTCATTTGAGTTAAATTATGCAGGAGGATTGTCAGACAAGGTTGAAATTCCCGAGAAAGACACTTCTGGATACAGAACAGAACAAAGCTATAAATTTCTTGAAGATGATGGCATAGTTTATCCTGAAGCAAAAATGAATGAAGGGGAAGTTATTATTGGGAAAACGTCGCCTCCAAAGTTTCTGTCAGAGGCAAGAGAGATTACAATAAAGACAAGAAAAGAAAACAGCACTGCAATAAGGCAGGAAGAAAAAGGGACTGTTGATATGGTTTTTATAACAGAAGATGATGAAGGAAATAAAGTAGTTCATGTGAGGACACGAGACCAGAGAATTCCAGAGCTTGGAGACAAATTTTCTGCACCTCACGGGCAAAAGGGAGTTGTTGGTGCGATTGTTGCTGAAGAAGACATTCCTTTTACAGCAAGAGGAGTGAGGCCTGATTTGATTTTTAATCCACATGGAATTCCAGGAAGAATGTCTGTGGGATATTTGATTGAATTATTGGCGGGAAAAACTGCTGCAATTTCAGGAGAGATTATTGACAGCACTCCTTTTTCAGGGCAGTCTGTCGAAGAGCTTGAAGCCCAGCTAAGAGAATTTGGATTTAGGTATGATGGGAAAGAGACAATGTATAATGGAATTACTGGAAAAATTATGAAAGCCAAGATTTACATTGGAAATATGTACTACTTGAAATTAAAGTATATGGTTGCGAACAAGATGCATGCACGAGCATCAGGAAAAGTTACAATGCTGACAAGACAGCCTATTGAAGGAAGAGCAAGAGGCGGGGCATTAAGATTAGGAGAAATGGAGCAGCAGGCTCTTGTGGCTCATGGCTCTAGTTTATTGTTAAAAGAAAGATATGATTCAGACAAGGTTGTTGTTTACATCTGCAGCAAGTGCGGGGCTGTTGCAATAAAAGACACAATAAGAAATAGATTGTATTGCCCTGTATGCAACAGCAATGAGATTGAGAGCATTGAGATATCATATGCCTTCAAGCTTTTGCTTGAGGAATTGCAGGGAATGCATATTGAAACAAGATTTGAATTAAAAAACAAGTATGAATAAAATGAAAACAAATTTAGAAACCAGAACACGTGCGGCTGATTTGCCTTTGAGAAGAGAGCCGAATTTATCAGATCATGGAACAGAAGACTTGTGCCCGTGCCATACTGTTAAATGTGCAAGATGCACGACAGGATTGTATGACAGCAGTTACAGGGCATGCGATGTTTATATTAAATTAATGTTAGTAGGAGAATAACATGGCAGATATTGTAAAAAAACAAGTTAAAGCAATTTCATTCAGCTTGTTGTCTCCGGAAATGATTAAGAAAATTTCATCTGCGAAGATAATAACTCCTGAATTGTATGATGTTGATGGATATCCTGTTGACGGCGGATTAATGGACTTAAGACTTGGAGCAATTGACCCTGGAGTGAGATGCAGAACCTGTGGAGGAGGATTAAAAGAATGTTTGGGGCATCCAGGAAGCATAGAAATGGCAAGAGCTGTTCTTCATGTCAAGTATGTTCCTATAATTGAATTATTTTTAAGAAGCTTCTGTTCAGAGTGCGGAAAGATATTGTTAAGCGAGGAAAATATTGCAAAATATAACATTGCAGAAAGAATAAAGAAAAGCAAGGATGCAAAAAAATGCCCATACTGCAATGCACAGCAGGAAAAAATAAAACTTGAGAAACCGACAACATTTTATTCCGGGAAAAGAAGAATATTTCCTACAGAGATTAGAGAGAGGCTTGTAAAAATTTCAGATGAGCAGACAAAATTAGTTGGAGTAAATCCTGTAACATGCAGGCCAGAATGGGCTGTCTTGACTTTGCTTGTTGTGCCTCCTGTTACTGTCCGCCCTTCTATAACTCTTGAAACAGGAGAAAGAAGCGAGGATGATTTGACTCACAAGCTTTCAGACATTGTTCGAGCTAATCAAAGATTATGGGAAAATCTGAATGCAGGCGCTCCTGAAGTTATTATAGAAGATTTGTGGGACTTGCTGCAATATCATATCACAACTTTTTTTGACAATACTCTTACAAAAATACCTCCTGCAAGGCACAGAAGCGGACAGCCATTGAAAACAATCACAGAAAGAATCAAAGGCAAGGAAGGAAGAATAAGGCATAATCTTGCTGGAAAAAGAGTGAATTATTCCTCGAGAACTGTAATTTCTCCAGACCCTTTTATTAATATTAATGAGATAGGAATTCCTAAAGAGATTGCGAAGATAATCACTGTTGCAGAGAGAGTGAACAGCATGAATATTGAAATGCTTAAAAAATTAATACTGGCAGAAGATTATCCAGGGGCTAATTATGTTATAAGGCCTGATGGGAAGAGAAAAAGAATCACAATTGAATTAAAGCAGGAAATTATTGACGAGCTTGCTCCGGGCTATATTGTTGAGAGGCATTTACAGGATGGAGATGTTGTCTTGTTTAACAGGCACCCTTCACTGCATCGTGCTAGTTTAATGGCTCATTATATAAAAATTCTGCCTTACAAGACATTCAGGCTACATCCCGTAGCAGCGTTTCCGTATAATGCTGATTTTGACGGAGATGAGATGAATATTCACTCACCGCAGACAGAAGAAGCGAGGGCAGAATCAAAAGTGCTTCTTGATATTAGGCAGAATGCATTTTCTCCAAAGAATAACTGCAATCTTCTTGGATGCATAACTGACGCGTTAACAGGAAATTATCTGCTGAACAAGCAAGAATTGACAAAAAGCGAGGCAGAACAATTGAGCTATAGTGTGGGAAATGATTTATCTTTTTCAAAGAAAAATCTTCTTGGAGGAGAGGTGTTTTCAAGCTTTCTTCCCAAAGAAGTGCAGGGAGATTTTAATGAAATAAACAGCAAGCTTTTTGGAGTTGAAGAAGGAAAGATTGTCAAGGAAATTGACAAGAAATGCGGCAGAAAGGAAACAATTGAAACATTAAGAAAAGTTTTTGCCTTAGGAACAAACCACTTATCAAAAATAGGATTTACAATTTCAATTCAGGACTTGGATGTGAATGAAAAAACAAGAAAGAATACAGAAGATATTATAAAAGATGTTGAAGAAAAAACAGAAAAAGTCATAAGCTCATATTATGATGGAAGCATTGAAATTATTCCTGGAAAAAGCAAGGAAGACTCGAGAGAGATTAAAATTCTCCAGCTTTTGAATGAAGTAAGGACAAAGATAGGCAATGTTGTGAAGCAGGAATTCCCAAAAGAAAATCCCGTAAATACAATGATACTTTCTGGAAGCGGGGGAAGCATACTTAATGTTACGCAAATGGCGTGCTGCATAGGACAACAGAGCCTGTGGGGGAAGAGAATAAGCTTTGGATATACAAGAAGAACCCTTTCATTTTTTAAGGAAGATGATTTGTCTCCTGGTGCAAGAGGGTTTGTTTATTCCTCTTATATGAAAGGATTAAAGCCGTATGAATTTTTCTTTGGATGCATAACAGGAAGAGATGCTCTTATGGACACTGCATTAAGAACTCCAAAATCAGGATATTTGTACAGGAGGCTGGCAAATGCCCTGCAGGACTTGAAAGTAGAGTATGATGGAACAATAAGAGACGCGTCTGGAAATATTATCCAGTATGAATATGGGAATGATGGGGTGGATGTTTCTGCACTTCATATGAACAAGAAAATAGCTCCTGGAGAGGCGGCAGGAATGATTACTGCACAGAGTTTTGGAGAGCCATCAACACAAATGGCTTTAAATGTTTTCCACTCAGCAGGAATTCAAGAGATGCAGATTACTTCTGGATTGCCAAGATTGATAGAGATATTTGATGCAAGAAAAAATCCTTCAACTCCAATGATGGAGATTTATCTTGACCGCGAGTTTAATAATGAAAAAGACGCAAGAGTTATTGCTGAGAAAATAAAAGAAGTAAGATTGAAAGATGTGATTTCTGAAATTAAGGTTAATTTTGCAGAGAAAAGAATTGATATTTTCATGAACAGCCAGGCTGTGAAAAACATACATACTTCTGTTGAAAGCATAGCTGAAAGGCTGAAAGAAAAAGGATTTAAGATTAAGACAAGAGATAACTTAATTTATTTTACTGATTCTAGTTTGGATTTCAAGGAGCTTTATAAAATAAAAGAAAAAATAAAAGAGACGCAGATATCGGGAATTGCTGGCGTGGAGCAGATTTTGGTTGTAAAAAGAGAGTCAAATTATGTCATTTTAACTTCTGGCTCAAATCTAAAGGAAGTTTTTGAAGTGAAAGGAGTTAATGCAGAAAAAACAAGCACAAACAACATACATGAAGTTGAAAACGTGCTTGGGATAGAGGCGGCAAGACAGATGATTATAAATGAGATTAATAATGTTATTGAATCTCAGGGATTAGATATAGACCAGAGGCATCTGAGTTTTGTTGCGGATGCGATGACTTCTTCGGGAGAAGTGAAGGGAGTTACAAGAATGGGAATTATATCGCAGAAATCAAGCATTCTTGCAAGAGCTTCATTTGAAACTCCTATAAAACAATTTGTAAATGCGACAATAAAAGCAAGCAAGGACGAGCTTTCAAGCGTGATTGAAAATATTATTCTTAACCAGCCCGTGCCTGTAGGAACAGGGCTTCCCGGACTGCTTGTAAAAGTTACAGGGCCGCTTGTGAAGAAGGATAAGAAAGACAAGGAAAAATAATCAATAATTAATATGCTCACTAAAAATTTAATAAACAATAAAAATAAATTGCAAGTTAATTAATAATAAATAAACAATTTAAATTTAGAATATAATCTAATATGAAAACACTTGATATGAGATTTATAAGATACTTGAACTTATTTGAAAAAGTCACAAGAGTGAGAATACAAGACTGCTTTTCTTATAATAATATTATAATTTTCTGCGTTCCGTATCATTTAATTCATAGAGCAATGGGAGAAGGAAACAAAAATATAAGAATATTAAGCGAGATTCTTGAGAAAAAAGTAAGAATAATTCCTCTTCCGAGAAATCCCGGAGAATTTATCTCAAAAATTGTAGCTCCTGTAAAATTCAAGAGCTTGGAAGTAAATGACAAGGAAATTATAATTAATGCTGGAAAGCAGAGCAAGGCGGCACTGATTGGAAGGAACAAAGCAAGATTAGAAGAGCTTGGAAATATTATTCGCGAGTATTATGGGAAGGAAGTTAGGATAATTTGAGAAGGATACTGTCAAGTTATCAGAATATATATTATTTCTGCTCTAAATTATTAAATTTTCAATAATATTAACAATTATTCTGTTCATTTATTTATAAAAATATAGATGAATTTTAATTAATGCACAACTAACAATTTATTTTTTAGTATTTATTTTTAATTAACCATTATTAATGCTCATGTCTCTTTAACTTGATAATATCTCTGAGAAGATAAATTTATAAGCTTAAAGAATATACTTATAATATGGTAAGTGACTTGGAACTGCTGAATTCCTCTGAAGAAAGTTTGAAATGGTTTCAGGAAAATTCTATTAAAATCAGAGAAGAATTTGCAAATAAAATAATAGCAATCAAAAATAAGGAGATTGTAGCAAGCGCTAAAAACATAAATGAGCTTTTAATTTTTTTAAAAGAGAAAAACATTGATGAATCAGAAGTTCTAATTGAGTTTATTGTTCCTAAAAATGAAATAGTAATATTGGGATGAAAATAAAAGTTTTTTATGACAAGGATTCAAAGCAGTTAAGAGTTCCGGTAATTGTTAAAATTCCGCATAAGAGGATATCATCTGATTTTGTAATTGACACCGGAAGTCCGCATACAATTCTTAATTATTCAAATTCCTTAAGATTAGGAGTTCCTCATACAGAAAAAGCAGAATTAATAAGACTTGGAGGAAGGGCTTATCAGAGTTATTTGTTTAATAGAACGGAAATTGTTTTCAAGTCAGAAGATAATAAAGAAATTAATGAGATTATTTCTGCAAGAATTCTCAAGCCAAGTTCACCGAAAGCAGAAGAAATTGAGATGCTTGACAGATGCCCTAATTTGTTAGGAATAGATTTTTTAGAGAAAGGCTGGAAATTTTTCTGTAACCTTGAAAAAGATGAAGTTTATTTTGAGAAAATAGATTAAAAATATAATCTGACTTTTTTAAGCAGATAAAGGACAAGCCATTGTCATATTTGAATATCTTGAATGCAAATTTAATGCTCTTCCTAGTGATTCAGGAAAGTATTTTTGTAAATAATTCAAAAAAAATCTTGCATTTGATAAACAAGATTTAATATATTTAATGTAATTAGGATAACGACCACAACAAACTGCTCTTTCTAATTCTAGGTTCATTAATTTATCTGCCTCGTTTAATTCTGATTCTATTAATACAAATAAGCCATTAATAGCAGTTTCTCTTCTTTCTTTTAGTTGAGTCATTTTATATTCACTTTTCTTAGTTTTTTAATCATTTGTATACTTGAGTGTCTAGTCCGCTATTAAAGTTACCTCGATGATTTAAGTTCTTCATTATTTATATAACTTTTTGTTTATTTTCTCTTCTTTTCCAGGAAAGCTTGATAAGGAGTTCTAAGCTTTCCATTTGTCAAGC